>Ga0315282_10018200_pt1 | contig 10069 bp, 9 predicted proteins | sample YL17G07_20_MG_FD_203693 | JGI IMG/M metagenome (GOLD analysis project Ga0315282, IMG submission 203693) | Sediment microbial communities from Yellowstone Lake, YNP, Wyoming, USA - YL17G07_20 | ecosystem: Environmental > Aquatic > Freshwater > Lake > Sediment | place: USA: Wyoming | collected... | reverse complement strand
CGTGAAAGGCCTTCGATGCAAAGGCAAATCCCAAATAGACCAAACCATAGACTGTCCAAGCTAAAATCATCACCCTTCTCCTACCTATTCGGTCAGAGAGGGTACCTCCCGGGATGGAGAAGATCGTCTTTGAGAGATGGAAGATGGACCAGAGGATCGGGATCGATATCATATCGATTCCTAAATCTTTTGCACGGAGAAGGAGAAAGGCATCGCTTGAGTTTCCTAATGTGAAGAGGGTGATGATGAGGAGAAAATATTTAAACTTTCTGTCCCATGATTTCAAATGGAGTGTGAGAGGAGGGGGGGACGAAGGTTGATTCCTTCTCACTTCAGAGACACCTCGGTAAAGGACCCAAAGACAGAGAGCTGCTGGAATAGCAGCGAGGTAAAAAATCACCCTGAAGTTCTGCGTGAGGGTGGCCATCAGGAGGGAGGCGATGAGAGGTCCTACCATGGCTCCAGCATGGTCCATTGCCCTTTGGAAGCCAAAAGCCTTTCCCCTCTCGTCTTCGTTGCAAGACTGAGAGAGCAATGCGTCTCGAGGAGAGGTTCTTGTTCCTTTGCCCACTCGATCAAAGAATCGGAGAAAGAGGACGTGATAGGCAGAGGTGGTGAGTCCCATGAAGGGTCGGGTGACAGAGGCGAGGGAATAACCAAAAAAGATGATCCCCTTTCTCTTTTGAAATCGGTCAGAGAACCATCCTGAAAAGAGCTTCAAAAAACTTGAGACACTCTCAGCGATCCCTTCAATAAGGCCAACAAAGATGACGCCTGCCCCTAAGACCTGAGTCAGAAAGAGGGGGAGAAGCGGGTAGATCATCTCGCTTGAGACATCGTTGAAGAAACTGACCCAACCCAAGTTTCTTACGTTCTTCGAAAGACGAAGAAACGATTTTCTTTCCATTTGATCATCTCCATTATCAGGGCTGAAGCCCTGAGTTACCGGTTTCGTAACTCAACTCTTTAGGGTTGAGAATTTCCGTATATTTTCAGGATTTCATCTCGCGAAAAAGGCTTGATTTCTGTGCCATCCATCGCCAAAACCTTAGCCGGTCCTTCGTTCACCTGACCAATAACTTGTAACGGAATGGAATCCCCTTCAAAAGCCTTTTGAAGGGGATGAAGGTCAGAAGGGGAAATGGTTAAGAGCAGTGCCCCTGAAGCAATCACGCCCAGAGGGTTCAGTCCATATTCTTGGCAGAGGATGCGAGACTCTTCATAAATATGGACTTTTTCCAAATTGACTTCAATCTCTTTTTCAGAAGCCAATGCCATCTCAATAATCCCATTAATCAATCCCCCCTCAGTTGGATCATGCATCGAGTGGACAGAGGCAGAATGGCAGGCGAGACGGGCTGCTTGAAGTACCTCAATACCTGGATCGAAAATAAAATTCTTTGCCTTCTTGATAAGAGGAGATGAAATGCCCTTTTTTAAAAGTTCAATCTCCCTTTCCCTGGCGATGATCGAAGTTCCTTCAATACAGATTCCCTTGATCAGAAGAAGAAGATCTCCAGACTTAGCTCCACTGGTTGTCACCAACCTGTCCTTCCTGACCTCTCCAATCATATGGCCAGAGAGGATCATCCTTCCGATCCCGGGGGTGATCTCTGTATGTCCACCTATAAAGGAGATTCCAAATCGATGACAGGCATCGTGGATCTGCCTGAAGATTTTTTCGATGAGCTTTAAATCTGATCCTTCCTCTGGAAAGAGGAGGGTTGACAAAAACCATTTGGGAATGGCTCCTCTGGTTGCAATGTCATTCAGATTGACCACCACTCCATAATATCCAATCTCCTCAGTCGTGAAGGTGATCGGATCCGAGGTGACCACCCAATAAGAATCTGTTCCTTCCCCCAAATCAATGACTGCTGCATCTTCACCAATCTTTGGACCGATGACCACTCGGGGATCAAGGATCGTATGCCTTTCTAAGAGTCCTTTTAAAATATCGATATCTAATTTCCCCGTCCTTAGAGATCTTTCTCTCTGTTTCAAGTTCCTTCCTCCGATGAGATTAAAACAGATTTCAATGAGTGGTGCAAGTTGGAATAGAGGAATTATTGTGTATTAAGAAAGAATGGAGGAATTGAAAAATATTTATGGCTTGATGATGAGTTCGATTTGAGGGGCATCTTTCTCAATCTTAGTGCCAACAGAAGATGAGCAATAGGCACAGAGATATTCATATTGGTCCCCTTCGGGCAAGACCAAAAGCAATTTCTTTCTCACTGGAACGGCAGCCTTACATCTGGGACAGTAGAGGGAGGTTGCTTCGAACTGCTCAAAACTGGGTTTCCGCATAGTTTTATTATAAAGAAAAAAAGTAAGGTGAGCAATAGATTGTAGGGCTCAAATAGACTGTTTACACACAAAGCCCTGCCTTTTCCCTTAATCTCTCATAAGGGGTTTGGCCATTTAATGCTTTACGCTCCTTGATTTAAATGTGAAATTTTTCATATTGACATTTATTCCATCACTTCATAAAAATAAGGGGGGGATTGCTATTTTTGCGACCTTTCGGAGTACCCAAACTCTTGATCTCAAGCGTTACCGCTATGCCAGCTTATGCGAATAGGCTTGCAGAATATTTTGGTCTTAGGGACATCACCGTGATGCATACCGTCGTCGATACGGTGGGTTTGAACCCCTTGGTGAGGACTTTGGCAGTAAATGGTGCAAATGCGATCTGTGGGATGGTTGAAGGGGTGGAGGCTCCCCAGAAGGAGAAAAAACCCTCTATTGCCATCACGGAATTTGGCTTCTGTGATAAGGGCGCTCATTATGTGAGGGAGCTTCTCGAGAAAGATTATGAACTCGTCTCCTTTCATGCAACAGGAGTCGGTGACAGGGCAGCGGTTGATCTGGTCAGCCAGGGGTTCTTTGAGGCATTTATTGACTTAGTACCAGCAAGTTTTAGTGAATATCTTTTCGGGGGAAATCGGGCCTCAGGACCCAATCGATTGGATGCAGCTGTCAATCAATCTATTCCTTACATTCTCTCTCCTTGTGGCTTTGACATGATCAGTTGCGGCCCCATAGAGCGAAGGGATAAAGGAGATCCTCTCTGGGTCTCCCGGAAATTAGCAGAGAGGAAACTCTTGTTGCAAGACGCGATCAGAGTTCAGGCAAGGACCAGCGTTGAAGAGATGGAGACGACCGCAAAGGCAGTCGCTGGAAAGCTCAACCAGTATAAGAATAAGAAATTAGTAAAATTTATCATTCCTAAAAAAGGTTTTTCTTCTCTCAGTATTGAAGGTGGAGCCCTTTACGACCCAGTTTCGGATGAAGCCTTCGTTAAGGAATTGAGAAAGCATTTAGCCCCGGAGATAAAGGTTGTGGAACTCAATGCTGACATCAATAGTCGTGAGTTTGCTCAAGCGGTCGTAGAGGCTCTCACAGAAGGTCTTAAAAAGAAGAGCTAAGGCGTGCGATTGATTGTATTTCGTAAAACCTTGATCGGGAATGATTGTTTTTAGGGGATATTGAGGAGGTTTTATAAAATGCGACTCATTGTTGGAATCTCGGGCGCCACAGGTTCCATCTATGGCGTCCGACTTTTAGAAATCCTTAAAAAGAAAAGGATCGAAACTCATCTCATCATCACAACTATAGCAAAAAAGATTATTCTTCAGGAAACCTCCTATTCGATTGAAGGAATAAAAAATTTGGCTTCTTACGTCTATGATAATGAAGATCTTGATGCCTCTATCTCCAGTGGCTCTTTTAAGACAGATGGGATGGTTGTCATCCCCTGCTCCATCAAAACCCTCTCCGGCATTGCCCATTCCTATGATGAAAATCTGCTTATCCGGGCAGCGGATGTTACGCTGAAAGAAAAGAGGAGGCTTATCCTGGTGGTCCGAGAGACTCCGCTTCATCAGGGCCATATCGAATGGATGCTCCAGGCCAGCCGAATAGGAGCAATCCTTTTGCCACCTATGCCTGCATTCTACTTCCAACCCAAAACGATTGACGATCTCATCAACCATACCGTGGGAAAGGTCCTCGACCTCTTCCAAATCGACCACAAACTCTTTGAGCGCTGGGGGAGTCCTCGTTTGAAGAAGGCCTTAAAAAGGAAAGGGTTAAAGAGTTAAGATTCAGAGAATCATTGTCGAAGGGCTTTGAGCCGATGCCAACTTCGCTTAGATCCTATAGGTGAGGAGGTCTGAAATATTGATCTCGAGCATCTTCACTGAGGCAAGGATTCGCCCTACGTTGCAGTCGACTGCAGGTATTCCCTTTGAGAGGTCTTTTAATTCCTGAGCCGCCTTTTTAATGGCTTTGATTCGCGTATCCATTTTCTTTATCTCTCTTCGGTTCATGATTTCCCATCCTTCCTCATTGAAAGGGATATAATGTGATTGTCATCATCCCTGTTTTCTCAGATCTTTGAACCGCTTGGCCTTTATCTCGTAACGTGGCAAAGAAAGGCAGGGATGAACTTCAATGTTGTAACCCAAGTTTGTTTTCAATCGAAGTTGATCTTTTAATTGGCTGAGGATCGTTTCACGATTCCTTTCCTCATCCGGTAAAATTTCCACTTTGAGGGTGATGTCATCGAGATCTTCTTTCTTTGTAACCACTACCTCAAATTCATTGCTCAACCCTTGAATGGAAAGGACCACCTCTTCAATTGCAGAAGGGGCCAAGAGAACGCCTTTTATCTTGGTGATATCGTCAGCCCTTCCGACCACCCCTCCTTTGATGAGGCGGAATGTCCTTCCACAGGGACAGGGGTCCTTCGACCATTCGGCCACATCCTTTGAGTCGAATCGTATGCAGGGCTGAGCGATCCGATCAAGGGCGGTGATGACGATTTTTCCCCTTCGACCTGGTTCTTCAATGATCTCACCGGATTCTATATCCTCCAATTGAGTGAGAAAGAGCGCCTCATTCACATGAAGGCCTCCTGGCTGGGCCACACATTCAAAGCCCCATGCACCAATCTCTGTGGCGCCCACATGATCATAGACCTTGGCTCCCCAGGCCTCCTCCATTCTTTTTTTGGTGGAAGGGATACTCGCCCCTGGCTCGCCTGCGCAGGTGATCTTCCGGATGGAGAGATCCCGGGCTGGATCGATTCCCAATTTCTTCTTTGCTGCATCTGCCATTCCCAGTACATATGTCGGAGTAGCCATCATAGCCGTAGCCCGAAGTTCCTGGATCTTAAGGATTCGAGCCTCCGTATCGAGGACCCCGCCCGGAACGACTTCACAGCCAATCTTCTCAGCGCCATAATGACCTGCCCAAAAGGCAACAAAGATATTGTATCCGAAGGGAAGGAAAACCCGATCCGTTTTCCGATAACCTTGTGCATAGAGCAGGTAAGCCCAGGCCTCTGACCACCACTCCCAGTCCTGCCATGTATCAGGCTGATAAACGGGCGTCCCTGTCGTTCCGCTGGTCTGCCGGAATTCCGTAACCTCTTCTAAAGGGACACAGAGGGCATCCCCATAGGGGAAAGGATCCTTTTTTTGGATATCCCTCATCATTGACTTCTCCACCTTAGGAACCTTGGCAATATCTTCATAGGATTTGATATCTCGAGGTTGAAGCCCGGCCTCTTGATAGAGCCTTCGATGAAATTTCGACCTCTTATAGGCCCATTCAAAAATCTTTTTAAATTTTTTGAATTGAAGATCCCTCAATCTCTCCATCGGGAGAGTCTCCACCAAGGGGTTCCAATAGGTCTCGCTCTCTTTTTTGGAAGTCTTCATTTTGTCCTCACTTCTATCTGTCGCCTTTCCCGCCTGAAGCGGGAGCAGACAGGAATTTTTTTAAAATCTGGTCTGTCATTTTCTGGATGAGATTTTCTATCATTTTAATCTCTTTGGAGGTGATGCCGTCCCAGTGAACGCCTGCAATGACTACCACATTTCTTCTCATACGGGTGGCCAATTTTTCTGAAATCTTTTTGACTAAAAGGTCCTCTTTATGACCTAAGAAGGTAAAATTTGATGATGTAGCGCTCCATTTTTTGGGATACTTCAGGCTAGGTCTCGGTACGGCCATTCCAATGGCGCCGATATGGGGTCGGGTTCCCCCCCATATGGAGACTAAAACGTCTTGCCCAATCTCTTGGACGAGACCGTGTATCTTAAATCGGCCCTTTGAAATTTCAACCATAAATCTTTTCATGATATTGGGCCAAATTTTATTAAGCCAATAAAGTTTTGTCAAATATGATTCAGAAGGCATTTAGAAACCATCTTTCAAAATTACGTTGAAACAGAATATTAGAAGATGATATAGAATAGAGTGGATGGAAGAAAAGAAATAGATTATGAGAAGAAAGGCTTTTTTACACTATCTTTTTTTGATCCTCATCCTTTTTAGTTTTCATTTTCCAACAGAAAGCGAGGGGAATGATCTCTTTCAAAAAATAGGGATTCAACAGATCAAGGGAGATAAAAAGGCTCCCAATTTTTTCTTGGAAGGTTTGAGTGGTAGAAAGATCGAGTTAAAAGATTTTAAAGGGAAGGTCATTTTTCTCAACTTCTGGGCCACCTGGTGTGGTCCCTGTAAGGAAGAGATGCCTTCTATGGAAGCACTGTACCAACAGTTTAAAGAAAAGGATTTTATCTTGCTGAGCATTTCAGTTGACTATGAGGGGTTGAAACCGGTTAAGGAATATATGGAAAAACATCGTTATACCTTCCCTGTATTAATCGATTCAAAATTTAAGGTCCTTGATCTTTATGAAGTAAAAGGAATCCCAACCACTTTCATTATTGATAAGAAAGGGAGAATGATAGGCAAGTCCATAGGCCCAAGGAATTGGAAAAGCCAAGAGGTCATCTCCCTCCTCCACCTGCTCACCGAAAAATAGAAAATTTATATTTTTTTTCGTTACTTATAAGTCTTATAATTTATGAAAAATTTAGCATTTAAATATAAACTGTTAATCCCTTCAACTATTTGTCTTAAAATTGGTCAAATTATAATAAGTGGGACTCACATTGATCATATTCCAATTATAAAGAGGTGATTGAATGGCATTCGGGTAAACGATGGGGAGTACTTTTGGAAGGTCATGATAGGGAGAGCCCCATGCCCTCTTTCGAAAGGGATTTGATTATGGATGAGAGAAAGGATATTTTTAATCATTTTCATTCTTTCAGCAAACCTCCTTGAATTACAAAGAATAATGAACATATTAAGATTAGAAGGTTTATATATGTGAGCTATTTTATTACAATTAAAATAGAGGTGAGCAATTTGATAAAGTTTCTTATCATTTAAATTTAAAGAGGCTCATGAATCAAAGGCTAACCTTAATGGGTTTAAATAATACCTTACTCACTTGGGGTTTGGAAGGTTAAAAAATTTTTAATAAGGGGGGTTTTTAGTCGAAGAGCATGGATACCAAAGAGATTCTTGTGTAGGGAATCGGGGTAACCTTCCGGGAAAGTATCAAGTGATCGTTCTCGTTAAGAAAGGAAATCAAAAAATACCTGCCGGAATATACTATGAGATGAAATAAAATCGATAAGATCCTGTAACTCAGCCCTTCAGGGCTGAAAATCATCAGGGCTAAAGCCCTGAGATACAGTTGGGAAATCAAAAATGGAATCCAAAAATCCCGAAAAGGAATTAGAGAGGATTGACCTTCCTATTACAGGAATGTCGTGCGCCAGTTGTGCGTTAAAGATAGAGAAAGGGTTGGCTAGCGTTGAGGGAGTTTCTGAAGCGACTGTCAACTTTGCCGCAGAGAAGGCCACAGTCGTTTTTCATCCTGACCAAACCAACCTCTCCCATTTAATTGAGAAAGTGAAAGATCTGGGTTACGGAGCAAAAGTGGAGAAGGTGCTTCTTCCTATTCAAGGGATGACCTGTGCCTCCTGTGTGAACAGGGTAGAAAAGGCCTTGAGCTCTCTAAAAGGAGTGGTTCACGCGAGTGTCAACTTCGCTACAGAAAGGGCATCGGTCGAATATATTCCCGAAGAGGTGATGATCAGGGATCTCAAGAAGGTCGTTCAAGAAGCCGGTTATCAGGTTCTCGAAGTGAAAGAAGAGGATATTGTTGAGAGAGAGAGGATTGCCAGAGAAAAGGAACTCACCCGGTTAAAATGGAAGTTTATCATTGGGGCCATTCTCCTCGTCCCCATCCTCATTCTCATGTATGGTGCTTCGCTACTGGAGAAATGGATGGGCCTGTCGAGGGAGGTAAATTTCTTCATCCAATTTCTGTTGGCCACTCCTGTCCAATTCTGGGTGGGCCGGCAATTTTATGTTGGGTTCTGGAAGGCAACCAAACATAAGACAAGTGATATGAATACATTGATCGCTGTGGGAACCTCAGCAGCTTACTTCTACAGTTTGATCGCCACCTTCCTTCCCCATCTCTTCATGGTCAAAGGCTTGATGCTTGATGTCTATTTTGATACTTCTGCGGCCATCGTTGTCCTCATCCTCTTAGGAAGGTTCTTAGAGGCAAGAGCAAAAGGAAAGACTTCAGAAGCCATTAAAAAGTTGATCGGCCTTCAGCCGAAAACAGCAAGGGTCATCCGGAATGGGAATGAAGTGGATATTCCGGTAGGAGAAGTAAGCTTGGGTGACATCGTCGTTGTTCGGCCTGGTGAGAAGATTCCGGTGGATGGTATCGTCAGGGAAGGTTACTCCTCTATCGATGAATCCATGGTTACAGGCGAGTCCTTACCCGTTGAAAAGAAAGCAGGAGATACGGTGATCGGGGCTACGATCAATAAAACCGGAACATTTAAGTTTGAGGCGACGAAGGTTGGAAAGGATACGGTTCTTGCCCAGATCATCCGGTTGGTTCAAGAGGCTCAGGGTTCGAAACCACCTATTGCCAGGATGGTCGATGTGATTGCCAGTTATTTCGTTCCTATTGTCATTGCGATCGCCATCGTCACATTTTTGGTCTGGTATTTCTTCGGGCCTCATCCAGCCCTGACCTACGCCTTTCTCAATTTCGTCGCCGTCCTCATCATTGCTTGCCCTTGTGCGTTGGGTTTGGCTACTCCCACCTCCATTATGGTAGGAACTGGGAAGGGCGCGGAGAACGGAATTTTGATTCGAGGGGCAGAGGCATTGGAGACGGCTCATCAATTGAATACGATCGTTTTGGATAAGACTGGAACATTGACCAGAGGTGAACCTTCGGTGACAGATATCATCGAATCGGAAGGGTTTACGAAGAAGGAAATCTTAACCTTGGCAGCCTCGGCTGAGAGGGGCTCCGAACACCCTTTGGGTGAGGCAATTGTTAAAAAGGCAAAAGAGGAGGATTTAGATCTTTTGGATGCAAAGGATTTTCAAGCGATTGCAGGCCAAGGTATTGAGGCCACCATCAACTCAAAAAGAGTCCTACTTGGAAATGTTAGGCTAATGGAAGAGAAGAAGGTTTTTCTCAATGGGTTGTCAGAGAAAGCTGAGCTATCTTCCAATGAGGGAATGACACCCATGTTTTTGGCCGTTGAGGAAAAAGCCGTTGGTATCATTGCTGTGGCTGATACACTGAAGGAGAATTCGAAAGAGGCTATAGAAGCCCTCCATCGGATGGGATTGGAGGTGGTGATGCTCACGGGTGATCGTGAGCGGACGGCTAAGGCCATCGCCAACCAGATTGGAATTGATCGGGTTCTGGCAGAAGTCCTTCCGGAGATGAAAGCAGAAGAGGTCAAACGGCTTCAGGCAGAGGGAAAGAAGGTCGGGATGGTGGGCGACGGAATCAACGATGCACCTGCCTTGGCTCAGGCCGATGTGGGAATTGCCATTGGGACTGGGACCGATGTCGCAATGGAGTCCTCTGACATCACATTGATCGGGGGGGATTTAAGAGGGGTAGTGACCGCCATCGCCTTGAGCAAAGCCACCATCCGTAATATCAAACAGAACCTCTTCTGGGCCTTTGCCTATAATACGATCCTCATCCCTGTGGCTGCAGGTGTTCTTTTCCCATTTTTTGGTATTCTACTCAATCCTATTTTTGCAGCAGGAGCAATGGCGTTTTCATCCGTTACTGTCGTGACGAATGCACTTCGACTCCGGAAATTTAAATCACCGATGTAGTGATCAATTCCCCCTCACCCCC
>Ga0315282_10018199_pt1 | contig 10069 bp, 6 predicted proteins | sample YL17G07_20_MG_FD_203693 | JGI IMG/M metagenome (GOLD analysis project Ga0315282, IMG submission 203693) | Sediment microbial communities from Yellowstone Lake, YNP, Wyoming, USA - YL17G07_20 | ecosystem: Environmental > Aquatic > Freshwater > Lake > Sediment | place: USA: Wyoming | collected... | reverse complement strand
CCCCCATGTTTGGGTTATCTGCCTATCCTCTTAGCTGGCAGGCAACAGAGAAACATATTATGCAAATGTCTCACTTTTGATGCAAATCTATTAATTTTCGGTGAAGTTGTCAATATGATATTCAGGATTTGTCAGGATTTTCAGGAAGGTCTTATTTTAAAATTGGAGGTTTGGCAATGGGTTTTAGGAAGAGGACTAAGAGTTATTTTAATACCTTTGGAAAGACTGTTTTCTTTAAGTAATCGACGATCCGTTCGGCCTCCATTCTGATCTCTTTGCTCTGACTGCTTGAAGAGAATTTCTGTCCACCCCTCAACTCTTTTTCATAGATTCCTGACCTTGCAGCCTTTCTTATATAAGTCTCTGGAAGTTCGTCGCTCAACTCTATCCCATTCATCACTGCCCAGGCCAATGTCCATGCCCGGGAAACATTCGAAACATCATACCCCCCTCCCCCCAATGCCACCCAACGGGGAGCCAAATCTTTTATCCGCCGGATAATTTTTTCGTAACCGTGAATCGTGAGATGGAGACTTGTCAAAGGATCATTATAGAAACTATCAACTCCTAATTGCGTAACGACGATATCAGGTTTGAACGCATCGATGAGGGGAGGGACAATCTCTTCAAAGGCCCAGAGATAAACCTCATCATCCGTATAGGGATGAAAGGGAACATTGACGGAGAACCCTTCGCCTTCACCTTCTCCTATCTCATATTCAAAACCCGAACCCGGGAAGAGGGAGGTACCCGATTCATGGAGAGAGATGGTGAGAACCTGATTCGTATGGTAGAACGCTGCTTGAACTCCATCCCCATGGTGGGCATCGATATCGATATAGGCTACCCTCATGCCCCGATTTAAGAGTCTCGTGATTCCGATGACAGGATCATTAATATAGCAGAACCCAGAAGCCCTCGATCTCATGGCATGATGAAGACCTCCTGCAATATTGAAGGCTATCTCTCCTTCTCCATTTGCCACAAAATCGATGGCCTGAAGGGTCGCCCCTGTCACCAATAAAGACCAGTTATAAAGGCCTGGGAAGACGGGATTGTCACCGGGTCCAAGGCCAAAAGCATAGGCATCCCCCGTGTCATAACCCTCACTCGCCTGTCTCAGTAGGGTCAGATACTCTTGGCTATGGAAAGTGGCTAGATCCTCTTCTTCGGCTCTTCTGGTAATGATAAATTGAACGGAAGGGAGAGATAAAAGGCCATAGGCATGGATCAGTTCATACGTCAATTTGAGCCGGAGGATCTTGAGCGGGTGGGTTGGCCCATAATCATAATCGGAATAAGCGTCGGTGTAGATAAAACCCGTCTTCATGATAGAGGACCGATAATAAGATTTTTTCACCCCCACCCGCACCCTCCCCCATCAAGGGGGAGAGTATATAATGACGTAAAAGATCTCCCTCTCCCCTGGTGGTCGGAATCGACTCGTACCGAGGAGAGGGCGGGGGTGAGGGGGGAAGGGATCAAAGATCAAGATATTTCAGCACCGCCTCCTTCTTCGGGGGCAGGGAGATGGGTTTTTGGGAAACGCGTATCGCAATGTCAGGGTCTTTGAGACCATGACCCGTAAGGGTTAAAACCAGCACATCCCCTTTCTTAAAAAAACCCTTTCGGCCCAGCTTCATCACTCCGGCCAATGAGGCTGCTGAGGCAGGCTCACAGAAGATTCCCTCAAGGTTCGCCGTCATCCGGTAAGCCTCCAGGATCTCATCATCGCTCACCATATCGATCAACCCTCCTGATTCGTCGCGCGCTGCTTCTGCCTGCTTCCAACTCGCGGGATTTCCAATCCGGATCGCTGTGGCAACCGTTTCAGGACGCTCGATGACCTTTCCTCTTACAATAGGCGCCGCCCCTTCTGCCTGAAATCCCAGCATCTTCGGAAGACTTTCTGCACTGCCCTTTTCCCAATACTCTTTATACCCCTTCCAGTAAGCAGTGATATTCCCTGCATTTCCGACGGGAAGGCAATGGTAGGTGGGAGCATAACCTAAATGGTCAATGACCTCAAAGGAAGCCGTCTTCTGTCCTTCAATCCGGTACGGATTGAGAAAATTGACCAGGGTAATGGGCTCTGTGTCGGAAATCTCCCTCACGACCCGAAGGGCCTCATCAAAATTCCCGTCAATCTGAATCACCTGGGCTCCATGAGCAATGGCTTGGGACAACTTTCCGAGAGCAATTTTTCCTTCGGGGATGAGAACGTAGGCCTTCATTCCTGTCTTTGCGGCGTAGGCTGCTGCCGATGCAGAAGTGTTTCCCGTTGAGGCACAGATGATGGCCATTGAGCCCATCTCCTTGGCCATGGAAACAGCAACCGTCATCCCTCTGTCCTTGAAAGACCCTGTGGGATTAAGGCCTTCATACTTGAAAAAGATCTTGATTCCCGGGTGGACCTTTTCTTGTATGCGGGATGAAGGAATGAGAGGAGTGTTGCCTTCCAGGAGCGTGACGATGTTCTCCTCTCTTTTGAGTGGTAGAAAATCCCAATATTCTCGAATCACCCCCCGCCACATGGTTTCCCCCTTTTTGTACCTATCAGCCAAAAAACCAGAGCAGTTTTAAAACTCTTCACTCTGCCAGTGCCACGTTGTAAATTCCAAATTCCAAATCACAAATCCCAAACAAACACCAAAGTCCAATGACCGAATGACCAAAACTGGTTTGTTTGGAAATTGGAAAATTGGAATTTATTTGGTGCTTGGTGCTTGGAATTTGGTGCTTGCCTTACTCCAGTTCATTTTCGACCCGGATGACCATCGTCTTTCCTAAAATCGCATGGAGTCGATTAATCTCCTTTAAGGCCTTGTGCACGCTTTCTTCTCTGGCTTCGTGGGTCATCATGACCACAGGAACGGCACCATTGACCTGCCTCCCCTTTTGAATCACAGAGACAATGCTGATCCCATTCTTTCCCAAAATCCCTGAAATCTTCGAAAGCACCCCAGGCTGATCAATGGCTGAAAATCTCATATAGAATGGCATCACCACATCCTCCATCTTCTTGAGTGGAATCTTCTCAATGAGCTGGGGCTGAAAGGAAAGAGGAGGAACCCTGCGACCCTGAGCTTTGACAATGAGATTTCTACCAAGTTCCACCAGATCGCTTACCACCGCACTGCCGGTCGGCATCTGACCGGCACCCTGGCCATAGAAGAGCGTCGGTCCTGTCGCATCTCCTTTGATATAGATGGCATTGAAGACCCCTTCTACAGTCGAAAGGAGATGGCTCTCTGGAATCATCGTGGGGTGGACCCGTGCCTCTATCTTCCCGTCATCAATCTTAGTAATGGCCAGGAGTTTAATCCGGTATCCGAACTCTCGACTGAATTCGATATCGAGAGGTGTGATCTCAGAAATTCCGCCAATGAAGATCTCTTTGAATTGGATCGATGTTCCAAAGGCAAGGCGCATCAGGATGGCGAGTTTATGAGCGGCATCGATCCCTTCAATATCGTAAGTGGGGTCCGCCTCTGCAAAACCCTTCTCCTGAGCCTCTTTCAAAACCTCTTTAAAACTCCTTCCTTCATTAGTCATCTTGGTGAGGATGTAATTGGACGTTCCATTCAATATACCAAAGAGGGACTGGATTCGGTTGGCCACGAGTCCTTCTTTAATCGAACGGATGAGCGGAATCCCTCCACCCACCGAGGCCTCGAAATTAACATCGACGCCAAACCGGTGAGCCGCCCGGAAGATCTCATCCCCGTGAAGGGCAAGAAGAGCTTTATTGGCCGTGACGATATGCTTCCTGTTCCGGATCGACTGCAGAATAAATGTTTTTGCAGGCTCAAACCCTCCTACGAGCTCCATGACGATATCGATTTCAGGATCATTGATGACTTCGCTGGCCCTCGTCGTAAGGACCCCGCGTTTCAACTTCACGCCCCGATCCGTCTTGACGTCCACGTCAGCAACCCGCTTCAAGACGATCTGAGCCCCCATCCGTTTCTCAATCAACTTCGAATTCTTCTGGAGGATCTTTACGACCCCGGTCCCCACTGTTCCAAAACCGATCAGACCAACTTTAATCTTCTCCATTCCGAAACCTCTTTACTGGTAAACCGATAGCAAATTCCAAAGGCCATAAATTTTATCATTTACCCCTGTTAGAAATTTCTCGGTTTGTCATTCCTGCGTAGGCAGGAATCCAGGGTTTTCTTTGAAAAAAAGCAGCGTCTGGATTCCCGTTTTCACGGGAATGACGAAATAAGACAAGTCTATTTTCTTAATAATTGGTCATTGAGGGTCCTTTTGAAACCGGAACTTTGTCATTTGAAATTTGTTTTTGAGAATCAATCTTCCTCAAGAACCTTCTGAATCCCCTTGACCGCCTGTTTAATTCGGTTTTCATTCTCTACAAGGGCAAATCTCACAAATCCCTCCCCATATTCACCGAACCCGACCCCGGGAGAAACAGCCACTTTTCCTTCTCGCAGGAGTAATTTTGAAAAATCGACAGACCCCATCTTCTTAAAGTGCTTTGGAATCTCGGCCCACACAAACATTGTTCCCTTTGGCTTCTCAATTTCCCAACCCACTCGCTTCAATCCGTGGATAAGAGTATCCCTCCTTTTCCGGTAGATCTCTACCGTTTCATGGACGCATTCCTGACTGTTTGTAAGAGCAATAATGGCCGCAATCTGTATAGGTTGAAAAGTTCCGTAGTCGAAGTAACTCTTCAACCTTGCCAGGGCAGTCAGCATCTCGGCATTTCCCAAAGCAAATCCGACCCTCCATCCGGGCATATTATAGCTTTTTGAAAGGGAGTAAAACTCCACCCCTACATCCTTTGCCCCTTTCACCTGAAGGAGACTGGGCGCTCGATAGCCATCGAACACAATGTCACCATAGGCCAGGTCATGGACGATCATCAGATGATGTTCCTTCGCAAAGGCTACGAGATCTTCGAAAAAGCTCAGGTTAACCACTTTTGTGGTCGGGTTGTGGGGAAAGCTGACGATCAACATCCTGGGATGGGGCCAGGTTTGTTTGGTGGCCGTCAACAGCTGTCTGAAGCAATCGCCTTCTCCCGTCAAGGGAACAGAGCGCAGATCTCCTCCTGCAATCACAACCGAATAGGCATGGATGGGGTAAGTCGGGTCGGGGACGAGGACAACATCTCCGGGCCCAATAGTCGCCAATACGAGATGGCCGATGCCCTCCTTTGCGCCTATGGTCACGACGCACTCCGTCTCAGGATCAAGCTCAACATCAAAACGCCTGCGATAAAAATCGGCCATGGCCAGACGAAGTTTATAAATCCCTTTGGAGGCCGAGTATCGATGGTTCCTTGGATTTTTAACCGCTTCGATCAATTTATGAACAATATGTTTGGGAGTGGGGAGATCAGGATTCCCCATGCCCAGATCGATGATATCCTCCCCTCTTTGCCTGGCCTCTATCTTCAACTGATTCACAATGCCGAAAATATAGGGAGGCAGCCTCATCATCCGATGAAACCCGGAACCCTCGGGGTGAAACACATCCATATGGCTTTCCTTTCAACAGAGCACAAATATTTTAATCCCCCCAATCCCCCTTTAGCAAAGGGGGGAGAGGGGGGATTTTTCATAACACGGTTAACACACTTTGCCTTTTATTTCAATTCATTTACCCAATCGTCGCCAGTTCCAGTCTGCCTTTCCATCGCCTCACTAATACATTCTTCAACGCCGAATGGGAGGCCTGCATCAAGGCCGGATCCTCTTCTACAAGGTGGAAGGCTTCCTTCCTTGCTTCGACGAGAATCGGAGCATCCCGAAGGATATGGGCCACCCTGAAATCTGGCAACCCAGACTGGCGTGTGCCGAAGAATTCCCCGGGACCCCTCAGGCCCAGATCTTCCTCGGCAATCTGAAATCCATCGGTGGTCCGCTCCATAGCGCGGAGGCGAATCTTTGCCTCTTCGGAAGAACGGTATTGAGCAAGTAAGATACATTTCGATGGATAACGACCTCTGCCGATTCTCCCCCTCAACTGATGCAGTTGGGAAAGACCAAATCGTTCTGCATGTTCCACCACCATGACAGAAGCATTGGGGATGTCGATCCCAACTTCGATGACAGTCGTAGCTACCAGGATCTGAATCTTCCCTTCCTTAAACTCCATCATGATGGCCTCTTTCTCCTCACTTTTCATCCGGCCATGGAGAAGTCCGATCCGGAACTCCGGAAAGACTTCCTTTTGGAGTTGCTCAGCCATCCGGGTTGCATCCCTGAGCTGCAATTTTTCAGACTCTTCCACCAGAGGGTAGACGATGAAGACCTGTCTCCCTTTCCTCACCTCTTCCTCCAAGATCCGATAAACCCTTGCCCTTGCAGACTCCGGATAGACCTTGGTCTCCACAGGCATCCTTCCCGGCGGCATCTCATCAATGAGGGAGACATCTAGATCTCCATAAATCGTCATGGCCAGTGTTCTTGGAATGGGGGTTGCCGTCATGACCAGCACATCGGGGTTTTCCCCTTTCTTCTTCAAGAGCCCCCTCTGAACGACGCCAAATTTATGTTGTTCATCGATGATGGCGAGTCCCAATTGATGGAATTCGACTGCCTCCTGAATCACCGCATGAGTCCCGATCACCAGTTGGACCTCTCCCTTCTTAATCCGCTGATAAAGGTCCTCTTTTTCTGAACCCTTGATGCTGCTGGTCAGAAGAGCCACTTGCACTCCCAAAGGTTCCACCCACCGATGGAGATTGAGGTAATGCTGTTCTGCTAGAACCTCTGTGGGGGCCATGATGGCAGCCTGATAGCCGCACTCAATCACATGGAGACAGGCCAGAAGCGCGACCACGGTCTTCCCACTCCCCACGTCTCCTTGAATCAGTCGGTTCATGGGGTGGGCCCTTCCCAAATCCCCCCTAATCTCATCCCATACCCTCTGCTGAGCCCGGGTGAGCTGGAAAGAGAGGAGATCCAATAACCTTTGGGCCAGTGCGCCTCCTGTGCGAAAAGAAATTCCTGGTTCCAGTGCCATCCCTCTTCTTTTCAAGGCCATTCCGAGCTCTAGAAAAAAGAATTCATCAAAGATGATCCGGCGATGCCCTTCCGATCGCTGGAGATTGAGTAACTCCAACGGCTCCTCATCGGGTGGGAAATGGACCCTCTGAAAGGCCTCTGAAAAATCGATGAGATTCTGGCGATGCAAGATCTCCTGAGGGATGGGGCTCAAAAGTTCATCGCAATATCCCTCCAAGATGGCCTTCAGCAATCTTCTTAAGGTCCTTTGATGAAGCCCTTCTGTTTCGGAGTAAATGGGGACGATCCGTTTGAAGTTGAGGTAATCTTCCTCAATATCGCCTTCGACGATTTCTACATCGGGATGATGAATCTCTTTCTGAAGGTTGAAATACCTTACCTCACCAGAGAAAATCAATTTCCGTCCTTTTTTAAACCGCTCCCTGAGGTAGCGCTCGTTGCCGCGAAACCATTTCAATGTGATCACACCACTTCCGTCTCCCACGACGGCCTCAAAGACTCTCTTCCTCTTGTTCTGATAAAAAGCCACTCCCGAGAGGAGGATTTCGCCAAAGCCCGTCTCTTTTTGCCCGGCTTTCAACTCGGAAATCTTTTTTAGATTTCTTCGGTCTTCGTAGCACCGTGGGAGGAAGTAGAGGGCGTCTTCAACCGTCCGAATGCCTTTTTTCTCAAAGAGTTTTGCCAGTCTCGGGCCAACTCCCTTGACATATTGGATCGGTGTGAGAAGACGATTCTTATATTGATGAGTTTGGTGCTGCTTCATTCAGGCGCTCTTTCTCTTTTTTCCTTTTCTGTTTACCTTCTTTCTCGGGAAGCCTTTTTCAAAACGATCTCCCACCACCTTTATATATACCTTTTTACAGGAGGGACACCGAACCTCATTCTCTCCATCCCGCAAATCGAACTGATCATAAAAGATGGGTTGATCACAATAGGGACAGCGATGAAGAAATTTCTGAACTACTTGTTCTTCCAATTTTTTCTTTACGCGCATGATCGGTCGTTACCAACGCCTTACGCCTCACGCCAGACGTCATTTTTTAAGAGACTATACTAAAACTACCCCGAAGAATCAACCCTTCGGCTTCCGCTCTCTAAAGGCCGGGTTCGCTCAGCCTGCCTGCCGGCAGGCAGGGGTTGATACTGAGCGGCACTTCTAACCCTGTCCAGATGGAGGGATTTGGAGCCGTCGAAGTATCAAGAAATGGAGCACGGATGAATGGTTAGATCTTACTGCAAGGAGAGCTTTTCAACCGCAAGGCGGGCAGCTTCTTCTATATCCGTAGCACTCAAGGAATCGATTTCCACCGTGGAGCGACCCATCATCCTCCCTGTTTCAACATCCATGATCTTTACCTGAAGGAACCAGCTTAAGATGCTCGGGGAATAGATGGCCCCTGTAATCAGCGCCTGAGCACCTACTCTTTTACCAATCTTTAACCTTGTTGCATCATCCAGTTGATAAAGGTTGAATTTCTCTTCTCGGGGGTCGTCCAAAAACCTCCGTCCACCCAAAATCGAAATCTGCGGAAATCTTTTTTGAAAATCTCGGGCAAAGGCCTTAGACATCTCGCCAGTATCATCTCCCTCAAATGGAAGAATCGCAACATTTCCGTACTCAAGAAATTCTCTTCTGAGAAAACCGCTTCCGCCTGACTGGGCACAAGCCATCACCGAGACAATGATGAAAAGAATTAAGAAAAACCATTCCTTTAAACCGTTCATTCTAATCCTTCTGCCTCGCCCAATCTATTCTAACTCCCTTCTTATTTTCCCTCAACAGTGCTGAACGGGGAAAAATCATTTTTTGGAGAAGCTCAGGTATCTTCGATAGGGCGATGTCTTTTTTCCTTAAGAAAAATACAACAGAAAAAGGCAATCAGGGCCATGAGTGCAGATAGGATGAAAGCCAACTGGTAGCTTCCCGTTCGGTCGAAGATGAATCCTCCCATATAGGCCCAGAACCCTCCTCCCAGGTGATGAACCGTTGTGACAAAACCGGAAAGGAGACCGATATGTAAGAATCCGTAGAGCCTTCCCATTGTCGTCGGAATGAGCGTTCCCGTAATAAGATAGGTGAAGCCAAAGGTCAGACTAAAGATATAGAAGGAGATCGTGGTCTGATAATTTAGGATAAGAAGAAAAGACAAGAAACGAATGAGAAAGGTTAGGGCAAGGGGGATTTTATTGCCGATCAGGTCCGAAGCTGGCCCGGCAATGAGTACTCCCCCTAAAGCCATTAACCCAAACCAGGCCAGCATGTTTCCCGCCGTTGTGGGTGAGATTCCATGGTCCGTGACATAAGGAATGAGATGGGTCGTCACCAAGAAGTCACCACTTCCGCAGATAAACATGGCAATGAGAAAGAGCCAGAAGGAATAGGTTCGCATCGCCTCTCTTAGGTTCAGGTCTCTCCCGCTCTCCTCGGCAGAAATGGGATCGCTTCCCTCCCGCTTCTCTCGGCCTGAGTACCCAAAAGGTTCTTTTCCCAGATCACCGGGATTTCCCTTAACCACCAGCAGGGCCATCGTGACATTTACCGCAAACATGATGAGACCGATGGCAAGGTATGAAGCTCTCCACCCGTACTTGAGAGCAAAAAGAGTAAACAGGGGAACAAGTGCAAACTGTCCCAGGCAGTTTCCCGAAAGAGCCAGGCTGATGGCAAGACCGCGCCATCTCACAAACCACCTGCTCATCAGGGCTGCGATGAGTGGAACAGCAGTTCCCCCCATCCCAATGGCCACCAGGATTCCATAACAAATGTAGAACTGCCATAGCGAGTGGATAAGGGAGATGAGTGCATAGCCTGCAGAAATAAAAACAGTCCCTACGATAATGATCCACCGAGGACCAAATCGATCATACACCCTACCGACAAAGACGAGAGAAAGGGCCCAGAGGATGCTATTGAGGAAAAAAGTAAAAGAGATAGATCCCCTGCTCCAGCCAAATTCGGCAATCATAGGCTTAAACATCACCCCGAAAGAGTATCGGGCCCCTGAGTTAAAGAAAAGGATGGCAAAACAAGCAGCCAGAACGTACCAGCCATAATGGATTTTGGACCT
>Ga0315282_10018198_pt1 | contig 10070 bp, 9 predicted proteins | sample YL17G07_20_MG_FD_203693 | JGI IMG/M metagenome (GOLD analysis project Ga0315282, IMG submission 203693) | Sediment microbial communities from Yellowstone Lake, YNP, Wyoming, USA - YL17G07_20 | ecosystem: Environmental > Aquatic > Freshwater > Lake > Sediment | place: USA: Wyoming | collected... | reverse complement strand
GAGATCTTTAACCCTCTTTCCAGGCTTGAATTGTTCCAAACCTTTTATGATAGCATCCCGGCACACTTTATGGATCTTTTCAAGGTCAATATTGCGTTTGCCTACATTGACTGTCCTTACCAGTTGTGTCCAATAACCCTTGAAGCGCGGCGAAATTTCCATCACCACGCTGTCCCCGACCTCGATGTGCCGGGGCGACGGAGAATAAGGGAGAGGTAAAGTGTTGTTCTCTCCAAAGGTGAATTTACCGGAACCTATCAACGTAAAGTGGTCCTCTGCCCCTCGGGCCCGAGCATAGTGCTCAATGTCTGCCACTATCTCATATTCATTCGCTCCCGGACGGATAGCCTTCAAGGCAGCTTCAAACCCGCCGTCCCCCAGACTCGCTCCCTTTCGAAAAATATCTGCCTCTTCTTGGCTTCGCCGGGTGCGAATTTCCATGATACGATCATGTGTTTCTACCCATTCGATACCTGGAAGCTCTCGCCTAAGATAATTCAGCCAAGCTGCTGTAAGCATTTCCTGGTTGACCCCGACCCGTCCTGAAGAAATCCTCTTCTTCTCTAAGAACTTGGTCACATCAACCACAAGGTTATCGCTGAAGCGACAATCTTTCACGAAGGATCTACGAGTTGCTGCCTGTCTCTGGATCTCGCTTCCGGCGAATAACACGGGTTCCAATTCAGGAAGAACCAAGAGAACCTGTCGATAAAAAATGATCTGATTGTTTGTATAGTACCGAAAATCTCCGCAAAAATCAGGACCGACATTCGTATCACCAATGAGAAGGAGCGCTTGAAGATTGTCAGTCTCAAGAATCTTTCTCAAGGCTTTGTACCTCGCTTCCTTTTCGGTTATGGTCAACATAATGTTTCCTCCTATCCCGAACCAAGAGGACCACGGGTTCACCCGTGGATGAATTGGTCCTCTGGTACGGGATGTTCGCCCCTTGTGGGGCGTCTTTTGGGAACCACGGGTTTTGCCCGTGGGGCTCCATCCGCTGATCTCCTTCTATGATTTTTATTAAACCATATAACTCCCACCGTTCACGTCCAAGCACACTCCGTTTACAAAGCTTGCATCATCGGAAGCTAAGAAAGCAATGGCCGAAGCTACCTCCTCAATCTTGGCCAGCCTGCGTAAAGGTATACCTGAGATGATGGCTTGACGTTTTTCCTCGGTGTGGGAATCCCAAACGGCCTTGGCCCGCTTTGTCATTACCAATGTCGGTGCCACTGCGTTTACACAGATTCCATAAGGACCCAATTCTGCCGCCATGTGCCTGGTGAACCCAAGTAAGCCAGCCTTAGCAGCACTATAAGGGGATCCTAAGTATGGGCTGTAGTTACGTCCCGCAAAAGAAGACACGTTAACAATACGCCCGTAACCCTGTCTTTTCATGATGGGTGCTACTGCGTGGATACACAAAAACGCAGATTTTAAGTTTATAGCCAGAATGTCGTCCCATACATCTGGTGGTATATCTTCCACGGGCATAGAGGGAGTGCCCATACCGGCATTGTTAATTAAGATGTCGAGCCGCCCACATTCGGTTACTATCCGACTTATCATGGAATCCACCTGCTCGCTCTGTATTAGATCGCATGGGACCGCCAGGGCCTGGCCACCATTTTCTCTTATCTTAGCCACAAGCTTTTCAAGGTCCGGGACCGTACGGGCGGTTGCTGCCACGACCGCACCACGGGATGCTAAAAGCTCAGCTGTGGTTGCCCCTATCCCGCGTGAAGCACCTGTTACCAAGGCTATTCGATCCTTCATTACCATTTCAGTTCTCCTTATGGCTTTTTGCACTTCTTCAACTCCAAGTCCATTGGAGCAAAGCCTAACTTCTTTAAGCTTCAAAAATTTTCTGAGATGTCTTTTGCCTCAATCATAAGTACTGCACCGCAGGTATTCTTATACATCAAGCTTTGAAAATAGGGCACTGCAGGTCTCCTTTTTACACCCTCGTCTTCCATGGCAGTGGCGCTAAATCCCGTTACATTCAACTCTATCCCAGCACCAAGAGGACCACGGGTTTACCCTTGGATGAATTGGTCCTCTGGTGCGGGATGTTCGCCCCGAAGAGGTGTTTAGAGTGGTACCACGGATTTGCCCGTGGGGCTCTATGTGCGCATTCACGATATCATTATCGGGCCGGGACCACTGGAACCAGAAGCCGTGAAGGATAGTGGCATCCCTCAAGCACCGTATTTTTGGCAGGCGTAAGCAAAGGCTCGTGTCGCCTTCTGAAATCCGTCTGGTCGTCGCAATTTGCGAGTTCCAGGCGCAGACGGTGTCCTGCCTTGAAGACATTGCTTGTAGGCCAGATTTCTATGGCGAATTCGTAAGCCTGGCTTGGAATCAGGGGATCTGCCTTCGTATGGGGATGAAAGGGGCGCCAACGCTTGGACCGGGCACTGTCCAATTCTCTGTGGGACGCTCTTAGCCGCCCTACAGTTAGCTCGGCCGATTGACCGTCAGGGGCCTCGTCTCTGAAGCTAACGAACCAATCCGTGTCTGAGGCTGTAGAGGATGCCCACAAATATAGGGCAAGAGGGCCTGTCACTTCAAGGTCTTGACTTAAAGGTTCTGACCTGTAAACTAACCTGGGACCCCCTCTCCGTGTCTCTGGATTTGCCGGGTTATAGTCTATGATGCCGACGGTATCTGGACCTGGGTTATCCTCCAGCTTTCTATTTGACTTAGCCGTCTCCCCGGAGAGGAAGAATTCTCGCCACTGTGTCCTTGCCAACGGCCATTCCCGCTCCCCGCGCCAGCGATTCAGCCCCGGGATATAGAGCTGTATCGGCGGGCCATCCATTATTCTGGTGTCCATTCCCTTTAAGTAGTAGTCATACCAGCGAAGGGCCTCTTGATGATACGCACCTAAAGGACGGCGAGGTCTTGGTAGGGGGCCTATGAGCATCCGTTTAGGAATATCACCTACACCTTCCCAACCCTCGAAGGCACCTCGCAGGTGCAGACTGTAGAACGACCAGTCGCACACGAAGTAGACGGGAGTCTGAATGCGGTTTAAGCGCGGCCATGATAGTCGTTCCTGGTAATAGGGGCCATCGAAAGGGTAATCTATATCTAAAACGGTTTTGAAATGATGCTGCATTCCTGAGGGGTCCTTTAGGCGTGGGCCAGTCAGGTTTTCGGAAGCGACGCCCGCAAACCAGAAGCCAGCCCATCCACCGCAAAATATACCTCCGTGGAAGTAGGCCTCACGATAGAGGTCGATAGCGGCGTCGAAGGCAAAGATGGCTTTGAGATGGGGTGGTTGCTGCGATGCCGCCATGAGCTGGCTCCAGCCAAAGTAAGAGCAGCCGGTCATACCCACATTGCCGTCGCACCAGGGCTGCTGTGCGATCCATTCGATGAGATCAAAGAGGTCCTGTTGCTCCTTGGGGCCCATCATATCCCAGGTACCCTCCGAATCATTGGATCCCCGCACGTCCACAATGATGTGGGCATATCCCCGGGGTACCCAGAACTCGGTGATGCCTGCCTCGTTCTGGTGTGAGGGAACCACTGTCCGTTGGAGCTGCCGGGTGTAGGGCGAAACAGCCAGCAGGGCAGGAAACTTTTGACCGGATGCCGAAGGCCGGAAGATGTCTGCAGCAAGCCTCACCCCATCACGCATAGGGATGCGTCCATCCGTTTCCTCCTGGATGCTGTAAATTGCCTTTGAGTATTCAGGGATTTTGGGTGGATTATCAAAAGGAAATTGGGGCCAGGCAGAAGGGTTGACAGATCTGATACCCGTAGAGTCGGGCTGAAGGCTTGATGCATAATTTGAATCTCTCTTTTTACTTCCCGCCATTGCTACCTCCTTTTTAAGCTTCGGCGTATTCCGCTAAATATATATTGACCGCACACCCATCTGCCGGTCCTCTGTAACGTTAAGGTCTATCCCAGCACCAAGAGGACCACGGGTTTAGCCGTGGATGAATTGGTCCTCTGGTGCGGGATGTTCGCCCCGAAGGAGCGTTTAGAGTGGTACTACGGACTTGCCCTGCACCATCACGGTACAGGGCTTGCCCGTGGGGCTCCATCGGGAAATTCGGCGCCGATCATGTCGAAGGCCATGCAACCGAGTTCATCGGTGCGGTTGACCCAGGCGTGATAATTCCCGAGCTGAATGACGACATCTCCTCGCCGCATGAGGACTTCCGATTCATCCAGAACGAGATAACGGTCGCAGCCAAGATTGAAGGCATAATCAACGCTCGGTGTACGGTGGAAGTGCCGTGCAGGTCCCCCTACCTTTAGCTCTGAAAGACCGCCGGGGTTCATTCGGTCAAAAGATTCTTGTTCCGATTTAGAATCCTTGAATCTCTCTGCCTCCGGCACTGACTGGACGATCCTAAAATGAGCGCCTTTGATTGGCGGGGAATGGCTGAAATTTTTGTCCGCACCCCCCTCATCTTTGTTGCCCGAGAGAACGGCCGGTAGGCGCTCGATCGTCCAAAACTCCGTAAAGAATGAGCGGGTGCCTGGCCGCTGGTACAGGTTCGGTGCATCGCTGTCAAAGATCACACAGGATCTTCCATTCGCATCGTGTCCGGTGACGACACGCCGAAGGGGTCTTGGATTTTCTGCCATCTCACAAGTTCCTTTCCAAATTATTCTTGACCATTCCTCTTTTACCTACCGAATTTCGCATCGTGTTGAGAAAACGCTATGATGCATGATTTGTCAGAACGGTTGCTCCATGCATGATTGGTCCCTCGCTGCACAACAATGTCTCCCTTGTTTAGGGTTACCTCTTGCGTGTCCAGAATGAGTGTGATGTTACCCTCCAGGACGATACAAAGATCAAGGGTCAACGTCCTTTGCCTGTAGGGATGCGGTGCATCGTCTGAAAACGTTGAGGCACCAGGGGAGCCTACAGATCTAAAGAATGCCTGGACTTCCTTAGGGCCGACATTTTCGATGTAAGCTGCATCCGGGGGTAAGGTAACGATACGGAAGACCGATCCATTTCGGGGAGGCTCGAGCGTATTAGGGAGATTTAGAGTCTCCTTGACACCTCTGATCCTTGCTGGAGTGCTGTCAGTCACCCAAATTCTGGCAGAGGCGTATCCCGGTCTTGCCGGATCAGTCGTAATGTGCGGTGTGGGACCATCAAAAAGCACAATCGGCTTTTCCTTTTCATCCTGACCGGTGACGACGCACCTGATCGGCTTGGCTACCTCCTTCTTTTCAATCCTTTCCATCTGAAGAGTTTTCATTGACGGGTGATCGAATGTTGCGCCCATCATGATAAATGCCATCAAGCTGTCGGAGTGGGGATTACTCCAAGCATGCCAATTCCCAAGCTGCACTACTGTATCTCCCGGCTGCAGTACAATTTCGGTACCGTCCAGATCGAGGATGCGTTCTCCCTCAAGCACGATGCCATAATCCACAGTCTTTGAACGATGGATGGGAGAGCGGAAGAAATTGGCTCCGCCCCGGTATTCTGTTCCACCCGCTCCGATTTTAGGAGGATGAGGTGCTACAGCGGTCAGGTCCTTATCTGGATTATAGTCCGGAGGCCGCGCCACAGATTGTACAATACGGAGATGGCCTCCAAGAGGCGGCGGTTCAAAATTGAAAGGAAGATTTCCGTCATCCCTGTCGCCGGAAAGGTCCACAGGGCAGGAAGGGAAGACCCAAATATCGGTCATTCCTGATCCAGACTTATTCAACTGGGGGTTTACGTTGGGCGCGTCGCCATCATAGATGACGCAGGACCTACCGTGTTTGTCGTGGCCGGTCACGATCCGCCGAAGGGGTTTCAGTTTCTCCGCCATTCACCTGTACCTCCGCTTGGAGAAGATCAAAATTCCCGATCTAATGAACATCTGGGAAAAGATTACTTCATCAATCCGGCCCTTTGGAAGATGGGCGTGAGCTGTAAGGTCTTCTCCTCATGTCTGATCTTTGTAGTCTTACTATCGAGGAGACAAACGTTTGCATATAGTTTTTTCATGTCGTTAAGAAATTCCGGATCCTTGCTGACTTTTTCCAAAGCCCCCTCAAGGACTTTAATGATCTCCTCAGGAGTTTTCCCGGGTGCAGCTAAATGATTGGAGGGAGGTGGAATATCTGGTACGTCCTTTCCAAAAACTGAAGGAATGGTTGGAAGGGTGGGATCAGGCCCCTGTCCCGGAGGAGTGAAGGAGAATAGGATTCGTGTCTTCCCTCCATCTGCTTGTTGTTTGGCTTGGACGTAATTACCGAAGCCAGCGTTTACATGTTTGCCCAACAGGGCTGTAATGACTTCATTGGTGCCTGAAAAGGGGACCCCCCGCAGCTTCAAATCTCCGATCTTATTCAGGTACTCTGCCCTTGCCCAAGTGGCTGACCCGATTCCCATATGGCCGTAAGTTAAACCTGGATTCTTGTGGGCGTAATCCATAAACTCCTGAAACGTCTTCCACGGGGAATCCGCACTGACCTGCATGATGATCGTCGTACAGATCAACTGCCCGACCGGACGTATATCTTCCTTCGAAAAACTCGCCCTGCCGAGCATATGGGAATAAACAAGCGGCCCATCGGCCAGAAGACCCAATGTATAGCCATCCGGTGCCGCATTTGCCAACGCAGTCGCAGCAACCAAATCTCCGCCTCCTGGCTTGTTTATGGGAATGACCAATACGCCAAGATATTTCTCCAATTTCTTGGCCAAGACCCGGTTGATCAGGTCGGCATAGGCACCAGGAGGATCCGGAGTCATCAGTTCGATAGATCTCGATGGATACTTCTCCGCTCCGCAAGCCCTATCGATAAAAGAGTTTGATGAAATAAACATGAACAAACTGCTCACTAAACACAAAATGGTAAGTATCTTTTTTCTCATAGCCTCCTCCCATATTTTGTTCATTAAAATAAATCATTTGTAACACTTTAGTTCTTTGAAACGAAGCTCTTCAACGGTCCATTTTCTCTGTCATTCCCGTGCCTGCGCGCTGTAGCGCTTCGGCGCGCAAGCGTGAAAACGGGAATCCAGGACCAAGAAAGTGGAATCTGGATTCCTGTTTCCCTGCCTACCGGCAGGCAGGCGCAGGAATGACAACCTTTTTAAACATATTTTTTTCTTTTTTCAAAGCGCTAAATTGATACAAATCATTTTATACTTTCATTGAACCCCACCCACCATGCCTTCCTTGCCCTCTACAACCTTCAATCCCACACTTTGCAAGATCGGCTTATATATCGAACTTTGCTTTAATAGCACGTCCCGATATACAGTTTTGCTATCGGTGAAACATACTTGAGCATATAATGTTTTCAGATTATTGACAAACTCTGGATCTTGACTGACTTTCTCCGTGGCCCCTTCGAGAACTTTAATAATATTCTCAGGAGTCTTTCCCGGGACCACAACATATATGGATGGAGGTAAGATATCAGGTGTATCCTTTCCAAAAAATGAAGTAATGGTCGGCAGCGTTGGGTCAGGACCAAATCCAGGAGGAGTAAAAGAAAATAATATCCGCATCTTCCCCGCATCTGCCTGGCGTTTGGGTGCCTGGTAACTAAAAAACCCCGCAGATACATGGTTTCCCAAAACTGCTTGAGTGACCTCAGGGTCACCTTTAAAAGGAACGCCCCTCATCTTCAGATTACCAATCTTATTTAGGTACTCTGCCCTGATATGCATAGCTGTTGCAATTCCTCCATGGCCATAAGTTAAACCTGGGTTTTTGTGCGCGTCATCCATAAATTCCTGAAACGTCTTCCATGGGGACTCCGTACTTACTGCCATTACCTGAGTGGTGCAAATAAGCTTCGCAACGATACGTAGCTTATCCCTATATTCTTCTGCCCTGCCAAGCAAAGGGGTAATAATTAGGGGGCCATCCGCTAAAAGAGCTACCGTGTAGCCATCCGGTTTCGAATTTGCCAACTCTATGGCAGCAACAACTTCTCCCCCTCCAGGTTTGTTTCCAGGAATTACCAATACCTTGAGGTATCTCTCTAATCCTCTAACAAAAAACCTATTGATCAAGTCAGCGTATCCACCTGGAATATATGCACAGAACATGTCTATAGATCTGGATGGATATTTCTCCTCTGCACCCCAAGCTCTCTCGATAGAAGGGAATAATAAGATAAACAGAAAGAGACTATTTACCAAACAAAAAATGAAAAATATCCCTTTTCTCATAACTATCTCCTTTCTACTTTTTGTCTTTCTCATTCGACCGGTTTTCCGGTTAAACCCCGCCTATTTCATCAATCCAGCCCTTTGAAAGATCGGTTTTAGTTGTAAGGCCTTCTCTTCATGTTTCACCTTCGTGCTTTTGCTATCGAGGAAACATACGTTTGCATATAATTTCTTCAGGTCATTGATAAATTCTGGATCCTGACTGACTTTCTCCAGAACTCCTTCAAGAAATTTAATAATGTTCTCAGGGGTTTTCCCGGGTGCTGTCAAATGAATAGACGGAGGTGGAATATCGGGTATATCCTTTCCAAAAAAAGAAGGAATCGTTGAGAGAGTAGGATCAGGACCAAGTCCTGGGGGAGTGAAAGAGAATAATATTCGCATCTTCCCTGCATCTGTTTGTTGTCTCGCTGCGAAGTAACTACCAAATGCAGCATCTACATGTTTTCACAAGACTGCCGTAATGACTTCCAAATCGCCTGCAAAAGGAACACCTCTCATTTTCAAATTTTCAATCTTATTAATGTATTCTGCCCTTGCCCAAGTGGCTGACCCAACGCCCACATGGCCATAAGTTAACCCTGGGTTTTTGTGGGCATAACCCACAAACTCCTGGAATGTCTTCCACGGGGAATCTGCCTTTATGTACATCACTATCGTCGTACAAATTAGCTGTCCAATGACCCATATATCTTCCTTTGAAAAAGTCGCCCTGCCAAGCATATGCGAGTAAACGATGGGACCATCGGCCAAAAGAGCTAACGTGTAGCCATCCGGTGTCGCATTTGCCAGGGCGTTAGCGGCAACCATATCCCCGCCCCCTGGCTTATTTACAGGAATTACAACCACTTTGAGATATTTCTCTAATGTCTTGGCCAAAGATCGGTTGATAAGGTCAACATATCCACCCGGCGGAACCGCACAAACCAGTTCGATGGATCTGGATGGATACTTCTCTGCTCCCCAAGTCCTATCGATAGAAGAGTCTAATAAGATAAAGATAAATAAAATATTGACTAAACAAAAAACGACAACTATCCCTTTTCTCATCACCCTCTCCCTTTTATTTTGTTCGTTGAGGCGAACCATGCCTTTTCGGCTCTCTACCATCAAAACGATTGGGGATACGATCCTCCCTTATTCGGCCATCATCGGTTTAGTCTTTCGGTATATTGAAAGACCCGTAGAAATAAAGAGAAAGACGGCTATGATCAAGCAGGCCGCAGAAATAGGCCGCGTCCAAAAGATGGAGAACTTTCCATTCGACATAATGAGGGATCGACGAAAAGCGGTTTCCATGATCGGTCCGAGAATGAATGCTAATACAAGAGGTGCCTCCTCGTATTCAAATTTTCTCAAGATATACCCTACGATTCCGAATATCACCATGACGACTACATCATAGATATTGTTGCCCAGGCTGTAGGCACCGATAAGGCAAAATAATAGAATTAATGGCATCAAGATCCCATAGGGGACCTTGAGGATTTTTACCCACATGCCAATCAAAGGAAGGTTCAACACCAAAAGCATAATATTCCCAACATACATGCTGGCTATGACGCCCCAAAAAATATCCGGATGATCGCTAATCAGAGTCGGACCTGGAGCAACACCCTGTATGATCAATGCTCCCAGTAAAACTGCCATGACCGCATTTGGAGGAATTCCCAAAACCAGAAGAGGGACAAAAGCTCCTCCCGCAGCAGCATTGTTAGCTGTTTCGGGACCTGCTACCCCCTCAATAGCCCCTTTTCCAAATTCCTCCGGGTGTTTCGAAACCTTTTTTTCAACAGTATAAGAGACGAAAGATGAAGTAATCGATCCCCCCCCTGGTAAAATACCTAAAAGGAATCCGAGGATAGACCCCCGAGTAATAGGTCCGGCGGACCTTTTCCAGTCA
>Ga0315282_10018197_pt1 | contig 10070 bp, 9 predicted proteins | sample YL17G07_20_MG_FD_203693 | JGI IMG/M metagenome (GOLD analysis project Ga0315282, IMG submission 203693) | Sediment microbial communities from Yellowstone Lake, YNP, Wyoming, USA - YL17G07_20 | ecosystem: Environmental > Aquatic > Freshwater > Lake > Sediment | place: USA: Wyoming | collected... | reverse complement strand
GGCGGGTTAGCCGGGCTAAAGGAGCTGCTGGAGCCCGAATGCGATGAGCATGGCCCCGGCCAGCAGGGGCGCCAATACGGCCGCGATGAAGTAGAGGTCCATGAGCTGGCGTTCGGTCTTCGAGCCGTCGGTCAGGGCCGAGCCGGGCCTGCCCGCGCGCTCGCCACGCCCGTTGACCCAGCTTCCAAGGAAGACCAGGCCCACGGCCATGAGTATCACGCCTGCGACGAGAAGAATGGCGCCGAGCATCGGGCTTTCTCCGGCCGGGCTCTGCCGAGGGCGGCTGGGCCGCGGCGACAGGCGGAGTTTACGCCAGGCCGAGACCGCGGGCAAGCGCGTATGCGAGGTCAGTTCCTGGCCCCGCCATAACGCGTCCTGTCTGAATCGTTACGGCTGTTTAGCGAGTAGAAAGGAGAAAGGAGACCGCGGGAGAAGCCCAGGCGATGTATCTGACTGGTTCGTCTGCCGAGGCGCCAGCCGCTTTTCTACTCTCTCCTCTCTACTTTCTCCCGCTCTGTGCGCGACTTGTCTTCCTCCCAGCAAGACAAGTCGCACACGGCTACACCTCAAGCACATCCCCCGCCCGATACCGGCTGGCGACCGCAATCGCCAGCGTCTGGCCGACCGCCCGGCGGTAGACTCCAAGGGCGAGGTTCGGCTCATTGTTCTGCTCGGACAAATGGGCCAGGCACGCCCACTGAAAACGCCGCGACGCCCAGGCCTTCACAAGCCCGGCCGACTCGTCGTTGGAAAGGTGCCCGCGCGGGCCGCGAATGCGCCGCTTCAGAAACTCAGGGTACGGGCCGCAATCGAGCATGTCGGGATCGTAGTTGCTCTCCAGCACGGCGGCGTCAAGCGTGGCGATTGTCTCGCCGAGGCCCGCGAACGGATGGCCCAGGTCCGTCAGGATGCCCAGCCGCCGCCGTCCGTCATCAAGCACGAATGCCACCCCGTCGGCGCCGTCGTGCGGCGTGGGGATCGTCTGCACGCTCAGGCCGGCCAGCTTCAGCTTGTCGCCGGCGCGAAACGGCCTGATCTCGCCGAGATCGCCCAGTGCCAGATGCGCCTGGGCCGCCCGCAGAGTCGCGCCAGTTGCGTAAACGGGTATGCCGAACTTGCGCTGAAATACGCCGATGCCCCTGGCGTGGTCGGTGTGGTCGTGCGAGATCAGCACGGCGTCGACGTCGCGGATGCTCCGCCCGTGCCCGGCCAGGCGAAGCTCCGCCTGCTTGGCGCTTATCCCGGCGTCGAAGAGCAGCCGGCACTGCCCGGCCTCGACGTATATACAGTTGCCGTTGCTGCCTGATTGGAGGCTGATGACCTTCATCGGCTCATTCTACGAACGAGGTCTGGCGGCTTGCCAGCCCGCGTCGGCCTGGGCGCGGAGATTATTCATCACGGCCGGGTCGGTGCCGGCCAGAACGTTGTGGTTCTCGCCGGGGTCGGCCTGGTGGTCGCAGAGTTCCTCGGCTTGGACCTTGCCGTCGCGGCGGTCAATCCATCGGGTGTAGCGCCAGCGGTCGGTCCGCATGGAGTAGCCCATGACGTTGCCTCGCGGGTACTGGCTGAAAGCGGCGGATTTCCACGCGCGGTTCGGATCGGCCAGCAGCGGGGCAAGGCTGACGCCTTCGCAGGTCTTGGGCGCCGACAGGCCACACAGTTCGGCCAGCGTGGGGTAGATGTCCACGAACTCGCACAGCCCGCCCGACGACTGGCCCGGCTTGATGCCGGGGCCGGAGAAGATCAGCGGGGCCCGCGTGTCGAGCTCGACGTTGGTGTGCTTGCACCAGCAGCCGTACTCGCCCAGCTTCCAGCCGTGGTCGCCCCAAAGGACGATCACCGTGTTCTGGCGGAGCTTGAGGTGGTCCAACTCGTCCAGAACCCTGCCGATCATCGTGTCGGTGTACGTCACGCAGGCGCAATAGCCGCGGATGAGCCGCCGGGCCAGGTCGTCCGAGCACGGTCCGGTCTTGGGGATGCCGGTGTAGGCGCGGAGCTCGCCCCAGTCGGTAAGCGTGAACCGCGTCGCGCCGGTGGGGGGCTTGTTGTTGGCCGGGAGATGGATCTTCTCCGGCGGGTACATGTCCCAGTACTTCTTGGGGGCATTGAACGGCAGGTGGGGCTTGTAGAATCCCACGGCCAGGAAGAACGGCTCGGCGGCGCCGGCGAACTTCCGCAGGCGGGCGATGGCGTTGTCGCTGATTATGCCGTCGGCGTAGGCGTTGTCAGGGACGTCCGGGCCCTCGAAGGCCGGGCCGAGGCCCTGTTTGCCCTGGCCCGCCTTTGCCTTGGGCGGCGCGGCCTGGATGTCCTCGATCGACTCCGGCGCGAGGTAGCCGCGGCCCCTCCAGCCGCCACGCTCGAAGTCGGGTTCCTCGCTCCAGCCGACCAAGTCGTCGTCACGGTGGTGGTAGATCTTGCCCAGCGAGATCGTCGTGTAGCCGTGGCTCTTGAAAAGCTGCGGCAGCGTGACGATGTCGGGCATCATTTGCCGCAGCGGGTGGCTGAGGTCGTATATCTTCGTCGTGTCAGGCCGACATCCGCTGAGCAGGCTGCTGCGCGAGGCGGCGCAGATGGCCTGCTGGCAGTACGCGCGGTCCAGCCGAATCCCCGAGGCCGCCAGGCGGTCGATGTTCGGCGAGATGATCTCCTTGTGCCCGTAGCAGCCGAGTTGCGGGCGAAGGTCGTCCACGGCGATAAACAGCACGTTGGGCCTCTTTGCGCCGCCCTTGCCCGCGGCCGAGGAACCAGCCGCGGCGGCTGAAGCATCCGCCGCCCCGGCCTTCGCCGCCTCCTGTGCCCGCGACGCCGCAAGCGAGCCCGCGCCCCACACCGCCGCCGCCGCACCCCTGCCCAATGCCGACATGAACTTCCGCCGCGTCATGTGTTTCATCGAAGCTATCTCCTTTCGGGAGGGACCAGGGAATAGGAGGAACCGCCGAATGCGCAGCTATGGGCACATTACGACCAGTGCTCGCCCCAACTCTTCTTCAAAGTCGGTGAAGGCCGTGAGTCTCCTGAGTATTCTGAAATCCTCCATGCAACCGGGGATCTGCCAAATATGCCGTTCGGGCCTGAAGTTCTTCTTCCTTCGTCCGCTCAACCCACCTGCTTGAGTGAGGAGTTCCCCAAGGACGTCCTTGGGGTTGGCAATCTGGTCGGGAGCCCTGGGGAGATCAAGATTCTCCTTGCCGTTTGGGTTTCCGGCGGCTATTCGAATCGCGCCCTCATCCAACAAAAGCCATGCTTCAGTCATGCGAACGGGGATTACACATACCATCCTTGGAGACGACAATCCTGATTCAGCATACGCCGTCTGAATCTCAAGTTTTCTCTGCTGCGGCAATGCAGCGTCAGAGTCACGATGAACGAACAACAGGTCGCAAGGATACAGCTTAACAGCCGCGAGCATTCTCTCGTGAAGTGTCCGTGGCGCTTTCCGCAACTCCCGAAGATCGGCATGATACCCGTGTACTGATATATCCTTCAACTGCTGTTGGACAGCCCACGTAAGTATCCTCATCAAGGCTCTATCGGATGAGCCTTCGGCTAATAGAGTGTATTCCAATTGCCTCATTGTCCGTCCCTAAGACCAGGCAGCCATGGTTGCAGGTCATCTCGGTCCATAACTCGCCTGCGATGCGCGCTTCCCTTTGGGCCAGACCTTTCGAGAAAGACAGCCTTGCCGAGGGGATCTAGGTAAGCCAACAGTTGCCCAAGAGCTATACCATTCCGCCCGTCAGGAGAATCAGTCCGCCAAGTGCCGGGAAGTCCAGTAAAACAAGCGCGCATGAAACTATGCCCATTGCGTTTCATCTCGCGTTGCTCAGCAACAACGAGATCCTCATGGTTTACTTGCGCAACCACCGAGGGCGAGTGTGTATTAACTATAACCTGTCGCAAGGGATTGTCGGAATCTACCTGTTCCGAAGGATTAGATGCAATGTCATGAAGCAGGTCCAGCATGGCGCCGATTCGTCCTGGATGGATCCCATTCTCTGGTTCTTCAAGGCAGATTAATCCCGTGGCATTTGGGTCTTTCTCAAGGACAGCAAGTGCCAAGAACCTAAGCGTCCCATCCGACAATGATATCGCTGGATGAGAAGTACCGTCTCTATTTGTAACGTACAACGTCAGGAGTTGCCGCTTTTCGTCTCGATCGACGTACACGTCACGAACATCCTCAACTAGTTCTGCTAACCGGCGCGCTATTTGGGCGTAAGTTCTCGATGCCAACTCACTGTCCTTATCCGGGCCCGCCAAGTGATATAGTGTGGCAGCCAAATGCGAGCCGTCGCTCCCCAAGGCATGGGGTGCAATAAAAGAATCCGGCCGCCTCAAAGCCGAAGGTTCTAGCTGCAGCAAACGCCAAGATAGCATCTCAGTCCTGGCCAGGGTGGCAGTAGGTGCCTCTGTTGCGTTCACAAAGGATAGGATCGTTCGCGGAAGGCTCGACGCGGCTCGCAGTTGGGGTCTGCCGCCATGTCCATCCTGATGAAGCTTGATGAAGACGGATTCCTCTTGTCGCTGCGTGGAGATGAACGGAACCGCGCGAATATCCGCATGCAATACGCTGTTTCGCCAAGTCTTGGCTTCATGGGGAAAGCGAAGGTGCTTGTGCGCGTCACTCTTGCGGAAATGCGTTAGTTCCTCGCGAACAATCTCCAGCCCCCCTGGCCCGATCCCGCTCTGGTGCTCTCTGTATCTGAGTTCAAGGACATATCGCAGGAATGTGGCTGTGGCCTTTGCCTTCTGTCCAAGCTCATCCTCACCCTCCTGGGGGACTAACGTCTCCACGTCGAAACGCATCGTTTCATCGTAAACATCTCCGGCGCGATGAAACAGATTACGGATGTTGCCCGTGTGGGCCTGATCGTCCCGGACTCCGGTTGCAGCCTCAAGCAAAGGCTTATCTGCCAGAGAACTCAGAAAATGGATGGCGTCGAAGAGATTCGACTTGCCCGTCCCGTTTGCCCCTGCGATGCAGGTGAAGGGGCCGAAGCGGATGTCGACATCAACCAAGTTCTTGAATCCGTTGACCTGAAATCTCGTCAGCATGATGCTATACCTCTGCTCGGATTGGCTCCCCTCCGCCTTATCGAAAAGACGGTCGGAGGCGGATGAGCAGCCTTCGCCGGTATTCCTTAAGCCATATCCATGGCGAAGGCACAGTCTACACCACCCGCCTCAGAAAAGTCCAACGCAAGACTTGGCCGATCTTGCGTAAACGAGCTATGCGCACGATAAACCTTGGAGGCAAGGTGCATTCCTCTCTGTGCCTATTCTGCTTCCCTGGGCGAGCCGTTCTTCGCCCGCTGGGCCTCGTCGGCGGCGTGTTTCTTTATGGCCAGGTCGATGGCGAGGTTGGTCGCGGCGATCATGCTGGAGGCGTCGGCCTTGTTCTTGCCGGCGATGTCGAAGGCGGTTCCGTGATCCGGGCTGGTGCGGATTATGGGCAGGCCGAGCGTCACGTTCACCGCGTCGCGCCAGGCAAGGAGCTTTATCGGGATCAGGCCCTGGTCGTGGTACATGGCCACCACGCAGTCGCACTTGCCCGCCAGGGCCTTGAGGAATACCGTGTCGCCGGGGAATGGCCCGTCGACGGTTATGCCGGCCTCCTTGGCCATGAGGATTGCCGGGGCGATGACGCGGGCCTCCTCGTCGCCGAACTTGCCTTCCTCGCCGGCGTGGGGGTTGAGGCCGGCGACGGCCAGGCGGGGCTTTTCCAGGCCGAACCACTCGCGAAGGGCCCGGTCGGCCAGGTCTATGGGGTTAAATACGCAGCCGATGGTGAACTCGTCGCGGATGGCGATGATCGGCGTGTGGATGGTGGCCAGGACGACCTTGAGCCGCGGCGCGACGAACATCATGGCCACGTGGCGGGCCTTGCACTTTTCCTTGAGCAGTTCGGTGTGCCCCGGGTACTTGTGGAAACCGGCCAGCTCCCACGCGGCCTTGGAAATGGGGGCGGTTACGATCGCGTCGATCAGCCCGTCGCGAGCGGCCTGGATCGCGTCCAGGCAGAACGTCATCGACGCCCGCCCGCCGATCTTGGAGGCCCCGCGCTTCATGCGGGTGGGCAGGACGATCTCGTCGTAGTCCAGCAATACCAGGTCTTCGTTGTACTTGCGGATGTCCTCGTGGTGCTCGCGGCGGAAGGGCAGATCGACCTCCAGCATGTCGGCGGTGTAGGCCAGCAGCTCGGCCAGGCCGAAGACGACAAACCTCGCCCGCCGGCGCACGGGCTGGCAAGAGAGCATCTTGACGACGATCTCCGGCCCGATGCCCGCCGGGTCGCCCATGGTCACGCCGATTGTCGGTCGATAATCCGCCATCTCGCTGCCGCCGGCATTTCAGCAATTCGTCCACGCCAGACAAACGCGCCCCGCAGCCGCACCGGCCGAGGGGCGTCCTTCATGCACCATCTTACCGCGGTTGGCCCGCGGCGAAACCCGCAAAACCACCCGCGGGCAGGAAAACAACGGCCCGTGGGCGCAGGCGGCGGCCGGGAGAAGAAGATCGCCGGAAGCCGCCGCAGGCGGACAGGCCGGTGATTGGGAACCCGCAACCCCGCCGCTCTCCGCCATCTTGCACACATCCCGTCCGCCTGCGACGATGGGGCAATGGTCATTGTCCTGACAATCCTGTTATGGCTTTACGTGGCGGCGGCGGCGGCGTACTGGGCCGTGGCGGCGTGGGCGATGTGGCGGATGGGCTCGTCCATTGTCCGCCTCTGCCGGGCCGAGCCGGCCGAGCCGCCAAGCTGGCCGAGACTGTCGATCATCGTGCCCGGCTGCAACGAGGGCGACAAGATGGAGGCCGCCGCGCGCACGCTGCTGGCGCAGGACTACCCGGACCTCCAGATCGTCCTGGTCGACGACCGCTCCGGCGACGCCACCGGCGATATCGTCGATCGCCTGGCGCGCGAGGACTGCCGCGTGGTCGCGATACACGTCACCGAACTGCCCGCCGGCTGGCTGGGCAAGGTCCACGCGTTGTCTCGCGGCCTGGCGGTCGCCGACGGCGAACTGGTGCTGCTGACCGACGCCGACGTTCACTATCGGCCGGGAATGCTCCGAAAGGCCGTGGCGCACTTCGAGGCCCGCGGTCTGGATCACCTTGCCGGCCTGCCGGGGCTCTGGCCCTCCAGTGCGATGCTCGACGGCCTGATCGCCGCCTTCATCCGCCAGTTGATGACTCTCGCCCGGCCGTGGAAGGCGTCCGACCCGTCGTCGAGGCGTTTCATGGGCGTGGGGGCGTTCAACCTGGTGCGCCGGACCGCGCTGCAAGAGGCCGGTGGGCTGGAATGGCTGCGGATGGAAGTTGCAGACGACATGGCCGTCGGCATGATGATGAAGCAGGCTCGCCGCAAGTGCGACGTGGTCAACGCGGCTGGGCTGCTGGAGATGCACTGGTACCAGACCTGCGGGCAGGCGATGCGGTGCAGCGAGCGCGGCTGGGCAACGCCGGGCGACTTCAACGCCGCCGGCATGATCGTCGGCGCGGGCGCCATCGCGTTGCTTGAGGCCGCGCCTGTCGTGATGCCGGCACTGCTGGCGGCGGCGCTCGCACTGCCGGCGGGCGCGGGTTTGCTTGCCGCCGCGGCCACGGGGCTTGCGGTTACCGCGGCTTTCCTCGTGACGGCCGGGATGATGGCCCGCTGGGCCGGCGGGCGAATCCTCCCACCGCTGCTTGCGCCGCTGCTGGCGGGCTTCGCCTTCTTCGCCACCGCCCGCGCCGCCGTCCTGGGCCTTTGCCGCGGGGGAATCATCTGGCGGGGCACCCTCTACACCACCGACGCACTCCGCAAGGGCAGGAGAGTGAGGCTGTTTTGAATACGTTTGCGTTTTGCCCCAAAGGGGGGTCAGTATTTAGCCGATGGCGCGAGCCCTCGGAGGGCTGCCCATTTGACAACGAGCCCCGATGGGGCGACAGTAATGCCTGTAATGTATTCACTGTCGCCCCTTTGGGGCTCTGTTGCATTGGATCCGGGGGCTTGCGCTCCCGGCCAAATACTATCGGCCCTTCGGGCCTGAGATGCTGGAGACCAACACCATGCCGCTTACGTTCGACCTGTCGCTTGAGCAACTGAAGACCTACGAGGGCACCAACCCGCGCCCGGCTGACTTCGACGCGTACTGGGACCGCGCCACTGCCGAGATGCACGCGGTCGATCCCGACGTGGAGCTCCGGCCGGCGGCTTTTTCCGTGCCGTTTGCCGAGTGTTTCGACATGTACTTTACCGGCGTCGGTGGGGCCAGGGTGTATGCCAAGCTGCTTCGGCCGCGCGGCCCGGCCAGCCCGCACCCGGCGGTCTTGCAGTTCCACGGCTACAGCGGCTCGGGTGGGGACTGGACTGACAAGCTCGGGTACGCGGCGATGGGCTTCACAGTGGCGGCGTTGGATTGCCGCGGCCAGGGCGGGCGAAGCGAGGATGCCGGCGGCGTGAAGGGCAACACGCTTCACGGGCACATAATCCGCGGCCTGGACGACGGGCCGGACAAGCTGCTGTTTCGGCAGATATTCCTGGACACGGCCGAGCTTGCGCGGATCGTGATGGCGATGGCCGACGTGGACCCCGCTCGCGTCGGCGCGATGGGCTCCAGCCAGGGCGGGGGCCTCACGCTGGCGTGCGCGGCCCTGGAGCCCGGGATCGCCCGGGCGGCGCCGGTGTATCCGTTCCTGTCGGATTACAAACGAGTTTGGAAGATCGATCAGGACACCGGGGCCTACGTCGAGCTGAAGGACTATTTCCGCCGCTTCGACCCGCGGCACGAGCGCGAGGACGACGTCTGGACCCGCCTTGGCTACGTCGACGTGCAGTACCTCGCCCCGCGGATCAAAGCGCAGGTGATGCTGGCCGTGGGCCTGCGCGACACGATCTGCCCGCCCTCGACGCAGTTCGCGGCCTATAACAGAATCACGTCGCCGAAGTCGCTCGTTCTGTACCCGGACTTCGGCCACGAAAACCTGCCCGGCCACAGCGACGCGACGTTCCAGTTCATGGCGGGGCTGTAGGGGCCGCCGCCGATGCCGTTTCGCTTAAGGGCGGCCCTGCAGGGGCCGCAGCGGCGCGCCGTCAATAAATCAGCCCTGTGAACGAGGCTTGGGCGTGGTTAGCTGTCTTCTCTTGAGCCCCGTTCACGGGGCTTCGCCCGCCGAAGGGGCTTGGGCGTGGTTAGCTGTCTTCTCTTGAGCCCCGTTCACGGGGCTTCGCCCGCCGAAGGGGCTTGGGCGTGGTTAGCTGTCTTCTCTTGAGCCCCGTTCACGGGGCTTCGCCCGCCGAAGGCGGGTATAGACCAGGGCTTTTAGCCCTGGGTACAATCGGCACAATCTTTCTTTGTTTCTGTTTTGCGTTTAGCACGCTTTCAGCGTGCTTCCAGTCGGGGCTTTAGCCAAGAAGGAGCCGCCATGTCGCTACGGGCGTATTCGGAAATCAACCTGCACATCACCTGGCACGTTAAGGATAACAGTCCAATCTTAACGGAGACGATCGAATCGCAGACGCACCGTTTCCTCCGTGGGCGGGTTATGAACACGCCCGGCGCCTTGTTCCATGAAGTCGGCGGAACGGATGACCATATCCACCTCGTGGCGTCGCTGCCGCCCGACGAACTCATCAGCGGCTGGATCGGCAAGCTCAATGGCGCCAGCAGCCATTTCATCAACAACGAGATCGCCAACCGCAAGCTTCTCCACTGGCAGGCCGGGTACGGCGTGGTTGTTTTCGGCACGGCGCATATTCCGTGGGTGGTCAATTACGTGCGAAACCAGAGGAAGCACCACAAAGACGGCACGACGATTGACCGCCTTGAACGGACGGAGCCAAAAGAGGCGGAGGATGAACAGGCGGGCCAAGGTCCGCCGCAAGAGTAAGCGCGCTGAAAGCGTGCTAAGAAGAAGAAGCAGAAACAAGGATTGGCGCGCCGCCAGCCACCCCAGGGCTAAAAGCCCTGGTCTATACCCCGCCTGCGGCGGGTCGAAGCCCCGTGAACGGGGCTGGAAGACGGTAACGCTACACAGGTACAAAGCCCTGGTCTAGACCCCCGCTATCGCGGGGTCGAAGCCCC
>Ga0315282_10018196_pt1 | contig 10070 bp, 8 predicted proteins | sample YL17G07_20_MG_FD_203693 | JGI IMG/M metagenome (GOLD analysis project Ga0315282, IMG submission 203693) | Sediment microbial communities from Yellowstone Lake, YNP, Wyoming, USA - YL17G07_20 | ecosystem: Environmental > Aquatic > Freshwater > Lake > Sediment | place: USA: Wyoming | collected... | reverse complement strand
CGACCCGCGCCTTGAAGTCCGCGCTGTGCCGCTTCCGCCGTCGCCTCTTTTCCTCTCCCATTCCTGGACTCTCCACGCCCCGGTTCGACCATCTTAGTCACCTGTCCAGTTTTTGGGGAGCATTACAGCTTGCGGCGATTGAGGCAATGACGCCGTCGGACAGACGCCATAAGCATCTGGTCATGGCGCTATTCTATCTTGGGATTAACCAGCCCTTGAAAGCGTGTGAAGAGTTCGCCGGGGCGCATCAAGCCGACCGCAATGATGTATTCGTGCTGATGCGATGGGCGAAAACACTTTGGGATTTAGCGGACGCTACGTTTCGGAGCACCGATCCCGAACTGGCTAAGGGTTACGCAGTAGAGTGTGCTGAAAGGGTGAAGAGTATCTTGCGCCACGACAAAGACAACCGTGTTGGACTGGCGTTGCAGGAGGATTTGTATCGACTCTTCGGCATAGAGGTAAAACCAGTGTAACGTGGTGTGCCAGCTGTGGCCCGCAGTCATGGAATGCTGCCGAGGTGTGGTCTTGCAGCAGCAGTCCGCCAAATTCGTACGCGGTCGGACGTAGGTGGCCAGCGGCGCATGTTGTAGAGGCTAGGGTCAAGAAAGACGAGCGGCCCGAAGCGGCGCCCGGGGCGAACGTCGATGTGCCAGTCCTCGGCCTACCAGCGGTTAAACGGCGCCGAGTGGCAGTTCGTGCGGCGAGACGATGCGCATGTGCCCGTGGCCGGAGGGGATGAGGACGAGTTCGGTGCGGCGGCCGATGGCCGATCGCGCAGCCGCCGGTCAGCCTGTCGGGTACTCGAAGTGCCACTTCAAGACCGCGCCCGGCGGGTCGTCGCAGATGTAGCCGCGATGGCCCGGGTCGGAAGCCGGCCAGTTGGGCATGACGGGCGGGCGCTGGCCGCAGTAGTCATCGCTCACGCCGCTCCGGTCGGCAACGCTCGCCTTGGTGAACCACTTCTTCAGTTTGTCCTGGACGGCGAAATCCCCGTTGCCATCCCATGTGCCCGAGGCCCGAGGCAGGGCATAGAGTTCCAGATCGTAGAGCAGCGGCTCTGAGCCGCTCGGAGCGCTCCACGACTGCTTCATCCCGTAGCGCCAGATGTCGGCATTGTAGTGGGTGATGTAGCCGGGCGGCGGGTCGGGGTCTGCGTGCTGATGCTCCGATGTTTCCGTGATCGCCTGGGGCGGCCACGTGACGACACTCGCTGGAAGAAGGCCATGGGCATAGTCAAGGAGAAGGGTGGGACCATCACGCTCGACATCCTGAAGCAGCTTCTCGGCAGTCTGATGAGGGGAGCATTTGGGCTCCCGTAGGGCGGTCTAACATGGCGCTCCAGCGGCTGGCGCTCGGCGAGACTGAGCGCCGCCGCTGAGCGCCGCGTTAGGTGCCCAAACCGTGAGTAGAGTCCAACGTTAGCCGTATTCCTTGTCGATCCGCACCTGCCCGCAATCCAGGCACCGGCAGCGGCGGCGGATGATGGCCGCGTCCCCGCCTGTCGTAAGGCTGATGTCCGCAGAAAAGTACACCGGCGTAACGGAGTTCGGAAGGCCATGCAGGAATCTCTTGCATGGCCTTCTTTTCAAGCGTATAGATCAGTGGCAAGCAGGAGTTGACAACCCGGCTGGGCGACGACGCGGCGGCTGTACGCCGCCGGGTTGTGACCGAAAGAACCAAGGCCGTGCAGGGGCCTGCACCCTCTGCGTGGCCTTTTTCTTTCGGTTCGCCCAGTCAGGACCGCCTGCTACAAGCACACAAGCTGAGGTCCACGGGGCCGACGACCTGGAAGAGGCGATTCGCACGAAAGCCGTAGGGCCGGACTCAGGCCTTGCCCTTGTGCTGCCGAACGTTGAGGGCCTTCCACTCCAGCAGCGGCTGGGACGTGATCCGCTCGGCCAAATCGCGGTCGGTCGTCAGTAGCGCGGGGTCAATCTGTCCGTCGTCGAGGAGGCGGTCCAGGAATGCTCTCTCCGTCTGGGTGAAGGGAAGCACAACGTCGAGGGCCTGGCGGCACTCGCGGACGAGCGTCTTGGCCCATCGGTCGATGTGCTTGGCTACCTGAGGGCGATCTTTCCGAATCATCGGAACCAACTGCTCGCGAAGTTCGCGGGCCTCAAAGCCTACGTCCTTCGCCGAGATGGTTCGCCAATCCTTCCGGTTCATGGCCCCGTACACCACGAAGGCCATGCGCAGCCGCTGCGGATCGAGATTGCCCTGTGCGAGAAGCAGGTGAACGTCGAACAGATCGCGGCTCACATGGCGCGAGAGCAGCGCAGCCAGTTTGCCCGCGGCCAGTTCGTGGATGTCAAGGACGGGAATGGCTGTCGCGCGATACGAACCCAGGGGGCGCGAATCCCGGGCAGTGACCGGCCACAAGGGCACGCGGAACATGAAGTTCAAGTCCACTTCCAGGTTGCCGCGCTCGCCCGTTGCGCTCTCGTACCGCAGCGCCCATCGCCCACCGGCGTGCTCTTCGGGAATGCGGGCGACCGCGAATCCCTCGCGACGACAGACGGCCTGCACGCCCCGCTCGACCTTGGGCCGGTCTTCGAGCATGGCCTCGCGCCCGGCCGATCCGATGTAGTTCAAGTCCACGCCCACGGACAGTCGCGGCAGGTCAAACACGAACATATTCAAGGCCGTGCCGCCTTTGAGCGCCAGGCGGCCCTTCAGAAACGGATGGCTGCACAGGTTCTCCAACAGGTTCAGTAGTTGGAGCGCCTTTTCCAGTATCTCGGGCCGCAGGCCGGTGGCCTCGGCCTCTGCGAAGAGCCTTTCTTTGGAGATTCTCATTGTGGTTCCCGCCAGGACCGCTGGAGCACTTCGTCGGGGACGATCAGGTTCCAGTCGGCCACGAGTCTCCCCGGTGTCCGGCCGCCCCTCGCCAAGTAGTGCGGTTTCTTCGGGCGGCGCCGGCGAAGCGGCCGAAGGTGGGCCTCTTCGACCATCAGCGCCTCACGGTGCTGTTCCAAGAAGAACCCCACCTTGGCAGCGGTCGTGGCGTTGTCCAGCAAGAGCGCGTACCGAACTACTTGGTCCAGGTCGAAGAACTCGACTGATTCCAACGAACGCCATATCTCTTCCCAGCCGCCGCCCAGGTCCGGGCGGTCCAGCACATCCACAAGGGTGCGCTCCAGTGAGGTGACGCGGACATCGAGGCCAACCCGCTCCGTTACCTTCACGCCAAAGGTCTCTTTCCGCCCGCGGCGGAGCGCTTTGGGAAACAGCACGGCCTGGAAGTGAAACGAGCGGAACGTCACGGGCCGCCGCTGCCGACCCGTCAGGTACTGGAAGTGCTCCGACACCGTGTGGGCCTTGCCGTGGAAAGCCAGCGCCGTGTGGTAGGCAAGCACGGCGTCCTCGGCCAACTTCGAGGCCACGAGATACGGGTCAACGGGGCACGTGTCGGGACTTGCGCCGGGCGGCACGACAGCATAGAGCCCGCGCTGAAGGCGAAGGATGTGGCCCTGTTTCTCGTGGTGGCCCACAAGGGCTTTGCGGGTCCACCGGCTTTCCGTCCCCCGCCGCTTGAGGAAGCCGGCCAGTTCCTCGGCGGTGAAGACAGGATGCCGCGGAAAGAAGTCGCTGAGTTTCATGGGCCACCTCTGCTTGACGTTATCGTCCCAAGAGGCTAATAAGATTAGCCCTTTCGGCGTATTGCGTCAAGTGGCAGGCGACGTGACTTGACGCCACGTGCAGAAAGGGCGAACAGAAATCGCCACTTCCGCAGTTTGTGTCAACTCAAAGGCCCGGGCCGGCCGGTCGTGGCCCACGCCGCTCGGCCTCCAAGTCCATATGCGTAATCATCTGATGCCGCAGGTCAGGAGTGCCTTGCCTTCCGAGAAAACGCATGTGAAGATCGTGTGCGACAACTGACCGGGCGACGACGCGGCGGCTGATCCCCGCTGCGCCAGTCCAAGAGATACAGGCCGTTCGGGGCCGAACCCCCGCACGGCCTCTTCCCTCTAGCCGTCGCCCGGTCGGGTCGTCAGGAGGCAGGCGACGGGCGACGATCCGGACGACGCGATTCGCACGAACGCCGAAGGGCCGGCGAGCGCGTCCGACGAGACCGGCGGCGTCACGCAGCATCCGCTGGCTAGCATGAGCACCGCCGAGCGGCCGCTGCGGCGGCTGTTCATCCCGTCACCTCGCCACGCGGAACGTTACCGGTTCCCCTGCGCAGACCCGCGCCGTGCATGGATCGGTCCGGGCGCTTGCGGAGGTGCGGGGGAGAGGTATAATCACGCGGCGCGGGGGCCAGGGCGGCGCGCGGAAAGCGGCAATCCCGAGCCGCCCGCCCGACGGACCTTGCTTCAGGACCGGACACGGGAGCCAGATATGAAGAGGCAGGCGAAGTCTTCCACTGACGCGCCAAACCGTAATTCTCTTGCCGTGTTGGCGCTGGGCCTGGCGGACGCACTGGACGAATGGATCTATAACGGCAAGTGGAGGTTGCACCCCTCCAGGGCAAGCGTCTATCTTCGGTTCGCACTACATAACCGCAGCCTTGACGAATTCCGCCGCCGCCTCCGTCACCAGGGCCGTAGAGACTTGGTCGACGATCTCGACACGTGTTGCCAAGCTTTTTACCAAGCAGCCTCCGAGTTTAAGGAGTCTCATCAGAAACCGCCCCGGGATGAGGCAGATGAATTGGAGTATGACCGGCTGCAACAAGAGATGGTCGGATACGCCGGCAGCATCAGCCAGTGGTTTCGCGGGTTCGCTGAAGACGAGAACGCCGCCTCCTACGCACCGCCGAAGGCCGCCCCCCCGCTCCAGCCCCCGCCCGGCGCAATCGTCGCCAAAACGGACGACGCCGCCACATCAACCGAGAAGCTCACGGGACGCAAGGGCCGCCCCGCGCCGCCGCCAGAAGGTGCGCGCTCTGTGCCCATGTCGCTGGCAGAACTGTGTCGGCGGTACATGAACGATCAGGATGCGCGGTCCGACAAGGTTAAGCCCCTTCTGAAAAAACGCGGCTTGTGCCGCGAAGCCAAGGGCAAACACAAATGGACAATTTGCCTGGATGGCCTGGACGCTGTCTACCGTGAGCGAATGACGCGCGCGACCTTCCCGTAACCATCCCCGAGTATCCCCTCTTGTCCCCGCTTGTACCCACTTATCCACCTATACCGCTATTTAGTTTGACTCCCATACTTCCATCCTCGATAGTGCTTTCGGCTGATGGATGGAAGCCGCACTGGGAGCCACGACATGGAAAGCCGCAGGCCGCCGCAGTTGCTCACCCGGCGTGAGGCCGCCGAATTCCTTGGCCTGCAGCCGCAGACCTTGGCGGCCTGGGCCGTCACGGGACGCTACAACCTGCCCATGATCCGCGTCGGGCGGAGCGTCCGCCATCGCCTGGCGGACCTGGACCGCTGGCTCGCCGCACGGACCGTGGGTGCGGTGGACGGCCAGTGTGAAGGGGGCGCCCGGTGACCGTGGACACCTCCGAGGTTGAAACCATCGGCCAGTTCCAGATGGCCATCGAGTTTACCGAGCCGTCACCCGAGGCGGCCGCCCGTTGGTCGCGGCGTGCCGAGATGCTGGCCCAATGGCTCATGGCGGAATGGCAGCATGAGCACCAGGAAGGGGGATGTGCATGAAGCCGGTCGAACGGATTCTGGAGGTGCTGCGGGCCGCCGGGCGCCCCGTGAAACCCCAGGGCGAGTGGTGGGTCACGAACTGCCCGGTCCATGACGACGCGCACGCCAGCCTCGCCGTCAAGGAAGACCCGGCCACGGGCAAGGCGGTGGTCAAGTGCTTCGCGGGGTGCCCGAACGAGAAGGTGCTTGCGGCGCTGGGGCTGGAGGTCAAGGACCTCTTTCCCCAGCCCGATGGTGCCGACCGCAAGGAACCGGTTGCGGCGGTCCCCGAGCGTCCCCTTACGGTCGCCCGACTGGCTGAGGCGAAGGGGCTGTCACCAAAGTTCCTGGAGGACACAGGTCTCTCGAACTACAGCGGCGGCGTGGTCATGGCGTACCGGCAGCGGGACGGCCGTCCCGCCCGTTCCAGGCTCCGCGTGGCCCTCGTGGGCGAGGGGCGCTTCCGCTGGGGTTCCGCGAAGACCCGGACGGGCCAGAAACTCCCCCACGTGCCTTACGGCCTGTGGCGGCTTGGGAGCTTCAAGGAAGAGGATGTCCTGCTGGTCGTCGAAGGGGAATCGGATTGTTGGGCGGCCTGGCTGCACGGCCTCCATGCGTTGGGGCTGCCCGGGGCTGACACGACCCGGCTCCTCGCAGCCGATCATCTGGTGGGCGTAGGTCGCCTCTGTGTGATCAAGGAGCCCGATCAAGGGGGCGAGACCTTCGTCGCAGGTATGGCCAATCGCCTGAAGGAGATCGGCTGGAAGGGCCAGGCCTCCTGTGTCTCCCTTCAGGAGACCTGCGGCGTGAAGGACGTCGCCGACCTGCACGTGGACATTCAAGGCGACAGCGTCGCCTTCCATGCCGCGGTTCGTAAGGCGATCGAGGCTGCCGCGGCGTTGCCTGAGCCCGCGATTGCCGTTCCCAGCGACGAATGGGACGAGATTGAGCCCCTGGAAACCGAGGAAGAACCGCCCGAGATCGACCTGGAGGCCTGTCTTGCCCCCGTCCCGCGGGTGCGCGAGTTCGTGGCTGCGATAGCCGGCAGTTACCAGGTCGATCCGGCGATGCTGTCGCTCTCCTGCATCTCGTTGGCGATCTCGCGGGCGGTCGAAGTCCAGTTAGGACCGGACTGGCGGCAGCCGGCGCCGATCTGGACCTGCCCGATCGCGGAACCGGGGGAACGCAAGACCGCAGTCTTCGCGGAACTGACCGCCCCCATCATGGCCTACCAGAAGGTGCATGACGGGGAACTTCAGGATGTCCTCGCCCGCCACGCGGCTGAGACCCGCAGCATCCAGAAGCGGGTCGAGACGTTGCGATGCCAGCAGGCCCGAAAGGGCGATCCGGCGGCGCTGACGGAACTCCTAGGCCTGGAGGAGCAACTGGCCCGGCGGGAGGACCTTCAGAAACCCCGCCTCGTCGTCATGGACGCGACACCCGAGAGCGTGATCGTGGCCCTCTACCGCAACGGCGAGAAGCTCGGCATCCTCTCGGCCGAATCGTCGTCGCTGGAAAACGCCCTGGGCCGGTACAGCGACAGTCCCAACCTCGACATCTACCTCCAGGGGCACGAGGGAGACCACTACATCTACACCCGGCGCAAGGGGGACGATATCACCCTTCATCGCCCGGCCCTGGTCATGTCCCTCTGCATCCAGCCCCATGCGGCCCGGGGTCTTCTCGACCACGAAGCCGCCATCGGCCGCGGGCTGTTCGGAAGGTTCTTGTTCTCGAAGCCAATGTCGCTCAAGGGCCGTCGCCTCCTGGAAACCGCCCCTGTCCCCGATCATCTGCGCCAGTGGTGGCTGAATCGGCTGATGGAACTTCTGGCCCTGCCGTATCCCGGCCAGGTGTGCGACGTGGGCGGGGTAGTGACCCGCCGAGAGAGCCAGCCGCGCCTTGTCACGCTGGAGGCGGGCGCCGCTGAACTGTTCCTGGCTTTTCGCGCAGAGATCGAGCGGGAACTGTCGCCCGAAGACGGGGAACTCGCCCACACCAACGGCTGGGCCGAGAAGTTTGCGGGGGCGACCGGCCGTATCGCCCTGAGCCTTCAGATGATCCAGGATCCGGCCGCATCTCAGATCACGGTGGATGTCATGCGCGCGGCCATCGCCTGGAGTGAGTTCCTCATCCCCGCCTTCAAGCACGCGGTCGCGGCGGTCGGCCTGGACCCCGTGCAGCAGCAGGCCCCACTGATCGCCGGGTGGATCAGGCGCCAGCGCCTGACCTCGTTCACGCACCGGGAGGCCTGCCGGAGGCACCGCTCGAAGTCCTTCAAGACCAAAGACCAAGGAGGATTGGCAACCGGTGTTCGACCTGCTCGAGGACCGCGGCTATCTCAAGGCGACGGAGATTCCGGCGCAGGGCGGCTCGGGCGGGCGGCCCTCGGTCGGGTATCTGGTCAACCCGCAGATGCTTGCGGGCGAGACACCCAGACTGCAAGGCACATAGGTTGGACTAAACCGCTGCGCGGTAGGCCCCGCCTGTCTGGATGACGTCGCCAAGGCATGCCCTTTCCAGACGGCAGCCCCAAAGTCTAAGTTCCTTTCCGTGGACTCCCATGGGGGGAGTCCCTCCAGACACGGGAAGGAACGCCGACATGACCGAGCTACGTCAACGCATGATTCGAGACATGGAGTTGCATGGTCTGGCTCCGGGCACCCAGCAGACCTACGTCGAGGCCGTCAAGCATCTGGCGGCGCATTACCGACGGCCGCCGGACCAACTCAGCGAGGACGAGGTCCGGGACTTCTTCGTCCACCTGACGAAGGTCCGGCGCCTGGCGGCCAGCACGCTCCGGGTCCACCTGTTTGCGGTCAAGTTCCTCTTCCAGAAGACCCTCGCCCGCCCGTGGCCCGTCCTGAACCTGATCCGGGTGCCCCGGCCGAAGACGCTGCCGGAGGTCTTGAGCCGCGAGGAGGTGCGGATGCTTCTGGCGCGGGTCCGACGCCCCGCGGCGCGGATGAGCCTCGTGATGATGTACGCCTGCGGCCTGCGGGTCTCGGAAGCCAACCACCTTCAGGCCCGCGACATCGACAGCCGCCGGATGGTCGTGCACGTCCGCGCCGGTAAGGGGCAGAAGGACCGCGACGTGACCTTGCCCCGGCACACCCTGGACCAGTTGCGGGCCTACTGGGTCCAGCACCGGCCCCGCCCGTGGCTCTTTCCCTCGAACAATGGGCTGCTGCCCCTGAGCAGCGGTTCCGCAAGGCGGTGCCTCCAGGCGGCCCAGCGCGGCAGCGGCATCACCAAGGACGTCTCGTGCCACACCCTGCGGCACTCGTACGCCACGCACCTCCTGGAGGCGGGGGTGGACCTGCGGGTCATTCAGGGCCTGCTGGGCCACCGGAGTCTGAAGACGACCTTCGTGTATCTGCACCTGACGCAGAGCACGCTCAAGGCCGTTCACCGCACCGTCGACACGCTCATGGCGAACCTCTGAGAGCCCGGCGGCGACCATGCTGGAATTGGCAGACATCTTCCGCCGGTACGGCGGCGAGTATCTGGCGAGGTTCGGCCCCGCGATGCTCCCCAGCCACCGCCGGGCCTTCGACGCCATTCTCGCCTGCCGCACCCCCGCCCTGGGCGGCCACGTGCTCGTGTGCGACCAGTGCGGACGCCCGCAGTACGCCTATCATTCCTGCCGCAACCGCCACTGCCCGAAATGCCACGGCGAGGACACCGAGGCGTGGCTCGAGGCCCGACGCAAGGAACTCCTGCCGGTTCCCTATTTCCATCTCGTCTTCACCCTGCCGGAGGAACTCCGGGACGTGGTGCGCCGCCGGCAGAAGACCTGCTACGGCCTCCTCTTGAAGAGCGCCGCCGGCGCCCTCCTCAAACTGGCCGCCGATTCCCATTACGTCGGGGGCACGATCGGTGTCCTGGCCGTCCTGCACACCTGGACGCGGACGCTGGTCTATCATCCGCACGTGCACTGCCTGGTGCCCGGCGGCGGCGTCTCACGCGACGGCCGGTGGATGCCCGCCCGCAGGCAGTACTTGGTTCCGGTCAAGGCACTCTCACGCATCTTCCGCGGCATGTTCCGCGACGCGATAGCCAAGGAACTGCCGGACGTGGCGGTGCCCGACGCGGCGTGGAAGAAGGAATGGGTCGTCTACGCGAAGCCGACGGTCCAGGGGGCCGAGAAGGCCCTGACCTACCTCGGTCGCTATGTTCACCGCGTCGCCATCACCAACAGCCGCCTTCTGGCGATCGACAACGGCCGGGTCACGTTCCGCTACCAGCCTTCGGGCGAGGCCGCCTGGAGAACCCTGACCCTGGAGGCCGACGAGTTCATCCGGCGCTTCCTTCAGCACGTCCTTCCCGAAGGCGTTCACAAGGTGCGCTATTACGGGCTGTGGAGTCCCGCGTGCCGGGGCCTGCTGCGCCGCGTCCAACTGGCGCTGGCCTGGGACGCCCCCGCCGCCTCTCCTGACGAACCACCGGCTGCCTCCGAAGAGCCGCGGAGCCCGCACC
>Ga0315282_10018194_pt1 | contig 10071 bp, 9 predicted proteins | sample YL17G07_20_MG_FD_203693 | JGI IMG/M metagenome (GOLD analysis project Ga0315282, IMG submission 203693) | Sediment microbial communities from Yellowstone Lake, YNP, Wyoming, USA - YL17G07_20 | ecosystem: Environmental > Aquatic > Freshwater > Lake > Sediment | place: USA: Wyoming | collected... | reverse complement strand
TTCCCGCGAGGACGAAGTCACGCGCTTCTGTTCCGCTCTTGCCAGGCACCGGTTCGTGCTGGTACACTACGAATGCGAAAGGATGCGCGCTATGGTGACTACCATCAACCTGAATACGAACGTTCCGCCGAACCGTAAGGTTCGCATCACGCTTCCCCACAGTGTGCCGCCCGGTCCTGCGGAGATTGTGGTCGTCGTTGCGTCCCCTGCCACCCCCTGTCTGCATACCCTCCGTGACCTCGCGCGCTCCGGCTTCGTCGGCTTGTGGCGTGACCGCACGGACATCTCCGATACCGCGGCCTGCGCAAAGGCACTTCGCGCCAAGGCCTGGAGCCGCGAACGGTGAAGGTCTGCCTCGATACCGATGTTCTCGTGGACTGCCTGCGCGGTCTGCCCGCGGCGGAGCGTTGGTTGCAGGCTCATGCCGAGGATGAGTTCGTCGTACCGGGCATCGCGGCAATGGAACTGCTGGTCGGTGCCCGAGACCGGGCCGATCTCAAGCGCATCCAAGCCTTCCTGCGGGGATTCGAAGTCATCTGGCCGGATGCTCGGGAGTTCGCCCGTGCCTGGGATCTCCTGGCGGCTCATCACCTGGCGTCGGGGGTCGGGATCCCGGATGCCATTATCGCTGCTCAGGCAATCGAGCGCTCACTGCGTTTGCAGAGTCTGAACCTGAAGCATTACCGTGTCTTCCCTGGGCTGAATGTTCAGGCCCCCTATCAGCGCTGAGCATCCGCAGGTGCCCTTGCCATGCAAGAATCCCGCGCTACCGTCGTCCCAGCGAGGTTCTTAAACATGGATACAAGGCGAACCCTCTTCTGGTTCACGGTGGCACTCGCCGCCGGCTGCTGCGTATCCGCCGCTGTCCGTCTTTCGCTGCAACGCTTCGCCCCAACGGAACCCGCTGCGCCGACAACTCAGCCGCGCGCCGCCAACGACGCTGCCGCGGCCATTGGACTTCTCTCCGCCCACCGCGGCCAGGTGCTCGTGCTGCTCCTCGGCCGCGAAGACTGCCCCGGCACGGCCAGGGCCACCAAAGTCCTCGACGACTACAAGCCGCCTGCAGGCGTGGCAGTCGTGCGCGTCGAAGTGCCGCTGCCCGGCGAGGACCTCAAGCCGCCTGCCGCCTGGCAGCATCCGTTCCCCGTCGCGCTCGACACCGACCGCAAGCTCGCGGCCAAGCTCGATTTCTTCTACTACCCCACCCTCTACGTGTTCGACCGCGACGGCGAACAGCGCTTCGCCGGCGGCTGCGACGCTCAAGCCCTGCCCGACATGGTCGCCGAAATCGCCGGCGAGAAGCCCGGCGCGCAGAAGAAGATGTACTCCCTCGCGCAACCCGCGCCCGGCACCGCGGCGCCGGCGTTCTCGGGCAAGTCGCTCGACGGCAAGGACGTCACGCTGGAATCGCTGCGCGGCAAGCGCGCGACGCTCCTCTTCTTTGGCTCGACCACCTGTCCGTTCTCAATCAAGGAGCTGCCCCAACTGGCCACGCTTGCCGATGAATACAAGAAGCGCGATGTCGCCGTGGCCATCGTCAACCGCGGCGGAGAAAAGGAGAAGCTCGCCGCGCTCTATGAGAAGTCCGCGCCCGGCCTCCTCGTCGTGTGGGACCAGGACCTCGCGATCTCGAACGCCTATGGCGTGGATGCCGTGCCCTTCTTCTTCCTGCTGGATGGCGCAGGAAAGATCGTGAAGCGCCGCTCCTACACCGCCACCGCCGCCGCCGGCGCCCTCAACGCTTATCTCGGCATCGCCACCGAAAAGCCCCGCTACAAACCCGCTGCCGCGGGGTGACGCTGACCAAGCCGCGGCGGTCCAGCGGACTGCCCGACTTCCCGACGATGCTTACTGCTTCGCTCGCGGCAAGGTGCTGGAGGGAACAAGGCTCAGGCTCAAGAGTCCAGCGTACACCGGAACCCGCAACCGCTTCTACGCGGCCACCGTGGGCGGTAGATCGCGGGCCGCGAGCGGCTGCAGCGCAAGGCTGGCGAGGACCTCGTTGAGATGCTCCAACTTCAGCCGCGCGGGGCTGAGTATCTCTATCCCTATCGGCCGCCCGTCGGCGGACCAGTCCACCAGCAGGCCGTGCGCGGCGCGGACCGTGCGCGCGCTCGTATCGCCGGCCTGGCGGGGCAAGTAGAGATACGCCGCCAGCGCACGGCCATCGCGGTAGGTTATCTCGAAGTAACAGCCTTTCATGATCTTGACCGCCTCCACCGTTATTGTACCGCATACGCGGTGATTACCAGCACAAGCTGCCTGTCCGCGAGTGGTTCCACGACGACTTCCCATTCGCGTTGATCAAAGGTTGTGGCGATGACGTATCGCCCCGGCTCCTCGCTGGGGCGGCAAGCGCGCCAGGTTTCGAGCATCTGACGCAGATCAGTCTCGCTGAACTGCCGGTCCAGCATACGCTTGAGCAGGTGCGGCGTCAGTTCGAGTTCCCACGCCCACCATTCCGCTTCCAGGGGCATCAGCGCATTCTCCAAGAGCACAGATTGTCAAGAGTCCAGCGCACACCGGAAGCCGTGACCACGTCGCAGGCATCCCGCCTTCGCGCCCTTCGTGCTCTACGTGGTTTGCTTACGGCTTCGCCTCCCCCAGCGCCCCGTCAAAGCGATACGCCTTTCCCGCTTCCGTCTTCACCTCGATGACCTTCTCGCCGTAGCGGACCTTGCACGGGTTGCCCAGCTTCGAGCGGATGACCGCGTCGGCCAGCTTGCTGTCCTTCCACGTCGCATCCACCTCGAAGCCGCCGCGCGCACGCAGGCCGGCGAAGCGCCCCGTCGGCCACGCCGCCGGCAGAGCGGGCAGCAGCTCGATCTCGCCCGCGTGGGACTGCAGCAGCATCTCACACACGGCGGCCGGATAGCCGAAATTGCCGTCCATCTGCATGGGAGGATGGTTCGCGAAGAGATTCGGCAGCATGTTGTACTTGAGCAGCCCTTCGATGCAGCGGTGCGCCCGCTCAGGCTCGCGGAACCGCGCCCACATCGCGCAACGCCACGGCCACGTCCACGAACGCCGGCTGTCGCCCGACTCGCCGCGCGCATCGAGCGATTTCTTCGCCGCGGCGGCAAACTCCGGCGTCTTCGTCATGGAAATCTGCGTGCCGGGGTAGACTGCGAACAGGTGCGACGTGTGCCGGTGCTGGTCTTTGGGATCGTCGCGGTCCACCATCCATTCCATGAGCTGCCCCCACTTGCCGATCTTCGGGCCCACGAGCTTGTCGCGCAGCTTCGCCAAATGGTCGCGGTACTCTTTGTCTTCGCCCAGCGCGTCGGCGGCGGCGACCGTGTTCGTGAACAGGTCCCAGATGATCTGCTGATCGTGCGCCACGCCGTCTTCTTCGGGGCCGTGCTCCGGCGACCAGCCTTTCGGCGCGACAAGGCTGCCGTCGGGCAGCGCCTTGAGGTGGTCTTCCCAGAACTGCGAGACTTCCTTCAGCAGCGGATAGGCCCGCTTGCGCAGGTAGTCCTTGTCGCCGCCGAAGGCGTAGTGCTCGAACACGTGCTGGCAATACCATGCGCTGGCGGGCAGGTTCCATTTCCAGCCGTTCCCGCCGAAAATGTTGTGCGACGTGCGCAGCGTGAAGCCGCGCACTTTGCCGAAACTCTTCTGCGATGCCTCGCGGCTCGGCTCGCGGATGGCTTCGAAGAGGTCCACGAACGGCACGTGACATTCGGCCAGGTTCGCCGGTTCGGCCAGCCAGTAGTTCATCTGGATGTTGATGTTCGAATGGTAATCGCTGCTCCACGGCGGATTGTTGCGATCGTTCCAGAGTCCCTGCAGGTTGGCGGGCAGCGTGCCGGGCCGCGAGCAGCCGATCAGCAGATAGCGGCCGTATTGGAAGAGCGTCTTCTCAAGGTCCGGGTCCTTCGCGTCCTGAGCGTATGCCTTCAGACGCTGATCCATCGGCAACGCGGCGCGCTCGGGCGCCGTCTGGCCCACATCAAGCGCCACGCGGTTGAAGTATGACTGGTGCTCCTCGATGTGCCGCTTGAGCATGTCATCCCAAGTCTTCTTCGCGGCGGCGTCCACTTGCGCGGTCACCGCGGCGTGAGGGTCCTCGCCGCGCCACTTGCGGGCGTAGTCCATCACGTAGTTCGTTCCGGCTGCGAGCAGAATGGTCAGGCTGTCGCAGCCCGTGAAGCGGATCGCGTCACCGTCGGCCTTGACCTCGCCGCCGTCGTTCTTCACCAGCAACTGCGCTTCGTACAGCAGCCCGTTACTCAGCTTGCCCGCGACGGTCAGCCGCGCGCCTTCCGCCTTGGATGCCGCACCGTGGCCGTCTTTGATGCTGATGACGCCGCTGTATTGGCCGGCCTTGTCGGCGGTGAGGCGCGAGACGATCACCTGATCGGGGCAGCTTGCGAACGCCTCGCGCTTGTACGCGGTGCCCTTCAATGAATACTGCACGCGGCACACGGCGCGCGACAGATCGAGTTCCCGCCGGTAGCCGTCCGCTGGCACGTCGGCTTTCGCGGGCGAGGACGCCCGCGCCACCGCGCCGAACGAGACGCCCGCCAGTTCGATCTCGCCCAACTGGTAGCGCGCCTCGCCGTGGTTGCGGCTGAACGTGATCTGGTAGAAGCGGTAGGGCTTGGCGTTCTCGAAATTGTACGTCCGCTTCTCCTGCCGCTTCTCGAACTTCGGCTCATCGTCCCGCTTGTCGAGGACCACCCATTCCTTGCCGTCGGTTGAGCCTTCCAGTTTCCACTCTCGCGGGTCGCGCGTCGGAGTGTCGTTGGCAGACGTCAGCGAGTACGACTTCACGACGGCCTCTTTGCCCGCCGGCAGCACCGCGCGCCAGACCACGGGCTTGCCATTGTGCTCGACGCACCACTTCGTGCCCGCGTCGCCGTCAACGCTGTGTTCGATGGATTCAGTATCGTAGAACGACTTATGCCCGCTCGGGCATTCGACGGTAGTAACGCCCGGCTGAGCGCCTGACTTGGCAGGCGCGGCCGCGCCCGCAGTGGACGCCTCCAGTTCAATGTACAAGTCGCCAAAGTTCTGGTAAGCGCCCATCTTCCCATAGTCGCCCGAGGGGTTCTCGTCGCCGGTCCACAAGCTGTCCACGTTGAACTGGAGGCGTTCCTTCGCAACGCCGCCGAAGACCATGCAGCCGAGGCGGCCGTTGCCCAGCGGGAACGCTTCGCCTTCCCAACTCTTGGCCGGTTTGTCGAGCCAGATCACAATGTTCTCCGTCGCTGCGTGCGTCGCGGCAGCAGCCATCAGCACCGCTCCCATACCGGCCCTCGCACAGATGTTGCCCCGCCGTGTGTTCATTGCCTGTTCCCCATTGCCGTGGCCTCGCGCCGGCATTGTTGCATACCACGCGCCGCGGGGCAAGCGTCGGGTTTTCCGGCAGAGATCCGCGAAGGCCGTTGCACACGACAGCGAAGCGCCGCGCGGTGTACGCACTGCAGGGGTCACTCCATGCGCACGATACTGTTCCCGCTGGCCGCACTGCTCGCGGCCGCCGCGTGTTGGGGCGGCGGTCAGTCCGTCCCGCCCAACTGGCCCATCAACCCCTACTGGACCGATTCCCCGCCGCCGGACGGCCCCGGCCACAAGGTCCAGAGCTTCGCCGAGCTGCTCCAGAAAGCCGGCGTCAAAGAGAACATCGGCATCAAGGTCAGTATCGCCGCGTGGGACACGGGCGAGATTGGCACGTTTACCGTCGGCGACGAGATCAAGGTCGGCGCGTGCATCGGCGACAAGAAGTCGCGCTACGCCTTCAACCATAAGGGTGGCTTCGGCGGCGGCCTCGACAAAGCCATGCTCGTATGGATGGACGAGACCGGCGCGAAGGAGTTGAAGACCGCGCCGCTCGACGGCGGCTGTGGGTGAGACGGCATCTACTGGTACACCGTGAGTGTGCCGTCGGATGCCAGGAACGGCAAGCACTTCATCCGCCTGCAGTACAAGGATGAGAAGAACGGCACTGCCGACCGGAAGGAACTCTCCTTCCTCGTCAAGAACGAAGGCGGCTGGGACAGGGATGCCACCGCCGAGGCGCTCAAGGCGCAGCACCCGGCCGTGGTCCTTCTGCAGGACGGCCTCCCGTGTCCGGAACTGGGCATCGGAAAATACGACGGCCTGAAGGACACGTATCTCTACTCAACGCATCCCGTCGAAGACCGCAACAGCGACTACGTCAACTACGGCGCGTGCGATTACTTCTTCATCGGCAAGTATGCCTACAAGCACCGCGCCATGTTCAAGATTGACCTGTCCGCAATCCCGAAGGACGCAGTCGTCGAGCAGGCTTGCCTCAAGCTCTTCATCTTCGACAAACGCGGCAAGGGGCCGACGATCGAGGCGTTCGAGGTGCTCAAGGACTGGAATCCCGGCCGTGGCGTGGGCATGTGGGCGCCGCGGGGAGTCAAATGGGTCGCGGACGGCGAAGCGTCATGGCTCTGTAACGCGCATCCGGCCAAATGGGACAGGCCGGGCTGCGACGCGCCGGGCAGCGACCGTTCCGAGAAGCCCGTCGGCGCGGCGCAGGCGCCCGCCGCCAATAAGACGTGGGTGCAGGTTGACCTCGACAAGGAGGTCGTGCAGCGCTGGATCAGGGATCCCGCGGCCAACCGCGGTCTCATCCTCATTGACCGGAACGAGATGGGCGACTTCTCTTCGAGCTTCCGTTCATGCGAATACGCCGACCCGCCCTTCAGGCCGCGCATGGTCCTGGCATTCTCGAAGGGGGTTCGGGCGACGACGCCGAAGTGAGGCCCCACAGTCCCGCGCCCGGCCCTACGTGTCCGCCGGCGAAATGCGTCTCCATTTGATTATCTCTCTGTGTCCTCTGTGTATTCTGTGGCAAACCCGGTTTTCCTGCCACACTCTCGCTACTTCAGCTTCACCCCTTCCCCCACCTTGTTCACAGCCGCCGCGTTCCTCTCGAACGCCTCCGCCGTCCCCTTGAACGCCAGCACCACAAAGCCGCCCTGCGCCGGCGCAATCAGGTAGCGCTGTCGCAATTCCGCTAGCCCCGGGTGCGCCGTGCCCGAAAGCGTGAAGTCCGCCTGCCACGCCGGCACGCCCTGCCACTCGATGACCTCCACCTTCGCCGCGTCGCCCACGGCCGTCACGGGCAACGCCGCTCTGAGCGCCTGCAGGTCGCCTTTGACCGCGCGCAACTCCGCCGCAAGCCCCGCCACGTCCGTCTTGATCGCCCGATCCTTCTGTTCCACGTTCCACTCAACCTCTTTCCCCGCGGCCAGCGGCGGGAACTTGAGCGCGCCGTCCGTGGCTGTCACTGCGCCCGCTGGAACCTGCGCGAACTTCAGCACGCCTTTCACATCGTCGTCCCAGAAAGGCCAGCGCGCCGTCAGGCCGTCGCTTTCGAGCGTGATCTTCACGCCGTCGTTCTCGCCCAACGCCGCGGCTTGTGGTGCAGCCGTCCCGGCTGCCGGCAGGCCGGAGGCCTGCACCACAACCCGGTTCGCCTTGCCCGCCACAGCCTGCACCGTCTTCTGCTGGTCGGCCAGTCCATCCCCGCGGCTGCTCCCCGCCAGCGGCGTCGGCGACTTGTTGTTCCGCTGCCGGATCGGCCCCCAGCTCACCTTCGCCGCCGCGTCCGCATTCGATGTGAAGACCACCTCCGCGCCCTCGCCCTTCGGCTCCAAGCGCGGCGCCACCACCAGCGGCCCCGGCTTGGCTTCCGTGATGATGAGGAAGCGCGGATAGTCCACAGTCTGCAGCCGCACGGTGATGCTCCGCCCCTGCGCCACTGCCGGCTTGTCCGGCAGTGCCGCTCCGCTCACGACCTCCGCTGCCACTTCCTTGTCGCTGATGGGGTCCCACGCGGAGACTTTCGCGCCTTCGCCGCGCACGTTCAACAGCGTCAGGTCAAACGTCTGTTCGGGCATGTCGTAGCGCGCCGGGTCGAGCGGCTCGGCATCCGGCTTCCAGACGTGAATCATGTCGCGCGTGACAACGTAGTAGCCCACGGCAAACTTGTCCGCGGCAAGCTGGAACGGCAGGCACGCGAAGTCGTCGCGCTGGAAGCGGTCCGGATGCGCCGGCGTGCCGTCGCCTTTGTAGACCAGCCGCGGTTTGTGCTCGACCAGCTTGGCTACGGCCAGCGGCCGGGCCGTCTCGATGGGCTGGCCCGTGCGCATCAGCTTCGTCATGCGAGCAATCGTCGCGACCTGCTCGCCCGCCTGCGCGCGCACGTCATCCTTCAGCTCGAAATTCGCCGCCTTCAGCGCCTTGTAGAACGCCTCGGCAACAAAGGTCAGGCTGCAGTCGCCTTCCTGCGCGGCATACAGGTTGATCGTGTGCAGGCCTTTGTGGCTGTAGAAGGTGAAGATGCGCAAGCTGGCCTTGGCGCCCATGTGGTGCATCAGCGCAATGAGCTTCGGATCGTTCTTCACGCAGCCGGTGTCCTTGATGAGTTTCTCCGCCCACGGCTGGCGGTCGAAGTTGTCTTCCGTCATCCATATGTCGGCCGGCCGCCCCGTGCCGGGGTGGCTGTAGCGCGCGCCGCCCCATGGCCCGGGAAACGGCTGAATGTTGCGCGTCATGAACTCCGTCTGATACGTGTAGTGCCACCATTCCGGCATGTTGACGATGTGCGTCGGCACGAAAAAGCTGCCCGGCATCACCGTGTGCCAGTCTTTCTTATCAGGCGTCCCGTCGGGCTGGCCCAGCGCGTTCAGCGGCCCCGAGTTCGGTTTGAGCGGCGTTTCCGGACTGATGATTCTGGTGACGTTGATGCCCGAGTAGTAATGCCGGCTGTACCCCGCCTGCCCCGGCCACATGTCGCCGCCGTGGTCCCACGGGCGCTGGTTTGCGAAGCCGCTGATGACGTTCACGCCCGGCAACTTGTTGGCGGGATCGTTCGCATAGTCCACCGTCAGCGGCAGGATCAGCTCGTGTCCCTTCATCGTCTTGCCGTGATTGCTATACGCAATCGGCTCCTTGAACTTCCGCTCCGGCACGTAGTAGTTCTTCTCCTCAAGAAACTGGCTGCCAAACGTGTACTCGTTCCAGACTTCAATATCGAAGCCGGCGTCCGGCGTCGCTTTCCCCCCCTTACCAAGGGGGGGATTAAGGGGATCGCCGTTCTCCAACGCCTCCTTCGCGAACGTGCAGATCACGCTCATGTAGTTCTTCCAGCCCTCCACCGTCTCCTGCGCCGCCGGGTTGGGCGCACCGTCCGCGAACGTTTTCCCGGCAAACGGCCTGTACTTCAGCGTGAACAGTTCGAGCGGCCCGTCCTTCAGCGCCTTCGTCAGCGGCGCGGACAGTTCGCAGCGGCCCGTGTCCTTCTCAGTCTTCACGATCAGCGGAAACCCCGTCTGGTACGCTTGTCCGCGCAGGCCGGTGTTCCCAAGGACGATGCTGTCCGTCTTGTCCACGAAGAGCTCGCGCGCGCCCTTCTCGGCGGGTTTCAGCAGTTTCACGCGCGTCGCCTTGATCGGGCACGGCCAGCCGGAGTTGGCATTCAGCAGGATCAGAGGCCGGATGCCGGCCTTCTTGAGCGCCTTCAACCGCGTTGCCCAGGACTTCGCCGTGCCTTCGGGAATCTTCGGCGGGTCCTCGTAGCTCAGGCTGCCCCACCCGAATTCCACGCGCGCCGACCGGATGCCCGTTTCGGCCAGCAACTGCGCCACGGGTTCGGCGGCCTTGTCGTCGCGCAGGTTGAAGTTGATGCCGAGGCAGTGCAGGAACTGCGACGCCGGCCACGTGTCCATATAGGAGCGCCACGGCGTCAGGTAGTACGAACTGCGCCCGAAGGGACACTCCTGCTGCTTCCAGTCTTCGTACGGCCCTTCCAGTTCCGCCGTCTGCGCCACGCCGTCCCACTGCCCGATCTTCTTCAGCAGTTCGTCCTGCTTCGGCGCCTCGCCCGCGCACCCAAGGCACGCAGCCACGACAAGGCACACCAGCACGGCGCGAAAACGGCCCATGTTCCATGATCTCCAGTCTGGACATGCCATCCGCATCAGATTATCGTTGTGGCCGCAAAGGCATAGTGAAAACGCCAGGCGATCGTGGCCTCGCTTGCGCACCCCGGAGGACACCAAGGAAAAGAGGAAAAGGGAAGAAAAG
>Ga0315282_10018193_pt1 | contig 10071 bp, 14 predicted proteins | sample YL17G07_20_MG_FD_203693 | JGI IMG/M metagenome (GOLD analysis project Ga0315282, IMG submission 203693) | Sediment microbial communities from Yellowstone Lake, YNP, Wyoming, USA - YL17G07_20 | ecosystem: Environmental > Aquatic > Freshwater > Lake > Sediment | place: USA: Wyoming | collected... | reverse complement strand
CTTTCTTCAAATGGCGAGTTAAGCAATTCTTTCGCCTTTTCTATAGTTTTCTCGCCAATGCCATCCACGGATTTCCATTTTTCTGGGTCGGAAAAAACTTCTTTAACAGAACCAAACTTCTCCATCAAAGAAATTGCCCTTGTTTCAGACACTCCTTCAAAACTCGCTACGGCTCTAAGTTGTCTCTCCCGAAGCGTCTTTACTCGTTCTTTGAGTATGTGCTCGGAAAAAATTTTTTCTTTTGTGAGATATTTTATAAGTCCATCAATCGTATGGGCAGTGTCATCAACGCGAGTTGTAAAAACAATTTGAATTCCTGCTTTCTGCCAAGCGAAAAGGAAAGAATTGTAGGCGGCGGGATTGATGAATATCGGACGCTTATAGCCGCCGTACGTATGGAGAACCCCGTTCTTGAAAAACCAGTCTCTTGAAATTATTCCCTCCACGAGGAGAACTTTATGCGGAACTTCTTGTAAAACGAGATTAGAAAGTTGCTCTCCCAAACGCCCGCTTGTGAATGAACCACAAAAATCTAAAGCTGATTTTCTTTCGATGAGAAGTCCTGCGTCTGGCACATATAGGTCTCCAGACTCCAATGCGCGTTCCTCTATCTCATAACCGAGTTTTTTGAATTCTTCGATTAATTTTTCGGGGCGTTTTTCACGAGTGTCTACAAAAATTTTCATTTTTTATTCATCTGGTTCTACCATTAACATTTTGATGTTTTCGTCGCGAATTTTTCTACACACCATAAATGCTTTGATTTTTTTGCCAATCCACGCGCTTGTGTCGTTCCCGAATTTTTTCGATAAAGATTTCAAAGAACTTCTATTCAACCATAAATCGCATGGTTCGCCGTTTTCTTCTTCGGAAACGCCGATTATTATGTTTTCTTTCTCAAACTTTTCGCTGTGTTCCATACGAGCATCTGTAACAATGAAAAAACGCTTAGTTTCGTCACCAAGCTCGTTCGCCCCTATTCTATTATTTTTGACCAAGTTACTTATGTCCATTCCATCTACCTCTTTCATTTTTTTTTCTTGTTTCCACTCATTTTTTCACTCATTCCATTTCTCTTATTTTGACGCCCTTGAATGGCTTATCAAATTTCGGGTATTTTTTCGCAAACCACTCCTTGAAAGCTTCTCTTTCCGCTTTGGGAACTCCACTGCCTATTTTCTTGCTTCGAGTCAATGAGTTTCCATTGGTCGCCTTCGTAATGTTGATTAATTCCAAATCGTTCCCTTTCAAAATAAACTTTATCTTGTCGCCAACCATCCAGTCAAGCTTGTCGGAAAGCCGTTTCGGCAGGATAAAATACAAAGACCCGTCATCATCCTCAATTAGTTTTGCTATTGTTTCTTTGATTTTTCTCGCCATTTTGATTCCTCCTTTCTTATTTTCTCGAACCACGCCTTCAACATAATCTTTCGGTCTTTTTCGCTCGCTTCCGTCAAACCCAAAAACGGGCAGTTTCTATCAAAACAAACATATTTCGGAGAAGAAGATTTGTTTTTCCTCATCGGGCAATAACTCGGCATTTTCGGAGTTCTATATTTCGGGTCGTATTTTGTATTCAAAATTTTCTTGGTCTTGAAGTTCTTTAAATCAACGATTTCATAACAATACTTGCTTCCCTTCTCGTATTTGCCGAACTTTCTCATACATATTGCTTCTAAAATTAAATGCGTCCATTCGTCTTTCATTTTACTCCCTCGACCATTTATTTGCCGCCACTATTTATTGTCTTCAATACTTGAACATGAAATACAACTCGAAAAGTTCAAATATGAGAACGCCTGCAACAATTGAAAGAACGAAATCCGTTTCCGAAAGACAAATCATGACGATGACCGAACGTATCCTAATTCCCTGATTTTTTCCAACGGCTTGTTTTTTCTCCTAGATTTTTTCTTGCCACGCTCCTCTTTCTCTTTTGCCACTCAATCTCCTCCTTTGAAATAAAGCTTGAAATCTTTCGTTTCTTTCAACCCGATTTCCTTCAAGCGAACCAAAACAATATCCGTGTTCAAATCGTCGATGTTGTTTCCGCCATGTTTGGCGTGGAAGTCCGCTGGTGTAAAAACTCGCGGGTTAGCCAAAATCTCCGCCTTTATTTTCCTTTGGAGGCGGGACAATTTTTCGTAATTGCGTTTCATTTTCTATCAACCAAATGTGCGGTAAGCAAGGAAAACGAGTATTCCGCCGATTATAACGCCAACCGCCACGAGCAACGCCATCTCCAAGTAATTCAGTTTCACCTTTTCCCGTTTCACTTCTATTTTTTTGGCGAGGCACTCTTCATTACAAAACGCCATATCCCGCAAACCCTTACTCACAATTAAAATGTTTTTCTTGTCGTTGTATGTCTTGCCGCAAGTCTTGCACACAAACGTTAAATCTCCTTCCGCCATATTCACCACTTCCTTCCAATATATGTAAAATAGAAAAACGGGAAATCTTCTCCGCATTTTGGTTTTTTAACATCGTTTCCCACATAGGACATCTTATCCGCCCCAAACGCCTTTCGCAACTTCTCTATTTCTCCCCTTTTGGGCGACCTCATTGTTTTGGTACGAACAAAAACTTCGATTCTCCCGTCGTCCTCTTTCTCCGCCGCAACGGAAAATGTATTATCAGTATACCATGGATTCATTTTCTTCCTATGTTTTTCCATCGCACCTAAAATATTCTCGATTGAAATCTCTTTCTCACCCATTTATATCCTCCTCGCACTCCTTTTTGTATTCGCACCTTTGGCATTGCCATGCCATTTCCTTGTAGATTTTTCCTTCGGGAGCAGGCAACTTTCCTTCCCTCAAACATTCGTCCAAAACCGCGTAATCCTTTATCGTCTTACTAAGAAAAAGTTCTCTATCGCGTTCCACGGGAAATTGCGCGGTTTTCAACGTGTTTTTTTCTACATAGAAAACGTCACCGTGTTGAATCTGCCTCGCCACCAAATAAATATTCAGTTGCTCAACATTCTCGGGTTTGGGTTCTTTCAAGAACTCAACTTTCTGCCCCGTCGATTTAACCTCGATTATTCGTTCCTCTCCGTTCTCATCGGTGACGATGTTGTCAATTCTCCCCGAAATCGTGAAATCGCATTCGGGAATATAAATCGAAATCGGGACTTCGGATTCACAATGCTTTATTTTCGGGTCTTCCTTCAAAGCGCGGGCAACAAAATCGTGAAGCGCCTCGCCAACGCTGAAAATGCGTTTCAAATCGTCGTTGGTTCTATCGTCTAAAATATAGGTATAATACGTTTTGCGCTTGCAATTCCCGATAACGGAGGGATAATATCTACCAATCACTCGCGTATGCTCTTGCCTATCCCTATCTATTTTTGACAAAATTGCCGCGTCCAAATCAACCGTTCTTACCACCCAAACCTAATATAGTCATACACTCTTTCAGATGCTTGCATGGCTTTCCCGCTGTTCCACGCAAGGCAAACCATTGGCAGTCACAGAAGTAATCCATTTTCTTGTTCTTGTAAACGATGCTCAAATGATAATCTTTGTTTTTATCAAAAAATTCTAGAGTATATCCAATTTGTTTTTTCGGGTTTTCTGGGTCAAAGAAGGCGATTTTCTTTTCCAAAACGAAAGCCATTTCTTCAAACGCCTATGGGGGAATTAATTAAAATTATTCCTGAAATAAAAACGAGTAAAACAAAAACCGCATAATCCATCCAACTCCCCGTTTCAATGAACCATTTTATGTTTGGTTCTTGAGAAAATGGTTGTAAAATATTTATTCCCGTTACCGTCATGCAATCAAGTAAAATGTGTGAAATGAATCCAAGTGTGAACATCTCTATGGCGACACTCGGTAATCTAATCAACCACAACGCGATAACGCAAATCCAAAGGAAAATTATGTTATGAAATAAAACTCGATGCCATTTTCTAAAAAATTCTAATATATCCAAATCTGGAACAACTGCTCCTATAAACGGCGCCCAAAAATAAATCACGGACTGTTTATCGAAATAGAAAAAAATTGTGAAGATGAGCAAACCGAATGCCAAGTGCGTTTTTTTCTGCATTCGTTTTATCGCCGAATTTACATTATTATTAATGTTTCTTCTCATATAAATACCTTTGCTTTGTTTATAAAGGGGTGTTCTTATCCATATTATATGGATAGGTTTGGTAACAACTATCGTGTAGTAACAAACCAATCAAAACATTTATAAAGGCTAGTTTCCTGTTATTATTGAGGTTGAGAAGCATGAGATTGGACGTTTCAGGACTATCGTTGAACAGCGTCGAAAAAGGCATAGAATATGCTCACTCGACAGATAGGATAAACGGGTTTAGCGTGGTTGGTGGAAGGGTAATCCTCGAGGTGGAGTGAAAATGTGTAATTTTTTTAGTGCGTTGGTAACGCGGGATGGGTGCGTGGTTTGGGACGCGAACGAAACCAGCCACGAGAAGCTAGTCGCAAAGGCTGGGGTGAAGGACGACAAGTTGGTTGACCGCGATTTTGTGCGCGTCGAACTAAAGCCAAGCGGAGCGCAGTTGTTTGACGACCCGAAAACGTGGTCGTTCAAGGTGGACGAGAAGGGAACGTTGCCCGCGTGGTTTAACGAGAAAAAAGCGCGGGTTGAAACCGTAGAGGCGGCAAAAGCGTGTTTGAAGCCGCTGGCAAAGAATTTCCAAAAAGTTAAGGCGTTCGTCAAGGAGCTGCCAGAGTTAAAGTGGTGTAAGCCAGACGGCAAGCCGAAGAAGGAGTGGAAGCTGTTTGTCGCGCCGACTCTAAACGCCGCAGAGGACGCCGCATGGGACGCCGCATGGGTCACCGCAGGGGACGCCATAAGGGACGCCGCATGGGTCACCGCAGGGGACGCCGTAAGGGACGCCGCATGGGTCACCGCATGGGACGCCATAAGGGACGCCGCAGAGGACGTCGCAGAGGACGTCGCAGAGGACGCCGCAAGGGACGCCGCGTTATACGCTTATTGTTTACTCGTGAAAGGCAAGGTTGACGCGAAGCACTTTAAGCATGCGGAGGCGCGGATGGAAGTGTGGCGAAAGGGTTACTGCTTGCGTTGCGACGTGAACGGAGTGCTATACGTTTACGCCGTGGAACCCGCGAAGTCAAAGGAGGCGAAGGTTTAAAATGCCGAACAATAACCTTGCTCCGAATGGAAAAGAACAAGTAAAAGTAAAGCTCGTTGGAGAAGATGGTAACGCATTTGCAATAATGGGGCGAGTAGTTACCGCCATGCGCAGAGCTGGGTGGTCTAAAGAAGAAATTGACAAATATACAGCAGAAGCTCGCTCTGGCAACTACGACCACTTGTTACAAATCACGATGGATTACACCGATGACATAGGAAAAGAGGAGGATGAGTAAATGGAAATTGGTTTTAAGTGGCTTGAAAAAGAACATCTTGACGCTTCAAAAATTCGTCCACACTTGCCTCCAATGCATAACGTCGTCTTACAGTTTGGCTATGATATTGAAAATAAAGAAGTCAAAGCGGCGTTCAAAGATGAAAACCTCGTTCCGCCTTGGTATTCCCGTTGTGGTTGGAGCGAAGAAGCGGAAAAAACCTTCTGGGAAATGTTGAAGAAAGCCTACTCCAAGAATAGGAAGGAAGCGGCAAAATGGACGCGAGAAGGGATTTACTATCCACTACCCAAGAAAATGGATTTCTCTTTTATACTGGATGGACCAACTTCTGATAAAGAGTATTGGCAAAAAAACAAAAGGAAATACGAAGCGGAAAAGAATGGTTAAAGCTCATTGGTTTGAGAAAGATAACGCGATGTGGTATCAATGCTCTTGCGGGTGCTTGATGAGCGCGAACGCCTTGAAGAAAATTGGTGGCAGGAAATGCCCCGAATGCGGAGAGAAAATACTAAAAAAGAATGGGTGAAAAAGATTATGGCAGCAAAACTGCCACCGCTATTACTGTGGTCCAGAAACCCGACTTATCACCAAGTGCGGATTGAGTAATACTTGCCGTTTTAACTATCTTGCCGCTGAGCTTGAACACCTGTTCACGTTCGTCCCACGAAATGTTTGGGTCAAATTCTATTCCAAGCGTTGAAGCCAACATCACGGCAGCAGCATCCTCTGCGAGTTCTCCCGATTTCTCCTCATTCTCACCAAACTCGTGTCGCTCCGACAAATATCCATAAGAATTTTCATCGGCGGGAATCGCGCTGCCCACGCTAGCAGATATGAGACGCGAAGGCTCGTTTGTGTCAATACGAGCCATAACAACAAAAGTAATTTCTCCTGGTGAGATTGCCGCCTGTCCTTCTTGACGAGAAATAATTTTACACTTCGGCGGCAAAATACTGCTAACCGAAACAAGGTTGCATTTTTCTATCCCTGCATCTCGTAACGCCAACTCAAAAGAGTTTAAACGTTCTTTATGCCTCCCAACTCCTTTCGTGAAAAATACGCGGGTTGGAATCAAACGCTCGCCTTATATGTTTTTCTCTGTGATAATTCCATCACTTTTCCATCATTCCATTGAGAAACGGGACGGTAATACCCGACAATTCTACTATAGATTTCATTTTCCTGTCTTAATACTTTATCGCCGTTTTCTAATATTAGAAAACGACCATCTTCACTAATTCGCACCATTTACCCACCACCTTGAATTATTTTTTCTTCATCACATTTTGAGCAGTATTTAATTATACCATTTTGATAGCCATGCTTGGGACATATGCTAAACTGAGGTGTAATAGAAAAATATGGTAATGTGAAATTGTTTGATATTTTTTTAACGAACCCTCTACAACTTTTCCAATCATCTATTCTTTCTCCTAAATAAATATGAACCACAGTTCCCCCCGTATAACGATTTTGAAATTCCTCTTGATGTTTTAAATATGCAAACAAATCATCTGTCCAATAAACTGGTGGATGTGTGGAGTTTGTTAAATATGGCGTCCCGTTATTTCCTTGTGTAATCGCATCGGGGTATTTCTTTTTAATTATTTTTGCAAACCTAACTCCAGCCGATTCTGCTGGCGTAGCTTCCGAATTAAAAAGATGCCCCGTTTCTTCACTATATTTTTTTATTCTATCGTTAATGAAATCCAAAACTTCCAATCCAAACTTCTTACCGTTTTCGGTAGTAATATCTTCTCCCATAAAATTCAAACAAGCTTCGTTCATACCAATTAAACCAATAGTAGAGTAATGATTATCAAAATACTTTTTATTAATTTGATGAATTCCATCTAAGTAAACTTTAATGAAAGGATATAATCCGTTCTCGCACATTTTCTCAATTATTTCTCTCTTCATTTCCAAACTTTCTTTTGCTATGCCTAAGTATTTGTCAAGCTTCTCAAAAAATAATTTTTTATCTCCCTTACTTTCATAGGCTATTAATGGTAAATCTATTGAAACCACGCCACACGAACCTGTGAGAGGATTGGAAGCAAATAATCCGCCACGTTTGACGGGGAGACCTTTGTGTAAAATTCTCAACCTACAACACATTGATGTAGCGTCGTCGGGATTTAAGTTAGAATGAATATAGTTAGCAAAATAGGGGGTTCCATATTTTGCAGTAAGCATCCACCATTCTTTTAAGTTATCGTCTCCCCAATTAAAATCCTTTGTTAAGTTAATTGTCGGTATTGGAAAAGTATTATGAACTAAAAGCTGGTCGGCAACAAAATTATCGCTTTCGGTAGAAAAATCATAAACCATTCCATTAGAAGATGGAACTTCTTCAATTTTCTTAATTTTTAAAAAGGAAACGTTATTTTCCTCAATTTCTTTCAAAAGTGGTGGAATCTCGATTCTTAATTTTTCAGCAAATTTTATTATTTTCTTTGTATTACTTAAAGAAGCAGAAGATTGGTGAGAAATTCTAAATTTCTTGAAAATCCTATTTTTTGAGTTTCTATATTTTCTCTTTAAAGAATCATAAAAATAAGGTTCTTTCTCCAAAATTTTCTCAACAACTTCTCCCAAACCGCTCTCTTTTAGTGGTATTTTGGAAATGGTATAAGAATCTTTGTTTTTTAATTCTTTGTTACCATAAATGTTCACCCTCCAATATGGTCTCCCTTCCCTCTTGTATTCTGTTAAAGTATGAAAAACACCCATTTGTTTTAAAAGAGTTGAAATTCCATAAATTAGTTCTCTAGAACAAGAGGTTGCTATAATATTATCAGTTATCCAAGCGTCACCTTTAAAATAAGCGAAAAGGAAAGCTTTTTTCATTTTTGGGGAAAGTCCAAAAATAATCTGAGGAACTTTTCTCTTATCCCCCTTTTGAATTTCAAATATTTCGGTAATGATTTTTTTTACAAGTTTCGAATGAACTCTCACTTCGATTAAATTTCTTTCTTTAACCTCTCGTAGATAAACTGGAATTTTTCCGAATATAATTTGAATTAATTGAGATATCTTAATTGCTTGTTTTTTCTCTTTCTTTAAATTTAGTCCTAAACTTATTCCACCATATTTACTGTTTTTTTCAGCCGAACCTTCAGCACAATACCATCCTAAAAATTCAACAAGTTCTTTTGTGATGGGAATATGATTTGGAATCTTAATATTTGAAGAAGCAAGGCTTAACTTCGCACTATTCAAATATAGATTATTTAATTCGTTTTTAATGTTTTTTAACGGAAAAATTGAAGCTTGATAAGGATAATTATTACATTGTTTAATCCTATTTTCTCGGTATGGAGTTTTGCCTTTAAAAACATTACTTACATATATTCCATCCGCCTTTCCTCTTTTAACAAATTCACTAGCCAATGAAAGGGCAGAAATTCTATTTTTTTCTATAGGAATGGTTTTGGGAGTGATTAAATAATCTCCCATTTTTAACTTTGAAGCCTCAAAATTTTTTATCTTGCCATCTTTTAATACTAAAACCGAATGCGAAGGAGTAGTCTTAATACTATATCCACCCACAAGCAAAATTTTTAAAAGGGAATCCATTGAATGACGAACCACAAAGTTTACCCTCTGCCATCTTATTTTTCCCTTCTTTAAACCCACGCATTTTACATTCAATTTTTTAATATCCAAAACTTGACAATTGTTTTCCTTTATAAAACTTGGCGCATTTTCATTCATTAAACCGTCAATATAATTTCCGATTTTTACTAATTTTAATTCTCCTGCAACATTAATCGGACATAAGCAATCACCATCTACACTAAACGGCTTACTTTTTGCATCTCCTTCATACAAAACTTCTGCTAAAGCCTTATCAAACATTATGATTTCTTTTTCACAATCCTTATATTTAAAATCCGCTATACCATCTCCTATAATTACATTTTTTTCTCTATATTTGTTGGGTATTTTCAAATCGAGAGTAATGTTGGTAAAAGGCGCCTGAAATCCAGAACGAGTGGGGACATTAATCGAAAAAATAAATTCTTGTAATGCCTGCTTAACTTCTTCATAACACAAATTATCCTTCTTGATATAACCGCACAAAAGCGTATCAAAGTTGGAAAAAGCCTGCGCCCCTGCCGCTTCACCCTGTAATGTAAAAAAGAAGTTGGTTATTTGACCCAACGCACTCCGTAAATGTTTTGGTGGTTTACTTTCGTTTTTATAAGAAACTCCACCAAACCCCTTAATTAATAAATCCTCTAAATTCCATCCCAAACAATACACTCCAAGGACTCCTAAATTATGAATATGTAAATATCCTTCTAAATGGGCATCCCTTATCTCTTTATCATAAATCGAATTTAACCAGTAATTAGATGTAATTGCGGTAGCCACACTATAATTTAAACCTGGAAGAGAATACGATTGATTGCTATTTTCTTTAATTTCCCAACTATTTTTACCCAAATAGTTTTTAATTAGTTCGTTTGAATCAATCAAATTTTTAATGTTTCTTGTTTTATTATGCAAGTCCCTGTAAAGAATATATGATTTTGCAGTGGAGTGATACCCATTCTCCATTAAAACTTTTTCCACTACGTCTTGGATGTTTTCAACTGTCGGAATTTTATTTGTATTTTCTTTTTCTAAATTTAAAACAACCAAATTTGCCATATTTTCTGCTATTTCTTTATTTTCTCCTCCAACGGATTGCGC
>Ga0315282_10018192_pt1 | contig 10071 bp, 11 predicted proteins | sample YL17G07_20_MG_FD_203693 | JGI IMG/M metagenome (GOLD analysis project Ga0315282, IMG submission 203693) | Sediment microbial communities from Yellowstone Lake, YNP, Wyoming, USA - YL17G07_20 | ecosystem: Environmental > Aquatic > Freshwater > Lake > Sediment | place: USA: Wyoming | collected... | reverse complement strand
TCCCATTTTGAAGCTCCTTTTCTTTGAGGGTGACCTTGATCTTCAGCCCGGAATCGGTCTCCAAGACAGCCTCTGGCACTGTTGTGTGCATGGTGCCCTCGAATTCATTGGCCTCGCCAATGAACGTGGCCACATATTGATTCACGGGGTTCTTATAGATCTCTTTGGGAGATCCGACCTGGATCACTTTCCCTCTGTCCATGACCGCCAAGCGGTCAGCCATGGTGAGTGCTTCAGTCTGGTCATGGGTCACATAGATGGTCGTCTTTTGAATCTTGTTGTGGAGGCGCGTGAGTTCAATTCTCATTTGTTGGCGGAGGGCAAAGTCGAGATTGGATAGGGGTTCATCCAGAAGCAGGATGTCGGGTTCGGTCGCCAATGCTCTGGCGACAGCCACCCTTTGTTGTTGTCCTCCGCTCAACTCGAAGGGCATTCGCTTTTCGTAACCCTCAAGGCGGATGAGAGTCAGGAGTTCTTGGATCTTTTGAGCGATTTCCTTTCTGGGCATTTTCTTCATCCTCATGCCAAAAGCGATGTTGTCATAGACGTTCTTGTGAGGGAAGAGGGCCCATTCTTGGAAGACGGTTGAGGTGCTCCTTTTGTTTGCCGGCAGCCGAGTGACATCCCGACCAAGGATGGATACCGTTCCGCCTGTAGGTTCTTCCAATCCTCCAATGATCTTTAGGAGAGTCGTTTTTCCACAACCGCTGGGTCCAAGGAGAAAGAAGAATTCTCCGTCCTCAATATCGAGGTCGACCCTTTCCAGGGCACAGACTTCGCCGAAATATTTGGCCACATCACGCAATTCAAGAGAAAAAGAGGCCATTCCTTTCAGTCCTCATATAAATAAGCCGGCTAGGTCCTGCTGGGACCATCAGAACCTAGCCGGGTAAGAAACACGTTACTACGGAACAGCTCTCGGCAAGAATCCTAACCTTACTTTGCCAGAACTTCCTTCACAAAACGCTCTTCGAGCTCTTTCCGAAGAGGTTCGAGTACTTTGGCATCAATGAAGTCGATCTTTTTCCAACCGTCCTCTGTGGCGGGATAGAAGGGTTTCATGAGCGGAGGGACATCCTTAACGACCTCTTGATTTGTCACGATCTGGAAGTGTTTAAGTAAGAACGCCCTCTGGGCCTCTGTGCTCATGGCATAGTTGATAAAGGCCTCACCCAGGTCTCTCTTCTTCGTTCCCCTCACCACGCTGAGATGGTCAAGGTAAGCCACAGAACCTTCCTTTGGGAAAACGAGTCCGTAGGTGACGGCTTTCCCCTTTTTCTCAATCTCCTCCTGGATCTTGAAGGTGGCGGACCCGTTCCAGTAATTTCCGATGAGAATCTCACCGGCATCGAGAGCCGAAATAAACTCTGCTCCCTTCTCGTAACAGAAGAACCACCGTTTGCTCAGCTTTTTCATTTCGTCGATGATTGCATTCCTTCCTTCGGGACTGTAGATGGCCTGCTTCTTGGGACTGTACTTGGTCAGATAGCTTCCCACGTAGACCCAGTAAGGGTACCATCTCTCAATGGCGATTTTCCCTTTGAATTCATCCCGCATGAGGTCCGCCCAGGAGGTGGGGGCTTTAGAAATTTTGTCTTTTCTGTACATGAGGACATGGATCCCGACATCAAAGGGAATCCCGAATTCGGTCGTGGGAGACAACTTCTTGGTGATGGGAAAGATTTTACCCGCGTTAGGTACGTTCGCATAACGGATGGGTTGCCAGAGTTTACGCTCCACGCCTAAGACATAATCCGCGTCGGCTGCCAAGGTCACATCGACCGGTGGATCATCCGGGGGAGCGGCAAGGATTTCTGGCGTAAAGTCCCAGGAGTACTTATGCGCTAGTTTGGCCCCCGTCATGGCCTCAAAGGGTTTGGAGATGGACGCCTCAAAGTTCTGGGCGTAGGGGCCGGACCAGATACCTACCGTCAGAGTCTGCCCGGCAAAAGGTTTCTGCTGAGCCATAGCCTCGTGAGCTCCGATGGCGAGCAACAGGCTAATCCCAAGGACACAAACCAGGACTATCTTGTTTAAATGAGTCATACCGTCCTCCTTCTTTGGCTGTTCTTGTCTTAACAGAAACTTAAAGGGTTAACGGGTGAAAAATCCTGGACTCCTGATCTATTCGTCTTTCTTTCCAGCTTCGTTTCCTACCTCCTTTCCCCGCGAAGGATGATTTTGGATCTCGGGATGCTGAAACCTACTTAATGAACCCTGAAGCTTTGAGGCTCTTCCCGTTCACCTGATATTCCTGCTTCCGTACCTTCATGAAACCTTCACTCTCCAGATAACCCGGTAGAGGTCCAAGCGTCGCGATTTTTTAGACTGATTTACCATATCATTCTTCAGCACTTCTGTAAAGACGCGAGGTTTCACAGAGAGTTCGAAGCAGTTCGAAGTAAGTTGTCACGGATGTCTTTCAACGCTTTGATAAACCTGAGATTCTGTTCCCGCGTTCCAATGGTTAAGCGTACGAAATTTGGCAAATTCCAGATGTCTCCCAGTCGAATAATGATCCCTCTTTTCAGCATTTCCTGGAAAAGAGATCTTGCATCCATCCCAACATCGATGAAGATGAAGTTTGCTTCCGAGGGAATGACCCTAATCCCCATCGCGGAAAGTTCATTATAAAGGAAGGTCTTTTCGGTTCGGACGAGGTTCAAGGTCCTGTTGACATGGTCGTCATCCCTCAAGGCCGCCAGGGCTCCAACCTGGGCCAGCGTATTGACATTAAAAGGTTCTTTCACCTGCCGGAGATACTGAATGAGCTCAGGGTGCGCCACTCCGTATCCAATGCGAATGCCGCCTAAACCGTAGATTTTTGAAAAAGTTCTCAGGACGATGACGTTCTTTCCTTGTCGCACGTAATCGATACCATCTGGATAGTTTCGGTCAGATACAAAATGGGAGTACGCCTCATCTAGAACCACCAGGGTACTTTGGGGTATCCGCTCGAGGAAAGGCTCCAGTTCTTGACGGGTGACAATGGTCCCTGTAGGGTTCATTGGGTTACAGATAAATACGATTTTCGTTTTTTCGTTTATCTTTTCGAGCATATCCTCAAGATTAATGCGGTAGTCGACAAGATCGCTATAGGTGATCTGACCTCCCATGATTCTTACGACGCTTTCGTAAGCATCATACACGTCTCTGGAGATGACGCAGGGGTCTCCTTCGCTGATGAACGCTTTTCCGATGAGCGTGATGATTTCTTCTCCGCCGTTTCCAAAGATCAGCTGATGGGGTGAAATATGAAGGGAAGCAGCCACTGCCTCCCTGAGCTCGTAACATTCAGCGTCCGGATAAAGGTGGATCTCTTGCAACGCTGCCTTCATTGCTTCCAAGGCCAGAGGAGAAGGACCTAACGGGTTTTCATTCGAGGCTAGCTTGATGACATCCTCCAACCCTAGTTCTCGTTTAACTTCCTGGACGGGTTTCCCGGGGATATATGGCTTGATATCTGCAATGCCTTTTCGAAGCAGATGTTGTTTGCTGGGTTGTTTCACTTTACCCTGTTCACGGGCAAGTCGGCTGGATGCCCCGCGTCACGGGCAAGTCGGCTGCATACCCCCGCGGGGAGGGCGGTAACGGACTCCAGCACTGGAGTCAAAGCCCACCCTGTAATCATATCACCATTTCCCGGAAGCCCTGCTCTGTGGCCGGGGAGCTTCACTTGGAATTACGACGACCGGCCCTTGAAGAGATTGACCGAGTTGATGTCAATGTCGAGGATCTTGGCTATGTGGTGCTTTGCCTCGATTCCCTTCTGTAACCCTCTTTTCGAATAGACGACGCCGAGTTTCAGATCCCGGCGGAGCTCCCACATGACGGCATCGTCCGTCAATTCAGGCAACGAAACCCCTAACTTGTTGGCAACGTATTTCTTCGCTTCAGCGATTTTCATACCCCGGGTCATTTGCATGCGGGCGACCAGATCTCCGGAGGTCCGCATTCCGCCCATGCCTGAGGCCATCGCGTGAACGATCGCCACACCGGCCGGATCTCCGTCACCCACCTACAATCCATCCAAACGAGTGAGTTCCACCATGGCTGTTGAGGCCACCGAGACCGCATCCACAGGCGGTGTTTCACATACGGGCAGGCCACCTACGCCCATACCCATATTTCCATGGACCGGGATCTGGGCAACTTCGACGCAAGCTTTTGTATAGGTGGCTGCGCGGGCAACCGTCCACGGGATGGACTTGTTCGTCGCTGTGGTAATGGCAGGGCCAAAGATGGTGACTCCAGCTTTTTGAGCGATTCGAACCTGATCATGCGGATAGAGACCTGCGAGCCTAACGCCGTCGTGAGTCAGTTCGCCGTGCATCCCGAGGACGAATTCGCCTGCCATCCCCATCTCGATGCAGATGTTGGGATACTTTTTCTTGAGAATCTCCGTGGCAAGGAGGGTTGCTTTGAAGTCAGGATCTCCGGATGCGCCCACCGTGTCGAAGTTGATCCCATCTGCTCCTGCCTCATAGAAGGCAGAGGCTACGTAAACCATGTCCCGGACCGCATGCTCAATCGCCTGCTCATAAGCCTCCCGTGCCTCTTTAATCTTCCCTTTGGGAAGAAGTTCTGCCGGATTGGGCACTGGCCCATCGGGTTGGGTGTAGAGGCCGAGGTTCGGCATGGCTCCGTAAAAAACAGGGCAGACCATAAGAAGCTGGGCCTGCTCCATGATAGGTGTATCTTCGTGAATGACGGGCTTGACGGCCTTGTAGCTATAATCCACCTGAGAGAGTTCTGTCGTGTCGGCACCGAAGCAACGCTCATACATCTGAAGCACCTGAAGACGTCCAGTGTTGATTCCAAGACGGCCCACCTTGTTCGTCCCGCCGTCGTAGGACAGAACAATCTCGTGCCCTTTTTCCACCCCGGTAATCTTGTGCGACGTCTTGCAGATTTCTAAAAGGTGCTTCATTTCGTCGCTCGAAAGGGGAGGGACTTTTGCTCTTTCCGAAGCCTCTCGGGTTCCGTCTTCGATATCCTTCATGAGCTCGGCTTCCGTACGTTCAACCGTGAAACCATCTCCCATCCTCGTCACGATCTTTGACATAGGTCTTCTCTCCTTTTGATTGAGGTATCTTGGGGTTTAATGGGAAGGGACTCTTCGTATACTAATCAACTGTCAGACATGCTGTCAAGCTCACAGTCACCTTTTCCCTCACGGGCAAGTCGGCTGGATGCCCCGCCTTGTAAGCGGGGAGGAAAGCCGACCCTGCAATCGTGTTTACATCTCCCGGAAGTCCCGCCCTGTGGGCGGCGAGCTTCATTGTTTATCTTTCGACTTTGCTTGACTTTCCTCCCCTGAAAGGGTGGAACCCCAGCCTCGTTTAAAAAAGGTCGTTCCATATTTTTCAAGCTTCCAGTCAGGGACCTGGCACCTGGGACAGGCCCTGGCGTGCCATTTGTTTCGGAGCCAACGGGCCGGCCGGCTATTCTTGGAATTTCTCACCCAAAATCTCTCGTTGCAGTGGGTAATGATTTCTGCCTGAAGTCCGACGATCGTAATCGATTTGATTCCGTGCAGCAGACCAGTGCGGGATGGCCAGAGTTTTACCTTTTGGAGTAGGTTAAAGAAGTCAACCCGTTTACGATAGAACCGTTTTTTCACTTGGATACCGTCCCCGCTATCCTATCATGGTTTTCCGTGACTGGGTAAAGTCTCGGGTGAGGGGTCAAGGTAAGCTGACAGTGAACAGCTTGCCCGGATCTGTTCGATCACCCCACACCTTTTCTTCCAAGCTTTCTTCCGAGATTCCGCTGTGACGATGAGTGTGGCCACCCACTCTGCACGATGCGGTTCATAGTTTGTGATGGCCTCGTCCGCACCAAAGAAGTTTTCATATAACTGGAGAGAACCTGCATTGGCCATGACATGTTCTCCAGAAACCTCCAATTTTCCAGGAGAAGCCTTGAGATGTTCGTAAACGACTCCTCGAGGAGAGGGGGGCCATGAGACCATGGGTTTTGAAAACTTCAAGTACAGCCCGCCCAAGAGTTCCACCATGTTGATCCCGGTAGAGAGGTAGACTGCAGTCGGTGTTTGACTGGGAAGCCGCGCATCGATTTCGAGAAGCTTTAATTGGCCATCGTGGAGGATAACCTCTACATCCATGATTCCTCGCAAGTTCAGGGCCTTCGAAATCGTGAGCGTTATTTCCTCAAACTGTTTAATCTCGCTTTCTCCCAGAGCCGTGGGCGCCAAAACCCTCTTGCAATCGTAAGAGGCATCCATCTGAAGGTCGGTGACTTGAAGCGTCTGGTGCCCTTCGGGAGAACCCAGGACTTCCAGCGAAAAAGAGGGCCCCTCGAGAAATTCCTGGGCGATCCATCCATCGAGAGTCCCGTGGGAGAGACGAAACGATTCAAGCTCTTCCGGCGAGTTCATTCTCCGCACGCCTTCACTACCGCTCGAGCCAGAGGGTTTGACGATGAGAGGGAATTTTCCCTTGGGCCAGGGGAGGGGAATGGGTAAAGCGAGGTCCATGAAAAGCTTGTCTGATCTTAGCTTTGAAGAGGAGATCCCATAGGCGAGGGGATCATAAGCCAAAGGCAAGGCGTGTTTCTGAGCGAGATGGTGAAGCGCGTCTAAGGCTTTCTGATTTTCGAGGGCAGGGACGAGGAGTTGAGTCTCTCTGCAAATGGAGAAAAATTCATTTTCACGGGTCACATCGACTTGACAAAAACGGTCGCACAGTCCTTTGGCTGGGGGACTTGGATTCTTATCCACAAGGAGAACTTCCCATCCTGCTTTGTGGGCCAGATAGGTAGCTTCTACGCCTTGAAGCTTACCGCCGATGACACAGATCTGCATGGCTTGATCTCCCGCCGGGAAGCCTTGTGAAGTTCCCCGCCCTAATGGGCGGCGCTTCCCGGGAAGGTAATTTCCCTTTATATTGTGCCCCTTAACCCCGTCCTGAAGGGCGGGGTTAAGGGGCACTTGCCGGCCGAACGATTCGATCGTCTGATTTCGTTCCTGCCTGGGTCTTAGGCAATATTCAAACGCACCCCATCCAGATAAGTGAGACCTCTTCCTACACTCTTTAGGTTCTTCTTATTCTCCGCTACCATCAACAAACGTTCCAACCCAAATCCGATTCCAACCCACGGGTCGACGATCCCCCAGGGCCGATCCAAGACATGGGGTCCCATGGCGCTGGAGCCGATTTCCGAATCAAACCCCTTGATGACAATATCTATGGTCGTCCCATAGACCTCGGAGGATGTGGTCTCGAGCTGATAGTCAGAAATCTTGGCTGCCTTCATCACTAGGTCGGCGAAGACTTCTAAATGCGATTGCCGGTCTTCTTCCGGCAGTCCCATTTCCACAAGATTGAGCATGGTAAATTCGTCGAGGTGGTGCGCTCCCCGCGATTCTTTCCGGAAACAGGGACCGATCTCGAAGATGCGTATGGGTTTCTTCCACAACCGGAGCAAATCCTTCAGAAGGAAGTACAGGTTGGGGGCGAGCATCGGTCGCAAACACTTATTGCCTCCCAGCCAGAAGATCTGCGATGCAAGGGGGTGATCCTCTGTAATGGACATTTTCGCCAAAAGTCCCTTTGCAAGAATGATAGGCGTGACCACCTGGACAAACCCCTGTTCGGTTAAGGTTTCGATGAGCTTCGTTTCCAGCCGGCAAAGGGCAGGGCGCCGATGAGTTGTTCTGAGCTCCTCCAGGCGCTGTTTGCCTAGATCAGCCAGGAGTTTCTCTAACTCCTGGTAGGCCCGGTCGCGCTCCTGAGACGTTTGAAAGGGAAGGCGGAGCTGTTCTTCGGTTGCTCCCAATTCTTTCAGACGCCTCTGTTGCGTGGATGTCCAGGAGATCATCAGAAGTCGACTCCTTTGATCTGCTCCCCTTGACCCGCAGTCGCAGAGGGAGAGAGAGCCACCTTTGGTGGGTCTGTCTTGTCTGAAAGAGGTTTTGGAGTGGACCGGGGATTTTTTTCAAGGATCCGGTGAAAAAGAGAATAGGGCAGGGCGCTCACACTGTTGGCGGGGAGTGCGGGAGTTTCACCCGCCTGCAGAGATTTAGAGTCTCTGCGATCATGTCGATCCACCCCCCACTCGTCAGAAAGAGACACTGTTCTTGAAGCGTTTGACACAGTTGATCTCAATGCCCAGGACGTCAGCTATTCGAAACTTTGCTTCCATCCCCTTGACGACTCCTGGGAGAGGCGTAACCAATCCCAATCCCAGATCCTGTCTCACCTCGGTCATGATGATGGGATCTGTCAGATCCATCACGCCGACCTTAAGTTTGTTGGCGACGTATGTTTTCGCTTCGTTGATCCTCATGCCCCGGGCCATCTGCATTCGAGCCACCAGATCTCCGGCGCCCCGCATTCCGCCCATTCCCGAAGCAATGGCATGCGTAATGGCCATGCCATAAGGATCTCCCACGCCTACCTACAAGCCGTCGAGGCGTGTGATTTCAACCATGGCCTTGGAGGCTCGGGACACGATATCGATTGGAGGATGATCTGCCACCGTGACTGCACCGACCCCCATACCCATGTTCACATGAATCGGGATGCGGGAAACTTCGACGCACGCCTTTATGAAGGTGACGGCACGTGAAAGATTCCAGGGAGAGGATCGGTTGGTATTCGTATTGACCACAGGTCCAAAGATTGTCACGCCGGCCTTCTCAGCGAGTTTCACCTGGTCGTGAGGATAGAGACCGGCCACTCTTAAGCCGTCATAGCGAAGATCGCCGTGCATTCCTAAGACGAATTCACCAGCCATTCCCAATTCGATACAGATATCAGGGTACTTCTTTTTCAAGATCTCGGCCGCCTTCAGGGTAGCTAGAAAATCAGGATCTCCCGCTGCTCCGGTCGTGTCGAAATTGATTCCATCGGCTCCCGATTCCATCATGGCAGTCGAAACGTAGACCATGTCGCGAATAGCCGCCTCGACCGATTTCTCATAAGACTCCCGCGCCTCGGCAATCTTCCCTTGGGGGAGTAATTCCGAGGGGTTCGGGAAGGGACCGTCCGGCTGGCTGTAAAGACCCAGATTCGGCATGGCTCCGTAGAACAGAGGGATGTGGGTGACCAGCAGTGCCTGTTCAAGGACAGGTTGTTCGTTGCCGATGATGGGCTTGATGGGTTTAAAGCTGTAGTCCACATGGGCCAGTTCCATCGTATCAGCGCCCAAGAGCTTCTCGTAGATCTGGAGGGCTTGGATTCTGTTGACGGCTATGCCCACGCGTCGGATCTTGAGCGTACCGGCATCGTAACTGAGAACAACCTCGTTTCCCGGCTCGACACTGAGAAACCGATAGGGAGCAGCGAAGATGTCGTAGAGGTGTTTCAGTTCATCTTCACTGAGTGCAGGGATTTTCCCCCGGATAGCCGCCTCGCGGGTTGCCTCCTCGAGGTCACGGCGAAGCTCGCTTTCTGTCATCTCAATCGGAGAGCCATCTCCCATCCGAGTAAGAATCTTTTTCATGGTGACACTTTCCTCAAACCTCGACGGTCGCAATGCTGAGGTTGACCCAACGAGAGTAGGGTTTCCTCAGCACACCTTTTGGAAGATTTCGATCCCCTTCTCAGCTCGGGAGGAGTTTTCTGCACAGATCCACCGCAGAGGCGGCATCCGGAGCATACCCATCCGCCCCAATGTCATCACTAAACTTCTGACTCACCGGCGCCCCTCCCACAATCACCTTAACCTTCTCCCGTTTCCCTTCTTCCTTCAGAATTTCGATGACTTCCTTCATAGCAGGCATCGTGGTCGTGAGGAGTGCAGACAGTCCGATGATGTGCGCTTTGTTGTCCACGGCGGCATCCACAAAGTCTTCGGCCAGAATATCCACCCCCAGGTTCACTACCTTAAATCCCCCGGCTTCCAACATCATGGATACCAGGTTCTTTCCAATGTCGTGCCGGTCTCCCTCTACCGTCCCCAAGACCACAACCCCCTTTGCCTCCAAGGCCTTCCCCTTCAGATGGGGTTTGAGCAAGTCCATACCTGCGTGCATCGCGGCTGCGGATTGGAGGACCTCGGGAATAAACATCTCACAATTCTTGAACCTTGGTCCCACGATATCCA
>Ga0315282_10018191_pt1 | contig 10071 bp, 9 predicted proteins | sample YL17G07_20_MG_FD_203693 | JGI IMG/M metagenome (GOLD analysis project Ga0315282, IMG submission 203693) | Sediment microbial communities from Yellowstone Lake, YNP, Wyoming, USA - YL17G07_20 | ecosystem: Environmental > Aquatic > Freshwater > Lake > Sediment | place: USA: Wyoming | collected... | reverse complement strand
CTGGTCTCGCAGGTCGATATCTCCAGGTGGCCCACGTCCCAGTAGGCCCTCGAACCGTTCTTCAGGAACTCGCCGCCGAGGTGGAGGCTGCTCTTGTACAAGATGTCCAGCCCGATCCTGTGGGCGTCCACGCCCGCGTCTTGGAGCTTCGTGGAGTAGAATGTGTACTCGTGCTCCGTGCCCTGGAGGACCTTCCTCATGTCCGCTCACCCGACCATCGGGTCCCCGTCGCCCGTCTTCTTCAGGAGCTCCTTCTGCCTCTTCTGGACGACGTAGTACTCCGTCAGCGCGTGCTCCTTGCACTCCTCATCTATGGCCTGGACGAAGTCCTCCATCGTGAGCCCGTCCGCCTCGCGCTCCGCCGGCCCCTTGGGCAGGACCCGCTTGATGTAGTTCTTCTTCGCGGTCCTCACGATGCCTTCCATGATGGCCCCGGACATGATGTCCTTGCGCTTGACGGTCTTGATGGGTTGCTTTGCTTCCTTGTCCACCTTGACCTCGATCCACTTGTCCTCGCCGAAGAGCTCGTCCACGACGAAGTCCCGCAGGGCCTGGATGGCCTTCTCCTTGGAGCCGTACCTGTCGATCAGGCTCTTGTGGACCGGCAGGTCGTCGGTTATGTAGATCTTGATTATCTGGGAGCCGGCCCTCTTGCCTGGCCTAGATATCTCGATGATCTCGTCGAACCTGCCAGGCCTCATCAGGGCCGGGTCGAGCATGTCGGGCCTGTTCGTGGCCCCGATGACGTAGACGTCCTCGAGGGAAACGAGCCCGTCCATCTCGGCCAGTATCTGGCCTATGATGTTCTTGTGGACGCCCGATGTGTCCAGCAGGCCCCTGGTCGTGAACAGGGCCTCGATCTCATCGAAGAACACTATGGACGGCTTGCGCTCCTTGGCCTGCTTGAACAGCTCCTTTATGATGCGCTCGGACTCTCCGACCCACTTGCTCAGGATGTCCGCCACCGAGATGTTGAAGAATGTCATATCGTTCTCCGCGGCCACTGCCTTGACGAGCAGGGTCTTGCCGCAGCCCGGGGGCCCGTGGAGCAGGATGCCCCTGGGTGCTTTCAGGTGGACCTTCTTGAAGAGCTCGGGCTCCTTGTAAGGCAGGACGATGACGTCCTTTATCCTCTCGATCTCCTCGTCGAGGCCACCGATGTTCGCGTAGCGTATCTTCGGTTTCTCGCCGAGGAAGAGCTCCTTGACCTCGTAGTTCGGAAGTATATCTAATATCTCATAGGTCGGCGGAAGGACCGCGACCAGGAAGCCGGGCTTGAGGTGGTGAAGGAACTTCTTCGGGAAGTCTATGATCCGCTTCTCCGAGCCATCCTCGGACATTATTATGAGCTTGTCCTCCTGGATGTCGAAGACCTTTGTGATGACGCCCTGGTGCATGACCTCCGTCGGTCCGATGATGGCGTAGGTCTGCGGGTGAAGCCAGACGTACTGGCCGAGCTGCAGCATGGCCTTGGGGACCTCGCCGGTGCTGACCTTCAGCAGGTCGCTGCCCCTGACGACGACGACCTCGTTCTCGCCGAGGTCGCTCCCTATCAGCCGGGCAATGTACGCGTAGATGAGCGGGGGCTGCTTGACCTTCTCGAACTTCTCGACCAGCGTGTTGTACCTGCCCTCGAGCTCCGTCATGTCGCTCTCCTTCTGGGAGAGCTGGTAGCGCACCTGCCGCGATTCCTCCTCCATCTGGGCCTTCATGGCCTCCAGCTTGGCCTCGTACTCCTTCTCGTACTCCTGGGCCATCTCGGCGAGGGTCTTGCGCTTGCCCTTTCCCGGTCCCTTGTCCTCGTCCTTGCCCTCTTCCTCGCCCTTCTCGTCGTGAACCATGGTCTTCACCCCATCGCTTATCTCCCTATCATGTCACTTGTTGACACGGTGCACGTGTGCTATTCCGACGGGTACTAGGATATATATTCTTCTGTATGTTATATCTCTATACTTATCGTATTTGTTTAGCCAATCTCAGCTGAACTCGATTCCATGGTCAAATGGCCAAACTTTGTGAGGTCAGTACACAACTGCCCTTATTGGACTTATACTAACGCCCTCTATTCCATCAGCTATGACCTTATCCATAGCGTTTGGAAATACCTTTCGGATGGTGTTCCCCGCCCCGTTCACATCCGCGTTGATGAGACCGCCCTTCGCTGTCCTGAACAATCCCCTCTTGATGCGCTTGCCTATATAAACCTCGTGATGTTCGATGCTCTCCTTGTCGAGCAGGCTGCATATGCTCGTGTAGTCCTCCTCGACCTCGATAACGGTTATTCCAGCCTCTTCGGCCTTGTATTTGAGCATCTTCCACAATCTGTAGAACGGTATGTACACAAACATCTGGTTGTTCCTTGCCCCGAGATTTATGCCCTGCTTCCAGTTCTTGTTCCTGCCAATGACCAAGACATCGATCTCCCACATCTTGCAATACAGGACGACGAGCTTGGTCACCCGATGGAAGTAGTCATTAATCCTCCTGTCCCTCTTCATCGACAGTCGTTGCATCGCGGGGCCGGTCCCTATGTGCTGCACGGCATACTGGCCTTGGAGCTTCGCCTTCTTTTTGTTGTAGTACTGGTTAACGGACTTGACGGGCCCGCCCTTGAACAGAATCGGCGGTGTGCCGATGTTGTTCGCTGTAGCTAGCAGGTTCTCCGCCCCAGCATCCAGGCCGAGTATCCGGGGGTTCGATGGTCCCTTGTACGTTCCATCCTCTTTATCGAGCTCTATTTTCACCTTTTTCTTCTTTACCTTCACCTCCTTCTCGTATGTGATCTCGAATTGATATCCTACGCCCTTTGGTATGATCCTTGCACCAGTGATCTTGGTCCCGTTCGGCAGCCTTGTCCTCACCTTCAGCCCGAGCAGCTTCGGAAGGACCGTGAACATACCGTCCTTCAACTTGGACTGCTGGTTCGTGAAGCCGACGATGTACTGTCCGTCCTTGGCCTTGTATCTCGGGAACCTCGGTTCAGCAAGATATTTCTCGGGATGGAACTTCCAATCTTTATGGGCCTTGTGATAGGCATACCACGCGGCCTCGACCATCAACAAGGTGTATTGTGCGGTCTGGGCGGGGAGGCCCTTATAGTTTGGTGAAATTTTCAATGATCCTCTCAGTTCCCTGAACCCGACCATTCTGCCAGTCGCGAACATTTCCTGTCGAATGATGTAATTCGCCTGATTCCACAGGTTCTTCGATAGATGTGCGAGATGCCCGAATATCTTATTTGGGCCCAGCCAGATGACCTCGCTTCTTGGTAATATCATCGATTCTACTTTGGAGGCAGGCGATATATATCAATTAGGGTGGGTGATGTGGCACTTTCACTCCCCAGCCTAATGACAGTTTTACAGACCAGGAAGAAACAATCGAATGTATTTAGGGTAATTTCATAGAGCTAAATATGAACTACTTATCTATCCTTCGACCCCGCCGGAGGCACTGGGCGTCTCCGTCTACAGATAACCCTTTTATGCCTTAAATACCCTTAGACGGGAACGGGCTGTTTTCCCCTAAAAAGGTTTAAAAGAAGAGAGTGTGATAGGGCCCCGAGGTATTCTAATGGACGAGCGCTTCATCCAGCTGAAGACCATTCTCACCGTCTATCTCCAGGAGTCCTACGACAGCGTCAAGGGCCTGGACATCAGCAAGCAGGTTGTCGTGAACACCCACGCCGAGTTCGGCCCATCCTCGAAGCTGGCCAGCCAGGCCCTGGGGATGTTCTACTTCATGATCGGCCAGAACCGGATAACCATCGACCGGCTCGACAGCGCCTTCAAGGCCTACATAGGGTACCTCGAGCAGGCCCTTGGCGAGAAGGGCATCAACACGGACAAGGAGGCCAAGAGGCTGAAGAGCAGCTGGGAGGCGCACCTCAAGGACATCGAGACCGCCAAGAAGTCCCTCGACGAGAGGGAGGCGGCCGTCCAGAAGGTCCACGGCAAGGAGGAGCGCGAGGTGCTGGCGGCCTCGGCAATGAAGTTCACCGAGGAGACCAACTACATCCTGAAGCTCAACAACGTCCTGTCCCTCTACGCGGACTACGTCGGCTACCTCGAGGAGAAGCTCGGCATCCAGGGCGGCTTCATGGCGGACGACTACATCGCGGGCATGCTGAAGGACATCTTCCTGGGCCTCGAGAAGCAGTTCGAGTTCGAGGTCGAGCGGATCTGCCCCCGGTGCGCCCAGACAATAATGGTGAGCCCGCAGTCCCCGAAGCTCATCTGCCCGTTCTGCGGCGGAACCATCGGGCTATAGTCCACGCTAATTTTTGCTCCATTTTCCGACCTGTGACTACAGTATATTTTTAATACCCCATTGAGTTACCCTTGTAACCCTGTCCATCAGGTTCTCTGGTTGTGAAGGGAGGAAGGCACATGGCGAAGTCAGACTTGAAGAAGCACTTGGTGATCGGGAGCGCCGGCCAGATAGGCACCGAGCTGGTCATGGCTCTCAGGAAGCGCTACGGGAACGACAATGTCGTCGCCATGGGGCGCAAGACGGCCCCGTCCGACGCTGTGAAGAACTCCGGGCCCTGGGAGTGGGGCGACATCACGGACCCCCCGAGCATCCTCAATGTCATCAAGAATTACGACATCGACACCATCTACAACATGGCGGCCATCCTGTCCGCTGCCGGCGAGAAGAACCCGGCCCTGGCATGGAACGTCAACATCAACGGTCTCTACAACCTGCTCGAGATCGCCCGCGAGCACAAGCTGAAGCGGGTCGTCGTCCCGTCGTCCATAGCGGCCTTCGGCCCCGAGACGCCCCAGTTCAACACGCCCCAGGAGACCGTCCTGAAGCCCAGGACCATGTACGGCGTGACCAAGGTCGCAGGCGAGCTGCTGTGCGACTACTACTTCCGGAAGTTCGGGGTGGACTGCCGGGGCCTCAGGTACCCGGGCATCATATCGTCCGAGACCCTTCCAGGCGGCGGCACGACGGACTACGCCGTCGAGATTTTCTACGAGGCCATCAAGAACAAGAAGTACACCTGCTTCCTGAACGAGAAGTCGACGCTGCCCATGATGTACATGCCCGACTGCCTCAACGCCACCATCATGCTGACCGAGGCGGACATCAAGACGCTCAAGCACCACTCGGACTTCAACCTGGCTGCCTGCAGCTTCAACCCGAAGGAACTGGCGGCGGAGATCCAGAAGCACATACCCGAGTTCAAGATAGACTACAAGCCGGACTTCCGGCAGGCCATCGCCGACTCGTGGCCCAAGACCATCGACGACAGCGCAGCCCGCCAGGAGTGGGGCTGGAAGCACCAGTTCGGGCTCAAGGAGATGACCAAGGACATGATCGAGAAGCTGACCCCGAGGCTCCTTGGCGACAAGAAGAAGAAAAGGTAGTGCGCCTTCCTAGATGAACGGGGGACCGCGGACCGTTAGAACCGCGGTCCCTCAATGAAATATTCGCTCCGATCTCTAAGGGGAAATCTCGAGCCGGATTGGGATCCTAATTGAAATAGTCGTCCCTTTATCGACCTCGCTCTCCACTTGAATGTTCCCGTCATGGTCCTTTATTATTCTATAGCTGATTGTCAGACCAAGGCCAGTTCCCATTTTCTTCGTGGTGAAGAAGGGGTCGAAGATTTTACCCAGGTTCTCAGGAGGGATACCCGAACCATTGTCCCTTATCGAGATAAAAATGTTCCCCTCCGAGCTCCATGTCTTTATCCATACATCGCCTGTCTCCAGGGCTTCCATCGAGTTGTTTATGATATTTATAAAGACCTGGTTCAACTGACCGATATTACAAACTATAGACGGTATGTCCCCATATTCCTCGTGTATCTGGACCTTGTTTTTCATCTGGTTGCGCAACAATATCAAGGTGTCCTTGATCCCTTGATTTATATCGGCGATTTCCGGTTCTCCAGAGCCCTGTCTCGCGAACCTCTTGAGCGCCTTCGTGATGGTCTCTATCCGATTTATCCCATCCCTGTTGGTCCGGACGAGCTCGATCATCTCGTCCAACCGTTTCTCATCTTTGGCATCAGGATGAGATTTTATCTTTGCAAGGTCCTCCTGCATGATCTCGGAATTCGCTTTGATGAAGGCCAAGGGATTGTTTATCTCGTGCGCCACGCCCGCTACGAGGACCCCGAGGGCGGCCATCTTTTCGTTCTGAATGACCTCCCGGGTCCTTTCTTTGACCTGCTCCTCCAGATCCTGCATGTACTTCGTGATCTGTTGTTCCAATCTCTTTCGGTCCGTTATATCCTTGCCCGTTGCGATGAAGTGGGTTATCCTCCCGTCATCTTCGATGATGGGCGTTATCGTCCTTTCGACAATATATACCGATGAGTCCTTTTTCCTATTGATGATTTCTGCATTGTATGCCTGTCCCGACAAGATTTTCTTCCACATGCCCTTGTAGAACTTGGCGTTATATTTCCCGGATTTCAATATCCGCGGGGTCTTGCCAATCGCTTCCTTTGCCGAAAAACCTGTGAGCTTCTCGAAGGCCGGGTTCACGAACTCGATATTGCCCTTTGCATCAGTGATGAACACGGGGTCCGATAACTGGAGGATCGCAGTATTGAGCTTTTTCAGTTCATTCAGGTGTTTATCCCTTTTCTCGCTAATATCGCCGAAGACGAAGGCGATGATTATAAAGGTCACCATACTAAGAATCTCATTCAATGGAACGATTCTTGGAGTGAATGGGAACAGGGCGGATATGATGTTTACAAAACCAAGGAAGATGGCAACATAGACCGCCTTCTTGTAATACCACATGGCAGCCAGGACGATCGGGAAGAAGAATAACAGGGCGTATACGAACGGGTAGTCTGATAAAATGTCGAAGAAGATGGCGGTAAAGGTACAAACAATAAGTACCGTGCTGAGCGTAATTAGCTGATTATAGGTTCTGATATCCTTCGAGATCCACTTTTTCTCAGTAATATTATTACGCCTCCGAGGGCCACATTTTTTCCTGGATTAATGAAGGCTCTAGTCATCCGTGCGCGTGACGACGATTACTCGCTCTCCCTTCCTTTTCAGGGCGAGAAAGATGGTCTTCTTGAGCTCCTCGGTGTCCCATGGCTTCTCGATGTAATTGTTTATCTCTGCCTTGTTGATGGCCTTTTTAGCCACGGTCAGGTCTGAGAAGGCCGTAATCAAGATTCTTTGGGTATTGGGGTATTTCTCCTTCACTATGGCAAGGAGCTCGATACCGTCGATCCCCGGCATCTTGTAGTCTGACAAAACGAGGTCGAATCCCTTGTCCTTTAAAATGCGGAGTGCCTCTTCTCCGTTATTGGCGGTGAAGATCTCGAGTATCATGTTCTCTTCACGAAGGAGCGTTGTCTTCAGAGAGTTCAAGCAGTCCTTGTCATCATCCACGATCAATATCCTATAGGTCCGCTCCTCCTCGGAATCCGTTCGCCTCATATGAATACCTCTGTCCTGCTACCGACAAAATAAAAGACCTATTCCCATAAATCCTTTGCTATTAGGACCGCCCCCACCTCCATGGTCCGAGTTGACCATGTCACGGTCTCGGGCAACGGAGTCCACCCGGTCATTTAAATGTGAAGAAGTGCCTTTTAAATTACGATGCAGATCCTGTGCTTAATGTGTTCCTAAAATTTATTAACTGCCCTATCCTTTCTACCAATGTTCACCTTGGATCTCCGTCCTGGGCCGTTCAAAGGCAACCCTTTTATAAGCCCTAACCGTTATGTCCTAATCTGTAATCATTACAAATTTGAAATCCCGGCCTTTTCAGCATCCCGGCCGGGCTCATGGATGTGGGACCATGGAACGGTTGGAAGGGGAGAACCCGATGGACAAGTGCACGGCGGTCCTGAAGAAATGCGGCCTCAAGATGACGGCGCCGCGGCTCGAGATAATGCAGTACCTTGCCAAGAACCACACGCACCCCACGGCCGCGAAGATATTCGCGGACCTCAAGAGGAAGAACCCCTCGCTCTCGAGGACAACGGTCTACAACACACTGGAGACCCTGCGCCAGCACGGCATCCTCCAGGTCATATACATCTCCGAGAACGAGATGCGCTATGACTGCAACACCGGCATGCATCACCACTTTTACTGCAAGTCCTGCGGCCAGATAATGGACATCGATGTCAGATGCAAGTTCCTGGACCAGATGCTCGACGGCCACCACGAGGTCCAGGAGGTCCACGGATACTTCAAGGGCATCTGCCGCAACTGCCTGGCCAAGCGGCCCAAGAGGGCATAGGAGGAATGTACCATGGACAAGGTGATGTTGAAGGAAGGCATCCACTGGGTCGGTGCCATCGACTGGAACCTGACGAACTTCCACGGATACCTGACGCCGAGGGGAAGCACTTACAACGCCTACCTCATCCAGGACGAGAAGACCGTCCTCATCGATACCGTCAAGGCCCCGTTCTTCGACGAGATGTGGACGCGGGTGAAGGAGCTGGTGGACCCATCCAAGATCGACTGCGTCATCTCCAACCATGTCGAGATGGACCATTCCGGGGCCCTGCCCGCCGTCATGGAGCGGCTGCCCAAGGCCAAGGTCTATACCTCGCCGATGGGCGAGAAGGGCCTAAGGCGGCACTTCAAGAAGGACTACGATTTCCAGGTCGTCAAGACCGGTGACTCGTTAAAGATCGGGAAGAGGACACTGCAGTTCTTCACCACCCCCATGGTCCACTGGCCTGACAACATGGTCACATACTGCCCCGAGGAGAAGGTCCTGTTCTCCAACGATGCCTTCGGCCAGCACATCGCGACGACCGAGCGGTTCGACGACGAGCTCTGCTGGGACATACTCAGGGAGTCGGCCGGCAACTACTGGGCCAACATCGTCATGCCCTACGCGGACCAGGTCCAGACGGCCCTAGGGGCCCTCGGCACCCTCGACATCAAGATGGTCGCCCCGAGCCACGGCATCATCTGGCGCTCCATGATCCCGAAGATACTCGCGGAATACCAGAAATGGTCCACCAACACCACGGAGCCGCAGAAGGCCCTCATCGTCTACGACACGATGTGGGGCTCCACCGAGAAGATGGCCATGGCCCTGAAGGCGGGACTTCTAGACGCTGGCGCCAAGGTCACGGTCCGGAACCTCAAGCTCAGGCACATCTCGGAAATCATGACCGACGTCCTGACCTCGAGGATGGTCCTGCTCGGCTCGCCGACGCTCAACAACGGGATGCTCCCGACGATGGGGGCGTTCCTCACGTACCTCAAGGGCCTCAGGCCCAAGAACAGGATCGGCTTCGCATTCGGCTCCTACGGCTGGGGAGGCCAGTCCGTTGGCGAGATGGAGGAGGTCATGAAGGCCATGGCCTGGGAGGTTCCCATCGAGGGGAACAAGCTCAAGTTCATACCTGACGACAAGGAGCTCGACGAGGTGAAGGCCATCGGCCGGAAGCTCGGCGAGCATCTGAAGAAAAAATGATGGATAAGTTATAGGGAGGGAACCGGAAATGACCACATTGAAGGGAAGCAAGACCGAGAAGAACCTGCTGACCGCGTTCGCGGGCGAATCCCAGGCGAGGAACAGGTACACCTATTTCGCCTCCAAGGCCAGGGACGAGGGATACATGCAGATATTCAACATATTCCTCGAGACCGCCGAGAACGAGAAGGAGCACGCCAAGGTGTTCTTCAAGTATCTCGAGGGCGGCGAGACGACCATCGAGGCCGCCTACCCGGCCGGCAAGATCGGGACGACCAGCGAGAACCTGAAGGCCGCGGCCGACGGCGAGGAGGTCGAGTGGACGAAGCTTTACTCCGACTTCGCCAAGGACGCCGAGACTGAAGGCTTCAAGGAGGTCGCAGCGAGCTTCAGGGCCATCTCCATCGCCGAGAGGCAGCACGAGAAGAGGTACAGGGCCCTGCTGAAGAACATAGAGGAGAAGAAGGTCTTCAAGAAGGACAAGCCCGTCAAGTGGAGGTGCTCGAACTGCGGCTACATCGCCGAGTGCAAGGAGGCACCCAAGCTCTGCCCGGCGTGCAAGCACCCCCAAGCCTACTACGAGATGCTCAGCGAGAACTGGTGATCGGGCGGCTACCGTGGCTAAGACGAAGGCCG
>Ga0315282_10018190_pt1 | contig 10073 bp, 7 predicted proteins | sample YL17G07_20_MG_FD_203693 | JGI IMG/M metagenome (GOLD analysis project Ga0315282, IMG submission 203693) | Sediment microbial communities from Yellowstone Lake, YNP, Wyoming, USA - YL17G07_20 | ecosystem: Environmental > Aquatic > Freshwater > Lake > Sediment | place: USA: Wyoming | collected... | reverse complement strand
ACAATGACAGTGCCTGCAACAACTGCTGACACCCTGCTGGACATAACGAAAAATGCTGTTTTCCTGTCAGAGGACAATGCATCTGTCAGCTATAATCTGACAGATACAGTGACAAATTCCGGAGGCTCTGATTTAACAAACATAAATATAATGGATTCAGACATAGCACTTGATACAAACACAGACCTTAACAGGACACAAAATTATTCAACCTATGGTGTTGTTGTAATTACAAAGCAGGCAGCATCATTCACATATAATTTTGCAGTAGCAAATGCAACTGCAAACGGCACAACATATTATTCAAACCAGGTAAGCATTTTGATTCCTGGCTATGAAAATAATGCTTCTTTGATTTTGCATAAAGCTGCTACATTGTATTCTGTCCAGGATTACAATGTAACATATAACATTACATTAAGCCTGACTAACAACGGCGGCAGGAATGTTACTGATGCCAACATAACTGATGTGGATTCAGATTCAAGCCCGTATGAAATAGGAATTTTAACAGCATCACAGACAGAAGCAAGAAGTTATCTTCTTGTAATTAACAGGACAGACAATGCATTTAATCAAACCTTAAGCACTGCAGCAGCCAATGGAACAGATTATTTTGATTTAGCTCTTTTGGAAGCAAGCTCTGAATCTATTACAGTCTTGATACCTGGCTACGGCAGTACTGGAGAATTGAACCTGGCAAAGATAGCCAGCCTGCTTGAAACAACAGATACAAATGTAACATACAACATTACATTAAGCCTGATTAATAACGGCGGGAGAAACCTGACTTCTGTTAATCTCACAGATGCGGATTCGCCAAGCTCGCCTTACAGTATAGGAACATTAACCCCAGGTGAAAGTGCAACAAGAAGCTATACAAAAACTTATGACAGGCAGCAATATGCCAGCAACCAGACCTTGCCTATTGCAAATGCCAGCGGCATTGATGATGTTACCGGACTAATAACAGCAGACAGCAATGAAGTGGTAATATCAATACCTGGCACGCAAACTGCAGCATCATTTGTATTAGATAAGATAGTAAAGATACAAAACATAACAAATGACACTATTAATTATAACATAACTTTAAGGCTGGTCAATAAAGGCGGAAGTGATGCGACTGATACTATATTAACAGACACAGATTCGCCAGATTCTCCGTACAATATAGGAACAGTTACTACAAACTCGCTTGCTGAAAGAAGTTATGTCCTTACATTTGCAAGGAATTCAACAACATACCAACAAAACCTTTCTGCTGCATTTGCAAATGGGACAGATTCATTTGAAAATGGGGCAATATCTGCAATCTCAAGCTCCATTGAGATTACTGTTCCTGCGCAAAGCACAGAACAACAATTAACACTGGTCAAGAATGCATATTTCAATTCTGAAAATGCATCTATTGTTAATTATACTTTAGCTATCGAAGTTGTAAATTCTGGCGGTGTTGATTTAAGCTCGATAACTTTGCTGGACTCTGATTTGAGCTTGAACACTTTGATAGACCTTAACAGGACGCAGTCTTATAATTATTCAGATTCTATTGTAATAGACAAGGCTGCATCAAACATTGAAAAACTGTTTGTAAAGGCAACTGCTACAATAAATACAATAACATATGAATCCAACCAGATTAACATCATAGTGCCAGGATACGGTGGGCCTGCTGACGTAAATGTTTACGCGCCTTCTTTTGTCAATGCATCAAACCCATTTAGTACAACAATACAAGTGCTAAACCAGAATCCAGATATTGGGCAGGACTTTACAGTTGATTACTGGATTACAAACAATGCTGAAACAGTAAATTACAGCTCGGGGCAGAAGACAATTTATGTTGCAGCTTCAGGAGAAACTAATACAACTGCAACATTAATGGCGCCAACTAATAATGAAATTTACAGATTTAGAGTTTTAGTAACTTGGTTTGGCGGAACAGCAAGCGCTTATGACAGTTTTGAAGTAATTACACCTCCGCAGCCTAAGCAGCCAAGCGGCGGCATGACAGGCGGTGCAATTACTCTAAATGAGACAACCATACAAAACATAACACAAGTAGTAGAAGTAGTGTGCAATGCCCCGTATATGAAATACGGAACAAGCTGCTGCATGGATGCAAACAATAATTCTATTTGTGACAGCGATGAAAAAATTGAAGAGAAAATAGAAGTGCCTGCAGCGCAGAAGCAGGCTTATATCAGCTTGGGCTCATTGCTAAGCACTATTGGCGGCAATGATACTTTGACTATTATGGGAATAGTCCTGCTTATCTTTATCCTGCGCGGAGTAATGAAAGTGCGCAAGGGCAGGGGCGCTGGAAAAGAAGTGCGCATAAGAAAAGAACCGGGTATTAGGAAAATAAAATTAAGCAGGGAACTAAAAACTAAAAACAGATTAACAGGAGTAATAGGCCTTGGAGTTTATTCCGAGTGCGGAATGAAAATAGGAAAAGTAAGGGAAGTCAGGCTTGAAGGCAATAAAATCCACAGCTGGATAATAGATTTTGACAAAAGAATAGCTGAAAAGATGAGAAAGAAAGGCCTCATACTAAAGCACAGATATGTAAAGTCTGTCGGCGATGTATTGATTATACACGAAGGAATAGCAGCACATCTGAAGATGCACAAAGAGTAAATTTTTAAACTATAAGCAGGATGCAAATAAATGGATTTCAAGCCAAACCTGCTTGCATATGAATCATTGATGTTTTTAACAGTGCAATTCATTGCCCTCTTTACTGGAATCATGATGGTCAAGGCAGGCCAGGCAGAATACCTGCCTACTGCGCCTTCTCTAGTCTGGTTTTTTGTTGCTTTCCTGATATCGCTTGGAATAATATTGCTGGCAATAAAATTCCTGAAAAAATCATCGTTCAGGGCATTCTTTGCATTCCTGATTTTCGTGGGAGCGCAGATAGTTTTTGGCTCTTTCCTGCCCGTTTTGATTTCAATTGTGCTTGCAGCAGCAGTTGTTGGCTTGAGATTCTGGAAGCCAAACATAATAACACATAATTTTGCAATTTTCCTGGGTGTTGCAGGAGTTGCAGCAAAACTCGGGACAATTTTGACAGTGCCAGCAATCCTGCTAATCCTGTTTGGGCTTTCAATTTATGATTTCATAGCAGTCTTCAAGACAAAACATATGGTGAGCATGTTCAAGGATATGCTGAAAAAAGGAATGCCTCTGGCAATTATTGTTCCTGAAACGCCGGTGCAGTTTGGGGCTAATGTGGAAAAAGTCTCAAGGCATAAACTAAAAGAAACTGACAAGAAAGTCCTGATGTTAGGAACAGGTGATTTGGCATTCCCCGCCCTCTTCGCGGTATCGGCCTTTGCAGCCAATGGCATTATTGCAGCATTGGCAATAATGGCAGGCTCAATTGTTGGAATTATCTTTAATCATTATCTTTTGACAATTAAGAAATACAAAGTAATTCCCGCTTTGCCTTTCATTGCATTGTTTAGTGCAATTGGTTACTTTGTTGCTGTTCTGCTATTATGACGCTAATTGTTATCTCTTTAATTTTGTAAAGCATAACGCCTTGCTTTTCAGAACTGTAAACAAACACTAAGGGATTACCTAGAGTAAAGAAGTAATTATTCAGACATAAAATCTTCCTGCAAGAGTTCTGCAGGCTCGCCTCTTTCTTTCAGGCTTTGTGTTGCAAGAATCCAAAAGATGAGGCCTAATGATTTTGAGCCTTTGTTGTTGCAGGGAATTATGAAATCTATGTCTTCAATCGTGTTGTTTGTGTCACACATAGCAATCAAAGGAATCCCAGCCAGCAAGGCGTCGTGAACTGCATTTTTATCCGGGAAAGGGTCTGCAACTATTATCAATTTAGGCTCAAAAAAAGTATCCAGTTTAGTATTAGTTATAATGCCTGCAGGGTATCTGCCTGCAAATACCTTGGCGCCTGTATGCCTTGCAAAAGCCTTGGCTGCTTTCCAGCCATTTTCCCTTCTGCAGACAATAACAATATCTTCAGGCCTGTATTGTGAAATAATTTTAGATGCTAACTTCAACCGCCTGTCAATTTCAGGCATGTTTAATGTACAAAGGCCATTAGGATTTACTTTATAGACAAAAGGCATCATTTGTTTTGTTCTTATCTTTGTGCCGATATGAACACCAGCTGCCATATATGTTTCAGCAGGCAGCAATAATTGTTCGGTATCTGTTGCTTTTAGTTTTGTCATAAATAGCCTCTCAGAAGTTGATTTTTAAATCTTTGGATGACGATGGAATGCTTAGCTGCTCTTGATACATTGCCCAGAAGAGCATACAAAGCCCAGCTGGCAGGGTTTTATTTCCGAAGTGCAGGCATCTGTGTTATTTTTGCAGGACCATTCCTGCAGCTTTAGCTCTGCCTGCAAGCCTGTAAAAACACAGGTATCACTGTGTGCCTGCCTTGCCGAATCTGTGCAAGTGCCAAAAAGTTCCTGAAGATTTCCGCCGTCAGTATCTGTGCAATTTGTTATTGGAATCTGCGAAAGGCCAAACATGTTGAAAGTTTTGTAATAAACTACTGCCCCTGCAAGGACTGTAAAAATAATTATAATTATGAGCGCAAGGATTGCGAAGACAATCCTGTATTTTTTTGGAGCTTTGATTTTTTCACTCAATATTTTGGGCATAACGGCTCAATAATAATGTTAAATCTCTTTTATTTAAATGCCTTAGTGTAAAGTGCCTGCCCTTGAATGCCATTGTAGGCGCTTCTTCAGCAACGCCTTCAAGTTTGTTATCAAGAGTTATTCCAAGCCCGGACAAATAGTTGAAAAGCTCAGCGGGCTTCTTGTATATTTCTGAGCGGTAGCCTGTATCTGTCTGCACTACCACCAAATACTGTTTTTGTGTTGTCAGCGGTACAGGATTAAGTTCGAATATAGTTACATAATTTTCTTCTGCCATAAGAATAGGAGCGGCCCCTTATCGGGACCGCAGAACCCACGATATCGCAACTGTGTTGCGATGGAGGTGCTTGTGGGAGCATCAATGCAAAGCACAAATGCTTCGCATTTGGAGGAGCTAATTATCCTCTGGAGTGATATGAACCAATTACGGTTCAGTGAATATTATTTTGTAGAGGTAAAAAAGGAATAATCAGGGGCGTAAGCCCCTGACAGTTTAGGTTTACCTCCTTACGGTTCCTATCTTAGCATATCAATGCCGAGTTCCTGGTTGAACTCAGTTACCCTTGCTGTGCTGTAGGTTGGCTTTCCAATGACAAATGGGCTTTTTACGCCTGCGATAATTGTCATTACTCGGATCTTGCCGGACAGCTTCGGGTCAATTCTTGCGCCCCAGATGACATTTGCATCTGCGTCCATGCTTGCCGTTATCAATTGTCCTACCTTTTCAGCTTCATCAAGAGTCATGTCTTGTCCGCCAGTTATGTGTATGATTGCGCCTGTGGCTCCATCATACTTTACATCAAGCAATGGATTGCTTAATGCTCTGTGTACAGACTCTTCAACCCTATTCTCGGTGTCAGATTCACCAAAGCCGATTACAGAGACTCCGCCCTTGGACATTACTGCCTTAACATCAGCATAGTCTAGATTGATCAGTGATGGCACTGCAATAATCTCTACAATTGACTTAATCATTGTTGCAACTATCTCATTGGCAACTGCAAAGCTCTGCTGGATTGGCAAATTTCCTGCGATGCTTGACAATCTGTTATTGTCAATAACGACAACAGTATCTGCAATCTGTCGCAATTGTTTCAAGCCGTATTCTGCCTTGTCAATTCTTGCTTTTTCAATGCTCCACGGCATTGTTACAACACCAATTACAATTGCTCCTAGTTCCTTTGCAATCTGTGCTACAACAGGTGCTGAGCCAGTTCCGGTTCCGCCGCCCATGCCTGCGCAGATAAATACCATGTCCCCGCCACGCAAGGTCTCTTTTATCTCAGAAACATTCTCTTTTGTTGCCTGCGTTCCTTTTTCAGGGTCTCCGCCGCAGCCTAAGCCTCTTGTCAGTTCCCTGCCGATAAGAATTTTCTTGTCAGCGTTTCTATTATCAAGGTGCAACTTGTCTGTATTAATTCCGACAATTTCTGCGCCCTTGACGCCTTTGTTGTACAGCCAGTCGGCCATATTAATGCCGGCTCCGCCACAACCGATTACTTTTATATTGGCTGTTCCTACCAACATATCGTCGTCACTTGCTTTTGTTGTTGATGCCTTCAAGGCATCTTGTACGATAAACTCCATGGCCAGTTTTAGTGGTAGCTTATTTATGAAAAATCAAGGTTTAAGCCTTGATTTTGCATCCCAAAAACTGTTGCTCAGTTTTTGTTATTGCTAAACTTGCCCCCACTTACCTCCGTTCCGTTATTTGGATTGGTGTTTTAACTATGAAACGCCTTTTATAAAAGGCTTTGTATACTTAAGTATACAAATGCTATGTTGTTCGATTTTTCCAGTTGCAATGCAGTGGAAATCCATCTGTCATGCAAATGAAGGCTATGCTAAAGAATTCTGCAGTTCGGTTTTTTAATCTATTATAAAGTAGTGTTTTCGAAAATAAAACCTTTTTCGTTTGGAAATCAAGCACAAATTTCCAAAAATGAATTGTCACCTGCAAAATTAAGACAAATTTTATGTCAATAACGCTAAACTCTAATGTTATCTTTCATTGTCAGGGTGCTTTTCTGCAGAAGTTGGGTTCTTCAGACTCTTACAGATAACTCCCGTAGTAAAAATATATAAACAACTTTGTTATAGTATTGCAAGTTGGCCATGAAATTTAATACTGGAGACAAAGTTGAAGTCAAGACCAAGGAAGGCAAGTTTGTTGGATTTGTTATGCCTTCTGCTTCTGAGGAATTTATTGCATTAAAGCTTGAATCGGGCTATAATTTGGGCCTAAAGCTGGCCAAGGGCGTTTCTGTTAAAAAGATTGGAACCTTAGGGAAAGAAAAGCAACCTTCAATAAGGCCTCCAATCAAGAAAAACCTTCCCAATATTGTCATAATAACAACAGGCGGCACAATTACATCAAAGGTTGATTATACCACTGGCGGAGTCTCGCCTCTGACAAAGCCTGAAGATGTTCTTCTGGCTACTCCTGAATTGCTTGATATTGTAAACATAAAGAAAGTCATATCACCATTTGCAGTATTTTCTGAAGATATGGCTGCCAGGGAATGGCAGATTATAGCAAAAGAAGTTGCTAAGGAGCTAAATCAAAAGGATATTTCTGGCGTCATTGTCACACACGGCACAGATACATTGCATTACACAGCTGCTGCCTTGTCATTTATGCTGAAAAACCTCAATAAACCAGTAGCTTTAGTGGGAGGTCAAAGAAGTTCAGACCGTGGAAGCTTTGACGGTGGCATGAATCTCATATGCGCGGCTAATTACTGCAAATCAAACATTGCAGAAGTTGCAATAGTCATGCACGGCAATTCCTCAGATAATTTCTGCATCGCGAGCAGGGGCACTAATGTAAAAAAAATGCATACATCACGGAGAGATGCTTTCCGCCCCATAAATGAACTGCCTTTGGCAAAAATCTGGCCAGAGGGCAAGTTGGAACTGATAAATAAAAACTCCAAAACTCGAGATAATAACAAAAAAGCAGAAGCAGATACAAAATTCGAAGGCAGAATTGCTTTAGTAAAGTTTTTCCCCGGGGCAAATCCTGAAATTCTAAGTCATTTCATAGACAAAGGCTACAAAGGAATTATTATAGAAGCAACAGGCTTGGGCCATGTTTCTACAAATCCCTTCAACAAAAAGAACAGCTGGCTTGAAAAAATCAAGGAAGCAACAAAGAAAGGAATTTTCATTGGCTTCGCGCCCCAATGTCTTTACGGCAGGTTAGACCCTTATGTTTATTCTGCAGCACGGCAGTTATTGGATGCAGGTGTTTGCTATCTTGACAGCATGCTTTCTGAAACAGCATACATAAAATTAGGCTTTGTGCTGGCACATTCCAAGAATCGAGCGGAAACAAAGAAACTAATGCTGAAAAATATTTCCGGAGAAATTGTCAAGCAAATATTGCCAGAAAGTTATCTTTACTAAAATGACAGATTACCAAAAAATCGAATTAAAATCAGGAATAGAAATACATCAGCAGCTGGATACAAATAAATTATTCTGCAGCTGTCCTTCTGAAATCAGGCAGGAGAAGCCTGATTTTTTTGTCAAGCGGGAGCTTCGGCCATTAGCAGGAGAGCTTGGCAGGATTGACCCTGCTGCAATTTTTGAAAGGAAAAAAAGAAAGCATTATGTCTATGAAGGTTACAATTATACAACCTGCCTTGTTGAATTAGATGAAGAGCCTCCCCACTCAATAAATGAAGACGCTCTTAACATTGCATTGCTTGTTGCAAAGATGCTGAACTGCAAATTCCCCGATGTTGTGCAGGTGATGAGAAAAACTGTTATTGATGGCTCTAACACATCAGGATTTCAGAGAACAGCTTTGATTGGCTATGATGGTTTTATCAAAACCAGCTTCGGAAAAGTTGGAATACAGACTGTAATTTTGGAAGAAGATGCGGGCAGGCGCACAGCAGAGACTCCTGATTCTGTAACTTTCAGGCTTGATAGGCTTGGAATTCCGCTTGTTGAAATTGCAACAGCGCCGGATTGCAAAACTCCTGAGCAGGTAAAAGAAACTGCGAGCCTTATTGGTGGAATGCTGAGAAGCACAGGAAAAGTAATGCGCGGCATTGGAACAATACGGCAGGATGTTAACATTTCAATCAAAGGTCATCCAAGAATAGAATTGAAAGGCGTGCAGGAACTGTACCAGCTGCCAAAAATTGTTGAGCTCGAAGCTCAGCGACAGATGGAAGAAGTAAAATTAAGAGGCAAAAACAAACTTGAAGGCCACGTCAGGAATGTTCTGCCTGACTTGTCAACAAAATTCCTGAGGCCAATGCCCGGCTCTGCAAGAATGTATCCTGAAACAGACTTGCCGCTTATTGAAATTGACAATCATAAGATTGCCAGCATGAAATTGCCGGAAAGCCCTGAAAAAACAAGAGAAAAATTGAAACATCTGAAGTTAAGCCCTGATTTAGTCAATCAGCTGGCAGGCTCTGAGGAGCTTGCAATGTTTTTAACATTTGCAAAGAGATTTCCAAAACTAAATCCAAACCAAATAGCAACAACTCTTCTGGTAACTCCCAAAGAAATAAAACGCAAGCTGCAATTGCCAGAGTTTGAAGTTCCTGAAGAAGCTTTTACAATGATTTTCAAGGCCTTAACAAATAATCAGATTGTAAAAGAGTCAATTCCTGCAATCCTTGAAGAAATCGCCAAACATCCTAAAGAGATAACTCAGGTAATATCAAAATACAAATTATTATCTGAAGCTGAATTAAAACAAGAAATAGCAAAGATAAAGATGGAATTCAAGGACATTCCAAAAGAAAAATTAATCGGGATTGCAATAGGCAAGCTGAGGGGCAAGGCAGATGCCCAGAAAATTATAGCTTTGCTGAAGAAATAGACAACTAAATGTTAGCTCTTAACATTAATTAGCCCATATTTTGCTTACAAGAAAGGCTTTACTCGCAATGTTTGGCTTGCGCAAAGCTACTAATATATTAATATTAGCGCAAGCCCCATATTTTAAGATAGGGTTCCCAAACATTGTGACAGACATTAAGACTTTACAATCGTCAGTTATGAACAGACCAGTCAGTTGTTACTGCAGATGTTTTATTTCCTTGCAGGAAATTATAAGCTGCCAGCGCAGCTTTTGCGCCGTCTCCTGCTGAGACAATAGCCTGCTTTACAGGCGTATTTGTTATATCGCCTGCTGCAAAAATGCCAGGATGCGACGTCTCGCATCTGTTATTAATGATAATTTGCTTGTAATCATCTAATTTTACAAGATGTGCAACAATTTCAGTCTTGACTTCATAGCCAACTTCTGCGAATACGCCTTCTAAGGGAATCTCTTTAGTTTGTTTAGAGTTTACGTTTTCAACAACAATAGACTTAACAAAATTATCACCTTTTATCTCTTTGACAATTGAACTTAAAACAAATGTAATGTTTTTTATCTTTCTTGCTTTTTCAATTGTT
>Ga0315282_10018188_pt1 | contig 10074 bp, 4 predicted proteins | sample YL17G07_20_MG_FD_203693 | JGI IMG/M metagenome (GOLD analysis project Ga0315282, IMG submission 203693) | Sediment microbial communities from Yellowstone Lake, YNP, Wyoming, USA - YL17G07_20 | ecosystem: Environmental > Aquatic > Freshwater > Lake > Sediment | place: USA: Wyoming | collected... | reverse complement strand
GCTGGCGGCGTCGGCGCACACGGTGTCGCCCGGCCCGACCGCCACGCGCTCGAGGCGGTAGCTGCCGTTGGCGTCGGTCTCCGTCCACCGCGGGCCGTCCTGCAGCCACACCAGCGCCCCGGCGAGCGGCCCGCCGCCCTCCTCCAGCACCCGCCCGGTCACCGTCGCCCGTGCGCCCGGGACCAGCGCGAGGTCCACGCGGCACTCATCGGTGTTCGGCCCGGCACGCCGCGCCTCCGCGGCTGTCTCGGCGGTGCGGTACCCGTAGGCCCCGGCCACGATCGTGTGCCGCCCCGGCGGGACGTTGGGGATCCTGTAGTGGGCGCCCTGGGTGCCGCCCGGCAGGAAGAGGTCCTCGTCGGCGATGAAGACCTCCACCGCCTCGTCCTCCAGGAGTTGCTGCGTGCCGGCCACTCGCACATCGCCCACTACCGTTAGCGCACGTTCGAGCTGGATCGTGACGGCGTTGTCCTGGTTGCTGACGACCGTGAACGCGGGCGCGTGGCCCTCGAAGAACGCCGGTTCGCCGTCGGTGCGCTCGGCCCAGAGGGCCTCCGCGCCGTACTCCCCACCGGGCACGTCGGGGATCTGCACTTGCCCCTGCGCATCGGTGCGGCCGTACCAGAGGTCCTGCAGCACGACGGCCGCCCCGCTGATCGGCGCATGGGGCGCGCTGAGGTCTGCCACCTGCACCTGCAGCGTGCCGCCCGGCGGCCGCACGCGGAAGTCCAGCTCGGCCGCATTGTTGTCCAGCTTGAGATCGTCCAGCTTGTCGTCGGGGTCCGCCACTACGCGCAGCTTGTGCTGCCCCTCAGCTACGTTGGTGAGGTCCACCGGGAAGTGCAGCACCGCGCCCGAGAGGTCGGGCTTGGGCCGGACGGGGCCGTAGATGAGCGTTGTGCCGAGGTACTCGGAGACCAGGTTCGGCCCGCGGTCAATGACGGCGACAGCCTGGCGGCCGATTTCCTGGTCGTCGAGGTACACGGCGACCTCGACGTTCAGGAAGAAGCCCGCCAGGCGCGGGTTGCCCACCACCACATCAAGCTGCGTCGGCCGCTGCACGTAGCCCGCGCGCAGGAGCTGCGTGTTGCTGAGCAGCCGCGGCGGCAGGGCGATACTGAGGTCGTTGAGCCCCAGCAGCAGGCGGTTCCCCGCGACCCGCTCCCGGTCAGCCTGGTTGCGGCCGTCGGTGACGACGTACTCCACCTCGGCCTGGTTGTTGGCATCGTCGGCCTCCGGGATCACCTCGTCCGGGTCCGCGCGCACCGTCATCGTCTTGCGGCCGAGGCCGGTGCTGAGGTTCACCCGCGCCTGCTTCTGCCCGTAGTCATACGTCAGCGAGGGCGGCGTTGCGTCCGGCTGGTAGGTGGGCGGGTAGTCCACACCCGGGAGGTAGAGCTTGCGTGTGTCGCCGCGCTTGAAGAGCGGCAGCCGGTGGTTGCTCTCATCTGGCAGCCGCACCCGCAGCACAGCGCCGTCCACATCCGCCTCGACCCACAGGTCCCCGTAGTACTCCGCGCCCTGGTTGGTCACCTCGACCACCGGGTGCATGATGTCGCGGTACGGCATGCGCACCGGCTGGTCGCCGCCGGCTGGGGTCGCGATCGTGACGGTGAAGTCGGGCGCCGGACCCTCTCTGTCCATCTGCGTGGTGCCGCCGCCCGTGACCTCGGGCCCCGTGGTCGCGGTCCCGCCGCCGGTGACGGTCGCGTACCAGAGGCGCGGGAAGTCCGCCGGGACCTCGCCGCGCTTCGTCGCCACGAGGGCGACGTGGGCCACGCCCTGGTCGTCCACGGCGAGGTTCAGCGTCTCGCTCTCCACCCGCCGGAACACGGCCGCCTCCGTGTCGGTGCCGGGCCGCAGCAGCGGCAGCGCCGCGCCCGGGCCGGAGGCGCCCAGCCAGTGGAACATGACCGCCGGCTCGCCCTTCTGCAGCAACGCCACCAGCAGCCCTACGCCGCCGCGGCCATTCGAGACCAGCCGGTACCCGGAGACCGTGGCCTTCTCGGGCAGCGGGATCCCCGCCGACTGCCACTGGCCCTCGGCGGTCGCGCCGACAGGCGCCCAGGCAACGGCGAGGCGTTCGCGCTGCTCCCACGCCGCGAAGATGATCTGGTGCGGCCAGTCAAGACCGTACTCCACGTGCGCCGCGGTCCTGGGAACCACCGAGGTACACTGCGCCGGGTCCTTCGTCGGCGCCACAACCCAGTTCGCCGGCACCGCCGGGTCGGCGTTCGCGGGTAGCGAGACGGCCAGCGGGGTCCCGAGCCGCACGCCCATCAGCCGTGGCACGCCGGCGGCCTCCGTCCAGACGGGCCCGATGCGCTGCTGGGCGATCGCGGTAGGGAGCTGCGCGTCCTGCCATTGGCCGCCAACGCGGCGCACGAAGTGGAAGCGCGTGGTCGTCCAGACGATGACGGGTTGGTGCTGCGCATCGAGCGCCACGCCCACGGCGGCGAGCCCGCCGATGCCCTGCGCGACGGTCTCCGGCGCAGACCACGCACCGTTCTGCCAGTGCCAGTAGTACACCGCGCCATAGTGGCTGGCGACGAGGTGGAACCCATCTTCCGCGCCCCCACCGACGAGACCGCGGAGCGAGAGGCTACTCGCGTACTGGTTCAGTTGAGGCAGCGGCAGGACGGCGTGCTGCCAGTCAGTCCCGGCGCCTACCGCACTGAACGGCACGATGTGCCCCTCCGCATCGTGGCCCTTGTAGACGATCATCACCGTGCCGGCGTCATTGACCGCCACGGCAAGACCCCCGGGTGAGGCCGCCTCGCGTTCCGCGGGACTCACGAGGCTGAACACGGAGGCGGTCGCCTGGGCCAGTGCCGGCATGGTGGGCAGCGCGAACAGCCCGACCAGCGTCAGAGCCAGAGCCCATGGTCGCATGGCGGTCACTCCTTGGGTGCGCGGGGAAGAGCGGGCGCGGGAGGGCGCGTGGTCCTGCCGCGCCGCGGCCCACATTGCATATCGGCCGGGTCGGGCCGAGGCCTCACCCCCAGCCCCTCTCCTGAAGGAGAGGGGAGCCGGAGCGCCTCTCCCCCGCTTGCGGGGGAGAGGCCGCCGCGCAGCGGCCGGTGAGGGGGGCGGTTGGTGGCGCGGGTCGCCAGACCCGCGGTGCCCCCGTGCGTAGGGGCGCCATTCATGGCGCCCGCCCGCCGCCCAGGGCGCGGTGAACCGCGCCCCTACGACGCAACGGGCCGCGCCGCGGCAGACCGATCTGGCGATCGGTTCCACTGACGGAGGGGAGGAGCGCTACTCGAACAGCTCAGAGTCGGGGAGTTGGTTGGCGGGTTGCTTGGCGGGGCAGGCCGTGAAGCTCAACTCGCGCAGCCGGGCGGCCCGGGCGGCCGCCTCCGCCTGGCTGGGGAAGACATCCGTCTGGATGAAGCGCGTCTTGCCGTCGCTCGCGACCACGATGTCGCCGGCGATGCCGGCCTGTGACAGCGCGCGCAGCACGCGCTCGATGGCATCCGCCTTCTGGCCGGCGGGCTGCACGTACACCGCATACTGCGGCTGGGCCGGGGCCGTGAGGTCCGCCTGCATGTCCACGACCAGCCGCGCCGGCACGTCCAGTGGCAGCACCCGCAGCTTGACGGGTCGGTCGAGGTACACGCTGATGCGCTGCTCCTCGGCCCAGCGGCCACCGAGGTTGTAGGTGGCCCGCACGAGGCCCTGCGGCCGGCTGATCGGCTGGGCGAGGCAGTTCAGGATGCCGCGCAGCGTCACGGTCACGCGCGCCGGGAAGGCCCCGCACTGCACCTCATACTCCGGCACACCATTCGCGACGGCCGCGCCCTGCGTGAAGTCGAACACCAGGCGCTGGTACGTCGCGTGCGCAGCGAGGCGCGTGGTCTGCAGGCTGACCCGCTGGCTGTCCTTGCCGCCACCCCACGGTACCGCGGGCGGCTCGAAGGCCGGCAGCCACCGATCCTCCGTGATCTCGCGGTCCCCGAGGTCCTCCACCCAGGCTGGCGGGCTGGCGATCGGGGCGTCCGCTACGAACGGCCGGCCCTCGGGATCGAGGGTGATGCTCTCGCCCTCCATCGCCAGGGCCGTATCGTCACCCGCGTGCAGTTGCGCCCTGCCGCCGAAGACCTGGATCAGGCTCGCCCCTGCGCCCACGCGGATCAGCAGCTCGCTGCCATCCGACTCCACCTCGCCCCGCGGCAGCACCACGCGCGAGCCGCTGCTGGGCAGGCGCGCAAACACCTCGCCGGCGTCAATGCGCGCCGTCGCGAGGCCCTCGTAGAACCGGACGATGCTCTGCTCGTTCAGACGCCAACTGCTGCCGTCGGGGAGCCGCACGGCGAGGCGGCTGCCGGAGGTCGTGCGCACCGCGCTGTCCAGCGGGAACATCCGGGCCGCCAGGCTGAGCCAGTCACCGGGTGACGGCTCACCTGCCCGGGCGACCAGGGGCGCCGGACCGCGCTGCGTAACGACCACTGCTTGCTCAGCCGAGGATGGCTTTGGGCGTGAGAGGCTTGCATAGGTTAGGGCCATCAGTAAGATGGCCGCAGCGGACACAGTCGCCCAGAGCCATCGGGGGCTGCCGCCTCGCCGTACCGCAGCCCATACGACTCCCCACGGCAGTGACTCGCGCCGCAGCGTGGGCCACCAACTGCGGCGCGCGGGATGAGGCTCCGTACCGGCGCGGATCGCGTCCCGCGCCGGAAGGCCTTGGTCTACCGCCTGGGCTGCGTCGTCGGCTGCGATGGCGGCGGTGATGCGGTGCTGGAGGTCTTGGGGAAGACGAGCGGGGATCAGCGCCTGCCGCAGCAACGCCGCGGAGCGCTCCAGCAAGTGGAGCTTGGTGGCACAGGCCTCACACTCCGCGGCGTGCTCCTCCACCTCGTCGCAGACGGCCGGCGGCGCCTCGCCGTCTACGTAGTCCACTAGCCACGCGTCGAACTCGTGGGTGGGATCAGCCTGTCTGTCGCACGCTGCCATGGCCATCCTGTGCCTCGCGCTCACTGGGCGAGGCCTGGTCCCATGCGGCGATGATCCCGGAGAGCTTGCGCATCAGCATCTTGCGGCCCCGGTGCACCAGGGACTTAGCGGTGCCGATCGGGACCTCGAGCAGCTCAGCGATCTCCTGGTACTGCATGTCAAGCAGCACCCGACAGGCGACCGCCGTACGGTAGGCCGGGGGCAGCTCCAGCGCTTTCTCCCGCACCGCCTCCTCGAGCATCCGCCCCAGGACCTCCCGCTCCACCGAGAGCGCTTCCGGCACTTGCTCCAGCGCGACGAGGCTCTCTTGCGCCTCCGCCAGCAGCGTCTCCCGCGCTGCGCACGTACGCCGATGATCCTGGCAGACGTGGCGGAAGATGCCGTTGAGCCACTGGGTGAAGCGCCCCGGGTCCCGCAGCAACCGCAGGTTCCGGTACGCCCGCACCGTCACTTCCTGCGTGACATCCGCCGCATCGTCGGTATCCCCGGTTACCAGACGGGCCGCGGCCAGCACGCGCGGGCCATGCAGGTCCACCAGGGCCGTGAAGGCCTGCTGGTCTCCCTGCTGGGCGCGCCGTACCAGAGCGCTCTCGTCCGGCGTCCGCACCAACGCCCTCCCCTACGCCCACGCCTCAGGACGACCCGCCGGCACGGCCCCCGCGCCCGTCATTCCTAAGGTCGTGGTTCGGATGTCCAAGGTTGCGACGAAATGGCCCGCTGGCCCGCGTGGGGCGGGCATTCCTGCCCGCCATCCCCTCCGTCGTGGGCCCGGCAGTCCTGTCGGGCTCCGGCTGCCGTCGTAGGGGCGCGGTTCACCGCGCCCGTCCGCGCCGTCCTCTCCGCCAGTGGGACCGATCGCCAGATCGGTCCTCCGTCGCCGTTTCCCCCGTCCCTGACGCCTGACGCCTGGCGCCTGACACCTGACGCCTGCCCCTCACAAACGGATGAGCCCGTTCAGCCTGGCGCGCGCCGAACGGGCTCAATGCGTGCTGACGAGCTGCTGGGGGCGTGGACAGCACGTCAGTTGCCCTTCTAGTCGGCACGATCGGCCTTGACCTTAGCACGTTCCGGCCAGTTTGCGCAAGCCACGGTCGCCCGCTGGCCGTGCAATTGTGTAATCGCGCGCATACGCCTTTATGTAAGGCCGCGACCGGCGGTCTCCCCCTATCCCTCCGGCACTAGCTTGGCCACGAACGTGTCCCCCCCGCCAGCGTGGCGCGACTGCAGAGCGCCCGGGGTCACCGGGAAGTCGTCCGAGAACGTCTCGCCGACCAGGTACAGCTCCCCGCCGGTACCCAGCGCCACGCTGCGGATCATCTCCTCACCGCTGCCGCCGAAGAACGTCGCGTACAGCACCCGCGATCCGTCGCCGCTGAGGATCGCCAGCACCCCATCCCCATTGCCGCCGCCGAACGAGGGCTGCAGCGCGTCGGCCGTCACCGGGAAGTCGGGTGATGCCGTACTGCCCACGACGATGAGGTTCCCCCGGCCGTCCGGCGTCGGCATGAGGAGGTTGTCGTTCTGGGAGCCGCCCAGCAGTGTCGAGAACACGAATGCCTTCCCATCCGCCGAGAGCTTCGTCAGGAAGCCATCGCCGTCGCCGCCCCGCTGACGCTGCACTGCGCCGGGTGTGGTCGGGAAGTCATCCGACCCCGCGAACCCGCTCAGCAGGAAGCAGCCATCGTCCAGCAGGAACGGCCGGTGCTCCGCGAACTCGTTCCCCGAGCCGCCGAGGTACGTCGCATAGAGGATCCGGCTCGCGTCCGGCGACAGCGACGCGAGGTAGCAGTCCGACTGCCCGCCGAGCTGCGGCTGCGCTGCGCCCGGCGTGACGGGGAAGTCACGCGACTTCGTGTGGCCGGTGACGTACATCCTCCCGGCCGCGTCGAGGCGGATGCCCATGATCGCGTCGTCCTCGTCGCTGCCGCCGAGGAACGTGCTGAACTCCAGCCTCGAGCCGTCCGGCGCCAGCTTCGCGATCACCGAGTCGCGCGGGCCGTTGAGGTGCTCCTGCACCACTCCCGCGGTCGTCGGGAAGTCGGCGGAGGTGCTGGTACCGACGATGTAGACGGCGCCCTGGTCATCGAGGGTCAGGCCGCCGCGGGGCGACTCGTCGCCGGAGCCGCCGACGTACGTGCACCACAGCGTGCGGGTGAGGTCGGCCGACAGCTTGGCCACCAGCATGTCGCCGGGCCCGCCGCCGTAGCGCGGCTGGAAGCACCCGGCGGTGGTCGGTGCGTCGGGCGACCGGGTCAGGGCGGTGATGACGACATTGCCCTCGCGGTCAAGGGCCATACCATACACATTGCGCTCCTGCTTGGAGCCGCCGAAGTAGGTGGCCGCCAGCAGCTTCCGGCCGTCGGCGCTCAGTCGCGCGAGGTAGCAGTCGCCGCCGTACAGCCCGCCGGGCCCCAGCGCCGGATCGTCGCCAGCGTACTTCGGCTGCACCACGGCGGGCGTCGTGGGCATGTCGTCGGACATGACCTGCGCCCCAACCAGCAGCGAGCCACTGGGCTCGACGATGACCTCGCGCGCCTGGTCCCACGCTCTGCCCCCGAGGAGCGTCGCGAAGGCCAGCCGGTACCGGATCGGCTGCTCGGACCGCTGAGCCCCAAGGTGCGCAAGCGGCCAGGCGATCCCGGCCAGCAGCGCGAACAGGGCAACGTCGCGGAGAGCGCGGGGCATGGCCATTGCCTCCTGCTGTGGTCCCCCTGTAGGGCGCGGGTTCCATCCCGCGCCCTCCTTCCGCGTGGGGCGGGCTTCCAGCCCGCCATCCGCGCCGTGGCCCGCCTGTAGGGCGGGGCTCCCACGCCCCACCACCTCCGGCGCGGGATGGAACCCGCGCCCTACAGACCCGCCCGCGGTCACCGGCGAGGACGCTTCTGTCGCGGCCCCTTGGCCGCGCTCGAGCGCCGGACCTGCTCACCTCCCAGGAGGAAGCCGTGCGCCACACCGACTACTCGCAACTCGCGGGGACCTACGACGCGGGCCGCACGCTCCTCGAAGGCAACCTGGATCGCTGGCTGGCACTGATCGCCCACGCAGTCGGTCCGAGGCCCCACGTGGAGCTGCTGGACCTCGGCTGTGGAACGGGGCGGTTCGCGATCCCGCTTGCTGAGCGACTCGGGTATCGGGTGACCGGCGCTGACCGCAGCCCGGAGATGCTGGCCCAGGCCCGCGCGAAGCCGGGCGCCGAAGTGGTGCAGTGGGACCTCGAGGACGCTTCAGCCCTATCGTACCCGGCCGAGCGCTTCGACGTGGCCTTCATCGGGCATGTGCTGCACCACCTCGAGGCGCCCCTCGCGGCCGTGCGGGAGGCTTACCGCGTGCTGCGTCCGGGCGGCTTGCTGCTAGACCGCCACAGCCCGATCGAGTACATCCGGGACGACCCCGAGCACCGGCTGTTCCCAGGCGCCCTCGCGATAGACGAGGCGCGGGGCGCGACCGTCGAGCAGGTTGAGGGCTGGTTCCGCGAGGCCGGGTTCCGCGGCGTGACGTCTCAGACTATCGCCCAGAACACGTATGGCTCGGCCGCGGAGCGTCTGCGCCGGGCCGGCCTCAAGGCCACCTCTACCCTCGCCCTACTCCCCCCGGAGGCCTTCGAGGAGGGGCTGGCGGCCTTGCGCGCCTACGCCGCCGAGCACCCGCACGACCCCTGGCTGGTGACGGACACCTTCGCCCTGACGACGGGCCGGAAGCCGTGACGTAGGGCCTGTGGTCCGCCTGTAGGGCAGGGCTTCCACGCCCCGCCATCGGGCGCCCGATTCCGCGCTCCGGGGGAGATAGGGGCAATTCTCGGGTTCGTTTGGGGGAGCCGGGCACGCCTCGGATGCGCCTCGGAAGGCCAGGGGCGCGCGCCGCGGGGCGAAGAAGAGTTTCCCCTCTGTTTGTCCTGATCTCGCTGGCAGGCGACCGTGCCCGGGAGTCGGACGCCCCCTCAGCCCCGACGGCCCCGGATGCGGACCTGGAGGTCCGCGGGCACTGGTTGAGCAGCAAGGACTGCGCAGTCTCAGTGCCCGCGGTTCCCCCAAACCGCATTCCGTCGGCGGACCGTGAAGGCCCTATGCTTCCTCCTCTGGCTCCTCGAAACGCAGGGGAACGTCGGTGGCGGTCTCGACCTTGGCGCGAGGGGCGCGTTTGTACGTCACCGTAGCGACGCGCGCGGCGGGATGATCGAGGCCCTTGCCCTCCAGTAGCTCGCGAACCGTGATCACCTGCAGCCGCGGGTACTGGTTGCCGGAGGGCGCCTTGTAGAAGCCCGCACCCGCGGCCTCCGTGCGCATGTGCTCCGTGGGTTCCTGCAGCGCGATCAGCACGCCCATCTCGGCCTGCTCCCGCTCCACAACGCCGCGCAGGTCGCGCACGTGCGCCGAGGTGGTGTGGCCGGCCTTCACGGAGAAGATGATCTGCTTGGTGCGGTGGTCGCCGTAGGGGCTGCCGTCGTGGAAGTAGAGGCGGCCGTCAATGCCCTTGTCGGCGCCCTTCTTCGGCGCGATGGGTCGGGCGCGGACCAGGCCCAGCGCCCACCACTGGAACTGGTAGGGGTCCTGCTGCGCGAGGGCCTCGGCGTCGGGTAGGGAGACCGGCTCGCCGACGACCTTGTAGGCGGCCTGGTCGCCGAAGGCATCCCGGAGGCGGGAGCGGATCAGCGAGATCGCCAGGTAGGTGATGTCAATCCCCATCCAGCGGCGGCCCAGGCGCTGGGCGACGGCCACGGCGGTTCCGCAGCCGCAGAAGGGGTCGAGGACCACGTCGCCCTCGTTGCTGCTGGCCTTGATGATCCGCTCGAGGAGAGCCTCAGGCTTCTGGGTGGGGTAGCCGAGGCGCTCGGCGGCCGTGTTCCCGATCCTTGGGATGTCAGTCCAGTTGGTTGTGACGGGATGGCCCTTGGTCTCGCCCAAGTACACCTTCAGCCCGTCCAGTCGCGGGGTACCGTCCTTCTTCAGCAGTATCCGCCCTTCGGCGTACCACTTCTCCAGCTGCTCCAGCGATGCGCCCCATGAGCGGTTGGGCGGGGGCTTCGTACCGCGCCACTCGAACTGCCGATGAGGGTTCGAGGTGGAGAACGTGAGGTTCTCGCCCTTGTACAGCCTGCCGTTCTCGTCGGGCCGGTAACGTTTC
>Ga0315282_10018187_pt1 | contig 10074 bp, 11 predicted proteins | sample YL17G07_20_MG_FD_203693 | JGI IMG/M metagenome (GOLD analysis project Ga0315282, IMG submission 203693) | Sediment microbial communities from Yellowstone Lake, YNP, Wyoming, USA - YL17G07_20 | ecosystem: Environmental > Aquatic > Freshwater > Lake > Sediment | place: USA: Wyoming | collected... | reverse complement strand
GGCTTAGAAGAAATATTTATGTTTACGACTGTTGAACAATTTCGGTCTTGGTTGGAAGGACATGAGGATGAGCATCTTGAATTCAAAGAGGCAAAAGATCGCTTTGATTTCGAAAAATTAGTAAGATATTGTTGTGCATTAGCGAACGAAGGGGGAGGCAAAGTCATTCTTGGTGTAACGGACAAGAAGCCGAGAACGGTCGTAGGATCAAATGCTTTCGAAAATTTAGACCGGACTAAAGCAGGATTGATTAATCGCCTTCACCTACGGATTGAAGTGGAGTTATTCCATTGGGAATCTAACAGGGTTTTAATCTTTCACATTCCACCTCGGCCAATAGGTATGGCGATTCAATACAATGGAGCCTATTGGATGCGAGGAGGTCAAGATCTTGTTCCGATGACTCCTGACAAACTCCAACGTATCTTCGATGAGTCAGGGCCCGACTTTTCTGCTGAGATCTGCCCCCAGGCCACTATCGATTCCCTTGAACCCGCTGCTATAAAAAGACTCAGGGAAAGATGGCACCGGAAATCCAAAAACGAATCTTTACTTCACATGAGGGATGAACAACTCTTGACCGATGCGGAATTGATCATAGATGGGAAAATTAGTTATGCCGCCCTTGTTCTACTTGGAACTCATTCGGCTCTGGGCAGATTTTTTGGTCAAGCTGAGTTTATTTTTGAATATCGTTCAAGCGAAGCATCGCTACCATCCCAAGACCGGTTAGAATATCGTCAAGGATTCTTTACATTTGATGATGACTTATGGAAGGTTATAAACCTTCGGAACGAAATACAACATTTTCAGGACGGGCTTTTTATTTGGGATGTTCCTACCTTTAATGAACGTGTAGTTAGAGAGGCGTTACTTAATGCAGTAAGTCATCGTGATTATCGGTTAGGAGCTTCAGTATTTATCCGTCAATATCCTCGCAAGATGGAGATTGTAAGCCCAGGAGGATTCCCACAGGGTGTTAATCAAGAAAACATCCTTTGGAGACAAAACCCCCGCAATCGGCGGATAGCAGAAGTGCTTGCTAAATGTGGATTGGTGGAACGATCCGGACAAGGCATTAATGCAATGTTTGAGGAATCCATAAAAGAAAGCAAACCTCGTCCAGACTTTACAGGGACAGATGATTATCAAGTCTTTCTAATCCTTAGGGGGGAAGTTCAGGATGTTCGTTTTTTAAGGTTTTTGGAACAGATAGGTCGCGAGACGCTTCGGTCATTTACAACCGAGGATCTGCTTATTCTGGACATATTAAGACACCAAGATGCGGTTCCAGAAAATCTGATTCCTCGATTAAAGATACTGCGTGAACGAGGTCTAATTGAGACGATTGGAAGGGGTAAAGGGACTAAGTATTTATTGGCTAAGCGATTGTACATGGCTATTGATGACAAAGCAGCTTACACCCGGCGGCGTGGTCTTGATCGAGAAACAAACAAGGCATTACTTATCAAGCATCTGGAACATTATGCAGCGGAGGGTAGCCAATTGCGTGACCTGCTGAAAGTCTTACCGAACCTCTCACGCGGTCAAGTTCAATCGCTTATGAAGGACCTTAAACAACAAAGACGGGCGTATCCCAAAGGAAAGACTAAGGGGGGCAGGTGGTTTCCGGGAAGTATCCCTAAATGATTGCGTCGGAATATGGACTAAAGGGGCATGTTAATGCATAATGCATGCAATTGTCATTATAACTGCATGTAAAGAAACAATTTTAATTGCGTCAGGAATATAAGTTATGTCCGTAATTGATGCAATTCTTGACGCAATTCTTGGCCTCCAAGAATTATGTTTGGTTAACCTTGGCATTCCTGTTCCCTTCTGGCTTTTTTAATTTCTTCCAAATAATACTTAATCAGAGGAGACATCTCAGGAGGTTGCCAGTCTGTCTTTTTGGGTTCCTCGGGCCATTTAAAAGGAAGGTGAAAGACCTCTCCTGGTTTTTTAGCCTTTTCCAGTACCGAAAGAGCTTTTAGAAGAACCTTCCTCTGACCTTCTCTATCACCCACCTGTCCTATTGGTCTACCGTAGGGATATTCAATGGCTGCTGATCGAGGTATGCCTACAGCACGAGTAAACTCATAGGTGGGCGTAAGCACAACAGTGGGAAAACGGGTTTCTTCTAAAAACCTGGCAGCCAGTCCAACGGACTGGCTGCAGAAGGGTCAGGCCGGAGTCAGGAGTACGGCTTCAACTCCTTCGAGTTTCATATTTCCGGAAATGGGCTCAATGGCTTCCGAAAGAAATTTCGTGTTCTGCCATTGAAAACCATAAAAAGAGTAAGCTGTAGGGGCGAGGCGGCCAATGATCTTCTCCTGCTCAAACTCGGCCATCCTCGCCAGGGGAAGTATGACATTGATATCCTGCTTGATATAGGTGGTGTTAATATGGAGGTGATTCACTTCGATCTCTTTTTCAGTGGTTCCTCTCGGTATGATTCGAAAGGAACGGTCACCCCAGAGGGGTTCCCTCTTCTCTCTTTCCATATCAAAAGGAGGGTCTTTTTTTAAACTGATACCACCACTGGTGATGAGAGCAATGGTCGTCTGACTCAAGGGTTTAGACATCGGCGTCCATGGAATAGATCCCTTAAACTCTTCCTCCGGGACGAAGGTTCGAACCCAAGCCTTTAAGCCTGGTGGAAGAAAACGAAATCCATCAACGATCTTCTCCACCTTCTCCATTATGACCCTCCTTTTTTTCGCTATGTGCAGAGCGCCTGCCTGCGGTAGGCAGGCTAAGCGCTTAGCGTTTTTATTTTATATATGAACCTTTAGAAATATTCAACTTGAAAAAAGCCAACATTGAATCCCCCTATTACCAGAATTTTGTATTTCATTTTAGATTTTATTTTTTACGAAGATAGCTTATAATAGACACTATTTAGAAGAGTGTATGCCACAAATCTGCTGGTATTCTAAATCTAAACAGTGTCAGGAGAGGAGTTAAAAAATGGAAATTATGAAGACAAAACAGAGTAGAAGAGATCAGATCGATTTCGAAAACTTGGGATTTGGAGAGGTTTTTTCAGACCACATGCTGATTATGGATTACAAAGATGGAGAATGGGGTTCAGCCCAAATTGTTCCATATGGACCCATTGAGGTCTTTCCAGCCATGTGCTCATTGCATTATGGACAGATTGTCTTTGAAGGTCTCAAAGCATTTTACACACGAATGGGGGCGATTAATATTTTTCGACCTCAAAAATATCATGAACGGATGAATCGGTCTTGCCAGAGGCTCTGTATACCCGAAATGAGTTTCGACCTGTTTATGGATGGATTAAAGGAACTGGTGACCTTAGACAAAGAGTGGGTCCCGAAAAAAAAGGGCTACTCCCTCTATACCCGTCCATTCGTTTTTGCGACAGATAGTTTCCTCGGTGTTAAGATTTCTGAGACTTATCGTTTTATGATCATCACCTCTCCTGTGGGAGCCTATTACAAAGAAGGGATTAATCCCGTGAAATTGATTACGCCAGGGGACTATATCCGTGCTGCAAAGGGAGGACTTGGGGCAGCCAAAACCCCAGCCAATTATGCTGCAACGCTTCTGCCTGCTGAGGAGGCAAAAAAGAAAGGCTTCACTCAGGTATTGTGGTTGGATGGAGTGAAAAGAAAGTATGTTGAGGAAGTGGGAACAATGAATCTCTTCTTCCTTATCGGCGATAAATTGATCACCCCACCTTTGGAAGGTACCATCCTCCCTGGGGTTACACGGGATTCGGTGATACATCTGGCAAGAGATTGGAAGATAAAAGTCCTCGAACAGAGGATCTCGGTTGACGAAATCTTTAAGGCCTCAAAGGAAGGGAATTTAAAAGAAGTCTTCGGGACAGGGACGGCAGCAGTCATCTCTCCTGTGGGTGAGATTCATCATAACAAGAAGCGAATCATCATCAATAAGGGGAAAATTGGGTCTCTCTCTCAGAAACTCTACGATGAGATCACGGGAATACAGTATGGAGAAAAGGTGGATAAATTTGGGTGGTGTTTTTTCGTCTAAGGATTTTGGAATGCTCTAAGAAGAGTAGCCTATGTTTACTTGACATGAGATAACAGGTTGTTTTATATTTTGCTTAGATTTCAGATACTTATTTAATAGATCTCAGGGAGAGAAGATTGCCTCTCTTTATCACTTTTGAGGGTGTGGAGGGAAGTGGAAAGACCACTCAGATAGAACGTCTGAAAAGGTACCTGACCCAGAAGGGCATCCTCTGTAAAGTGACCAGAGAACCAGGAGGATGTCCCATTGGTGAGAAAGTAAGGAAAATCCTTTTAAACCCTGACCATCGTGAGATGTCCCCTCTAAGTGAACTCCTCCTCTACGAAGCATCAAGGGCGCAGCATGTGATGGAAGTGATCAAGCCCCTTTTAAAAAAGGGAATGGTTGTTCTCTGCGACCGTTTCAGTGACGCCAGCCTTGCTTATCAAGGGTATGGTCGTAAGGTAGACCTGAAATTGGTCCAAAGGCTAAATCGCCTTTCCTCTCAAGGAATTAAGCCTGATATCACTTTCCTTTTAGATTGCCCCTCAAATGTGGGATTGAAGAGAGCGCTTCAAAGGAATCAGAAGCTTAAAAAGGAGAAAGAAGGACGTTTTGAAAGAGAGAAGATTCAATTCCACCATAAGGTGAGGAGAGGGTATCTTTCCATTGCCAAAGAAGAACCCCATCGGGTGAAGGTCATTGACACTCGAGAGGGCGAAGAAAAGGTCTTTCAGAAGATTCGACAAATCGTTGATGAATTATTAGTTAGGAGTTCGGAGTTCGGAGTTTAAATCCGAATTCCGCAATCCGAGTTCCGCAATTGAACGAGCTATGTCTTTTAAAGATGTTTTAGGGCACTCCATGCCCATTGAATTCCTTAAACGAGCAATCCATCAGGATAAAGTGAGCCATAGTTACCTCTTTTTAGGCAACGAAGGGATTGGGAAAAAATGGGTGGCTCTCCAATTTGCAAAGGCCCTCAACTGCCTCGAAGGAGTTATTGAAAAAGGGGAGGCTTGCGATCGGTGTCTCTCTTGCAAAAAGATCGATCATCATCTCCATCCCGATGTCTTGATCCTTGAGCCAGAAGGCCAAACCCTGAAGGTTGACCAGGTGAGACAGATGCAGAAAGATCTCGCTTACCGACCCTATGAAGGTCGACGTCGTGTCTGCATCCTGACGGCTGCGGATCGGATGGCCCCCAATATGTCGAATACCCTCCTCAAGACATTGGAAGAACCACCCTTGCATACGGTGATCATCTTGCTGGCCAATAACCCCAGGCTGCTCCTGCCCACGATCCTCTCCCGATGCCAACTGATTCGTTTCCATCCTTTGCCCATTCCTTTGGTCTCGAATTGGTTGATGGAACATAAGGGGTTCAATGAAGAGGAGGCTCATCTCCTGGCTTCTCTTTCAGAAGGAAGCCCTGGAAAGGCCTTAGAGATCCGAGAGGAGATAGACCAAATCCCAAGAGAGGAACTCTTGATGGACTTCGTGGGATTGAAATCGCTCCCCTTCGAAAAGAAAGAGAGTTGGGCCGAATCCCTTTCCTCCGATCGAGAAAATCTCATTTTGATTCTTGAAGTGGCTAAGACCCTGTTGAGGGATCTGGTTATGATGAAGACGTTGAAGGATAGATCCAAGCTGATCCATTCCGATCTCTTGCAAGAGATGGAGGTCCTTGCGACGAAGTGGAATCTCTCCTCCCTTTTAAACCGGATGGAGGTTCTCCATCAAACCATACTCGCCATCAGGAGCAATGCCAATATGACATTGGCATTGGAGGCGATGATGCTCTCCTGGGCGGAAGGATAGATAAGATGATTCGAATGGTCTTTGTTAAACTAGCCAATGGAAAATCAGAGGAGCTCGATGCTGTGGACCTTCCCCTTGGTACAAGGGAGAACATTATCGCGGAAACCGAAAAAGGGTTGGTCTTAGGAAAGGTCCTCTCCCCACCTCGCGAAAAGGAGAAACGCTTCTTACTAAAATCTCCAAGAAAGGTAATCCGAAAAGCCACTCCTGAAGATCTGGATCAGTTTGAGAAAAATCAACAATTGGAGAAGGAGGCTTTCCAGTTCTGCCTTCTAAAGATCAAGGAGAAGGGTTTGAACATGAAACTGGTCAAGACAGAGGTTCTTTTAGACCGTTCCAAAGTCCTCTTCTACTTCACCTCTGAAAAGAGGGTCGATTTCCGGGAACTGGTCAGGGACCTCGCTGCAGAATTTAGGATACGAATAGAAATGCGCCAGATCGGGGTGAGGGATGAAGCCAAGATGATCTGTGGCATCGGAAGTTGCGGAAGGGAGCTCTGCTGCGCCAAATACATGAACCGATTCGAACTGGTCTCTGTCAAAATGGCCAAGGAACAGAATCTGGCCCTCAATCCGACGAAGATCTCAGGTATTTGTGGCCGATTGATGTGTTGCCTGGCCTATGAGTATCCCACCTATATGGAGTTGAAGAAAGACCTACCCAAGGTGGGCAAGCACATCGTCACCCATGCCGGTAAAGGAAAGATCATCCGCCAGAATGTGCTCAGTCAAACGGTGACCGTAGAACTGGAGGAAGGGGGAGAGATTACCATCGATGCATCTGAAATCTGAAAAAAAGTTCTACATCACCACCCCCATCTACTATGTCAACGATGTTCCCCATATCGGCCATGCGTACACCACTGTCGCCGCCGATATCCTCGCGCGCTTCAAGCGGTTGGAAGGCTATCAGGTCTTCTTCCTCACGGGTACGGACGAGCATGGTCAGAAGGTGGAGAGATCGGCCCAGGAGCGAGGGGTGGATCCAAAAGCTCACTGCGATGAAATGGTCAAACGTTTCCAATCCCTCTGGAAGAGGCTCGCCATCTCCAATAACGACTTTATCCGTACGACGGAAATCCGCCATAAAAGGGTCGTCCAGAAGATCCTTCAGGATCTTTACGATCGAGGGGAGATCTATCAGGACAATTATGAAGGTTGGTACTGCGTCCCTGACGAACGATTCTGGACAGAAAAGGACCTTATCGATGGTAAGTGTCCGGATTGCCTTCGTCCGGTCATTGAGATCTCTGAGAAGAACTACTTCTTTCGGATGAGCAAATATCAATCCTGGCTGATCGAACAGATCGAAAAAAATGATCGGTTCATTCTTCCCCCATCGAGAAGAAATGAGATCTTAGGGTTTCTCCGCACCCCTTTGGAAGATCTCTGTATCTCAAGGCCAAAGAAACGATTGAACTGGGGAATTGAAATCCCCTTTGATACGGAGTATGTGACGTATGTCTGGTTCGATGCTTTGATCAACTACGTCAGCGGCATTGGATATGGTTCCGAAGGAAACCAATTCTCTGACTTTTGGCCGGAGGTAGTCCACCTTATCGGCAAAGATATTCTTATGACCCATACGGTTTACTGGCCGACCATGCTCAAGGCAATCGGTTTGACGCCACCGAAGATGGTCTTCGCCCATGGATGGTGGACAGTCGAGGGTAAGAAGATGTCCAAATCCCTTCAGAATGTGGTGGAGCCCAATCGATTGATCGATACTTATGGAGTGGATGCGGTCAGGTATTTTCTCATGCGGGAGGTTCCCTTTGGGACCGATGGCGACTTTTCCCATGCTGCCATGATCCATCGAATCAACAGCGATCTGGCAAACGATCTGGGCAATCTCTTGAGCCGAACCCTCAGCATGATTGTAAAATATTTCGATGGTCTTATCCCGACTCCCTCCTGCCTAAAAGAGGTTGATCAAGGGCTCCAGGAAGTTTCTGAAAAGGTCTTCCCCCAATTATCTAAACAGATGGACGATCTGACCTTTAACAGGGCATTGGTCTCAATTTGGGAGATCATTAATGCTACCAACAAATATGTTGATGAGACTGCTCCCTGGTCCCTTGCCAAAGAGGAGAAAGACCGACCTCGCTTAGCCACCGTCCTCTATGAAGCCATGGAGGCCCTTCGAATCATTGCCTTCCTACTTGCTGCCTTCATGCCTTCGACCTCTGAAAAGATGTGGTCCCAACTTGGGATCGAAGAAAATCTCTGGGAACAAAATCTAAAGGAGAATGGAAAGTGGGGAGGACTCAAACCCGGAAGAAGAGTGGTGAAACCCACGCCCCTTTTTCCGAGGATCGATCCCTCAAAGATTTCGCAAGGCGCATAGCGCAAAGAACAGAGAGTTTTTGTAACTCAGGGCTTTAGCCCTGAGGATCAGCCCTAAAGGGCTGAGTTACACGCTATGCTCTTTGCGCTCTGCTCTATGCTTATTCTGATCATGAAAAAACCCCAGCCAATCCATTCCATCTTGGAGAAGACCTTTAAGGCCCTGGAGATCGATGTTCCATTGAAGAGCTATTCTATCTGGGGGGCGTGGAAGGAGATCGTGGGAGAATCCGTGGCTCTTCAAGCCCAACCCCGTTCCATCCGAAACAGAATCCTCTTTATCGATGTCTCCCACCCGACCTGGATGCAACAACTCCAATTTCTAAAACCTACACTTTTAGAAAAGATAAATAGTTTTTTAGGCGAACCAAACATCCAGGACATTCGATTCAGATTAGGAAAGATCTCTCCGACCGTTTCTATTCCTCCGAAAGTCTCCTTGTGGGAAGAGGAAAAACTTGATAAAGAGACCTTGAATCAAATCGAAAGCATTATTCAAAAGATTGAAGATGGGGATGTAAGAAAGGGTCTCCGGGAGGTTTTAATCAAAGGCGCAAAATTGGAGCAATACCGCAAGAGGTTAAAATAAGTTTCCCCCCACAAAAGGGCTATATCCATTCAATTTCAATTACCTTCTGAACTTTTTTAAACTCAGGATCTCCTGTAATAATTGGGGCATTCTCTTTTTTGGCGGTGGCAATTGCAAAACAATCGGCAAAAGCGAGAGAATAGACGGCTTTAATTCTCGCAGCTTCAATTACATCTTCAAAAGAATTAGTTACGCTTTTTATAGGAAGGCTGCAAAGTATAGTATTTATAAAGTACTCTGCCTTTTCAATACCCCGCTCCCTTGCAAGGATATAAAAAGTTTCTCCTAGGTTTATTTCGTTCATCAATATAATAAAATCCTCCGACGACAGAAGTTCCTTTACCTTTTCATATCGACTTTCCATCTTCAGGTAAGCCAGTAGTGCAAAGGAATCAAGCACCCCTTTCTTTTTCACGCCTGAGATCCTCCTTTCGCTCTTTTAACAATGCCCGTGTAAGAGAAGTGCCCTCTTTAAAGATACCGCAAAAATACACTACGGGGTTATCTGGTAAAGGACGGATTTCGATATGGTCATTGATGGCTTCAACGATGACTTTTGAGCCTGGTTTTATACCGATGGTTTCTCTTTCTTTTTTGGGTATCACGACTTGCCCCTTAGTCGATGTTATCACAGTGGCCATGGTAAAACCTCCTTTAAATAGTTGAACCGGTTTTTATTCAGTATAACGGATTATACTACGTTAGTCAATAATATTTCTGGGATAAAAAGATAACAGCCTAATACTTTCTTCCTGTAGTCCACAACCGGACATTTTGGTGAAACGTGCTTGATTTGAATCGGTAATCATCGATGGTATGTTTGATGGTATGTTTGATGGTATTTTTGATCTTGACATTCAACTTCCGTTTTAATACATTCAATTCATCCCAAAGCAAGTTCTTAGTGCGCCAGGCAAAGTCTGAAGAATCTGGTTGGTTGAGAACCGGGCCAACGGATACAGAGTTGAAATATTGTGGCACCGCCGGGAAACCAGGTGGCTAACGGAGAAAACAAACCTCCACCCTGCGGTATCAGTAGAAACCGGTCTACTCGACTCATTATATCATTAATGATATCATTTTTTTATCATTAACCGTCGCGCCCTTTGGATTTGGGGATATCCATGTTTTTCGCCACAGAAATCCTTTAAATGTTAACAGGTTATCCGAAACTTAGGCATTGTATAATAGGTAGATTTATTATATCATAATATTATTTTTAGGTCTAATCGTTAGGCAGACAGGGAAGGATGAAGATCAAACGCCGAGATCGTCCAAGGGACTCGGCACCCCCTGGCCGCCCTGCTGAAGGAT
>Ga0315282_10018186_pt1 | contig 10074 bp, 11 predicted proteins | sample YL17G07_20_MG_FD_203693 | JGI IMG/M metagenome (GOLD analysis project Ga0315282, IMG submission 203693) | Sediment microbial communities from Yellowstone Lake, YNP, Wyoming, USA - YL17G07_20 | ecosystem: Environmental > Aquatic > Freshwater > Lake > Sediment | place: USA: Wyoming | collected... | reverse complement strand
TGTTTTATAATACATGAAACTTGGAGCATAAAAATGGATTTTCTTTGATCTGGAAATGAGTTTACCCGTATCTAATAGGTTTGTAAGCTCCTTTTCATCCATGTGCCAAACAGTTTCGGGTGAAAGTCGAGTCATTGCCTTCTCTAGGAAAACCATCTATAGTTTGTTTAATAGTTTTCGTTTTTTGGTTTTGTTAACTCTTAGGGACTTAAGGGTTTTACGGAGAGGCTTATTAACCAGAGGGGCTTGTTCACTTTCTGTGTCTACAGATTGACTTTGAGTCACACTTAGTCGGACAGGAAGGCAAGAAATCTATTGGATGAGCAGTAGAGACAAGCTTTTTCCCTCTAACCAATAACTTATCGTCTCTTGTAACTAAAACTATGTTAGGCAACTTTTTCTTCAAATGCAGAACGGATAACAACACTAAAGCATCGGTTGCCTGAACACAAATGCTCTTCACTTTATCAAAAATCTCCGCTTGAGGAATATGTTCAGGCGCAAAAACTTCAAAGTTATTTGTTTTTCTGAACTCGTCTATTACACTTACCATTTGAGTCACATCATAAGCACTCAAAGTTTCTCTAGAAATGTCTTTAGTCCCTATTCTTTCCTCTTTTTCCCCTTTCAGTATTCCCAAAGTCTCCGATAAGGCATAATCAACGCTCCAAGCCTTGAACTGTCCCTTTTCCACTTTTTGTACGAGTTCGTAAGAACAAGCATATTTGGCTCTTCTTAAAGGCACTACACAATCTGCAATTATGTTCGTATCTAAAAAAATGTTTGGAATTGGCATTTAACTTTTTCACTTGAATAATTCGTTAGACATCTGACAAACATTGTCTAGGGCATCTGGAGATTTCTCTGATTTAAGGACCCTTAGACCCGTTGTAGAATCTGTTACATATTCCCATTTTATAGGTTGCGGATAGCTTATCGCTTTCATGATTTCCTTAGCCAAACTAGCCAACTCTGAATAAGGAGTCCCAAAAACTCTCGTAATCATCCTCAACTTCTGAGGAGCATCGACACTCGCATTGTTGATGCTCTGAAACATCTCAAATGCAAACATTACGGTACCCCTTCTTTAGTTTTCTCTTGTTCTTGCGCTTTAATAATCATTTCGTCGAGAGTGTCTGCAATTTTGCCCAATTTTTCTCCAATCTGAATTTTTTCCTCTGCGGGCAACTCACTTATCTTGTCAAGCTTTGGTCCAAGTTCAATTAAATCCATAAATGCTTGTATAAATGCTCCAAACTCTGCGGGGGGTGCTTTTTTGGCGAGCAATCTCACAATTTGAGGAGCGATAGAGCCTAAGTAATTTATGGCTTCAAACGCATCTGGATTGTCTCTTTGAAGAACTCCAACTCTTTTGGCCATTTCGGAGTAGGCTCTGAGTAATTCAACAAAAGCTTTCATTAGCTTATTGAGATCTATGTTTTTCACTTTCTCTGTAATTGTCTTTAGTTTCTCTTCGTCTATCTCCTCTTCGTTCTTTTCCATTTCAAAATTCACTAATTGATAGAAGAGTATTAACTAGCAGAAAAGCTTTATTGCATTTCTGATAGTTATTATATATTCATTTTAACATGGAAAACTTTTATCCATACAAGATCCTAAGAGCTAACAGAGTCGCTAGACTTGTGATCTCAGAGTTACGGCATGAAGAGAGAATGAGAAAGAGAGCCATGCAGCTAGAACGGAAAAGGATATTGCTAACTTATTTGTCACGGCGTAATTCTTTTTAATACAATCTTTATTATAAGCTAACTGATGCCTATGTCTGAACCTAAAATGCCTTTCAAAGTAAAGGAAGAAGAAGATGAGGACGTACGAAAGATGTCCAGCGATGTCAAGGCAATTTCACTTTGCATTATAGCACCTTTTGCTCCATTGCGGATTGCGCCTAGACGCGTACTTGCAGCTAGTTTTAGTTTTCCAGATGAGTTTGTGTTAGAAGAGTTTATCTATAATGTTATTGAAAAATATCCAAAAAAGGAAGAACGACCTCCGCTCTATCTTTTGCTTCACAGCCCTGGAGGAACTTTGTCATCCTCTTACATGGTTGCACGATTATTGAGAAATAATTTTAACAAGATTGTGGGGTTCATTCCGCATGTAGCTGCAAGTGGAGCTACCCTCATAGCTTTGAGTTGCGATGAGTTGGTTATGGGAGATATAAGCAGATTAACGGGAATCGACCCTCACTATGACACAGATGGTGAAACTTTCTATCCATTATCTACAGTCAGGGCCTTTCAAAACTTAGAAGGACTTCTTGGAGCAAAAACTTTGGATGAGATATCATATCCATATCAACATTTGGTTCAATCTATTACTGCAGAGAAATATGATGAAGCTACACATGCACTGAAGATGGTAGAAGGATATGCTATGGAGTTAATGGAGAAAGCTGGTTACAACGAGAATCAGGCTGACAAAATCATTAAGGGGTTTTTGTATGATATTGAGGCACATGAAGAAGTAATACACTTGGAAAGAGCAAAAGATTTGGGTCTAAAAGTTAGACATTTCACTGAAGATAAACATCTATATGAATGCTGGAAAACCATGAAATCGTGGCTACGAAAATACTTCCTAAAACCTTCGCCAATCCACTTTATAAGACACTGTTTTCCATGTGAAACTAGCGAGACAAAATCCACAGAACTTAAGAAGGACGAAACTGTAAGTAATAAGTAGGTGAGTTGCCTTGCCCAAAGAGAAAGCTAAGACTGAAACTTCAGATAATGTCATCTACAACCTTGTTAACCTATGGACTAACATCACTGACGAAGAGAAAATCAGACACGAAGTTGAGAGATGGACTAAGCAAAGGCACGCACTAGAAGAAAAGATTCCTGTATAGCGAAGTTTCCCTCTTTTTTGTTTTTAAGCTTTTTCTCGGCGATTTCTTAAAGAAGTGATTAATTAAAGCGTAGTTTCAGAATTTCTTTATTTGTCGTGATTTTATAGTCTGCAGCTATTTACTCTTGCGTCTCACCAAATGAATCATTGCAAGCATTACAAGTGCTTGTATTGCCTGTCTTATCTTCCCATTGACTTTTCCAGCTTAACAATGTTCCGTAAAAGCGCCTTTGGTTAACACGGACAAGTCTTTATTCATGCAAGCGCCGAAGAGTTACCAGATCCCGTTTTTTCGACGGCTTATTTTTCTTTGCTGTTACGCTCTGAAATTATTGGAATGACATGTATAGCTTCATCCATTGCCCTAATCGTGTCTGCGACCATTTCGAGGTACTTCTGAAAGTTAAGAGTTTTAAAAACTGCTACGCCCCTTTCAGTGATGGCATAGAGTATTTTCTTGCTTAAAATTCGTTCTTTAACAAGACCAGTTTCCATTAAAAAGTCTAGACGCCGCCTAAGGATGACACAGTCGATATTAGTTTTGTACGCTATGCTATCGATGGCCAGAGGTTTCTTAACCAATGCTCCTAAAACGTCCTCATAGGATTCCAGCTTTGACCTTCGCATTTACATACCCTTTATTCCATTTCATCCGATCTGGATAAATTATTTATGAATTCCAAATCTTTAGTGAACTGTTCTTTTTTGTAAGAGATATTAAGCAAAACTTCACTTAATTTAGTGCCATCTCAAGAGTGTGTGAGATTGGCTGTTGCCGTGGAAATTCCCAAAAGAATTCGTGTTTCCGTAGGTTCCGCTATAGTTCTTGGTCTGTTAAGTGGGAAACTTGACGCTGCACCCACGACCGCTTATCTAATGACGTATAGAAAGGGCAAATGCGTCGCAAACTGTGGTTTTTGTCCCCAAGCGAGGGGAAGCCATGGGAGGGCGAACATGCTTTCAAGGGTTTCTTGGCCTGTTTTTGCCACAAAACGTGTGCTTGGAGGGATAGAGAAGGCTGTTAAAGATGACAGAATAAAGCGTGTTTGCTTCCAAGCCTTAAACTATCCAGAAGTTTTCACGCATCTGACAGCTCTTATAAGGACAGTTCACCAAAAAGCTGATGTTCCAATTTCAATATCATGCCAACCTCTAAACAGCGGAAACATAAAAGCGTTGGCTGATGCTGGAGCTGAAAGGATAGGCATACCCTTAGATGCTGCAACGGAAGAACTCTTTGACAAGATTAAAGGGCCTGCTACTGGAGGTCCATACTGTTGGGAAAAACAGTTTAAACTTCTAGGCGAGGCTGTTCAGATTTTTGGAAAAGGTAAAATCAGCACTCATCTGATTGTTGGATTGGGAGAAAATGAAAGGGAAATGGTTAACATCATTCAAAAATGCGTGGATATTGGAGTTTTACCAGCACTTTTTGCTTTCACGCCAATTTCAGGAACAGCCTTAGGGAATAATGCTCAACCGCCAATTCAAAAGTATAGGCGAATTCAAATTGCAAGACATCTAATAGTTCATGGAATAGCTAGATGTGAGGATATGCGATTTGATGAGGAAGGCTGCATAAGTGATTTCAGTGTTGACGAGCAAACTCTATTGCAAATTATTCAAACCGGCGAGCCTTTCCCTACTTCCGGATGCCCAAACTGTAACCGTCCATACTACAACGAAAAGCCAAGCGGACCCATCTACAATTACCCAAGAAAAATAAGCCAAAAAGAGTTATCGGAAATAGAAAGCCAACTAAGCCTACGTGAGGAGTTAAAATTTTGAAATCTCTTTATCTTCTTGATGCTGCACTAACTGAAACAAACAAGGTAAAACTAAAATTTTTGGACACAAACGGAGAAATCAGAGAATTTATTGATGATAACTATAAACCATACTTTCTTGCTGCTAGTCCACTGGCAGAAGAAGAAAGACGCATTATCACATATTTCAGCGGAGAAACAGAAACCGTAGAAAAAACTGACTTGTTTACTGGTGAATCGAGAGTTTTGGAAAAAGTTTCTTGGCCGAATCCTAAAATTGCCTTAAAGGCTGCTGGAAGTTTCCATCAACCGTGGGAAAGCGAAGTGGACTTTCTAAAATCGTATGTTTATGATAAGGGCCTAATTTTCGGAGCATTGCATTCTGAAAACAATTTGCAGCCAATTTTTGATGCTCCAACAGCGGTAAAAGAAAAATTTGAAGAGAGATTTAAAGAAGTTAAAGCAAAAGATGCGTTAAAGCATAGTCAGATTTCTTATTGGCTTAATCTGCTTCTTCAACCAATCCCAAAACTGAATCCCGAATTCTTTGGCGTTAAAGAAATTGACAGGGAAAAGGTTTGTGCTACTTGGATGCTTTCCAGAATAGCCAACATCCCTTTGGCTGAAGCGTTTAACAGTAGACGGGTAAGTGAATGGATAAAATCGATGATTTACACTTATCTGCGAAAGAATAGGATTCTCATTCCAACTTCTGAGGAGTTGAGAAAAGGAAAACCGACGCACAGAGTTGTTGGTGCTTTGACGGTTGCGCCTACTCCTGGAGTCTATTTTGGGACTGTTGTGTGCGATTTTGAAAGTCTATATCCAAGCTGCATTGACAGTTTCAATTTGTCCTACGAAACAGTTGATTGCATCCATCCAGAATGTAGAGGCAACAAGATTCCAGACGTTGATTATCACGTTTGCACAAAACGCAGAGGATTCTATTCAATACTTGTTGGAGCTTTGAAAGAGCTGCGAATCAAACTGTTCAAACCAAATTCAAAGGACAATTCTTTAATGGAAGAGGAGAGAAAAATTGCTGGGACAGCGGCAAAACTTTTGAAGTTGATTACTGTTTCTAGTTATGGGGTTACGGTTAGAATTCACGGGGTGGCTTGTCCACCACTTGCAGAAGCCATAACGGGTTATAGCCGCTATGCACTTAAGGAATCTTGGAAGATGGCAGAAGGAAAGGGTTTAAGACCTCTTTACGGCGATACGGATTCTCTATTTTTAGATAATGCTTCAAATGAGCAAGTGGAATGGTTGATTAAGGCTGTTAAGGAACGGTTTAGTTTGGATTTGGCTGTGGAGAAACGCTACAATTTATGCGTTTTGCCGAAGGCAAAGAAGGCTTATTTTGGAATCTTGTCCGATGGAACGCCTGACATTAAAGGAGTTACGCCGATAAAATCCAATGCGCCCAAGTTCGTAAACAGTGTATTTCAGCAATCTGTTAAGACGCTTTCAGCCGTGAAGAATCGAGAGGAATATGCACAGGCTAAGAAAGTGATTGAAGACATTGTTAAGAAAGCTATTGACGATTTGAAGAACAGGCAGGTTAAGTTGGAGGATTTGGTTTATACGGTGAAGCTTTATTTTGACCCCAACGAGAAAACAGTGGACATGAAGACTGCGGCGCAGCAGTACCAATGTGCTTTGCAACTGATAGATGCAGGTAAAAAATTGAAAAGATGGGACACCGTTTCCTTCATTAAAGTGAAGCCTTTCAAGTATAAGGAAAAAATCTTCACAGTGAAACCAGCAGAATTCGTGAAAAGCCTAGTTGAAATAAATTTAGAGGATTATGTTCGAAATTTGCTAACTGCTTTGAACCAAACCTTTGAACCAATGGGCATTAGATTAGAGACGGAAAAGGAAACAGATATTTCAAAATGGTTGGCAAGCTGACGCAATAAAATCATTAGCGTAATCGTAGAATGTAGCACTTTTTTCACTTTTTACTTGTGGGTTCACGTGGTTCAATTCTTACTTTTATTTCTGCTACATCATCGAATTCATGCTTCACTCGTTCTTCAATCTGTGTTGCTATCCGGTCAGCCTCTCTCACGGACATGTCGCCATCAACAACTACATGCATGTCGCCGATCAAGTATGGCCCTAACTTTCGCATGCGGATGTCGTGCACTTCTCTAACATGCTCGACATTTTTGGCTATGTTTTCAATGTCCGCAAGTATTTCTCCGCATTGGCAGGCGTCCATCAAAACTAACGAAGCTTCTTTTGTTACCGAGTATGCAACTGTAAATATGAACAAAGCGATTAGTATTCCCGCAACAGAATCTGTCTGCGCAATGTGAAAGTATTTGTCGAAAACTATGGCTAGAGAGGCTACAACAGATGTGAGCACATCCTTAACCGAGTTGAACGCGTCTGCTTTCAGTGCCAATGAAGAATATTTTTTGGCACCGCGAGTTTTGAAAATCAAAAGTAGCAGAGCTATTACGGATGCTAATATTGCCACCGCCAATGCTATCTCTGCATTCACTATCTCCACTGGGTTGAGCAGCTCTTGATAAGACTCATACACGATTAATCCGCCTAAAACAGTCATGAAAAAAGCGGCAATAACGCTGCTGAAGGTTTCAACCCTGTAGTAACCGAAGTGGAATCTGCCGTCTGGTGCCTTTTTTGACAAGCGTAAGCCAATCCAGACGATTAGAGAAACCACGGCGTCGGCGAAAGACTGTATACCATCCGCAATTAAGGCAAGGCTCAAAGAGAATATTCCAACAAAAACTTCAACTATACCCACTAGCACAGAAATCGCAAAAGATTTCTCTGCAACTGCTCCTCCCTTGGCGAGTTCGGTCCGCTGCAATCTTTTGGTCAAGTCTAAACCTGGTTTAAATATTATTATAGACTCATATTTCAATCATGTGTTAGATGAAATCATCAGTCGAAAAATCTATTTGTAGCCTAAGCGTTAATGCACTCCTAAAGTGGTTGGTGTAAAGTTTGGTGGAAGCACCTGTAGAAGACAAGAGAATAACCATCAAAGAAGCAGTAAAGCTCGTTCCAGACGGTGCACATCTCTTTTGGGGCGGATTCGGCTTTCAACGCCCACCAATGGCTTTCGCCCACGAACTTGTCAGACAAAAGAAACGAAACTTAACCATTTACACATGTGGCTCAGAAATGGATTTAGACATTTTAGTAGGTGCAAAAGTTGTCTCACATCTTGAAGTGGCATTTTACGCCATCGAAGGCATAGGCTTAGTGCCTAACATTCAAAGAAGAATCCGCGAAGGCGCAATAGAAATCGAAGACTACTCAAACTTAGCCATGGCTTTACGCTTCTTAGGCGGAGCGTTAGGCGTACCATTTATGCCTTTAAAGAGCATGTTAGGCTCAGACATGCTCACAAAAAAGAGGTTTAGACCCAAAAAGGCAGAAGTAGTCGAATGTCCATTCACTGGAGAAAAAGTTGTTCTAGTCCCATCAGTTCGCCCAGACTTCAGCATAGTGCACGCCTCACGCGTCGACAGAGAAGGAAACGTGCAAATAGACGGTATCAAAGGCGAAGATGTGGAAGGCGGAAGGGCTGGCAAAAAAGTAATAGTGTTGGCCGAGGAGATTGTGGATACGGAATTTATACGCGCCCAGCCAGACCAAACAGTCATACCAAATATCTATGTCACCCATGTCGTTGAATGCCCATGGGGTTCATACCCAATGATGGTTTACAACTACTACGACTATGACATGGAGCACGTGCGCACGTACTACGAACAATGCAAAACAGAGGAAGGATGGCAAAAATACTGCGAAGAATACATAACAAGCGTGAACAGCCACATGGAATTCCTTCAAAAAATAGGCATTGAAAAACTGATGAAACTTAGAGCCAAAAAACCACTTCCCTACTAAAAGGGGGAAAAATGAAAATGACTAAAAGATATGCAAAACCCGGAGAATTCACAACCCTAGAACTAATGGCAGTTTGTGGTTCCAAGCAAATAAAAAACGGCGAAGTAGTCTTCATAGGCACAGGCTTACCCCTTATAGCCGCAATGCTAGCCAAAAAAACACACGCACCCGGAGCAAGGATCGTTTATGAAGCTGGTTTTATTGATTCAAACGCCATAGACATCGCCTTATCCATAGCCGACTCTAGGCTAGGATACCGAGCATCTGCAGCCATCGGCTTAATAGAAACACTAGGCCTAATGCTGCAAGGCGGACACGTTGACGTAGGCTTCGTGGGAGCAGCACAAATCGACGAGTATGGAAACATAAACACTACGTACATTGGAAGCTTTGAAAAACCAACCGTGAGGCTCCCGGGAAGTGGCGGAGGAAACGACATAGTCTCGTCTGCCAAACGCATAGTAATCATAATGACCCACGAAAAGCGAAAAATGGTCAAAAAACTTGATTATCTTACAAGCCCAGGCTTCTTAGATGGTCCAGAAGCCAGAGAAAAAGCAGGCTTGCGTGGAGGCGGACCTTCGCTTGTTGTTACGAACCTTTGCCAAATGGACTTTGACCCAGAAACAAAAAAGATTAGGTTAGCTACTGTTCACCCTGGCGTTTCGGTGCAGCAAGTTCTGGAGAACACAAGCTTTGACTTAATTGTCCCTAAAGACGTGCCGACGACAGAGCCGCCTACACATGAGGAACTCGTCCTTTTAAGAGAGATAGACCCCCATGGAATCTATATACCAAGATCTAAGTAGCTGTCGTGCCTGCTTTTGCCCTGATCCAAAACTAGAAGTTAGAATCATATAAACTTATATAATAGTTGTTCGATGTATTATTCCGAGGGAGCTTGCAATGGAAGTGATTCGTGAGCCTCTTCATGAGCCTCAGCTGGACACAATACTGATGGTCGAGAAAGCTATCCTGGACGCTGAGGATTATCCAACAAGGACAGGACTGTGGAACAGCTTGCCTCGGAAGGTCCAGTACCAGACTTTCAAGCGTATATTGGACTATCTGGAGGCTTCTGGAAAGATAACATTCAACGGGAAAGTGATCATCTACACAGGGGTAAATAACCCCAAGCTCCAAGCCCTCATGAAGTCGAGTGTTCGCGTTAGATAAGTCACCTTTTTCTGTAGCGGCATGTTTACATTCCAAGATCTAAGTAGGTGAGGCTGCTTCTTTCTGAAGCTTAGGCTTTTGCTTAGTGACTTGCTCAACAATTTTCCAAAAATCCTCTTCCGTTGAACCCTTACGTAGCTCCCTCATCAGTTTTTTGATTTGGTAAAACGTCATTTGCGTTCCGCCTTTGTCTAGGCTTTCTTGTATACTTTTTATTCTTCTAACTATTTCGCCTATTTGCAGTGGTGTGGCTTTAATTCCCGCGGATGCCAAACGGCTTTCAACCAGATGTCTTCCAGTTTGTCTGCCTAAATAGAACATTGTTTCTCTCTCAATGATTTCGGGTGGAAATGGTTCGTATATGAGGGGA
>Ga0315282_10018185_pt1 | contig 10075 bp, 13 predicted proteins | sample YL17G07_20_MG_FD_203693 | JGI IMG/M metagenome (GOLD analysis project Ga0315282, IMG submission 203693) | Sediment microbial communities from Yellowstone Lake, YNP, Wyoming, USA - YL17G07_20 | ecosystem: Environmental > Aquatic > Freshwater > Lake > Sediment | place: USA: Wyoming | collected... | reverse complement strand
AGGCTGCCCTCGCAACGTCCCCGGTATTCGCGGAGACTTCCAGGGCAACGTTGTTGTAGTTGCCGAGGTTGAGGGTGACCTTGATGCTTATGGATTCGATGACTCCCTCAAAGGTCATCTGGGCCTTCCCCGGGGCCTCGCTAGAGGGGACTGGCTCGGCCTTCCCAGGACCCCCCTGTGGGGGCGTCCCCCCAGGTCCCCCTGCGGCCACTGGCGCCCCCACCCTGCTCATCCCGGGGGGAGATACTACCGCAACCGGTGGTTTCCACCCCTCTGGGGGCGTCCAGGGGAAGATCGCGGAGAACTCTCCCTTCTTCGGAACCACGAGTTTGCACCCATCCTCAGCCCGATACTCCTTGAAGTGGAACCTCGCGGATTCCTGGGCGAAGTATGCATCTTTGTGACCTTTCAGGTAGAGGTTGTTCCCCTCGATGGATTCAATGACCCCCTCCACCTTCATACTCTCGCTCACTTTCTCTCACCTCCTTCGGGTGATGACCCCGCCATGAGGAGCTGAGCACGCTCCCGCAGGGTGGTCATTTCCTTGATACGTTTCATGAATCCCTCAGGATCGTCGGCATCTCCATAAACTTTAATTTTCCCGAACTTCTCGGTCCCGATCTCGAGGGAGTCCCTGAACTGGGGTCCCTCCTGGGTGTGGAGGTGCTTCACGATCAGGGAAGGTAAGAGGTACTTCCCGAAGATCGTCGGCGGTTCGGCCTCTGGATTGTCACTCATGTGTTTCCCCATTCTCGTCTGGGCTCAAAAAGAGGGTTATTTCTCCTTCCCTCTGCCTCGCCGGGTCCTGAGGGGCTTCTCCTTCCCCTCCTCTATCTCGGCCTGAGCGGCCGCGACTTCGGCAGCTGCCTCTTCATCGGCCCGCCGTTTCAGTTCGGCCTCCTGGGCGAGTCTCTCCGCCTCGAGGAGGTCTTTCTGTCGCTGCTCCTCCTCCCGGGCGCCGGCTCCGAACGATGAGAGCTTCGTGTTCCGTCTCTTCTCGATGGAATAGGTGGTGACGATGACGGACTTCGCTTCAATGACCTCGAAGTCTGCCCCATAGTCGCTCAGGACGCTCGCCTTGACCGCCTGGTTCTGTCTCTTCAGGGCCGCCTCCATGCTGGGCTCGCTGGCGTCGATCTCGAGGTCTGGTCCCTTCAGGGTCCACATGGTCTCCCCGAGCCCGTGTGTGATCTTGGTTCTGACTTTCAGTGACATCTCATTTCTCCTTCGGTTCCTCGATGGGGATCCCGTACTTCTTCGCGAAGAGCCGGATCCCCTCTCTGAGGGCCTCCGACCTCGTGGGGACGATCTTCCTCCTGAGGGCTTCGTCGATGACCCCGGAAAGTTCCGGGGGAAACGGCGCGCTCTCGGAAGCTCCCCAGGATTTCTTCATGATAATCCTCCGTTATTTATCTCCGCCCCGAACTGTGGGGCATCCCGTCGTTCATCTTCGGACGGTCTAGGTTCGCTCTCCTCTTCTCCCTGAAGGGCTTTCCCTTGTGCCAGAGGTAGAGCCCTAAAAGGATGATAATGGAGAGGGCGAGAAGTCCCGCCCCGATGAGTGGGTCCATCCTCCTCGCCTCACCAGATCTTGATAAAGGTCCTCACGGTCTGCGGGATTGGTTTTCCATCGGGTCCGATCTCGTTCGCATAGGCCTTGTCGGTCGAGAGTACCCGAGGCAGAGGACTTTCAGAGTCGATGCCCAGCAGATCTACCGTCCAGACCTTTGGCTTGTCGAGGTAGTAGTTCCCATAACCGAACCACCGCAGGGGTAGATTATCGCCGGTCTGGTTGATCGCTGTGTCGGTGACGTTCTCGTAGCGGACGACGATCCCATCAGGATCAGTGACCCGAATAAACTCTTGTGTCGTGCCACTGGAGTACCAGTAATACACGTCATAGGTGTTCTCGTTCGTGGTCATGGTGTGGAAGAAGATCACTCCCCAGCTACCAAGGTTGCCGCTGCCGCCGTTGCCGGATTCTCCGCCCAGGGTTCCGCCTCCACTTTCGGTATCAGCGATACAGGATCCTGCGCCATCGCAGTGCATGCCCTCAGAGCATGGAATCTCCGGGCAGAACGGCCCGGTGTAGTGGAACGTGATGTCGCCACCGCAGATATCTGTGGTGAAGGTCTGCGAGAGGGTTCCCGTGGTGTACCCGGTCTCATCGCCGGTGTCGGTGACGCGGATTATGTAGGTCTTGTCCTGGTCGAACTCGTTGAACCTGCGGTCATGGTCGCCGTAGCGGTCATGCCACTTCAGGTGCCAGCACCAGCTTCCGAAGAACCCACCCCATCCGTTGTCGAACTGGTAGACAAGATGGACCTCTGCGGGATCGCTCTGCGTGCTGGTGACGGTTTCGCTGTCCACCACTTTCTCACAGGTGTCTCCCACGTGGTTGTAACCGGCCGGGCAGGTGCATGTTTGCGCGGTCGTCAGGATTGTCACTGATCTCTGCTTGTTATTCTGGGGTGGATTGCAAGCCACGAACTCCTCGCCACCGCAGTCGTAGTACCCGGCGGTATAGGTCCGGTGGTGATGACGGTCGTATCCATCTTCGTTCGTCCGAGTCTGGTGATACCACCCATACGGTTGACTTTCCGGTGGATTGAACTGCTCCTGATTACAGGTATTGCTATCATGGTTGCCGGGGCACTTGCCGGATTCCCAGCTACCCCACGATCCTATGATCGGGGCCACGTGCTCATCCTGGCAGGTGTTGGAGCCTTCGCCTTGTGGGCAATCTCCATTCTGCCACGCTTCCCACGGTCCATAGACTGCGGAGATGTAGGGGCAGTTCTGGCATGTGCCATATGTGGTCTTTGTACAGACCTCCTCATTGAGGGAATATCCCGATGGGCATGAGCACGTCTGGTCTTCAACCTGTACCATCTCTACGAGGTAGGTGAAGACATGCTGGTCCACATGGTTGTTATCGACGACGACATTCACATCGACATTGCAGCTCTGGTACTGCTGGTGGTTGGGTCCGTCGAAACATCCCGGGCTCAGGAACGTAGCCATCGCGACCACGATCACCGCGAGAAGAATAAGATTCCTATTCATGAGATTGCTCCTTGGGAGATGCCCCGTGCATCTCGTTCCAGTTTCACAGCGGCGATAGCCACCGAAGCCTTCAGTCGTTCCTCCTGGGTCGCGAGATATTCGTTCCCCTGGGATCCCAGGAATGCAAGGACGAAGTTTGCATCGTCCTCAAGCCTGCGGATGAGAGCCGGGACGTTCACGACTCCGTGGTTCGCCGCCCCCACTATCCGATCCAGGTCTTCCTTTTCTTCTTTCCCCATAAATTTCCCCATTAATCTTCAGCAGTCGGTACAGGTCCCCGAAGGGACTCTCCAGGATGGATGAATCTTTCCCCTTGCATTCACCCCCAACTTAATAAGAGTTAATAAGTTCCCTTAAGTATAAATATCTTCCCATCTGTTCCTACGTCGTTCAGCAGAGGCAGACGGCCGTGATATCGGCCCACGCGGATTTATTCGGGGTGTATCCCCCTAAGATGAAGTTGACGGCCGTGACCGGGTACTCCGGAAAGGTATGCTGGATTTTGATCCAGTCGCCTGTCTCGGGCTGGAGCTCTACGTATGGGTAGGACTGGAGTAAATAGTCGCTGTCGGCCTCCCTACCGAATCTATACCAGAACGAGTATCGGGTGGCATTTATGGGAGGATTGAAGATCTGGCCCATCATAGCTACCTTGAAGCCCCCGTATGGGTGGGAGATGATGGTGAGGTGAGCATGCGTCGAGCAGCCGCCTGCGCCCCCGGCAACTCCGAAGGCGATGGTACCCACATATACCTCGGACCACCAGTTCGAGGAACTGCTTAAGCAGGGGTTCGGGACGGCGTTCACGCAGGGAATCTCTGAAACTCCTACAGCGACATACTTCCCCTTCCCGAGAGAGACAAGGGCGGCTTTCTCTCCCTCCGGGGGATTCACGATGGGGACCGCGACGTACTTCCCGTCCCTCCCCAAGGGGAGGAGGACCACCGAGTCTCCCTCCTCGGGATCCGCCAGGGAGACCGAATAGTACTTTCCCTTCCCGAAGGGAAGGAGGATCCGCGTGTCCCCCTCGGTCATTCCACCCTCGCGGGGACCGTCCGCCCATCCTTCTCGAGGACGAAGACTCCTTCGGTGGCAGTTGCAGTGCCCATGAGGATCTCGTGGACGAGCTCCTTCACGGTCTGCTTTGCGACGGCCTTCGTCTCGGAGATCTTTGAGTGGAGGAGCTGCCTCATCCGGATTGTCTTCGTAAAGTCCGCATCCTCAACGATCTCGATCTCCACAGAGGTCCCGGGGGAGATTGCCCGGTGGGGGGTGTTGTGGCGGTACGAGATCCCGATGATCCTCATCCAGGACGGCGGGATGATGTCAAACCCGTTGAACTTCACCCGCTGGTACAGCTCCAGGTCGACGCGCTTCTGCAGGGAGAGTTTATAGGTCACCGGGGGATCCTTGAGGATCGCCAGGAGCTCCGCAGCCACCGCCGCACACTCTACAACGGTGAGCAGGTCGGGGCGCTTGACATTGTACTGAATGGCGAGCTCATCATAGGCGGCCCTCGCGGGGGTCTGGACAGTCGCGGTCACCCACTTATCCGTGCTAGGGTCGACCTCCATTCCCCACACCCGGACCTCGTTGACTTTCTCGAGGGCATGTTTTTGGATCCCTAAGGAAGTCACGTAGTAGTCGGGGAAGGTGATCTCCTGTGCTTCCGGGGGAAATTCCGGTCCATAAGTCTCGTCAATGATGTCCTGCCAGGGGATAAAGAACAGCACGGGCAGGTACCCGATACTGCCGAAGTCCCTCCATTTGATCACGAGGGCATAGTTGCAATGGTCAGCGATCTCCTGGAGGGTCTGCCAGATAGTGGTATCCTCGTTGATCGTGAACATCTTCTTGGGGATAGTGGTCCCGTATCCCACGACGGAGTTTATCTGATAGGGGTGGATACCTGTCTCGATCTGCCAGTAGCTCGCGAAGGGATCATATCCGATGAGGCGCTTCACGACTTCCTCCGGAGGGGTATCCTCAGAGACCTCCGGGTGGTCATAGTCGGGCCCATCCGCGGATGTCCAGGGCCTCAGGTGCCGGTAGTAGCCGTACTGGTGGGAGAGGAACCACGAGTAGTCATTCCCGGAGAGGGCGACGATCTTGTTTGCAGGGTTCAGAGAGTAGTTGTGCGCAGACGCGAACCCCCAGAAGACGACGTGCTCCCCCATCCAGATCTTCAGGTGGTCGAAGGGATCTGGGACATCGATCCCGATCACCGTCCCCTGGACGGCCCACATGGCATCGTCAATCCTCTTATGGACATTAACTCCCTCGGTGCCGAAGTTGTACTCGTCGATGTCCACCTCCACGACGATCCCCATGCTGAGAGCACTCCGGCCCCGTCCTGCGGAACTCACGGGAAGAACCTCCTGAAGGGTTGCCGCAGGGGAGGACCTCCCCCGGCGAACATGGGTAATATCGCTTCCTGCTGCATCGAAGAGATCTACATACACCTCGAGAAATTTCCCACTATCCCCGGACCAGATCTCCACCCGGACATTGCAGTACATAGGGTTCGCGCAGGAGGTGATCTCGGCATCGAAAGCGACCCACTCCCCGGGAACGGGATCTTCCACTAGGGCAAGGGTCTGGTGGCACTCCCCATCTAGCTGGGAGAGGAAGATCTCCATCTCGGCATAACCCGCCACAATGTCCGCATCCTTGATCTTGTAGTGCCCCCAGATACGACCCCCCTCCACGATCTGCCCCATAGGGCCCTGACGGAGGGTTTCTCCTGCCCCATCCCCAACGTCATAAAGTGTGAGGTGGCCCCCGTATATCCCCGAGTACTTCGAGACTTCATCTGCGACGCAGAAGCAGGGACCATAGCCATCCACGACCTCCCATCCCGAGAGATCTCCCTTCTCGAAGTCCCCGTTAAAGAAGAGGAGCTGGGCCGTGGAGAGATCCTCGAGGAGGGTCGCACCGGATGCCCCCCGGGCCCTCCCGCAGCTCGCCGTCCCGAGGTCGTAGTCGGTCATGCCATTTCGTCGATCAGTTCCAGGGCTGCCGTGACCTGCTCGCCACTCTCGATGGGGTGGTCTTCGGCGTAGACATGGCGGATCCCGAGGTTTCCCCCGGAGGTGGCGGCATCGAAGATCCCGATCTCCCTCACCGTGAAACCCCCTCCTGAGGCGGTCCAAGTCGCGGCCATCTTCGCAGTATAGGCACCCTCGTAGGTGCAGGTCGCAACCTTCCGGGCACTCCCATAGAGGGTATTCTCGGCCGCGAGAGTAGTATTACCCACACCTTCTGCGGTACTCCCGGAGCCATTCGCAAGATACTTGAAGGGAGCCACGGAGACTCCATTGAAGAGTTTGCTCCCATATTGCAGACCGATGTTAGTCAGTGTCGCCATGTTCTTCCTTTCCTAGGTTGAGGGGTTCGTCCCACTCTTCCTTGATGGATCCGTCCGCCCTCCTGATGATGGTGTGGACGTTAATCCTTCCTCTTCCTCTCTTCACTTCTGGTGCTTCTGGCATGTTCTCACAACGAGGTGTCTTGGGCAAAACTTACCCGATATCTCCACCATGTCATTCCTGTCCCGGGAACCTCATTGTACTGGACGCCTCCAATGATGGCACAGTTCCCGTAGGTGTCCTCTCCGATGTCGAGATCCCCGATGGTCCCCGTGGTCTGGATGATGGTCTTCCCTGAGAGGAGGGTAAACTTGTTCGCAATCCCCGCGAAGGCGATGAGATTCTTAATGTCGTCGAAGTCGTTGGTGAGGCAGTCGAAGGTGACCTCGAAGCTGCAATCTCCCACGACTAGGGGGCGAACCGGAGTAGGTCTCCTCAGGGGAACGTCGTTGAAAGCAATCTCAGTCAGCGTCATTGTAGGAGATTCACCCCCGCCTGGGTGGTGGTTTCCCGGTTCACCCAGTCCTGAACGGTGTCCCCGGGGGCGAGGTTCACGTTCCCCTGGATGGTGATCTGTGTACCTCCCTTGAGCTCTGCGATCTTTTCACCCGTGCCTTTGACCTCCCTCCGGGCGGCACCTATTTCCCCGCCGAGCTGGAAGGCTTTCCCTGGGAGTTTACCAAGCTCCTCTGCAACGTCGAGCTGCCGGTTAGTGGCTCGCTCGTAGGCGATCTCAGCCCGGTTCTCGGCATCCACGGCGTCCGTCCACTTCTTGGTGCCTTTCAACCCTATATCTTCAAGGTGGGTTCGTTTTCGTATTGCAGCACTATATGTGTCCGCAGCATCAGCTTGTTCCAGGGTGGCTTCTTTCTGTTCGAGTTTGAGATCCCTTTCCTCCTTGGGGATCCCTTCCATCTCCTTCATGAGATCCCAGAGTTCCTTGTAGGAGTCCTGGAGGTCCTTGTTGGCGTCGTCGAGTTCTTTTGTGGCGGTTTCCACGTCATCGAAGGCATTTACGGCAGTCGCCGTAGCGTCGGGGATATCGTCCTTCATGACTCCCACGGCGCGCCTGATGGAACCGACCGTGAAAACGTACTCCATCGTCTTTCCGATCGCATTCACGACCGGGGTCAACGCATTCAGATTTTCCCCCATATCTGCCAGGGAAGGAGTGAAGCTGGTTGCGATGGTATTGGTATTCTTGTCAATGACCTGTCCCAGAAGTTCCTGGGTTTTCTTGAACTTTGCGGCGGCTTCCACAGCCTTAGGATCAATGGCAATCCCCAGCTCCTGGTACTTCTTCCTGAGCTTGTCAATATCTCCCCCGGAGAGCTCCAGGATCCTTGCTACTCCTGAGTACTCCCTCCCGAAGATCTGGAATGCGAGACTATTCCGTTTGACGGGATCCTCAATGGAGCTCAACTTGACGATGATCTCTGGGAGGATGGAATCCATCCCCCGCAAACTTCCTTGGGCGTCCCTGGCGTTTACCCCAAGGGTTCGGAAGGCAATGTCAAGGTCACTCCCGGGTTTGATCTTGTAGAGTTCGCGGGTCAGCTTCGTCACGGCCATCGTGAACCCCTCAAACTCTCCCCCGGTCTGGCCGACGATGTACCTCCATTCCTGAAGGGCCGTGACGTTGAGACCCGTCATCCGGGCCATGTCTTCAAGCTGATTTGCGTAACTGGCTGCCTTGCTCGCCATCATGTAGGCGGCGGTTCCTACGGCGGCAAGGACTCCCACGAGCCCGAGAAGACCTATTTTGAGATCATTCGAGGTTCCGTCGAGTCCCAGGAAATTCGCCTTCGCGCTATCCACGCCGGCCTTGGTCTTGTCGTGGGTGACCAAATCGTAGGCGAGCTCCCCCAAGGTACCGAAGAATCCTGCCATGTTAGCCTCCCAGTCTCTTTACCTTTGTCACGAAATTCTCCATGAGGAAAATCCTGATGTGTTCCGGGAGATCTCCATACTCTCGGGGATCCCGGAAGCCCCAGTACCTGAGGAACTCACCGTAGTTTTGTCCCGTCCGACTCCGGGCGAAAGGAGGAGATACAGTTTATTCGCCTCCTCCGCTCCAGGTTCCGGCGGTGCTTCTCCTCGTAGAAGGCCAAGGAGATCTCCAAGGCATCCAGGACCCCGTACTTGCCCTTGTTGTTGAGCCACCACTCCTTGGTGAGCTTCGGGTTTAGGGTGATGATTCCCAGGATCTCGCATTGGATCTCATCCATCCTCGTAGACTCGGCAGGCTGGAAGTTCCCCCCCTCGTTGGGCTGGAAAGAATCTCTCTCTAGGATGAGGGTCCGGATCTTCCCCTGCTCGATGTCAGTCAGGCTGATCCGGATCGCAATCTTATCCCCCCCTCCAAGGTCCACGAGCTCGAAGGCCCCGACTTCCTTCTGAGTCCGCTTTTCGAGCATTGCGATCTCATCATCCCACCTGGTGAGGCTGCCCTTCTCGAGGATTGCGAAGTTCTCCTCATCCTGGGCGAGCATCCTCAGGATGGCGGCCTTTTCCTCTGGAGTCTTCCGGGGCATGGGTTTACACCACGACGAGGTCAACTTCCATGAGGTCTGCGTCGTGGATGTCCACATCGAGATCACAGGGCACGAGAACTCCCGGGCCCTTGAAGACGAGTCCCCCGTTCTTGAACCAGCAGTCAGGCATCGTGACCTGGAAGAGGTTCCCGTCGTCGTCCTCAGCTTTTCCTACGAGTTCAAAGACCTTGAGAGGTCCAATGACGTAGGTGCTCGTCCCCGCGAGAGACTCGATCTGGAGCTCCCCGGTGGCACTCACGACGCCCACGGGAAGGACATATTCGAGAGTCTTGAAAACCTTTGTCCCATCGAAGTTCGTCCCTGCGATGGAATCCACAGGGATATCGACGACCTCCGAAATGGGGTTGTTCTTCACATCCGTCCCGATATCGATCACAGTTCCCCCTGTATCTATACCATCCACGGAGAGAGCATGCCGGATCCGTGAGGGAGTCACAGGATTCGCGCTGACCACGATCGGGGTTCCCGCCACGAAGACTCCCGCCGCTTCAAGGACCCCCGCGGTACCTGTGTCTGGGGTCTCGTTAAGGGAATATCCCACCTGCCGCTGCATCTCGGCCTTCTGGAGGGCTCCAGTGACCTTGCAGGTGATGGTACGCTTTCCAGGAATGTGTTCATCTGAGTAGGCTCCGGATCGCTCCTGGGCGATGGTTTCAGTCGTCCAGGCTAGGTCAAACATGACGTTTGCAAGTTCATGGTCACCATCGATGAGGACCGCCCCATGAACGCCGGTAAACTTTCCAAATTCGGGTGTGGTTGACATCTGATTCCTCCTTGATACGAGATAGTCTTTGTTCTCCTCCTATACAGGTTTTTTCATGAGTCCGACAGGGTGTAGTTCACGGCATACCTCATCGTGGCATGGTAGGCTCTCAGGGATTCATCCCAGGGACGGGAGTCGGAGACTTTGGACCAGGAAGGCCAGGTGCCTGCGATGGGACCCGGCATGAGGATCTCGTCAAGGCGCTCGCAGATCTCCGCCCGGTGCTGAACGCCCTGCCGGGTCCAGACGTCCACGGAGAGGGTCATCCCGTGATCCCGCTTCGGGGAGGTCCGGTACCCGACCTCCAGCTCTCCGGTCTCCCC
>Ga0315282_10018184_pt1 | contig 10076 bp, 12 predicted proteins | sample YL17G07_20_MG_FD_203693 | JGI IMG/M metagenome (GOLD analysis project Ga0315282, IMG submission 203693) | Sediment microbial communities from Yellowstone Lake, YNP, Wyoming, USA - YL17G07_20 | ecosystem: Environmental > Aquatic > Freshwater > Lake > Sediment | place: USA: Wyoming | collected... | reverse complement strand
CCTGGAACGTGCGGCTGGACCGGCGCCGTTTCCGGTCCAGGATCGCCGAGCTCGAGCGGGATGAGGGAACGGTCATGCTCGTCCTGCCCCAGACTTACATGAACGACAGCGGCCGGGCGGTCGGGGCTTTGCTCCGCTCCAAGCGGATCCCTCCGGAGCGAATGGTGGTCGTTTATGACGACCTCGACCTGCCCCTGGGCCGCATCCGGGTCCGGAAGGAAGGCAGCCCGGGGACGCACCTGGGCCTGCGCTCCATCGTCCAGGAGATCGAAACGAACGCCTTCCCCCGCATCCGGCTGGGCATCGGGCCCCTGCCGGAGAGGGCCGATGCCGCGGACTATGTCCTGTCTGAGTTTGAGCCGCAGGAACGGGAGATCTTCGAGCAGAGCTTGGATCGAGCCCGCCAGGCCTTGGAGCTGGTCCTGGCCGGCGAGATCGCCAAGGCCATGAATCGATACAATTAACACTCCTTGCTCCACCCCCGAGGAGGAGGAGCTATAAACCATAAGGAGGTCCGATGAATCTTTATGAAACGGGATTCCTGATCGCCCCCGGCCTGTCCGACGAGGAAACGGACAACCTCATCCGCCAGATGGCGGAGGTCATTTCCCAGAAGAACGGGAAACTGGTCAAGACGGAAAGATGGGGCAAACGCAAACTGGCCTACCGGCTGGGCAAGCACGGGGAGGCCAACTACGTCTTCTTCCACTACGAAGGCCCGGCGGAAGTTCCCCTGGAGCTGGCCCGCCGGATGCGACAAACGGAGACCGTCCTTCGTTATCTGACTTTGAAGAAAGACGATTCACCCAATGTCCGCAGCAAACGCAAGGCCCGCCATCAGGCCAAGCGGGAGGAAGCGCGCACGGCCGAAGCCGCTCCCAGCGCCGGCCCGGAGACAAAGCCGGCCGGAGAAAGCCATGAATAAGACGCCCCGGCCCGGAGGAAGAGAGGACGACAGAAGGGAGCGGGGCGACAGGCCCGAGCGCGGCGAAAGGGGCGGTTATCGGAAATTCTTCCCATCCAAGCGCAAATTCTGCCGTTTCTGTCAGAGGAACATCAAGGACATCGACTACAAGAACGTGGACATCCTGCGCAAGTATGTCCCCGACCGGGGCAAGATCTCGCCCCGCCGGGTGACCGGGACGTGTTCCTTCCATCAGCGCAAGCTGGCCCAGGCCATCAAGCGCGCGCGTCTGATGGCCCTGCTCTATTATGTGGAGGAGTAAGGGCCAGCGGCAGACCGGAGGGACCATGAAAGTCATACTCAAGAGCGATATCGAAAACCTGGGACAGAAGGGCGACATCCTCAATGTGTCGGCCGGCTTCGGCCGCAACTACCTTCTGCCCCGCAAGCTGGCCCTGGAGGTTACCTCCTCCAACATGAAAATGATCGAGATCGAGCAGCAGGCGCTGCGCAAGCGCCAGGAGAAGGAGCGGGAGTCATTCCAGGAGCTGATCCAGCGACTCAACCAAGTGACGCTCACCTTCCAGCGCAAGGCGGGCGAGAAGGACCATGTCTTCGGTTCGGTCAGCGCTTCGGACATCAAGGACGGTCTGACCCAGCTCGGGTTCGAGATGGAGAAGAAAAAGATCCTCCTCGAAGAGCCCATCCGCCGGCTGGGAAACTACACCGTTTCCATCAAAGTCTTCCACGACGACAAGGCCGAGATCAAGGTTGAAGTCCTTCAGTCGCCGGAAGAAGAGCCGGGAGCGCGGGCGGAGGGTGATAAGAAGGACCAGGCGGAGTGAGGACTCGGGGAAATCATCCCCGGTTTGGCCGACGGCGTCCTGACCAGCGGGGCAGCCCGGCGGCTTGCCGCGGAGGGCCGCTCCTCGGGGGACCCCAGGACGGGGTGCCCCCTGGGGCGCCGGGCCTGAGGGGGCAGCATGGACCTTGACCTGACCTTCTTGAAGAGAACGCCGCCCCACAGCGAGGAGGCGGAGAAGGCCGTTCTGGGCGGCATACTCATTAACACCGAGAACCTGAACATCATTCTGTCCCAGATCCGGGCCGAGGACTTTTATAAAGACAGCCATCGCCGGATCCTGAATAAAATCATCGGGCTGGTGGACAAGGGTCTCCCCGTGGACCTGCTGTCCCTCAGCGAAGCCCTGCAGCGCGAAGGCGCCCTGGAGGAAGTGGGCGGCGCCTCCTATCTGTCCTCCCTCCTGGACGGCGTGCCGCGCAGCATCAACGTGTCCTACTACTCCCAGATCATCCGGGAAAAGGCCATGCTCCGCCGGCTCATTCTGTCCTCGATGAAGATCCTGGAGTCGAGCTTCGAACACAAGGAGGAGGCCGACGCCATCCTGGACCAGGCCCAGAGCGCCATCATCGACGTGTCCGAGCTGCGGGTCAAGCCCGGCTTCTATCCCATCGGCCAGCTCACCGAACCGGCTTTGGAGAGGATCGCCGATCTCTCCAGGCGCAAAGAAGCGATTACCGGCGTCCCCTCCGGTTTTCGCGACCTGGACAGCCTGACCGCCGGCTTCCATCCGGCGGAGTTCGTCGTCATCGCCGCCCGGCCCTCCATGGGCAAGACGGCCCTCTGTCTCAACATCGCCCAGCACCTGGGGGCCAAGACGGACTACGCCGTGGGCTTCTTCACCATGGAAATGTCCAAGGAGCAGCTTGTCTTCCGCATGCTCTGCTCCGAGGCCATGGTCGACTTGCAGAAAATCCGCAAAGGTTTCATCAGTGACATGGAGATGCAGAAGATCCGGCTCAGCGCCGAGGGCCTGTCCCAGGCCCGGGTCTTCCTGGACGAGACGCCGGCCCTGTCGCTGATGGAGATGAAGGCCAAGAGCCGGCGGCTCAAACTGGAGAACAACCTGGACATCGTCTTCCTGGATTACATACAGCTCATGAGGACCAGCGGCCGGTTCGAGAACAGGAACCAGGAAATGTCCTACATTTCGCGCTCCATGAAGGAGCTGGCCAAAGAGCTGCAAATTCCGGTAGTGGGCATCTCCCAGCTCAGCCGCGCCCCGGAGAAGATGCGGCGCGAGCCGCGGCCGGTGCTGTCGGACTTGAGAGAAAGCGGAGCGCTGGAGCAGGATGCCGACGTGGTCATCTTCATCTACCGGCCCGAGTTCTACAACCCGGATAACATCGATCTGCAGGGCATGGCCGAGATCATTGTGGCCAAGCAGCGCAACGGGCCGACCGCCACGATCCGCCTGGTCTATCTCAACAAGTACACCCGCTTTGCCGACCAGGCCCTGGGCTACGGAGAGACATAACCTGATGCCGGGAAGCCGCGCCCAGGATCGCTCCTTCTTCTTTAACGTGGGAGAGGTCGGGCTGCTGCTGGGCACCTCCTTCGTCAATCTTTTCCGCCGGCCCTGGGAGAAAAGAATTTTCATCCAGCAGCTGGAGGAGATCGGGGTCCGGACCCTGCCGGTCATTTCGCTGACCGCCGCCTTCGGCGGCCTGGTTTTCGGGCTGCAGACGTATATGGCTTTCCACCGCTACATCGGTCCGGGCTCGGAGGTCTTCGGCGGGTCGATCATCTCCATCGGACTGGTCAAGGAGCTCATCCCCATCCTGGTGGGGCTGATGGTCTCCGGACGGGTGGGCTCGGCCATGACCGCCGAGATCGGCACGATGAAGATCACCGAGCAGGTGGACGCCCTGCACAGCCTGGGGGCCGACCCCAACAAGTACCTGGTCGTGCCCAGGCTGGCGGCCAGCCTCATCATGATGCCCTGCCTGACGCTGTACGGAGACCTGGTGGGCGTCGTGTGCGGCTTCCTGTACAACGTCCTGATGGGAGTCAACGGCACCGTTTATATCCAGTACGCCCGCATCTATATGGAGGTCTGGGACGTGGCCACCGGGCTCATCAAGGCCGTCATTTTCGGCGCGGTCATCGCCATCATCGGCTGCTGGAAAGGGCTGAAAACCGAGGGCGGAGCCGAGGGCGTGGGCCGGGCCACCACCCAGACGGTCGTCCTGGCCAGCATCACCATCCTCATCCTCAACTTTTTCATAAGCAAAGCCCTGCCCAATACGCTGTTAGCCAAATGATCCGCATCACCGGCTTGCACAAATCCTTCGGCCCCAAGGACGTCCTGCGCGGCGTGGACCTGGAGATTCAGCGCGGCGAGACGATGGTCGTCATCGGCCAGAGCGGCTCGGGCAAGAGCGTCCTGCTCAAGAACATCATCGGCCTGCTCAAGCCGGACCGGGGGGCGATCCACGTCGACGGCACGGACATCACCCGGCTCCGGGGGGCGGCCCTGCAGCGGGTTATCCGCAAAATGGGCATACTCTTCCAGGGAGCGGCCCTGTTCGACTCCCTGACCGTCTTCCAGAACGTGAGCTTCGGCCTGGAGCGGCAGACCGACCTGTCGGCCGAGGACATCCGCCGCCGGGTCGTGGAAAGCCTGCACCTGGTGGGGCTGCGGGAGGTCGAGCACCTCATGCCCCACGAGCTCAGCGGCGGGATGAAGAAGCGGGTCGGGCTGGCCCGGGCCATCGCCTACCGGCCGGAGATCATCCTCTACGACGAGCCCTCCACCGGCATCGACCCCATCCGGGCCGACGCCATCAACAGCTTGATCAACTCCCTCAAGCGGGAGCTGAAGGTGACCTCGGTGGTCATCACCCACGACATGGCCAGCTGCAACCGGGTGGCCGACCGGATCGCCATGCTCTACGAAGGCCGGATCATCCGGGTGGGGACGCCGCGCGAGATCCGCGAAGAGCGCAACCCGGTCATTCAGCAGTTCATCAACGGGCGGTCCGAGGGGCCGATCGCCGAATGGTAAACCGCGAGGCAAAGCAATGAAACGAGAAGTCAAGGTCGGCATTTTCCTGGCCGGGACATTCATCATCATGGCCATGGCCGTTTTCTTTTTGGGAAACCTCAGCCGGCAGTTCTCCAAGAAAGGGTACCTGCTGTACGCCGACTTCGACAGCGTGGCCGGCCTGGACCGCCGGGCCGTGGTCCGCATGGCGGGCGTCCGGGTGGGGTACGTGGAAGACATCTTTCTCCAGGGCACGCGGCCGGCGGTTCGCCTGAGGATCGTCCGGGCGGTCGAGGTGCCCGAGGATTCCAAAGTCACCCTGGCCTCTTTCGGCATGCTGGGAGAAAAATACCTTGAAATCATGCCCGGAAAATCGAGCCGGCCCTGCGCGGCCAACGGCCGGCTGAATTCCGTGGCCTCGATCAGCCTCGACCAGCTGGGCCTGCTCATGCTGTCCATAGGCAACGAGATCAAGGATGTCGGGGCTTCCCTGCAGCTGATTATGAACGAGGGGAACAGGCAGAAGGTGCAGAGCACCCTGGAAAACCTGGCCTCCCTGACCTCCAACCTGGACCGCTTTCTGCAGGCCAACGGGCAGAGCCTGGGCGACGGTGTCCGGGACGCTTCCCAGGCAGCCAAGGAAGTCAGCCGAACCATCCAGGACGTTTCCCAGGACCTGCACGGTTCGGCTTCCTCCCTGCGCGGCCTGCTCGATGAGAACCGGGGCCTGGTCAAATCCAACCTGGAAAAAGTCCAGGAGCTGCTGCAGAAGATCGAAGATTCGGTCCGGAGGCTGAACGAAACGCTGGACAAGCTCAACAAGGGCCAGGGCACCCTGGGCCGGCTGCTCCAAGACCCGGGCCTGTACGATGAGACACGGCAGACGGTTGACGGCGTGCGGAAAACGGTCGGCTCGCTCAACTCCCTGAAGGCCGCCTTCAACGCCCAGTCGGAGTACTACGGCCGCGACGGGCTGTTCAAGAACAGCCTGGCCTTCGACCTGCGGCTGGCCGAGCGGAGCCTGCTCCGGGGAGGGATCACCAAGGACCCCTGGCGCGACGCTTTCACCTACTCCCTGCAAGTGGGGCGCCGCTTCGGTCCCCTCGCCCCGCGGGTGGGCATCATCGAGTCCGACTTCGGCCTGGGGCTTGACTACGAAGCCCTGGACCGCCGTCTCCGTTTCAGCCTGGACACCTTCGCTTTCAACCGCGACGCCGGGCCGAGGTTTCGAGTGTCCTCGCGCCTCTTCCCGGTAAGGTCGTTGTATCTCATCCTGGGAGTGGATGATTTCTCCCTGTCCTCGAATAGGCAATTTTACTTCGGCCTGGGCCTGGAGGCACGGTGAAGGACAAGACGGTCTTCATCTGCCAGAGCTGCGGCTACCAGTCGCCCAAATGGCTGGGCCGCTGCCCGAGCTGCGGCGAGTGGAGCTCCCTGGTCGAGGAGCTGGAGGAGGCGCGGCCGGCCGCCGAGGCCTCTTTCCCCGAGAGCGAACCGACGCTCTTCCGCGACATCAAAGCCGCGGAGAAACAGAGGCTCCGCCTCCGCATCCAGGAATTCGACAATGTCCTGGGCGGCGGCGTGGTCCTCGGCTCGCTGGTTCTCATCGGCGGCGAACCGGGCATCGGCAAGTCCACCCTCCTCCTCCAGGTGTCCCGCGATTTCGCCGAGCAGGGAGAGACCGTGCTCTACATCTCGGGCGAGGAATCCCTGGAGCAGATCAAACTCCGCGGCGACCGGCTGGGCGTCGGCAACGGCCGACTCTTCCTCCTGGCCGAAACCAACCTGGAGAGGGTGCTGGCCCAGGTCGAGCGGGTGCGGCCCCGGGTCCTGGTCCTGGACTCGGTCCAGACGATCTATTCCTCCAAGCTGACCTCCACTCCCGGCACCATCAGCCAGGTCCGCGAGGTGGCCCACCAGGTCTTCCGCCTGGCCAAGAGGAATCAGATTTCTTCCTTCCTCATCGGCCACATCACCAAGGAAGGCTCCCTGGCCGGCCCCAAGTCCCTGGAGCACATGGTGGACGTGGTGCTCCTGTTCGAGGGCGAGCGGGACCACAGCTACCGCGTGCTGCGGGCCATGAAGAACCGCTACGGCCCCGTTTCCGAGCTGGCCGTCTTCGAGATGGCTCCCGAGGGGCTGCAGGCCATCGCCAACCCCTCCGAGTTTTTCCTCCGGGAGCGGCCGGCCGGGGAGCCGGGCAGTGTCGTCGTCTGCACCCTCAAGGGGTCGCGGCCGCTGCTGGTGGAGATCCAGGCCCTGGTCTCGGACACGCTGTTCGTCGGCAACCCGCGCCGGATGACCATCGGCCTGGACCACTTCCGTTCATCTATGCTCCTGGCCTTGGTGGAGAAGAGAGTGGGCTTCGGTTTCGGGGGCCAGGACATCTACCTCAACGTGGCCGGCGGCCTGACCATCGACGAGCCGGCCGCCGACCTGGCCGTCATCGCCGCCGTGGTCTCCTCGCTCAAGAACAAAGCCGTGCCTCAGGACACGGCCCTTTTCGGCGAGGTCGGACTGAGCGGCGAGGTCCGCTCGGTCGGCCAGGCCGGGCTGCGCCTCAAGGAAGCCCGTTCCCTGGGATTCCGGACGGTCGTCCTGCCCAAGGGGAACCTGGCCGGCCCGGGCAGCCGGGAGGCGGCGGCCGGCCTGCAGGTCATGGGCGTGGACAACGTCCGCCAGGCTCTGAAGATTCTTTTTTAATTAAATATAATAGGAAGGCGGTTTCATAATGAAGGCGAGGAAGGACATCATGGGCATCATCCTCTTCCGAATTTTCATCGTCGGCCTGGTTACGGCCGCGGGCTATTTCTTTCCGCTGTTCAAGCTCGACCCCCGCATCAGCGCGGGGATCGCTTTTGTCCTGATCGCGCTGATCATGCACCTGGAAACCCGGATCCGGAAGACCCAGTTCCGGGTCATCTGGGGCTCGACGGTGGGCACCTTTGCCGGCATCTTCCTGGGCTGGGGCCTGGGCGCCGTTTTCAGCTGGGGGCTCAGCGCCCTCTATCCCCAGCAGCCGTCAGACCGCTTGCCCACCACCACCTTTATCCGGCTTTTCTTCCTGATCATCATGCCCTATATCGGATTCCTGGTCGGCATGCAGAAATCGGAATGGCTCGACCCGGCCTATCTCTTCCGCTTCTTCAAGGAGAAGAGCGTCGGGCGCAGCTACAAGCTGCTGGACACCAGCGTCATCATCGACGGCCGCATCCAGGACCTCTGCGACACGGCCTTCATCGAGGGGACGCTGGTCGTGCCGCAGTTCATCCTCAAGGAGCTGCAGCTGGTGGCCGATTCCTCCGACTCCCTCAAGCGTCAGCGGGGGAGGCGGGGGCTGGACGTCCTGGACCATCTGCAGAAATCCTCCCAAGTGTCGGTCATCATCTCGGAGATGAACTTTCCCGAGGTCCGGGACGTGGACTCCAAGCTCATCGAGCTGGCCAAGCATCTGGACGCCAAAATCATCACCAACGACCTGAACCTCAACAAGGTGGCCCGGCTGCAGGGGCTCAAAGTCCTTAACATCAACGAGCTGGCCAACGCCCTCAAGCCGGTGGTCCTGCCCGGCGAGTTTATGCGGGTCTTCATCCTCAAGGAGGGCAAGGAAAAAGACCAGGGCGTGGCCTACCTGGACGACGGGACGATGGTGGTGGTGGACAACTCGCGGCGGATGATCGGCCAGACGATCGACATCACCGTGACCTCGGTCCTGCAGACGACCGTGGGCAAGATGATTTTCGGCCGCTACAACCAGAGCGACTGATGGGCAAGGCCTGGGCCGTCATCGTGGCCGCCGGCGCGGGCCGGCGGTTCGGGGCGGCCAAGCAGTTCGCCCTGCTCAAAGGCCGGCCGCTGTATGAGTGGAGCGTCGAGGCTTTCGAGCGGCACGAAGACGTGGAGGGAATTGTTTTGGTTCTGCCCGCGGAGGGAGCGGGCCGTCCGCAGCCGGCCTTGGGGGGCAAGCTCAGGGCCGTCGTGGCCGGGGGAAAAGAGCGGCAGGATTCGGTGCTGAACGGTTTTCGCCGTGTCCCGGCCGGAGAGGACCGGGTGGTCCTGGTCCATGATGGAGCCCGGCCGCTGGTCTCCCGTGAGCTGATCAGCCGGGTGATCCAGGCGGCCGGTGAGAAGGGCGCAGCCGTGCCGGGTTTGCCCATCGAGGACACGGTCAAGGAGGCGGCCGGCGACGAGGTTATCCGGACGCTGCAGCGGACCGCTCTGGTCAGGGTGCAAACCCCGCAGGGATTTCTTTATTCCTGGCTCGGCCAAGCGCTTGAGGGAGCGGCCGCCGGCGGATTTTATGCCACGGATGAGGCGATGCTCGTGGAGAGGACCGGCCGACGGGTGGTCCTGGTCGCCGGGGAGGTGAGGAACATCAAGATCACCACCCCCCTTGACCTCAAGATTGCGGAGGCGATAACTGATGATTAGGGCCGGCCTGGGGTACGACATCCACCGTTTGGTCCGCGGCCGGAAGCTCTATCTGGGCGGCCTGGAAATCCCTTTTCCTAAAGGATTGCTGGGGCATTCAGACGGCGACTGCCTGGTTCATGCTTTGGTAGACGCCCTGCTCGGCGCTTCGGGCCAGGAGGACATCGGCCGGCTGTTCCCGGATTCGGACCCCCGCTTCAAAGACATCCGGAGCACGGCCCTGCTCCGGGCCGCCGTGGCTCGGCTGCGGAGGGAAGGGTTTCGAGTGCTGCAGGTGGATTCGGTGATCGTGGCCGAAAAGCCGAAACTGGCGCCCTACATTCCGCGGATGAAGAAAGTTTTGGCGCCGCTCCTTGGCCTGAAAGAGGATTGTGTGGGGATCAAGGCCAAGACCCAGGAGGGACTAGGCGTCGTGGGCAAAGGCCAGGCCGTCCAGTGCTGGGCCATGGCCTTGGTCCGCCGGAGCAAAAAGCGAAGCATATCTATAAAAACAAGACGGGACTGACGGCCGGGCTTTTTGTTTTTAGCAGAGTTTTCGGGAAGTCTCTGAGTTGCCCTATTTTCCGTCAATCCCGTTTCCTTGGCGATGTCCTTGGGTTTCAAGTTCAGCCTTCAGTCTTTTCCTTCACAGAGTAGGGGGAAGGCCGTCCACGTTCTGGGCTATGATGGTGAAAATCCTGTGGTCCCCGGCCTGCCGGGCCAGCTTGAGCAGCTCGTCGGCAGAGCTTATCCGGACAAAGACTTCAAAGGTCATGACCGAGAGGAACAGCGCCAGCAGGAAGATGCCGATCTTCTTTCCGATGTTCATTTCAGTTCTCCTCACGATTCGTTCCTTTCACCCATATATACGCGCCCGCCCCGCATTTGGTTTCCCTTTTATTTTCCGGCGGGCG
>Ga0315282_10018183_pt1 | contig 10076 bp, 14 predicted proteins | sample YL17G07_20_MG_FD_203693 | JGI IMG/M metagenome (GOLD analysis project Ga0315282, IMG submission 203693) | Sediment microbial communities from Yellowstone Lake, YNP, Wyoming, USA - YL17G07_20 | ecosystem: Environmental > Aquatic > Freshwater > Lake > Sediment | place: USA: Wyoming | collected... | reverse complement strand
TCTGAGACACTCCCAAGAAAGGTATAGGTTAAGAATCCCTTTCCATGGGTTCCAAGAATAATCAAATCACACTCTTCTTTATCTGCAGTATTTAAAATTTCTTCCGGAGGATGGCCCAAAGGAACGAGGATTTTAGATACAAGTTCAGCGCATGGAAGGCCCATTTTGGCCTCTGTCCTTTTGCAGAAATCTTGCAATCGGTTTTTGATCTCTTTAGTAGCCTCCTCAACATTATGTTGTTGGAGTTTAACACGCTCATCACTTGCGAGGTCAGGTGTTACTGCAGGAGATACAGGTTCAATAACGTTTAAAATAATGATCTTTGCACCACGTTGCTTCGCTAAATCGACTGCATAGTAGAAGGCATAAGCAGAGTTTTGACTGAGATCAGTGGCATAAAGAATCTTCTTGATTTGGGGAATCATCTCTCTCCTCCATTTCTCCAGCAGTTTTCTGCTGGTCCCATTTTTGAAATTAAGGAATTTTAATGCAAGCCTTCAGTTTCAATTCAAGTTTATTATATCTCAATAGGCAAGTCAATTAAGAATTACAGCGAAAAAGACTCCTTGACTAACGAGGAAGCCCATTTTATTCTTCGTATATCTCCCCCCACGGAAAATAAGTTTTTATCAAGCGTTGTGCTTTGTCGCCGGGAATTTTTTGTGGGGCAAGCCCATCACAGCAGACCTGAAAACAATGATTATCGAACTCGATTCATTGGAAATCACATTCAATATGGGCAAGGACTCATTGACAGTTCTGGATGTTCCCCACTGGCAGGTGCAACAGAAAGACCAGGTTGCCCTCTTCGGTCCTTCCGGTTCAGGGAAGTCTACCTTCCTCCATGTCCTGGCGGGGCTCTTGCCGGTCACAAGGGGACGGGTGATGGTCTGTGGGCAATCCCTGGAGCGCATGTCAGAGGCAGAGAGGGATCGTTTTCGGTCTCAGTACATCGGCTACATCTACCAGAATTTCAATCTGCTCCAGGGGTACACGGCGTTGGAAAATGTCCTGATGGGCATGACCTTCTCTCCTCGCAAGAGCGATCGGGGGGAGGCGAAGCACCTGCTGGACGAGGTTGGGCTCTCTCACCGCCTGGACTATTTTCCCTCCCAGATGTCCTTTGGTGAGCAACAGAGAGTCGCTGTGGCCAGGGCCCTGGCAAATAGGCCTCAGCTTCTCTTGGCAGACGAGCCGACTGCCTCCCTACATCCCGTCAACAAGGAGGATGTCCTCAGATTGTTGCGGGAGATCTGCGAGAAATACGGCTGTACCTTAGTGTTGGTCACTCACGAGCGCGAGATCATCGCCTTGTTCGAAAAAACCGTGACATTCCTGGAGTTCAACCGGGCGTACCTGAGCCCCGCGGGGAGGCCTGCATGAATTTTTGGAGGATTGTGCTCAGGAGCCTGAAGCATCATCGCTTCTCCAGCATCCTAACCGTCATCAGCATCGCCTTGGGCATTGCTCTGTTGGTGGCCGTTCACTCTTTCAAAGAACAAACGCACAACACCTTCACCCAGGCAGGACTGGGGGTGGACGCCATATTGGGACCCAAGGGCTCGCCCCTGCAGATCGTCCTCAATGCCCTCTATCATCTGGAGGAAATGCCGGGAAAGATCAAATGGACCTATTTCAAGGAAGTGGAAAAGCATCCTCTCGTGGTTCGGGCGATTCCCTTCGCCGTCGGACATTCCTATGGTGGGTTCCGGGTCAATGCCATCGATCGCAGATTTCTGACGGAGTTCGAATGTCTCCCAGGCAAATCCTTTTCCTTTTCTGAAAAGGATGGAGGTCAAGGGCGCGCTTTCAGTTCACCGACCGAGGCGGTGGCCGGCTGGGCGGCCGCCAAGGCCCTTCATTTGAAACTGGGAAGCGAATTCAGTCCGGTCTGCGGCGTCCGCGAGGGCGATCCCATCCATGAGACGGACAGACTGAAATTCGTGGGGATCCTGGCCCCAACCGGCACGCCCTACGATCGGGCGATCTACATCCCTCTGGAGACCTTTTATCTCTTAAGTGGTCATCCCCAGGAGACGCGGATCATGGCGCAACAGGAAAAATATCGGGAGATCAGCGGGGCCTACATCAAAGTGAAGAGGATCCGGGGAGGGGCCATCCATCCGGGTATTCAGGACTTGAAGTTCACCATCAATCAATCGGATCGCAATCAACTGGTGGTGCCCAATGAGGTCATGCCCCGTCTCTTTAACATCATCGGCTGGGTGGATCGGGTCCTGATCGCCATCGCAACCATCTTGACGGTCCTGTCGGCCCTCTTCCTCTTCTTCTCGTTGCTTTCCGCTCTGCGTGAGAGAAGGCATGACCTGGCCCTCTTTCGAGCTCTCGGAGCGACTCGCAGGACGGTTATGGGGCTGGTCATCTTCGAGGCCCTGATCATCAGCCTCTTGGGAGGGGTCTTGGGCGTCCTCTTGGGGCACGGATTGATCGGAGTGGGTGCTCACTTCGTCAAAGTGGAGACCGGGGTCGCTTTCACCGCCAGTTATTTGAGTGGCACGGATTGGCTCGTCCTGCCGGGAACGGCGATACTGGGCTTTTTGGCTGGCCTCTTGCCGGGCATCCAGGCTTACCGCCTGAGTGTCCTGAAGAACCTGTCGCCCATCTCTTAATTTCAGAAGGACAGAAGATGCGCAGGAGATTTCTGACCATTCTGCTTCCAGCGGTGCTAATCGTCTCCACATGGGGGCTCCTAGGCGAGTTAGGAGCCGCTGAGGAGCACCATGGACACAAGGCCCACCATGGAGGAATCCTGAACGTAATCGGCAAAGAGTTGGCCCATGTAGAGGTCCGGATCCAGGAGGACGCTCTGGAAGCCTGGTTTGTGGGCGGCGGCCAGGATACTGGCCGATCCGTCCAGATCAAGGCGGCAGAAATCCCGTTGACGATAAACATCCCCAGCCAGGGGCAGAAGAATTTGGTCCTGAAGGCGGATCCCTTGAAGCTGGCAGGCGAGAAGATGGGATACTGTTCCCACTTCGTAGCTCGCGCTGACTGGCTGAAAGAAGTGATGGAGTTCGAGGCCAAAGGTTCCGTGGTGATCAAAGGAGTCAAGGAGAAGTTGATCATTCAGTACCCTGCGGGATATGATCCCTTGCACCGCCATGGGCATGAACATCAAGGGAAATAGCATCACTGGCCGGAAAGTGCCCCGTCCCGCCAAAGCGGGATATGCGGGGTCCCTGCCTGCCGGCAGGCAGGAAGGGGCACGATATAAAAATGACATTACATTGCCGGGAAGCCGCGGCCTGTGGCCGGGGAGCTTCAATCGATCAGAGGAGGAATTGACCTCTGAGAATGGGAAGGGAGTTGGATTTCCTGATGAACAAGAGACTACGTCTGGCCCTATTGTTAGGTTTGGCTTTAGCCCTTGCGGTTCTTGGGGACTGGGATCTCTCCGAGGCCCAGCAGAAGGAGGAGAAGAAAGGGAGCAAGGTGCGAATCATCGAGGAGAAGGGTCCCGCCGGTCACAAGACGATCGGCATCGACGAGACTTCCCTCGGCGAGGATGCTGGAAAGGAGATACCTCTCACCTTCGGCTCGCTGATGAAGTGGGAATATGATGCCAAGAAGAATTCCCCTCCGCCCGAGAGTGTGAAAAAGCTGGACGGCCGCAAGGTTCGCATCATGGGTTTCATGTACCCCTTGCAGGAAGGCGCGAACATTCAAAAATTTTCCCTCCTTCGTTCCACCCAGACCTGCTGTTATGGGCCCAAGCCCCAGTACAATCAATATATCTTCGTGGAGATGGTTAAGCCGACACAGTTCCGCCGGTTGGATCCGATCTCCTGCGTGGGCGTATTCAGGGTAGACCCTTCACCGGACGAGGGGTTTATCTACCGGATGGAAGGGGAAAGCTGCGTTGAGGTTGCGCCCTGGTAACTATGCGAGGCAATAAAAAATGAAGGGTGGTAAGGTGATTGAAGGATGAAACTTGTCGAAGGCAGACAGGTCGGTCTTCGACAAGATTTAAAATTGCGGGTGATTTGGAATGTTAGGGGTAACTTTGGTAGTCAGCAGAAATGAGCGTTTGCGTGGTTCGGGAGCGTTCAAATCAGGTCGATAAGAGGTTCCGCTCTAAATCTTTCTCAGCCGGCCTGTCTGCTTCCTCACCATCCCAAGGGTGACCTGATATCCGTATGGATCTCCGTCACGGGGAAAAAGATGCTTACCATAATAGGGTTTACCCCGTAGAAAGCGCCACCATTTATGGTGGGGCTGAAGAAAAAAAAGTTCATTCCTTATTGAGGGTGGGGTTCAAAGCCCAGCCCTTTCTAACGGGGTTTATCTAAGAATTGTTTGTAGAAGGTGATCATATGGGAAAAATGACCAAAAAAATCTGTGCTGATTTGATTTTTGTTCTAATTGTTTTTTTTCTGCAGGGAACTGTTGCTCACGCGTGTCCTTTGTGCGGCGCGGCCGTCGACGAATCGGCTGATGAACGTTTCAACAAACCCCTGGCGGATTTGAGGACAGTTTACGAACAAAAAGGCAAAGATGCCCTGCTCGATATCAGGGAGGTCTTAAAAACGAGCACAGACCCCTGGGTTATCCAGCGGGCCGTGAATTATCTTGTTGATTTGGATGACAGAGAATCCATTCACCAGATGGAAAGTATGCTGCTGGACCTGGTCAAACAGGTGGCCTTCACTACCTTTGGATTTGGCACTCCTGGATTTCATTCCCGCCTGTCCGTGGCCTATGCCTTGGGAAGGTTTGGACCAACCACTGTCGGTGATCGAATCTGGGAAAAGCATGATCGGCTGGACTGGAACAGGAAAAGCGAGGTCGCTTATATTTTAAGCGCCCTTAAGGATCCCCATCTGGATGAACGCATGGCCGCCATTTTAAACAAAGAGGAAGATCATCAATTGATGCAGGGTGCCTTAGAGGCATTGATCGTTAGCGGGAGCCATCGATCCCTCCCCTTTCTCCGTTCAAAAGTTAAAGCGTGGATCGACAAGCCTAACGGCATCGGGACCAATCCTCGGCCCGGAGCAGCGACCATCAACTATAAGTGGTTGAGAATGAAGGCGGAAACCGCCATCTTCTTTATCGATAACCGCTGGAAACGGGCTCAGCAATGACGGGTGGAATTTCTTCCATTAAACGATAAGCTTACAGATAACCTCCTCACATAATAATTTTTGTGAAAGTCAGGACTTGACTATACACGCATTGTCAAGTGTGGCGGCAACTTTCTTCCATAATCGACAGTCTCATAGGGGTGTGTTCAATCTCCTAACGGACAGAGGAAATTCTTGACATTTAAGAAATAGTGTGTTAGCAGTCTTTGTAAAAAAGGAGGTTTCAGGGTCCAGAAATACTAATATATTTCTGGAGGTTAAAAACCTGGATAGTCGGGCCGCTATCCGAAAGTAAAATTTCGGGTAGCGGCTTTTTTATTTGAGGAGCGAAAGGAGCAATTTAAAAAGATAGACCGAATTTTTAGGAGGGATTCGGTAAGGATATACAATTAAATAAGAAAATAATGGGGTCCAGAAATAATTGATATTTCTGGAGGTTAAAAACCTGGATGGTCGGGCCGCTATCCGAAAGTAAAATTTCGGGTAGCGGCTTTTTTATTGGCGTGAAGGAGTGGGACTATATCTCTCGTATCAGAGGAAAATAAGTAAAAATCAGAAAAATTATAGAAAGGAGAGGCCAATGGGAAAGAAAGTTATTTTATCATTCTTTTTGTCATTTCTTTTCATAGTTTGTTTAAGCTGCTCATCTAAGTCTTTGCCAGATAACGGGGTCACGATTCTGACGCCAAACGCAAATGTTGTTGTCAAGCCAGGAGACTCTTATGAGGTCCGCTGGAAAGCGGAACCAGCGGAATCAGAATTTGGGGTGATGGTGACTATTGAGTTCTCAAGAGATGGGGGAAAATCCTGGGAAAAAGTGCAAGAAAATGTACAAAATAGTGGGAAATATGTATGGACCGTTCCTAAAGTGGAGTATGGGAAGTATCCGTTAACCAAAAAAACATGTAAACTGAGAGTCATTTCCCAAAGTAAGCCAATCTACCGTGGAACGTCAGAGCTTTTTTGTGTAATGTAAGGGAATGAATAAATAAGTATTTATAAAAATGTCCGCAACCTTAAATGGATTTTAACCAAGACCCCAGGCTAATGCAAAACGAAATTATATATAAACGAGAGAGTGACTTAAATGGGTCAAACTGAATTCCTGGCATCGAAAAGGATATACAATTAAATAAGAAAATAATGGGGTCCAGAAATATTTAATATTTCTGGAGGTTAAAAACTTGGATAGTCGGGCCGCTATCCGAAAATAAAATTTCGGGGGCGGCTTTTTTATTGAGGCGGTAAATTTTTGAAAGTGAAGATGTCCTTCGTAAGTTACTTAAAATGGACTACTCCCCATATAGAAAATCAAATAATTTCAATGAATTGAGCATCTTAATTCATGAGATGGCCTTTCAAAAAGGAGGTAAGAAATGGTTGGGATTCTAATTGTTTCACACGGAAGGTTGGCTGAGGCCCTGATTACCTCGGTTCAATTTCTCGTAGGGAGTTTGCAGAAAATAAGGGGTGTTTCTATCTGGCCGAAAGATAAAGGAAAAGAGGTTAGGGATCGGATTCAAAGGGAAATCAAAGAGGTAGATGATGGGGATGGAGTTGTAATTCTAACGGATGTCTTGGGTGGGACACCGACGAACCTCAGTATATCTTTTTTAGAAAAGGAAAAGGTTGAAGTAGTGACGGGTGTGAATATGCCCATGTTGTTAACCCTCTCCAGTTGTCGAAAAGGGAGGTCGTTAAGAGAGATCGGCAAGTTGGTGAAGAAGTCAGGCCGTCGAAGCATCGTCCTGGCCAGAGAAATACTGGGGAGAAAAAGAGGGACGAGGTAAAAAGTAGTTCGTGGAGGACGAGGAGGAGATATTATGAAAACTATCCTCTATATCGATTATTCTGAAAGTTGGAAGTTTTTACTTCAGGAAGAATTGACAGAGGAGGGATACCGGGTAGTGACTGCAAGGGATATTGAAGAAGCCTTGTCAGAATTAAACGGGATCGACCCTGACCTCGTTATTTTGGAATTGAGGCAGAAGAGATTTATCAGGGAGAATTTCGAAAATTTAAAGAAAAAATATCCAGATATTCCATGGATAGGATACTCTACATTTTTCCAATGTCCCAGCGAATATAAAAAATGGATTGATCACTATTTACAAAAATTACCCCAGACAAATGGGATAAAGAATTTGATAAAAGAGCTCTGAATCAGTGCGTTCAGAATTAAGAGTAAAAGAGTAAGGGGTCGTAAAATGGGGAGGGAGGATACAAAAATGAAGATGGGTGAAATTAAAGAAAAGGCAAAGGCATTAGGGATCAAGACAAGAGCCATCAAGAAGGCCGATTTGATTCGACAGATTCAGAGAGCAGAGGGGAATTTTGATTGTTTTGGCTCTGCCCATGATTATTGCGATCAATGGAATTGCTGTTTTCGAGAGGATTGCCTACCCCCAATGAGATTATCGCCTGGTAACATTTAGTTTTTTGAATAAGAGGGAAGGAGATATGCAATGGGGCTTTTCAAAAAGAAGGTCATAAAGGAAATCGTTGGTGGAGCGGGGGGTCATTTGGTATATGTGCACAAGATTGATGTGGGCACACTTTATAAGGAAATGAGGTGTGTACAACGTCACGGCGTTCTAAACGAGGAAGAACCTGTTACATTTCTCCGTGTCTTTAAACCCGCAGAGGCCCAACAGAAGAATATAGTGGTTACAGGATGGGAGATTTTTGACGAGCATCCTGACTTGATACTTTTCGGGGGCTATTTGACAGGAGTCAACGAGGCTCATTTAGAATGGAGAAAATAATGGAGGCAACAATCAAAGAGGAAAAAGAAACTACTGTTAGGGACGAAAAAATAGGGAAACGAAAATGGTTAAATCGCTTTTTTAACTTTTTGATCTATGGGGGATGGTTGCTAATCGTTGTGTTTATCGCTGGGATCATTACCCTTATCTCCGTTTTAAGTAAATAAGGATGGAAGTATATTGTTGGTATCCCATATTTGGATAGCGGCTTTTTTATTGGACTTCAAGATGGCGAAACAAGAATAAAAAGAGAGGGAGGTGATAATAAATGGAAGCTTATTTGCCAGTTTTTGGCATTTTGGGATTAGCAATAATTGTATGCGTTGCTATCACGATAAGAAACAAGAAGAAGGGTAATGATTGGTTCTAAATCTGAATCCTTTCAGAGAAATTTATTGGAGCATATTTCTCACATCTAAAATGAAAAGGAGGAGATGAAAGTTATGGAGGCGAGAAAAAAGAAATGGTTGCATCGTTTTGGGACATTTTAAATGATGGGAGGATGGATATTGGTCGCTTTGTTCCTTCTTGGGATGATTATCTTATACTATACGATTTTCCCTTATTCTAAGTGAATTTTATAAAATAAGGTGCGGTAGCTTTGCAACCAGTCCGTTGACTAATCTGAACCCTTGGGATGCAGATACTACTGCAACCTGTCCGCCCAGTAAAGGAGAAGACCATGAAAATTGAAAAAAGTTATCTATTCTTAATCATAGGATTTTTGGTAGTCATTTTTCTTTTGTTAGTAGTAACAGACATAATTAAGCTTTTATGATACTGAGCAATGGTGAAGTGTGCCGCAAAAATCTGAAGAGAGAGGTATAGAATGGATAAGAAGAAAGAAGGTAAGGAAGAATCACCAATTCCAATGTTGATCTTGGTGGCAATAATTATATTGGGAGCAATCTCTCTGGCCGTATTCTTAATTTTGGGGGAATAGGGAGTTCTTTTCTATAAAGAATTCCGGGAGAGCTAAAAAGGGTGCAGGATTAAAAAAGATTTGCAGAAAGGAGAGGCCAATGAGAACCAGACTTATTACATTATTAATCTTAGCAGTTACGTTCATAATTTTTTTAAGCTGCTCATCTCAGCCATTGCCAGACCAAGGTGTTACTATTCTGAATCCAAAGGCAAATGACGTCTTTAGGACAGGAGACTTTTACCAAATCCTATGGAAAGTGGAACCAGCAGAATCTGAATTTGGGGTGATGGTAACGGTTGAGTTCTCGAAAGATGGAGGCAAATCCTGGGAAAAGGTTGAAGAGAATGTGCCCAATAGTGGGAAATATGCATGGAAGGTTCCCAAAGTGGATTCGGCACAATGTAAGGTCCGGGTTTTTTCCCAGCGCAGACCGATATACCGCGGGACTTCAGAATTGTTCTCTGTGAAGTAAGAGAGAAAAATACTAACCTTTCGTCAAGAGTATGAATTGATTTGGATAGATCGATAAAGTAGAGCGGTTAGGAGATACAGTGAATCCAATCACAGCTGGGATCATTGGAAGTTTCTTGCTCATATTTTTGTTATTTTTTGGTATGCCCATCGCCTTTGTGATGATGTTTGTGGGATTTTTGGGAATTAGTTATCTGACTTCTCCCAATACGGCACTGCCCGTCGTAGCCAGAACAGTATATGAAGCAGCTTCCTATTACCCTTATACCATCATCCCCCTTTTCATCTTAATGGGTGGATTTGCAGGAAGTGCTGGAATAACAAGGGAACTCTATCAGACCTTTGATAAATGGTTCAGGAAATTGCCAGGAGGGTTAGGGATCGCAACCATCGCTGCCTGCGCTGGTTTTGCCGCATTGAGTGGATCGTCTGTGGCTGGAGCGGCTGCGATGGGGACGATCGCCCTTCCAGAGATGCGGCGATTCAATTACGCTCCGAGGTTCGCAACAGGAGTAGTGGCAGCAGGTGGAACACTCAGTTTTCTTATCCCGCCCTCCCTGGGTTTTGTCGTCTACGGGATGCTCACCGAGCAGTCTATTGGAAAACTTTTAGTGGCTGGTATTCTTCCAGGAATTCTTCTTTCTTTAGCCTACATTTCGATTATCTTTATTGAGGTTAAGATCAATCCAACTTTAGCTCCCATCACTCCCGGAGAGGTAAGCTGGAAGGAAAAATTATCCGCCCTTTCAGGTGTGTGGGAAACGGTGGCAGTATTTTCGCTGGTCATGGGCGGGATCTATCTCGGATTTA
>Ga0315282_10018182_pt1 | contig 10077 bp, 11 predicted proteins | sample YL17G07_20_MG_FD_203693 | JGI IMG/M metagenome (GOLD analysis project Ga0315282, IMG submission 203693) | Sediment microbial communities from Yellowstone Lake, YNP, Wyoming, USA - YL17G07_20 | ecosystem: Environmental > Aquatic > Freshwater > Lake > Sediment | place: USA: Wyoming | collected... | reverse complement strand
GAGCTGGGCGTCTACATCGGCCAGGGAACGTGCTGCCTGGCGGCAGGATCGTTGCTCGGCGGCGGCGCGCACGTCTACGGCATTGACCTCTGGGGGCTGAGGCCGACCGGGCAGGAACCGAAGTACGACGATCCGGCGAACCAGCAGACGGCCCAGTCGGCGCTCGAGCGGCTCGGGCTCCTCCAGTACGCGACCCTCGTCCGGGCCGACACCCAGGAGGCCGTCAAGAACTGGAGCCGGCCCATCGGCCTGCTGGTGATCGACGCGGGCCACGAGAAGCCGGAGGTGCTGATTGACTACCTGCACTGGGCGCCTTTCGTCGCGCCCGGCGGCTGGCTGCTCATGCACGATGCGCGGAACGGCGGCTGGCCGGGCGTGGATGAGGTGATCACCCAGGTGATCGGGCCTAGCCTCCTTTGGGAAGCGGAAGAGTTCGTGGAGCCTTTCAGCCAATGGTTCAGGAAACGACGATAGCGGCGAGAGCCGACCTGAATATGCTGAGCCCGGTCCTGCGCCGGCTGCTCGCCACCATCCCCGGCGAGATCAGCGAACGGGAGGGCCGAGGGCTCGCCTGGCTGGCCGCGCAGGTGCCGCCCGGGCGTTGCATCGTCGAGATCGGTACCTACCGCGGCCGGTCCGCGTGCCACCTAGCGGAGGGGGCGCGGTGGGCCGCGGGTGCCGCGCCGCCCGCCCTGGTCTTTTCGGTTGACCTCTGGCAGGAAGCCCCCTGGGAGCAGTACGCCGACCCGGCGAACCGGCAGGCATTCGACGACGCGATCATGGCCTTCGCCCTCGGCGAATGCGTGGTCGCGTTGCAGGGGCAGTCCGCCATAATCGGGCCGGGCTGGTCGGGGCCGCCAGTCGGGTTGCTGTTCCTCGACGGCGACCATACCTTCGAGGCCGTGGCTGCAGACTATCGGGCTTGGCAGATCCACATCGCGTCTGGCGGCTTCCTTGCCCTCCACGACGCGGTTGACCCGGACTGGGGCGTGAGGCGGGCGATAGAGGAAATCATCCTGCCGACCGGCCTGTGGGAACCGGGGCCATTCATCTCCGGCGACCTGGCGGTGCTGGTGCGGAGGGTCGACCCGTGATCATCCTCGGCCACATGTACCATCTCGGCTGGGGCTGGGGCGGCGGCGTGGTGACGATGGTGTTGCTCCTGGACGAACTCCGCCGGCGCGGCCACGAGGCGCGGCTGATGCTCCAGCGGGGCAAGTGGTCCCATGACGCATTCGGCGGCCGGCCGATCGCGATGGACAGGAACTACTCCCAGCCGCTCCCTCGGGCGAAGGTCCGCGCCTACATGGAGGCCGATCTCATCATCACCCAGGGCGAGGCGACGGGCGAGGCGATGCGGCTGGCGCACCAGTACGGCCGGCCCCTCGCGCACCTGATCCATGACGAGGGGCAACTTCGGAAACACGGGGCGAAGCGGCGCGATGTGGCCCTGGCGATCTACAACTCGCGGTGGACGCTGGAGGCCGCGCTCCGGGAGGGCCGGGAAGAAAGCGCCATCGTAGTCAACCCGCTCGTCTTCCCGGATGCGTTCGCGACCGAGCGAGGCGACGCGATCTGCCTCGTGAACACTTCGCTGCCGAAAGGCGGCCAACTCTTCTGGGCGCTGGCGGCGCGGATGCCGGAGCGGCGCTTCCTCGCGGTCCGCGGCGGTTGGGGCGCGCAGATCATCCATGCCTTGCCGAACGTGGCCGTCATGGATCACCAGTTCGATCCGCGGGCGATCTACCAGCACTGCCGGATCATGCTGATGCCGAGCCAAGACCTCGGGACGCCCGGGCCCAACCCCGACTGGACGGAGAGCTGGGGCCGGGTCGCAATCGAGGCGGCGGCGAGCGGGATCCCGACCATCGCCCATCCGACGCCCGGGCTGGTCGAATCGCTGGGCGACGCCGGAATCTATGCCGACCGCAATGACGTGGAGGCGTGGGTCAAGATGATCGAGGCGCTTGATGACCCCGAGCGCTACGCGGAGGCCTGCGCGGCCGCGCTGGCGCGGTCGGCGGAGCTGGAGCGGATGCAATCGGCGCAACTCGACGAACTGGTAGCGGCACTGGCCGAGGTCGCCGCGGTCAGCCGCCCGGCGGTTGACTGGCATGGGGCCGTGAGGGAGGGCAGAGCAATGAAGGTGGAGGCACTCAGGCCGTTCCTGTATCAGCGCGCGGTCCGGCGCCGGGAACAGGTCTTCGACGTTCCGGCGGCGCGGGCGCGGGAGCTGACCGAGGCCGGTCTGGTCCGAATCGCGGAGGGAGGTGGTGCCCCGATGATCCGGCCGGAGGAGACGCAGCAACTTCCCCCGCCGCTTGAGAGGAAGGCCCCAAAAGAGCGGACCAGCGGCGTGGTGGTTACCTACGCGTGCGCGCACTGCCGCGCCTCGGGGTTCGCAAGCCGCGACGCGCTGCGCGATCACGCCGCCACTGAGCATGGGGCGGCCGTCAGGCAAATGGCGACCGCGGGGCTGTCGAGGGAGTAACAGGGAACCGGATGGCTCACGTCCTGGACACGAAATATCGTTGGCCCACGACCGCCAATACGACGGTCAACGGCACGACGATCACATTCAACTATACCTGCGGCGCCGGCACGACGGTGCTGGTGCTCTGCTTCATCTACGCGAACGGCACCCGCAGCGGCGCGCCCACCTACAACGGGGTCCCTCTCACCCAGGCAGACATCACCCGGTACGCCGCCAGCAGCCCCGAGGCCAGGGCCGAACTCTGGTATCTGCTGGCTCCGCCCACGGGCTCCTCGCTCCAGTTCTCCATCGCCAATGCCAACGGCCTGGCGATGGCGTTCCACGTGTCGAGCTACAAGGCGGCGGCCGGAAGGGCCTCCGCGCTCGACGTGACTAACGGCGCGACCGGCACGAGCACCAACCCGACCGCCAGCGTTACCACGACGGTAGATGGTGATGTGCTTGTCTCGGTGGTAGCATCCGGACTCAACTCTTGGGCCCCCTCGCCACAAGATGGGACCGTGATCTACAACGACGATAACGGGACCTGGGGTGGCGGCTCTCAGTATTACCTGCAGGCCACGCTCGGCACGAAGGCGATGGGCTGGACGGCCGCCACCGAGGATTGGGGCCTCTGCGTCGCCTCGTTCAAGGAAGTCTCCGTCACGTACAACGAGACCGGCCGCAGCCAGGCCATCACCATGGGGCAATCCCGCTCCGACCTGGTGGTGGCCTCCGAGGTTGGGCGGGCGCAGAACGTATCGCTGCCGCAATCCCAGTCTGACGTTGCTATCTTCCCGGAGACCAACCGGGCGCAGGCCATCAGCGCCGCGCTCAGCCGCGCCGATGCTGTGATCGCTAACGAGGCCGACCGGCAGCAGGCCCTCAACATCACGCAGCCCATGCAGGACATCCTCACCGCCATCGAGACTGGCCGCGCTCAGGCCTTCATAATCCAGCAGGACGAGCAGGATGTCTACTACCCCGGTTGGACGCTCTACGATGAGACCAGCAGGCCGCAGGCCATCAGCGTGGCGCAGGCCATTGCCGAAGTCGCGACGGCGGCCGAGGGCTCCCGCTCCCAGGCGATCATCCTAGCGCAGGTCGGCGCAGATACTCTGCTCGCCTCCGAGTCTGGCGTCCAGGCGCTCCTGGTGTCGCAGCAGGGGGCTGATCGCCAAGCATATGCCGAGGTGGCGCGGCTGCAGGCGGTCACGCTTCTCCAGGCCGGGGCCGGCGGCCTGATCGCGTATGAGTTGGGGCGGACCCAACCGTTCGACCTCGTGCAGGGGCAGGCCGACGCGCACATGGCAGCGGAGATCCGCACCCAGGCCTTTGTGATCGCCCAGATAGGGGCCGACGCGCAGACCGCCGCCGAAACGCGAGGGCAGTCACTCCTGGTCGCCCAGGCCGGGGCAGACGTACTCACCGCCCTCGAGATGGGCAGCCAGCCGGTCCTGATCGTGCTGGAGGAGAGCGATGTCTACCTGCCCGCGGGCGCGCCCGCGTTCTATGACGAGACGGGGAAGGCGCAGACCCTCCTGATGACGCAGGCGGCCCTGGATTCAGCGAGACTTATTGAGGCAGGAGCCCAGGCCATCGCGGTCGGGCACATCGGCGCGGACTCGCTCATCGCATCGGAGACGGGCCGAGCGATCCTGCTCCTCGTCGGCCAGGGGGCGACGGATATCCAGGGCGCGTTCGAAGAGGGCCGGGTGCAGGCGATCCTGATAAGCCAGGCCGAAGCCGATAGCCTCATCGGCACTGGTGGGGCGATAGTGCTGTGCCGGCGCCGGCGCCGGCGCCGGGACCTAATCTAACGAACGGAGACACCAATGGAAACTCGCAGGAGAATCTGGACCCCGGACCGCCCGAAGTTGGAAGTGCCCCTGCCGATCCTGATGCGCGCGACCTTGCGGCATTGGGACAAGGATGGGCGGTTGCTCTGGCAGGCAAGGGACTTGGAGAACATCCTGCACGACACCGGGGCGGAGTACCTCCTCAGTGCTTGCTTCGCGACTGCCTTCGCGAACTTCGGCGCGCCCCCCGCCAACGTCTACCTCGGCCTGGATAACCGTACCACGCCGGGCCAGACGGATACCCTCGCATCCCTGTCTGGGGAGAACGCACTGGGGAGCTATGGCTACTCGCGGTTGGCCCTCATCACCGGCGGGACTGGCGCGGGCGGCCAGGACTTCGTGCTCGCCAAGGCCACCTACTGGGCGGCCACGAGCAAGACAGTGGAATGGACGTGCGCCACCCAGGCATGGACCGCGGTCAAGCAACTCTTCCTGGCGACGGACCCGACGGCGGTCGCCGATGCGTCCGGCAAGCACCTGATCTGCACCGTTGCCCTCCAGGGCACGCGCACGCTGCTAGTCGGCGACAAGCTCGACGCGTCGATCATCCTCACTCCGAGCGGAGGATAGATGCCCGGCCCTATCCCGCAATACAACACGACCGAGGTGCTGCCGTTCAAGATGGTACTCGCGGCCGATTCCGTGACGCCCGTCCTCGGCCTGGTCGCAGGCCTTGATCTCTTCGTCACCATCAGCAAGAACGGCGCGGCATTCGCCGCGCCGGCCGGGACGGTGAACGAGGTCGGCGAGGGCTGGTATGCGATCGCACCCAACGCGGTGGATGCGAACACCGCAGGGCCGCTGGTTCTGAATGCGGTTGGGGCTGCCTCCGACCCGGCCGATGCGATCTTCGATGTGGAGGCCCGGGCGGCTCCGGGCGTCCCCGTCGCGCCCGTTCCGGCGGCGGGGCCGGTCGGCGTGCGCCTCAGCCTCGACCTCCCCTCGACCAAGGCCTACCTCCGCGTGGACTTCGACACCGACGACGACCTGATCTCGACGCTGATCAACGCCGCCAAGCAGGCCGCGGACGACTTCCTTCAGAACCCGTTCCTGGAGCGGCGCACTGTGGTGCGCCTCAATGCAGTGACGGCCGGCGATTCGGTGGCGGTAGATGGGATCGCCTTCCGCGCTTCGGCCAGTCCCCCGGCCGACGCGGACCGCACCCAGGAGGATACATACCAGGACTACCGACTCGGGGCGACCGATGCTGACACGGCCACGAACCTGGCGGCCATCATCAATGACCCGAGTTGGGGCTGCCCGAATGTCGTGGCGGCGGCCGCTACCAACGAAGTGACCTTGCGGTGGCGGGGATACGCGCGAACGGCGCCTGTTCCGGTGCCATCGTATTCGTCAACTTGCCTGCCCTTGGCGCGGCGGGTCGAGAGCGAGATCCCCGAGACGGTCCGGGTCGGCGTGCTGCGCACGATCGCCGCCTGGTACGACCAGCGGCAGGACGGGGTAGCGGCGGCGGGGATCTCGGGCCTTTCGAGTATCAGCCACGGCGCGCCGGAAATCGCGAAGAAGCTCTGGGCGCCCTACCGGAGCTACAAGGGACTATGACCTTCGATGCCGCGGCATTCCGCGATCGAGTGACGATCCAGATCCGCACCAGCACGGCCGGCGTGATGGGGCGCACGGTCACCTCGGACTGGGCGACCTCGGATACGCGTTGGGGGATCGTGGTTCCCATTTCCCAGACCAACCGGGCGGCATTGGCGCAGCGCGGCCACTCGGAGGTGACGCATAAGATCGTGGTGCGGGGCAACCTGGCGGTGGCGCTGGCAGACACCCGCTTCCTGGTGCGGGGCTTGATCTTCCGCCCCGCCGAGGCGCCGGACGTTGACGGGCAGGGCCGCTTCACGAGCATCCTGGTGGCGCAGGAGGCGCAGCGAAGTGCCTGACGTGGTGATCACCGGCGACTGGAAACTGGTTTCGTTCCTGCGCGAGGTCAGCGCGGAGATGGACCGCGAGATCAAGAAGCGGGCCTACGCCGCGGTTCAGATCATCCGCACGGAGATCCTGAACGAGTTGAGCGGGCAACGCACCGGCCGGGTCTATAAGATCCCCGGAGCGGAAGGGCGCCGGAGGCACTATGTCCGGGCGAAGAAGCCGAAGGGTTGGACTTCCGACATGGCGACGGAGGCCGGGGCGGCCTGGGTCCTCGCCGGCGGTCCGGGAACCTACATCGCTTCGGCCCCAGGCGAACCGCCGGCCGCGCCGCTCGGCGACCTGCGGCGTTCGATCAAGGCCGAGAGCATTGACCGCGGCTTCGGCGAGGGCGAAGCCATCGTCGGCGCGACTATGGAGTATGCGCCCTGGCTGGAGTTCGGGACCGGCCGCGCCGGGGCGGCCAAGCAACAGGAGGACGTGCCGGAGGGTTATGTCCACGGGCCGAAACCCGGCATGGCACCACGGCCCTTCCTGCGACCGGCGATCGAGCGCACCCGCGAGCAGGTTCGCCGCGTGCTCGAGCAGAGGATGCCTTGATGCCCGACCGGGACACGATGCAGGCCCTGATCGAAGAGGTGGCCGCGCTGGTCACCAGCGACGACGACATGCAGACCATCGCCGGCGTTCCGGTGCGCTTCTATCACGTCTGGGCGGCGCAGGACAGCGAGTTCCCGTACTTCGTCTCGCAGGCGGCGCTCCATCCGGACATTGAGGACGCGCTCCAGGTGGCCGACCTGCGGATAGACGTGTGGGACGAAGGCTCCGACCAACTCCGCCTGTTCGCCATGCGGGGCCGCCTGATCGAACTCTTGCACAAGCGCACCATCCCGGCGGCCGAGTTCCGCACGGCTTGCTACTTCGCGGGGGACTTCGACCTGAGCCAGCCCGAAGTCGAGGTCTGGCGGCGCTGCCTGAGCTTCACGGTGCGCTTGTACCCGATCACCGAGATCGCGGCGATGCAGGCGCGCTGAGTCTCCTGACAATCGAATAACGGCCGGCGCCGGCGGCTGATCACCGCCGAATGCTGGGGAGGACCAAAGCCGTTCTCGTGCACGAGCGAGGACGGCTTCTTCTTTGGCCGCCGGCCTCTGCGCACTCCGGGCGACGAGCCCGAGACCAATAAGCGGCTGAGAGCCGCGGGAGGAAACTGTCATGTTGCTGCCTGGCGACGTGGGGCTGAACGGCCTCTCGGCCGACACGCCCGATCGGTTGGGGATAGACGCCGGGGTGGTCTATGCCAACTTCACCGACGAGGACAACCCCGGGATCTGCATCGGCGCGTTGCGGGGCGGAAGCACGTTCACCCTCGAGCGCCCGCTGCGGGACATCGAGGTGGACGGGACCATCGCCCCGACCAAGGGCCTAAAGCGCCGGACCCGGATCGTGGCGACCATCGAGTGCAGCGCGCTTGAGCTCTTCCCGGCCAACATCGCCCGCATGATCGCCGGCGCCAACGTGGACGATGGCGACCCCGAGTTCACGGTCATCACCGGCGGGCCCGTCGAGGACGCTGACTACCTCACGAACATCGCGTTGGTGGGCACGATCCACGGCAACCTGCTCCCGTTCGTAGGGCTGATCTACAACGCCCTGCCGGACTCCCCGTTCGCCCTGCCATGGGTGAACCAGAATGAAACCGTCGTCAAGGCGAAGTGGACGGGGCACGCGGACCTCGTGAGCCCCTACACCGAGCCCTGGGAACTGTGGCTGCCCAAGGATCTGGGCGGCTCGTAGCGACTGAATCGCCGGCCGGTGCGCGGTGCTCCCAGACCGCTGCCAGACCGCCGCGCCCGGCCGGCCCTGAGAACTGAAGGGAGAGAGTCATGGCAGAGACAGACGAAGTGGCGGCCTCGCCGCCGCAGGCGGAACCCGAACCCGACCGGGGGGCCGCGCCGTTCCTGGCGGAATGCCCCGAGATCGAGATCGAGCGCGTCACCTACCGCCTCAAGCGCATGGGCGTGGTGCAGTGCCAGGAGCTGCTGAGGATCGCGGGCACGCTGGCGCTCAAGGCCGGCGTTGATTCTTCGGCCGTGAGCCCCGCGCTCTCCGAGAACTCGGCCGGGATGGCCGGGCTCGGCGGCTTGCTGCTGGCCACCTCGGAGGCGATGCCGGCGCTACTCGGCTTCGCCGCGCGCAACCTCGTGCGGCTCCTGCCCAACGGCGCGGAGCAGGCAGTCAGCCCGCAGGAGCTGGCGGAACCCGCGCAGTTCCCGGCCTACTGGCTGCTGCGCTGGGTCGGCGCCCTGAAGGACCATCCCGACTGGGTGCTGTTTTTCGCCGAAGCCGAGAAGCTGGTGCCGGGCATAACGCGCTTGACGCGGACGCTGGCTTCGAGGCTGCAATCGGCAGGCTCAGCGGTTCCGGCTGGTCCGACGATCAACTGAAGGCGCTGCCGTTCGCTCGGCTGTGCCAGCTCGTGCGGGTGGCGGCCGAGCGGGAGGCGGAGCAGGCGAGGGAGGCCTACCGGCAGGCCGCCTTCACGGGATGGCTGGTGACGGCCTCGCTGGTCGGCACGGGAGAGATGCGCAACTTTGGCGAGTATCTCGCGGCGATCGGACTGGGGGCGGACGTGCAACAGGGACAGGGACAGCAGGCGGCTCCGGCCCGGGGCGGCCCCACTCGCGAGGAGTCGCTTGCCGCGGCGGATGAGGCGCTCGCCTACTTCCGCACGCATCGGAAGAAAGTAGCGGGCCGGTCGCAGCAGATCGCCGAGCGCGACAAGCGCCGGCAGAGGAGACGGGAGCGCCGTGGCGGCTGAACTCTTCACCCTGTTCGGGCGGATCACGACCAACGCCACCGCGGCGATGGCCGAGCTCGGCGCGGTCACCGGCGCGGCTGGCAAGGCGGGCGCGGCGATGACGAAGTCGCTCGGCCAGGTGGGCGGCGCCATGACCGGGATCATCGGCCCGCTCGGACTCATGGGGATGGGGCTCGGCTTCGCCGCGCTCGCCCGCACGGGCGTGCAGAACATCAGGGCGCTGGACAAAGCGGCCAGCGATTTCCAGATCGCCACAGGTGCGAGCAAGGGTGAAGCAGATGGCTTCCGCCGGTCCCTCGAATCCCTCTACCGACAGCATGTTGACACCTGGGAGGAGATCGCCGGGACGATGAACCTCGTCCGCCAGCGCTACCGGGAGACAGGTGAGGAGGCAAAGCGAACCACCAACCTTTTCCTCGACTGGTCGGATGCGACGGGGGAGGACGCGGCCAACGCGGTCAGCACCCTGAGCGGAATCCTGATGGGCTTCAACAAGCCGCTTTCTGAAACTGCGCGGCTCATGGATATGCTCAAGGTCGCGGAGCAGGAGGTCGGCGGACGTGGCGCAGCCGGGCAACTGACCGAGTCGCTCAAGATGTCCTCGGCCGCGATGACGGCGGCCGGCATGTCCTACCAGGATGGGATCGCGCTACTCGCGGTGCTCCAGAAGCGCAGCGTTGATGCCGGAGTCGCCGTCCGTGGCCTGGGCCAGTTCCTGAAGCAGATGAGCGATCCGACCAAGGATACCGCGTCGGCAATGAGGACTCTCGGGGTCGAGGTGGATGGCCTTGGCAAACCCATCGGTGGCGCGAAGAAGGTGCTGGCCGAGATCATGGACGCGCTGAAGGCCGCGCCTGGCGATATGGACAAGTTCAATGCCGCCGCTTCACTCTTTGGCGGGATGCGTTTCGGCCAGCAGTTCGTCCGCGGCCTGATCGCGGGCAGTGAGGCACTCGACGATATCAGCAAGAAATTGGATAACTCCGAGGGCGCGGTCAAGCGGGCGGCTGAGCTCTGGGATCAGCAATTCGGCA
>Ga0315282_10018181_pt1 | contig 10077 bp, 6 predicted proteins | sample YL17G07_20_MG_FD_203693 | JGI IMG/M metagenome (GOLD analysis project Ga0315282, IMG submission 203693) | Sediment microbial communities from Yellowstone Lake, YNP, Wyoming, USA - YL17G07_20 | ecosystem: Environmental > Aquatic > Freshwater > Lake > Sediment | place: USA: Wyoming | collected... | reverse complement strand
ACCCGAACCGCCTCGAGCAGCGGATGGGACGCATCCATCGTTACGGCCAGCACAAAGACTGCCTGATCTTCAACTTCGTGGCGACCAACACCATCGAGGGCCGCGTCCTGCAGCGGCTGCTGGAGAAGCTGCAGCAGATCCGGGACGCTCTGGATGACGACGCCGTTTTCAACGTGGTGGGCGAGGTCCTGCCGGCGGCGCACGTCGAGCGCGTGTTGCGCGACTACTACGCCGGGCGCCTGGGCGACGGCGACCTCGAGGAGCGCCTGCTGCACAACGTGGACGAAGGCCAGTTTCGCGCGATCTGCCAGAACGCTCTTGAGGGGCTGGCGAGCAAGAAGCTGAACCTGGAGATGCTGATCGAGCGGCGCGCCCGCGCGCAGGAGCGGCGCGTCGTGCCGGAGACAATCGCGCGTTTTCTCCGCGAGGCTGCCGAGTTCGTGCCGATTACTCTCAAGACCATCCCGAGCTTGCCGCACGCGTTCGAGCCTGCGCGCACGCCGTCGGTCCTGCGTCGCTACGAGAAGGACGCAGACTGGAAGCTCCCAGCTCTCGCGGACCGGTATCCGCGCTGCTCGACAGACCGCGAGGCGGCCGAATCCGAGAAGCTGGAGTGGGTCACGCCCGGTCACCCTCTGTTCGAGGCGATGCGGCGGCACACCCACGCACAGGCGCTCGACGTGCTCGGCAAGGGTGCGACGTTCTATTCGCTCCAGCACGAGCACCCAGCGCGCATCGACTTCTACCGGGCGCGGGTCGTGGATGGACTTGGCCAGACCATTCACGAACGGCTGTTCGCCGTGGAGATGGCCGAGGGCCGCGAGCCTCACCTTCAGGAACCCGGCATGCTCGGTAACTTCGCGCCCGCGGATCCGCCTCCCGACATGCCGGCGGCTGCCTTCCTGCCTGACCTGGCGGCCTGGCTCCACGAGCACGCGCTCGCGCCGTTCCTCGAAGAAACGCGCCTGGATCGCGTCAGCGAGGTCGATCGCGTCAGTACGCACGTCGAACTCTCGCTCACAGAACTTCTCCAGCGCGCCGACGAGGAGATCGGGCGAGCCGCCGGCGAGGTAGAGCAGCAGATCGCCGGTGCGGAAGGGCGCCTCGCTCGAGCCGAAACACGCCATTCGGAACTGCTCGCGCGGCGCGAGCGACGCAGGATCGACCTCGATCGTCAACGAGCGCTCACCCTCCAGGCGGTGGACCGGCTGGCAAGCGTCCTTGTCCTGCCGCACCCCGAGCGCGAGGCCCCGGAGGTACGGCGTCTCAAGCCGAACTTCGAGACCGAGGCCGTGGCCATGCGCGTGGTGATGGAGCACGAGCAGGCGCAGGGCCGGCAGGTCTACGACGTGTCCGAGAAGAACCTCGGTTACGACGTGACGAGCCTCGACCTCGGGTCGGGCGATCTGCGGCTCATTGAGGTAAAGGGGCTCGGCGCAGCGACCGGCACCATTCTGCTCACGCCCAACGAGCGCCGAGTTGCTGAGGACCGGCGCGACTGCTACTGGCTCTACGTCGTCACCAACTGCGACGCGACGCCGACGCTCGAGACACCGATCCGTGACCCCGCCCGCCTCGACTGGAACGAAGTCACGAAGGTCGCGCACTACTACCTGTCGATGAACGGGATGACGAAGCCGATGCACGTGCGCGAGGACTCGCCGCCCTACGGAGGAAACCGTCCATGACGGCCATGGGGATTCCCGCGAACGCGAAACAGCTCGCCGCCCTCGTGAAAGAAGGCGAAGGTCCGGCTCTGGAGTTCAAGCGCTCGACGGGAGAGTTGAAGGAAGGCATGCAGACGCTCTGCGCCTTCCTGAACGACTCTGGCGGCATGGTGCTCTTCGGCGTCGTCACCTTCAGGGCGCCGTTGGTCGCCGGCGGCGCGGCGGGAACTTCAACGAGCGAGACTGGGGACCAAGTCACCGCAGAAGTCACCGCACAAGTGACCGCAGAAGTCACCGCACAAGTGGCGGCGTTCTGCCGCGAACCTCAACCGGCGAAGGCCATCATGGCCGAACTGGGGCTCAAGCACTCGCGGAAGGGATGATGGCGACATGTCGTACGTAGTGTTCGCGATCCTCGGTGCCGCGATCGGCGGGGCACTGGCCTGGCTGCTGGCCGTCAGCCGTACGCGGTCGCAATCGACGATCACGATCGAGGAGGCCGATCGGCGCGCCAATGCCGCCGTAAGTCAGGCCGCCGCCCTGGATGCCACCGTCGTCGAGCTTCGTGGACAACTCCAGAGGACGGATACCAGCGTCGAGCAACTCCGAGTCCAGCTCGACGCCGAGCGTGGTGCCAAGGTCAAAGCCGAGACGGAACTGAAGGATGCGGGCCTTCACCTCCAGAAGGAACGCGAGGTGCTGGAGGACGCCAAGATCCGGCTCAGCGACGCGTTCAAAGCTCTGGCCGGAGACGCGCTGAACACCAGCAATGAGGCATTCCTCAGGCTGGCAAACGAGACGTTTGGTAAGGTGCTGGCCGAGGCAAAGGGCGACCTTGGCCAGCGGCAGGAAGCGATCGACGGACTGGTCAAGCCCCTGGCGGAGTCGCTACAGCGATTCGATGAACATGTCCGTGGCCTGGAGACGACTCGCCAGGAGGCGTACACGAGCATCGCGGGGTACATCAAGGCGTTGACGAGCACCCAGGAGCAACTCCAGCGAGAGACGGCGAGCCTGGTCACCGCCCTGAGGGTTCCGCAGGTGCGTGGCCGCTGGGGCGAGCTGACGCTGAAGCGAGTTGTCGAACTGGCGGGGATGTCGGACCACTGCGATTTCACGGAGCAGGTGACGGTCGATTCCGAGGCCGGCCGCCAGCGCCCCGATCTGGTCGTCCACCTGCCCGGCGAGCGCGAGATCGTCGTCGACGCAAAAGTGGCCTTGGACGCCTTCCTGGACGCCGTGTCATCAGGTTCTGAGGAGCAGCGGAGCGCCGCTCTGACCCGTCACGCGGCGCAAGTCCGCACCCACATGCTGGCTCTGGCCGGCAAGAACTACTGGGAGCAGTTCCCCAAGGCTCCGGAGTTCGTCGTGATGTTCATCCCGGGTGAATCATTCTTCGCCGCGGCCGTGGATGCGGACCGCCAGTTGATCGAAGATGCCCTGGACAAGCGAGTCGTGTTGGCCACCCCCGCAACCCTGATTGCACTGATTCGGGCCGTTGCGTACGGATGGCGACAGGAGCAGATCGCGAAAAACGCTCAGGAGATCAGCGACCTCGGCAAACAGCTACACGACCGGATGAGAGTGCTGGCCGAGCACGTCACCGATATCGGCGGTAGCCTCGAGAAGGCCAACGAGGCGTACAACAAGGCCGTGGGTTCGATGGAAGCGAGGGTCTTTCCGACCGCCAGGCGATTCAAGGACCTGGGCGCTGCCACGGGCGACGAGATACCCGCCCTGGCTCCCGTCCAGACGACGCCTCGTGCACTCGTCGCCCCGGAGCCGGGGGAGGGGCAAGCATGACGCGCCTGAATGCAATCAAGCAAGGAAGCACGAGGTGATCTGGGGAGCGGGCGAAGGCGGCGGCGGCAGATACGGCTCGCCCTGGCCATGCGGCACGAAGACAAGGCTAGCCCTGTGGTGAGGTATCCATGACGATGATCGAGGATCCACGTCGGCAGCTTAGCTACCTGCAGCAGTGCCTATCGAGCGACAAGAAGCCGCTCGGTCTCTTCCTAGGCGCTGGTTGCCCGATGGCCATCCGGGTGGATGGCGACGAGAAGCGGCCGCTCATCCCGGATGTCGCCGGGATCACCCTGATCGTACGCGATGGCCTAGCGAAGCTCCCAGACTGCGAGCCCCTCCTCAAGATCGTTGAGGAACACTTCGCGAAAGACGGACGCGACACTCCAACCATGGAGGACATGCTCACGCACATCCGTGCGCTCCGCGCCGTCGCGGGCAAGGACGAGGTGCGCGGACTCACCGCCCAGAACCTAGACGCGTTGGACGACGCAATCTGTCAGATCATCAATAGCGTCGTGGACCAGGTGCTGCCCGGTCCGGAGACGCCGTATCACCACGCCGCCTCTTGGGTGGATGCTGTGGCGCGCGAGAACCCGATTGAGATCTTCACCACCAACTACGATCTTCTGATGGAGCAGGCGTTCGAGGATATGCGTGTTCCGTACTTCGATGGATTCGCCGGGGTGCGAGAGCCGTTCTTCGATCTCCGAGCGATGGAAGAAGACCCGCTTCCGCCGCGCTGGGCGCGGCTGTGGAAACTCCACGGCTCGATTAATTGGTATCAGGTGACCGACAAGGGCGTATTCCGTGGGAGCACGACAAAGGAGGGCACCTCCAAGCGCGTGATTCATCCCTCGTACCTGAAGTACCAGGAGAGCAGGCGTATGCCCTACCTGGCCATGATCGACCGACTGCGCGCATTTCTAAAGCAACCCACGGCCACGCTCGTTCTCTGCGGCTATTCCTTCCGCGACGAACACATCAATGAGGTGATTGTGCAGGGGCTACAGTCCACTCAAACCACCGTTGCCTTCGCGCTCCTGTTTGATGAAGTCGTCTCGCATTCGCAGGCCGCTGCCCTTGCTCTGAAGCGGTCGAATCTCAACGTTCTGGCGCGTGACGGTGCGGTCATCGGCGGCCAGAAGGCCGAATGGCCGCAAAGAGACGCGGAAGCGGTCTCGGCGGACGACGGCAGGTTCGTGCGGTGGACGCCGGTCGATCCTGAGAACAAAGGGGGGAACTGGTCGGCCGAGTTCAGGCTGGGAGATTTCGCCATCTTCGGGCAGTTCCTGCAAGAACTGGTCGGCACTGTGCGACAGGCACCGGCGGTTCCCAATGCCCAATAGTCCGACCTATCTCGGAACCGTTCAAGACGTCCAGGGCGCAACCATCAGCATCGCCCTGGATAAGGACACGGTGTCCGGGCTCGTCTTCATCGACGGACATGGCTACCGTATCGGCCAGATCGGCAGCTTCGTCCGCATTTCCATCGGCTTCACCGACCTGTTCGGAATCGTCTCCCAAGTCGGCGCGGGGGCCGTCCCTGAAGCACTGGCCAAGGCGGAACCTTATGGCTACCGCTGGCTGAAGGTGCAGCTCATCGGCGAAGGCCTCCGCTCGGGCGAGTTTAGACGCGGCATCTCGCAGTATCCGACGATCGGCGACGAGGCACACCTTGTCATCGAACACGACTTGGCCCGCATCTATGGCAGGCCGGACGCACCACATCTCGTCAGAATTGGAAGTCTCGCCAGTACGGAGTCCATTCCCGCGCTGATCGACATTAATCGCCTCATCACCCGCCACAGCGCCGTGGTTGGGGCGACCGGCGCCGGTAAGTCCACCACAGTGGTGAATCTCCTCGCTTGGCTCTCTGATCCCGGCCGCTATCCCTCGGCGCGCATCATTGTTCTGGACATCCATGGCGAATATCACGCCGCACTGAGTGACCGCGCCACGATCTTTCGGGTCGGTGCGGATGGAGCCCGAGGCGAGCGGCCACTGTTTATCCCGTATTGGGCTTTGAGTCTTGATGAGCTGTTGAATGTGACGCCGTTCCGGGAACTGAACGACGCCGACCGCGCGGCTGTGGTCGAGAAGGTGAAGGAGCTGAAACTCGCTTCGCTTCGAGTACGGGCACGCCAGGGCGTCACGGCTGACACCATGACAGTGGATACTCCCATTCCATTCAGCATTCATCGTCTTTGGTACGAATTGCACCGCTACGTGTGCTCAACTCACAACGCGCAGCGCGACAACCAGACTTCCGCTACGGAGGCTATCGAAATCGGCCAAGATGGACAACTGCTGCTGGGCGACATAATGGGCGTGAACCCTCCCAAGTACCGCGCGATCACGGCAGGTGGCCCCGGCCGCGTGTACTTGAGTGCTGCTCCGCTCAACATAAGGCGGCAGATCCTCGCTACCGAATCGCTTCTCCGCGACACGCGATACGACTTCATGTTCCGCCCAGGCCCATGGTGCCCACAGCCCACGCTTCAGCATCTCGACGCTCAACCGGCTGACGACCTCGAGACTCTCTTGGGATCATGGGTGGGCGGCGACAGACCCATTACTATCCTTGACCTTTCCGGGGTACCGGTCTCCATCCTCATGGACCTCGTAGGGGTGCTCCTTCGACTGCTATTCGATGCCCTCTTCTGGGCCCGCTACCTGCCCGAAGGCGGAAGGAGACGCCCTCTGTTGTTTGTCCTGGAGGAAGCGCACGCCTATCTGAACGCCGGCAATGCGAGCCCGGCTGCGACGGCGGCCCGCAGGATTGTGAAGGAAGGCCGCAAGTACGGGTTGGGCGCGTTGATCGTAAGCCAGAGACCCGCGGAGATCGATCCGACCATTCTGTCGCAGTGCGGGACGATCTTCGCCATGCGCCTGGCCAACGCTACCGACCGATCCCACGTTATCGGTACGGCAAGCGACAACCTCGAAGGGCTCTTCAACATGCTTCCAGCCTTGCGCACGGGTGAGGCGATCATTGTCGGCGAGGCTGTCCAACTGCCTCTACGCGCCCTGATTGAGGCACCCGCGAGGAACCGCCGTCCGGACAGCGGTGATCCTAAGGTCTACGACCCGGACCAGGACGGCGGCTGGAACCGGCCCAAACAGGCCGAGAACTACGCCAGTGTTCTTGAGAAGTGGCGGAGCGAAGACCCGAGGGGCGGAGGAACTCCTGGAGGTGCAGCATGAACAGAACGCCCGTTACGTCGAGCAACGTCGCCTCCGTTGGCTATGACGCCAAGACGATGACGCTGGAGGTTGGGTTCAACAGCGGCTCTGTCTATCAATACTTCGATGTCCCGGAAGCGGAGTATCTGGGTTTGATGAGCGCCTCGTCGGTGGGAAGGTACCTGAATAAGAACATCAAGGGCAGGTATCGTTATACACAGATCTGACAAGATTATGCTGATTGACATGCAATCTGGCGGGGCGGCGCAACCGTGATTCCCAAGGACTGCAAATGCCTCGCCGAGGTGGACTTTCCGATCGCCGAGGTGTCGAAGCACGCGGCGCGGGAGAAGTCGATCCGGCATGGGCATCCGAGCACGCTGCACTTGTGGTGGGCGCGCCGGCCGCTGGCGTCGAGCCGCGCGGTGCTGCTCGGGCTGCTGTGGCCGGACCCGTGCGATCCGCTCTGCCCGGCGGAGTTCAAGGAGCAGGCGCGAAAGCTCTTGCCGCAGGTGGGTGGCTGCAATCCGGGCAGCACGGACGAGGACCTCCGCAAGGCGCTGCTCCGCTTCATCGCCGACTTCGCAAACTGGGACAACGCAGCCAATCGCACGTATCTCGATGTGAGCCGGGCCCTCGTGAAAGCAGCCCACGGTGAAGAGCCGCCGCTCGTCGTGGATCCGTTCGCCGGCGGCGGCTCAATCCCGCTCGAGGCGCTGCGGCTAGGATGCGACGCATTCGCGAGCGATCTGAATCCGGTCGCCTGCCTGATTCTCAAGGTGATGCTCGAGGACATTCCGCGCCACGGGCCGAAGCTCGCCGAGGAGCTGCGTCGCGTCGGGGCGGAGATCAAGGCGCAGGCGGAGACGGAGCTGGCCGACCTCTATCCGAAGGAGCTGGACGGGGCGACGCCGATTGCCTACCTCTGGGCACGGACCGTGCGCTGCGAGTCGCCGAACTGCGGTGCGGAGATCCCGCTCGTGCGATCGTTCTGGCTCTGCAAGAAGGCGAATCGCCGGCGGGCGCTCAGGCACCGGGTCGTGCGGCCTGCGGGCGAGCCGCCGCGCGTCGAGTTCGAGGTGTTCGAGCCAAAGGCGGAGAACGACGTGTCCGGCGGAACCGTGACGCGCGCGAAAGCAACGTGCGTCGGCTGCGGCGCAGTGCTCCCGCCCGAGCGTGTGCGGGCGCAGCTCGCCTCGCAGCGCGGTGGGGCTGACGTGGTATTCGATGCGCAGGGCCGCCGCGGGGCCGGGGCGCGAATGCTCGCCGTCGTGACACTCGAGTCCAGCGAATCTGGGAGGCACTACCGGTTACCCACCGAGGGTGACTATGTGGCCGTTCGCGCGGCGCAGGATCGGCTAGCGGCCGTTCTCGGCGAGTGGGAGCGGGGTCGGAAGCAGGGCCTCTGCCCGGTGCCAGATGAGCCGTTGCCACCGATCGGAACACTGGGCTTCCGCGTGCAGCGCTACGGCATGCTCCAGTGGGGCGACCTTTTCACGGCGCGGCAAAAAGTGGCACTGCTGGACATCGGCTTGGCGATCAAGCGGTGCGGATCGGCCGACGTGCAGGAATTGCTGGGACTTGCCTTCGATGGGGTAGTGGACCGCAACGCCGTCCTGTCGACGTGGCGGCCACAGGCTGACCAGGAAAAGGTGGAGCACGTCTTCGCACGCCAGGCACTACCGATGTCCTGGGATTTCGCCGAAGCGGTTCCGACATCAGATTCGACAGGAAGTCTGGGCGATCGAGTTGAAGCAACGAGTGGGACAACGGCGGCGTTCGCGACGTGGGTTGGGGGCGGCGAAGGCTTGCGAGTCGGCCAGGTCCAACTCGCGGACGCAGCGGAGCATCCTCTTCCGAACGAGAGTGCGGGGACATGGTTCTCGGACCCGCCCTACTACGACGCTGTGCCCTACGCTGACCTGTCCGACTTCTTCTTGGTCTGGTTGAAGCGCGGCATGGCGGCCAACCGCCTCTTGGTTGATCCGTTCGACGCGACCAATCCGCTCTCACCCAAGCGACGCGAGGCTGTTCAAGATGAGGCTAAGCGCGACAACGGACGCCCGAAAGACCGCGCGTGGTTCGAGGAGACGATGGCCCGCGCTTTCGCCGAAGGGCGGCGGGTGCTGCGAGCGGACGGGGTCGGCTCAGTAGTCTTCGCCCACAAGACCACCGAGGGCTGGGAGGCACTGCTTTCCGGCATGATCCGGGGCGGGTGGACGATCACCGGCTCTTGGCCGATCGCGACGGAGATGGCGACTCGCTTGCGCGCCCGCGAGTCTGCAGCCCTAGCCACCAGCGTCCATCTCGTGTGCCGCCCGCGCCCCGACGATACCGGAGTTGGCGACTGGGGTGGTGTTCTGCGGGAACTGCCAGACCGAGTGGGCGCGTGGATGGAGCGTCTGCAGGGCGAGGGCGTCCGCGGTGCCGACCTCGTGTTCGCCTGTATTGGGCCGGCGCTCGAGATCTTCAGCCGCTACAAGAGCGTCGAGGCCGCCGACGGACGCGAGGTGAAGCTCGCCGAGTACCTGGAGAAGGTCTGGGAGGTCGTGGGCCGTAGCGCGCTGGCGCAAGTACTCGGCACCGCCGACGCGAAGGCCCGCAATGGCGCGGCCGGGGCCGTCGAGGAGGACGCCCGGCTCACTGCGCTCTTCCTCTGGACGCTCCAGAGCACGAACCCGTCGACAGAATCCCTGGCAGGCGGCGACACGGCGGCCGCCGCGAGCGACGAGCCCGAGGACGAGGAGCCGTCCGACGAGGACGAGGAAGAGGGCTCCTCCCGCGGGAAGGCCAAGGGCTTCACGCTGGTCTTCGATATCGTGCGCCGCTTCGCGCAGCCGCTCGGCATCGAGCTTCCCAAGTGGGAAGGCCGGGTCATCGAGACGAAGAAGGGCGTCGTGCGCCTGCTGCCCATCGCTGAGCGCGCGAAGCAGCTTTTCGGCGAGAACGGCGCTCAGGCCGTGGCCGCGCGTCTCGAGCAGGAAACCACCACGACCAACCCGCTGCAGGGGATGCTCTTCCCCGACATGCAGCCCGGCGCGGCCCCCACGATCCGCGGGCGCGGCCGGGGCTTTAGGAAGCGAGGGGACGCCGAGGTCTCGGACGAGAGCCTGGCCGCCGCCCGAGAGGCCACGACCCTCGACCGCGTCCACGCGGCCATGCTGCTCCAGGCCGCCGGCCGCACCAACGCTCTGCGCGCGCTCCTCAAGGCCGAGCAGGAGCGCGGGCCAGACTTCATACGCCTCGCGAACGCCCTTTCGGCTCTCTACCCGAAGAGGAGCGAGGAGAAGCGCTTGCTCGATGCTATGCTCCTCGCGGTGCCGAGGTGAGAGACATGAAACCCACGATTCAGCAACTTGTCTTGAAGCGGTTTCGCAGCGTGCCTTCCGAGCGCATCACGTTCGACAACCCGACCATCTTC
>Ga0315282_10018180_pt1 | contig 10079 bp, 8 predicted proteins | sample YL17G07_20_MG_FD_203693 | JGI IMG/M metagenome (GOLD analysis project Ga0315282, IMG submission 203693) | Sediment microbial communities from Yellowstone Lake, YNP, Wyoming, USA - YL17G07_20 | ecosystem: Environmental > Aquatic > Freshwater > Lake > Sediment | place: USA: Wyoming | collected... | reverse complement strand
CCTTCTACATCGAGGTGCCCCCGCTCCGGCTCCCCGTGCTGGCGAACGTCCTCCAGAAGACCCTGGCCCGCGTCACCTGGTACCTGAAGGAGATTCTGCCCATCTTCATCGGGGTGAGCGTGGTCATCTGGCTGGGGCAGATGGTCGGCCTGTTCCAGCTCCTGCTAGGGCTGCTCCACGCGCCGCTGGCCATGCTGGGACTTCCGGCCAAGGCCGCCCCGGCCTTCCTCTTCGGCTTCTTCCGGCGTGACTACGGCGCGGCCGGCCTCTACGACCTGCACGCCTCGGGCGTCCTCGACATGAACCAGGTCGTGGTGGCCGCCGTCACGCTGACGCTGTTCCTGCCCTGCGTCGCCCAGTTCATCACCATGGTCCGCGAGCAGGGGCTCAAGGTGGGGCTGGCCATCGGCTGCTTCGTGCTGGCCTTCTCCTTCGCCACCGGCCTGGCCCTGCACCTGGCCCTGAGCGCGACGGGGGTTGTGCTATGAAGTGCGAGCTGTGCGGCTTCGAGTTCGAGGAGTCCGAGGCGGCCAGGGGTTGCTCGGGCTGCGCCTCGATGGGCGGCTGCGGGCTGATCCGCTGCCCCAACTGCGGCTACGAGTGGCCGAAGGAGCCGGCCTGGGTCACCAAACTGATGCGGCTGCTGAAAGGAAAGAAGAGCCATGGGTCTGAGCCACAGGGCTGAGGAGATACTCGAAACTCTCTGGGTGCAGCTCGAGCAGACGGGGCAGCCCGTCACCGAGGTGGGCGCCGGGCGCGGCGACGAGGCGATCACCGAGCTGGCCGAGGCCGGGCTCATCGAGCCGCAGGGCGAGCGCATCGTCCTTACCGACCGGGGCCGCAAGGAGGCCGAGCGGGCCATCCGGCGCCACCGCCTGGCCGAGCGCCTCATGGTCGACGTGCTCGACATCGGCGAGGATGCCTTCTGCGAGACGGGCTGCCGCTTCGAGCACCTGCTCAAGGAAGGGGTCGAGGAGAGTGTGTGCACCCTGCTCGGCCACCCCAAGCTCTGCCCCCACGGCAAGCCCATCCCGCCCGGGCCCTGCTGCAAGGAGTGCCGCCGGAGTGCCCGCAAGGTCGTCTCGCCGCTCTCGAGCCTCGAGGTCGACGAGTCGGGCCGCGTGGCCTACATCAACGCCTCCGAACCGGCCCACCTTCACAAGCTCATGGCCATGGGCGTGCTGCCCGGCATGGGCCTCAAGATGATCCAGACCTTCCCGAGCTACGTCTTCCAGGTGGGCCAGACGCAGTACGCCGTCGACCGCGCCCTGGCCGACTGCGTCTACGTCCGCCTCGACAACGGCGCCACCCCCAAGCGCAAGCGCCGCCGCTGGGGCAGGCTGCCGTTTGGGGGGGGAAGGTAGGCTTCCGCCGCGGGGCGGGCGGCGATAAGCGTCGTCCTGGCGGGTCTTCAGCCGCCGCCGATGCCGGGCGCTAGCGCTGCTACGCCTCCGCTCGGCGCCGTCCTCCAGCCCGCGCCATTACTCGCGTCTGGCCACCCGCCTGACGGCCGAACGAGCGTGTTCCTTTCCACCACGGCAAGAGGCGATGTGGCGATGGCGGCTCATCTGTCACTCAGCTTCAAGAACGGCAATGGCCGCGTCGCCATTCCCACCCCCCGAGGCAGCGCCGAGGTGACACCCCGCCCCCCGACAGGTTCCGCAATAGCCATTGAGTCTTGAGGGGGCGGTTATTGCCCGTGGCGGCTCGCCACCCCCCGACAGGTTCCGCAATAGCCCCTGGGCGTTGAGGGAGCGGTTATTGCCTGTCAGCGCTGCCGACCCGCTGCCAACGGCAGCGGGATTCCGGGCCCACACCGACCATTCAGTAGCCGCTGCACCGCAAGGGCCCGGTTATCGCCCGTGGCGGCTCGCCACCTTGACAGCAATTGCCCTGCGTGCTAACCGTGGCGCGCAAGCCCTCGGGGCGGGCACGATGCCCTGTCCCTACGGCTACTTACCGGGGTGAGAGGGAGCTGGCGATGCGCACCACGAGCACTCTGCCGCAAGGGCTGAAGGTCTGCGGCGTGGTGCCGGCCAGGCTGGGCTCCACCCGCCTGCCGCGCAAGGTGCTGCGGGATGTTGCCGGCAAGCCCATGCTCCAGTGGGTGCTCGAGGCGGCCAACCACCCGGACCTGCTCGCCAACCTCGTCGTGGCCACCGACGCCGAGGAGGTGCGCCTCTTCTGCGAGGGGGCCGGCTGGCGCGCCCTGATGACCTCGCCCGACCACCCCTCCGGTACCGACCGGCTCTGGGAGGTGGCGCAGCAGATTGCCGCCGACGTCTACGTCAACATCCAGGGCGACGAGCCGCTCCTGCGCCGCGAGCACCTCGAGGCCCTGCTGGCCCCGTTTGCCGATGCAAACGTAGAGGTGACCACCCTGGCCACGCCCATGCCCCGCGAGGAGGCCGCCGACCCCAACCGCGTCAAGGTCGTGGTGGCCAGGCTGTCCGCGGCCGGCGGGCGCGCCCTCTACTTCTCCCGCGCTCTCATCCCCTACGACCGCGAGGACTCCCCCGGCGGGCCGATCCTCAAGCACCTGGGCTTCTACGCCTACCGGCGGGCCGTCCTGGAGCTCTTCCACCGCGCCAAACCTTCCGCCCTGGAGAGCCGCGAGAGGCTCGAGCAGTTGAGGCTGCTGGAGAACGGCGTCGCCATTCACGTCGCCCTCACCCCGTATGACACCGTGGGCGTGGACACCGAGGCCGACCTGCTCCGGGCAGAGGCCATCCTGCGGGCCCGCGGCAAGTAGTGCGCTACCTCTACACGGCAGGCCTCGCCCTCTACCTGCTCGCCAGGCTCCCGGGCTTCATCGTGGCGGGGCTGGCCAAGGGCAAGCACGACCTGCCCCGGCGCCTGCGCGAGAGCTTCCTTGGTCCGAAGTTTTCGGGGCCGCAGGGGGTGCTGCCGCCCGGCCGGGGTGGGGCCATCTGGGTCCACGCCTGCTCGATGGGCGAGGTGCTGGCGGCCAGAACGCTCATCTGCGGGCTGCGCGAGCGCTTCCCGGGGCACCCCATCGTCCTGTCGACCGTCACCCGCACCGGCTACGATATCGCCCAGCGAAGCCTCAAGGGCTGCCTCGAGGGCCTGTTCTACTTCCCCTTCGACCTGCCGCTGGCCGTCAGGCGCGCCGTGGCTGCCGTACGCCCCGCCGCCGTGGTCATCGTCGAGACGGAGATCTGGCCCAACTTCCTGCTCGAGTGCTACCGGCGCGGCGTGGCCGTGGCCTGGGTGAACGGGCGCATCTCAGACCGGGCCTTCTCGCGCTACCAATTGGCCGCCCCGCTCCTCTCCCCGCTCCTGGCCCAGGCCAAGCTCCTCATCATGCGCACCGAGGAGGACGCCCGGCGCATCCAGCGGATGGGGGCCCCGGCCGAGCGCGTGGTGGTGGCGGGAAATCTGAAGTATGACCGCGACACGGATTCGGGCCTGGGCGAGGTCGCCCGCGCGCTGGCCGAGCTGCCGGCCCTGGCCGGGGGCAGCGGGCCGCTGATCGTGGCCGGGAGCACCACCGAGCCCGAGGAGGCCATCGTGCTCGAGGCCCTGCGGCTGGTGCGCCGGCGCCCAGGCCTCGAGGCCGCGCGGCTGCTGCTCGCCCCCCGACACCCGGAGCGCTTCGAGGAGGTGGCCGCCCTCGTCCGGGCACGGGGCCTGAGCCTGGCCCGCCGCTCGGATGCAGCCGCGCCGCCCGCCGACGTCGTGCTGCTCGACACCATTGGCGAGCTGGCCGCCGCCTACGCCCTGGCCGACGCCGTCTTCGTGGGGGGCAGCTTCGCCAGCCGCGGTGGCCAGAGCATCCTCGAGCCGGCCATGCACTCTCGCGCGGCCGTGGTCGGGCCGCACATGGAGAACTTCCGCGAGGTCCTGGCCGACTTCAAGGCCGCGGGGGCGACCGTTCAGCTCTCGGCCGAGGAGCCCCAGGAGGCCGCGCGAGCCCTGGCCGGGGCCTGGGCGCGACTCCTCGAGCACCCCGAGGAGGCCGCCGAGATGGGTAGACGTGCCCGCGAGGTGCTGGCCCGCAACGCCGGGGCGACCGCGCGCGCCCTGGACTACCTTGCCCCGGTCATCGAGGCCGCCTTCGCCACCCACCCTGCCTGACGGCCCAACAGCCCACTACCCAAAACAAGACCCAAAATAGGAACAGCAAGAAACAGCAAAGATGCCCTCGGTCGCCGGGCGGGCTCGTGCTCTGCCTCTGGCGCCTGGGATGCCCTTGCACCCGCTAACGCCACAGGCCTCCCTCGCGCACTTAGGTCGGCTTTGCCGACTTTGGAAGTGCGCGCCCTTTGCACTGGCAGGCCCTAGGAGCCACCTGGGCTGCTGGTGGCATTGAGCGAGCCATTGCCTCTGTGCTGCCTGGTATCGGCTGCAGGCCCTGCCTGCCAAAGGTCGGGAAGCCCTGTGACGAGCGGATACCCGCAAGGGCTATCCCAAATGGCGCCGTCTAGGCAGAGCACGGATGGTGAAGAGGAAGAGAAGAGTCCTCCTTGCCGCGCTGCCTTGCCCCTGCAACGCCCCGCTGCCAACGGCAGCGGGACTCCGCCCCCACGCTGAGCCTGCAACACCTTCGAGCTCCAAGGGGGCGGCATTGCCCGTCGGCGCTGCCGACCCCGCAAGGGCTATCCCAAATGGCGCCTGCAAGGCAGAGCACGGATGGTTGAAGAGGAAGAGAAGAGTTCTCATTGCCGCGTCGCCGCTTGCTGTTGAGACTCCGTGCCTCGCCGACACGGCCAGCGGCCGAAGCTAAGCGCTGACGCAGCCTGCATCCCGGCCCACCTGAGGCCCCAATCTGCGCTGACGCCGGCAGCCGCCTACAATTTAACCGTCATTTCCCTGATCATCACCAGCAGCATCTTGAAGGGCCCCGAGGCGGCCCGCAGCGCGTGGGGCTGGCCCGCGGGCATGATGATGATCTCGCCCGCCCGCACCCGGTTGGCTTGCCCCGAGATGCTGATCTCGGCCTCGCCGTCGACCACCTGCACCAGGGCGTCGAACGGGGCGGTGTGCTCGCTGAGGCCCTGCCCGGCGGCGAAGGCGAAGAGCGTTACCGTGCCCGTCTTCTTGTCGATGACCGTGCGGCTGACCACCGAGCCTTCCTGGTAGGCCACCAGATCGGCCAGGTTGTGGGGCTGCCCGATGAACCCTTCCTGTCCCGCGGCCTGTGCCATGCTTTCTCCTTCTACCTTCTTGCTCCCTGCTTGAGGTTTGTCCCGCTAGGGCCATAAGTAATGCCTCCGGGAGGCCAAATCCAGGGCGGAGTGCAATTCGGGTGACTCGTGAATTTTTTCTCTTGACTCCCGGCTTGCCGCCTTGGTAAAGTAAGGTTTTTCGTGCCCCAGGGAAAACTCAAAGCAAATTTGGGAGTTGAGGGAACCGACCTGTGAACAAGACCTATCTGCTCACCCCAGGCCCGACGCCGGTGCCCCCCGAGGTGCTGCTGGCCATGGCCGAACCCATCATCCACCACCGCTCCCCGGCCTTCCGGGCGATCTTCCGCGAGTGCCGCGAGGGCTTGAAGCGCCTCTTCCAGACCGAGCAGGAGGTGCTCATCTTCGTCGCCTCCGGCACCGGCGCCATGGAGGCCGCGGTGGCCAACATCATCGCCCCCGGCGACCGCGCCCTGGTCATCGAGGCGGGCAAGTTCGGCGAGCGCTGGACGGAGCTGTGCCAGGCCTATGGCGCCGCGGTGGAGCGCATCCTGCCCGGCTGGGGCCACATGTGCCCCGCCGCGGACGTCGCCGCGAAGCTTAAGGCCGACCCCGGCATCCGGGCCGTCTTCTGCCAGGCCAACGAGACCTCGACCGGGGTGTGCGCGCCGCTCAAGGAGCTGGGCGAGGTCTGCCGCAACAGCGGCGCCCTGCTGGTGGTCGATGCGGTCTCGGCCCTGGGCGCGATGGACATCCCCACCGACCGCTGGGGCATCGACATCCTCGTCTCCGGCTCCCAGAAGGCCCTTATGCTGCCCCCGGGGCTGGCCTTCGCCTCGGTCTCCCCCAAGGCCTGGAAGGTGGTCGAGCAGCTCAACCGCCCGAGCTACTACTTCAGCCTGACCAAGACCCTCAAGGCCGCCCAGAAGGACCAGGGGCCCTACACCTCGGCCGTGACCCTCATGTACGGCCTGCGCGCCGTGCTGCGCATGATGGCAGACGACGGCCTCGAAACCATCTTCGCCCGGCACCGCAAGCTCTCCGCGGCCACCAAGGCGGCCGTGTTGGCCTTGGGCCTCACCCTCTACGCCAAGGACAACCCCTCGGACTGCCTGACGGCGGTCGAGGCGCCGGCAAACATCGACGCCCAGGACATCGTCGCCAAGCTCCGCGACGGCCACGGCATCACCATCGCCGGCGGCCAGGCCCAGCTCAAGGGCAAGATCTTCCGCATCTCCCACATGGGCTACATCTCGGGCTCCGACATCCTGCTCACCGTCGCCGCCCTCGAGCAGGTGCTGCGCGACCTGGGGCACAGCGTCCAGCTCGGGCAGGGGGTGGCGGCCGCGCAAGCCGTGCTGAGCCAGCCGTAATCGCAGCGTTTTGCCGTTAACCCGTGACCTGCCGGGAAGCGGCCCGGTAGATAGGCCAGGCAGCTCAGGCCCAAGGTGGTCAACATGAAGGTTCTCGTTGCCGACAACCTCGCCCAGTGCGGAATCGACATCCTCCAGCAGGCCCCGGGGATCGAGTGCGTGGTCAAGAAGGGCCTTTCCCCGGATGAGCTCAAGGCCGAGATAGCCGACGCCGACGGCCTCCTCATCCGCTCGGCCACCAAGGTCACGGCCGATATCATCGAGGCGGGCAAGAAGCTGCGCGTCGTGGGGCGGGCCGGCATCGGCCTCGACAACGTCGACGTGGCCGCGGCCAGCAAGCGCGGCATCGTGGTCATGAACGTCCCCGACGGCAACGTCGTCACCACCGCCGAGCACGCCATCTCCATGATGCTCGCCCTGTCGCGGAACATCCCGCAGGCGACGGCCTCGCTCAAGGCCGGCAAGTGGGAGAAGAGCAAGCTCAAGGGTCGCGAGATCTACAACAAGACGCTGGGCATCATCGGCATCGGGCGCATCGGCAAGATCGTCGCCGAACGGGCCCTCGGGCTCAAGATGCGCGTCATCGCCTACGACCCCTACATTACCCCGGACTCGGTCGAGAAGGTGGGCGACATCGAGGTGGTCACCTTCGACGAGCTGCTCAAGCGCGCCGACTACATCACCCTGCACGTCCCCAAGACCCCCGAGACGGCCAACCTGCTCAATGCGGCGGCCTTCGCCAAGATGAAGCCCGGCGTGATGGTCATCAACTGCGCGCGCGGCGGCATCATCGACGAGGCGGCCCTGCTCGAGGCGATGAAGGACGGCCGCGTGGCCGGGGCGGCGATAGACGTCTTCGCCAAGGAGCCCCCGGAGGGCAACCCCCTCCTTGAGCTCGACAAGCTCATCTGCACGCCGCACCTGGGGGCCTCGACCGAAGAGGCGCAGGATAACGTCAGCCGCGCCGTGGCCGAGCAGGTCGTGGCCTATCTGACCAACGGCACAGTGCGCAACGCGGTCAACGTGCCCTCGCTCTCGGCCGACGTCCTGGCCCGGATGCAGCCCTACCTCAGCCTGGCCGAGAAGCTGGGCAACTTCCACTCCCAGATGGCCAAGGGTGCCCTCACCCAGGTCACGGTGGAGTTCCTGGGCGAGGTGGCCGAGGGCGACTGCGCCCCGCTCACCACGGCCGCCGTCAAGGGGCTGCTCACCCCGGTCTTGAAGGACGCCGTCAACTTCGTCAACGCCCCCTTCCTGGCCAGGGAGCGCGGCATCAAGGTCATCGAGAGCAAGTCCGCCACGGCGGCCGACTTCACCAGCCTCATCGTGCTGCGGGCGACCACCTCGGGCCAGGAGAACCTCATCGCCGGGACCATCTTCGGCAAGAGCGAGCCGAGGCTCGTGCGCATCAACGACTTCCGGCTGGAGGCGGCCCCGGAGGGGCACCTGCTGCTCATCCAGAACAACGACAGCCCCGGCGTCATCGGCCTCATCGGCGCCACCCTGGGCAAGCACGACCTCAACATCAGCCGCATGCAGGTGGGCCAGGAACACCGCAAGGGGCAGAACATCGTGCTGCTGAACACCGACACCCCGGTGACGGACGCCGTGCTCGACGAGCTGCGCCAGCTGGCCCCCGTCGTTTCGGCGGTGCGGCTCGAGCTGTAGAGGAAGGCTTGCCCCGCCCTTTACGCGCCCCAGGCCTTCTGCTAAGGTTAGGCAAACCGGGCAAGTTGGGGGAAGCCTTCAAGAAGCCCGCGCCAGAGAGCCGGCTCGCGGCCCCGGCGTCCCCATCGTGGCCCCCGTCGTGGCCCCCATCTTGGCCCACAGCAATTGGCCCACGGCAGCGTGCCAGCCGCCACGTCCAGCAGTGCGTGCAACAGTACGTGCAGCAATATGTGCAGCAATATGTGAAGGACAGCCTATGGCAGACGAGGAGAGCAAGGGCTACCGGGTAAACGACAGGCGCTTCAAGTTCGACCTGGGCGAGGCCGCGGCAGGCCCAAACAAGACCGAGGGCCAGCCCGAGGGCAAGGACGCAGCCGGGGGCGAGGCCGCCCCAGCCGAGAGTGAGGCCGCAGCCGGGCAGCCGGAGCAGGCCGCCGGGGCCGGTCCGCAAGAGAGTGCCATGCCGGAGGGTGCCACGCCGGAGAGTGCCGCGGGTGAGCGCCGCGCCGGCCCGCTGCCCCCGATCACCTTCGCCACCTTCATCTTCTCGCTCAACACCTCGGCCCTCATCCACCTGGGCGAGTACCCCGACCCCGTCACGGGCACCGAGCGCGACATCGACCTGGCCAAGCAGACGATCGACCTGCTGGGGATGCTCAAGGAGAAGACCCGCGGCAATCTCACCTCCGAGGAGGAGCGCATGCTCGACGCCTTCCTCTTCGACCTGCGGATGCGGTTCCTGAGGCTCAAGGGCTAAGCACACCTCGCAAGCAAAACTGAAAGGGAACACCAATGCGCACAGATTCGGACAAGCCTGAGTCGGGCGGCCGCAAACGGCTGCCCACGCGCTGGCTGGTCGGCATCGCCGCCGCCCTGGTCCTGGCCGTGGCCGCGGCCGGCTCCAACCTCCAGTGCTCGGAGGGCACGGGAGTGGCGCAGCGTGGCCCCGCGAACTTCCACACCCCGCCCTCCTTCACCGAGCTGGCCGAGGGTGTCTCCCCTGCCGTGGTCAACGTCTCGGCCTCCAAGGTGGTCAAGGAGAGCCCCGTCTTCCGGCACTTCTTCAGCCCCGACCAGAATGATGACGGCGATCAGGGGCAGCAGCAGGACCACTTCCGTGACTTCTTCGGCCGCTTCTTCGGCGACATGCCCCAGCGCGAGATGCGCCAGCGGAGCCTCGGCTCGGGCTTCGTCATCGACCAGGACGGCTTCATCCTGACCAACAACCACGTCGTCGAGAAGGCCGAGGAGATCGAGGTCAAGCTCTCAGACGGCGCCACCTACCGCGCCAAGGTCATCGGCAAGGACCCCAAGACCGACCTCGCCCTGATCAAGATCAACCCCGACAAGCCGCTGCCGGTGCTGCCCCTGGGCGAATCGAACAAGGCCCAGGTGGGCCAGTGGGTGCTCGCCATCGGCAACCCCTTCGGCCTGGGCGGCACCGTCACGCAGGGCATCATCTCCGCCAAGGGCCGGGTGATAGGTGCTGGGCCCTATGACAACTTCCTGCAGACCGACGCCTCGATCAACCCGGGCAACTCGGGCGGGCCGCTGGTCAACATGCAGGGCGAGGTTATCGGCGTCAACACGGCCATCGTGGCGGGCGGCCAGGGCATCGGCTTCGCCATCCCCATCGACATGGCCAGGGAGATACTGCCCCAGCTCAAGAGCAAGGGCTACGTCACCCGCGGCTGGCTCGGCGTGGCCATCCAGGAGGTGACCCCGGAGCTGGCCAAGTCCTTCGGGCTCAAGGAGGCCAGGGGCGCCCTGGTGGCCGACGTGACGGCGGGTGGCCCGGCGGCCAAGGCCGGCCTTGCGCCCGGCGACGTCATCGTCGAGTTCAACGGCCACAAGATCGGCGAGATGAGCGAGCTGCCCCGCGTGGTGGCGG
>Ga0315282_10018179_pt1 | contig 10079 bp, 8 predicted proteins | sample YL17G07_20_MG_FD_203693 | JGI IMG/M metagenome (GOLD analysis project Ga0315282, IMG submission 203693) | Sediment microbial communities from Yellowstone Lake, YNP, Wyoming, USA - YL17G07_20 | ecosystem: Environmental > Aquatic > Freshwater > Lake > Sediment | place: USA: Wyoming | collected... | reverse complement strand
TCTTCGAGGGCCTGTCGAGCTCCAACCGCAAGGTGCTCCTCCAGCTGGCGGGTAAGCTTGGCAAGCTCTAAGCGCCTGGACTCTGATTTCCAGAAAGGTTCCTTCCGAAGAGAGGCCGCCCGGCTCTAGGGAGGGTGTGTGTTGACGCGCGAGCCGCGCCCACCACTCTCCGGTGCGGAACCTCCCCACGGGTATCCTGGGCTCTTCTTCGCCTAGCGGTGCCCTTCCGGGCGGCGAGTCTTCGCACCTGCCCGGTCAGAGCACGTCGGCACGGCGTTGTGTGCGATCCGCCGCGCAGCAGCCGGGAGGGCAAGCGACTAGTCGCGCGCCTCGGCGTGGTGGCGGACCTCGACCCCCTGGATCAGGAACAGAACATCCTCGGCGATGTTGGTGGCGTGATCGGCGAGGCGTTCGAGGCTGCGGGCGACGAACATCAAGTTTACGCCCGGGCGAACGTTGACCGGGTCCTCCTGCATAAACCGGACAAGTTCCTCGTAAGTCGAATCGCGCAGGTCATCGACCGCATCGTCGGAGAGCAGGACGCTGCGAGCGAGTTCCGAGTCGCCGCGCACAAAGGCATCCAGACTCTTGCGCACCATGGACTGGGTGAGTTGCGCCATGCGGGGGATATCAATGAGCGGTTGCACGACGGGCTCCGGCCGGAGCGCGAGTGCCCGCTCGACGATGTTGACCGCCAGGTCGCCCATACGCTCCAGGTCGTTGTTGATCTTGATGGCCGCAGTGAGGAAGCGCAAGTCGGCCGCCATTGGCTGCTGGAGGGCCAGCAGGCGCGTGGCCAGCTCGTCAATCTCGATTTCCATCTGGTTGATGCGCGCCTCGTCTTGCAGGACTTGTTGCGCCAGGTTGTCATCCTTCTGGGCCAGGCACTGCACGCTGCGGTAGATCGCCGATTCCACCAGCGCGCCCATTTCGAGCAGCCGGTTTTTCAGTTCCCCGAGTTCTTCCACGAAATGTCTCAAGCTCGTACCTTTCTCCCGGGCGCCGCGCGCAGCTATCCGAAGCGGCCGGTGATGTAGTCCTCGGTGCGTTTGTCGGCGGGGGTCTTGAACAACCGGGCAGTCTCCCCCCATTCGATAAGCCGCCCTTGCAGCAGGAAGACGGTGTAGTCGCTGACGCGCGCGGCCTGCTGCATGTTGTGGGTCACAATCACGATAGTGTACCGGCTTTTGAGTTCGAAGATCAGGTCTTCGATTTTCGCGGTGGAGATGGGGTCGAGGGCCGAAGCCGGCTCATCCATCAACAGGATTTCGGGCTGGACCGCCAGGGCGCGGGCGATGCAGAGGCGCTGTTGCTCACCTCCGGAAAGCGTCAGGGCGCTCTTGCGCAGGCGATCCTTGACCTCGTCCCACAGGGCGGCCTGCTGCAAGGCGGCCTCTACCCGCGCCGCGCGTTCGCCCGCGTTGGCGGCCAACCCGTTGATGCGCAGCCCGTAGGCGACATTGTCAAAGATGGACTTGGGAAAGGGATTCGGCTGCTGAAAGACCATCCCCACGCGCCGGCGGAGCGCGACCACGTCAACGTCCGGGGCGAGAAGATTATGGCCGTCGAGCAGAATCTCCCCGCTGGCGCGCACCCCGGGGATCAAGTCGTTCATGCGATTGAGAGAGCGCAGGAAGGTGGATTTGCCGCAGCCGGAGGGGCCGATAATGGCCGTGATCTGACGGGAATAGATGTCCAGAGAGATGTCGTCGAGCGCTTGCCGGTCGCGATACCAGAGGCTGAAGTTGCGCGCGCAGACCCGGATTTCCTTCGCCGAGACCGCGGCTGGTCGTTCCCTCACCTCGGTGCGCAGCAGAGGAAATTCGCGATCCGCAGTGGCCGTCACCATTACACGCTCCGTCGAGCCAGACGCATGCGCGCCCGGATGATTATCGCCAGCGCGTTGAGCAGAAAAGTCAGGCCTAGCAACACCAAGACCGTGGCGTAGAGCAGAGGCTTGGTGGCATCCACGTCCGGGGACTGCGTGGATAGGATGAAAATGTGATAACCCAGCTCCATGAACTGGTCGTTGAGTTTCGTGGGCAGATAGGGGAGGTAATAGGCCGCGCCCACGAAAAGGATGGGCGCCACCTCACCGGCAGCCCGGCTGACGGCGAGAATGGCGCCCGTCAGCACGCCGGGCAGGGCATGAGGTAGGACAACGCGGAAGACTACCTGGGACTTTGTGGACCCCAGGGCATAGCTGGCTTCCCGGTAGCTCTGGGGGACTGCCTGCAGCGCCTCTTCCACACTCACAATCACCACCGGCAGCGTCAGGACTGCCAAGGTGAGCGCCGCCCAGATAATCGCCGGTTGCCCATAATGAAGCGCGCCGCCGTAGAGGGTGCGGTCGACCTGTTTCCCCACAAACTGCACAAAGAAGCCCAGCCCAAACAGTCCAAACACAATGGAGGGAACGCCCGCCAGATTGTTAACCGCCTGGCGTGCCACTCTGTAAGACCAGGACTGCCGATCGGCATACTCGGAAAAGTAAACTGCCGCCAGCACACCGAAGGGGGCTACGAATACCGTCATGATGAGGACTAGGGCTGTGGTGCCGAAAATCGCGGGGAAGATTCCTCCAGCCGTCATTCCCTGTGTCGGAGCGGCCGTGAGAAATTCCCAGGTAATTCTCTCCCAGCCGTGATACGCGATCTGTCCGATCATGATTGCCAGCAGGCCCAGGATGCCCAGCACGGCCAGCGCCGTGAGCCAGCGCAGCGAGCGGTCGAATTGGCGGCGCCAGGCCAGGCTCATCTCAAGCTCTCCCCGTCAGGTGCCGGCGCAGGCGGGCAATCATCCACTCTCCCGCACTGTTCAGAAGCAGCGTAAAGATGAACAGAAGGAGGCCCAGGAGGAACAACACGCGGTAATGAGGGCTGCCAAACACGACCTCCGCAAGTTCGGCCGCGATCGTCGCGGAGAGCGTGCGCACCGACTCGGTGAAACTCCAGGAGGTGATGGCTGCGTTTCCCGAGGCCATCAGCACAATCATGGTCTCACCGATGGCCCGTCCGAAACCGAGAACGCAGCCGGCGAAAATCCCTGGCAAAGCGGCGGGCAGCACGACACGCCAGGCAGTCTCGGCACGCGTGGCGCCCAGCGCCCAGGAGGCCTCGCGCAGGCCACGCGGCACGGCACCCAGGGCGTCCTCGCAAACCGTGTAGATGATGGGGATCACCGCCAGGCCGAGAGCGATTCCGGCATTCACGGCGTTCAGCCGGTAATCGAAATCGAATGCCCTCTGTAGCCACGAGGCGAGCACGATCAGAGCAAAGAAACCTAAGACCACAGAGGGAAAGCCGGCCAGCAGTTCGACCGCCGGCTTGACCGTCTCCCGAACCCACCCGGCGGCGAATTCCGCCGTGTAAACCGCCGCCGCCAGCGCCAGAGGAGCGGCAAACAACATAGCGATGGTTGTGATCTTCAAAGTGCCCAGAAAGAGCGGCATCAGGCTGTACTTAGGCTCCGTGGAGACGGGCTGCCAGACGTAGGGCAGCGGGGGGTCAGGGGTGCCGTAATGCTGCGGCAGAAAAAGACGACTCCAGCCAACCTCCGCCTGCGACGCTGGCTCATAGAAAAGAGGCACGGCTTCGCGTGCCACAAAGACCAGAATGAGCGCGATACAGGCGAGGGCCAACCACGCATTCAATTGGATCAGCTTGGTGATTGCCCACTCGCGCCAGCGGCGGGAAGCACGGGCCCGCTGGAGTGTTCCGCTGCTGACCGAGATGGCTAGATCGCCCATGATGAGAACGAGTACCCCGCCGGATAAAGGCTGTGCCTCAGCGTCCCGGCGGGGCTGGTTGGGGACTCCGTCACTTGACGCCGCTCTTCCTGCTCTTGGCCTGCGCCTGCTTGGCTGGGCCACCGGCGTACCGTGTTAGAACATCCTCTGGGAGAGGATAGTAGCCAACGTTTTCCACGACGGACTGTCCGTCCTTCGTCATTACCCAGTCCGCCAGCTTCTTGAGATCGCCGCCAGGTTGACCCGCCAGGTACCAGAAAAGATACCGGCTGATGGGGTAGGCTCCACTCATCACGTTGTCCATGGACGGCTCGATGGCCGGGGAGTTGGCATCCTTCCGGACGCGTAGGTGCTTGATCCCTTTGCCGTAGGCGATGCCCCCGTAACCGATCCCGCGCGTGTCGCGGGCCACCGCATTGATCACGGCTGCGGTGCCGGGAAGGGTTTGGGTGGTGGGATAGTAGTCGGCATTTTCCAGCACGTGTTCCTTGAAATATACGTAGGTTCCCGAACTGTTCTCGCGACCGTAGAGGATGATGCGCTCGTCGCGGCCGCCTACTTCTCTCCAGTTCTTGGCCACGCCGGTATAAATCTTCTTGAGCTGCTCCAGGCTCAGTTCTGAGACCGGGTTTTGCTCGTTGACGTAAACCGCCAAGCCGTCCAGCGCCACGGGAATCTCGACCACCGGCTTGCCGCGCTTCTGGCTGACCTCCGCCTTCTCCGAGTCCTTCATGGGGCGGGAGGATTCAGCAACGTCACAGGTCCCGTTAATGAGGGCGGCAATGCCGGTCCCTGACCCCCCTCCCGTCACCTGGATGGTGACTCCAGGGTTTTTGCTCATGTAGACTTCCGCCCACCGCTGGCCGAGAATCACCATAGTGTCGGAACCCTTGACAGTAATGTTCCGGCCCTGGGCCAAGCCCTGCCGGGAGACGCCGGCCAGCAGCGCTGCCCCGGCGGCCAAAAGCAGCAGGCCTCTTGCCATCTTCTTCATTGTTATTCTCCTTCCAGAATTGTTGCCGGTCCCTGTTACAGGCCGGTTACAGCCCGATGAAATCCTGGTGAACGATTAGAACTTGTAGACCACGTCAAACTGCATTCGGCTGAGCCACGGATCGCGGCAACCGGTAAAGGGTGCCGTGGTGCAATTGTTCCGGACCCCGGCAGGGACGAGACCAGTGTTCAAGAAAGGGTCCTTCAAATGACCATACCAATCGGTCCACTGCAGGGTGATGTTCTTGTGCGTCTGGTAGGCAAACAGGAACACGTGGTCACGCACGTTGGTTGAGCTCCGCAAATCGCTCTCGTTGAACGCCCCGATCACCGCGTCCTTGCCAATGTAGATAAACCTGTACCCGAACTGCATGTCCTTGGGATTCTTGGTCTGTCCGAACATTACTTCCGTCCAGAATCCCCGTCGATTTTCACCGTGGGGTCCCCGGGTGTTGTTGACAAGGTTGAAAAACGCCGTCAGGGGCCATTTCTGGGTCAGTTGGTAATCCACCTGGGCAATGAGGTCCAGATACGCAAACTTGTACAAGTACCCCGTTACGGTTGTGCCATCTGCCGCATAGGAGTAACTGTTGGAATTCGCGAGGCTGGGCTTCAGATCGCCGCTGACAAGTGCCAGGGCGATGGGATTGGACCGATTGAAGTTCACACCTGCCGCATAGAGTCCCAGTTTCGCCTTGTCGCTGAGCTGGAACTTCATCTGCAACTGACCGCCAAAAACGAAGCTGTCGTAGGCCGGCTTGGCTGGGTCGAGAGCGTAGGGCCTGTCGGCACCCTTCTGATAGCTGCCGCTCAACTCGTTGAAGGGCAGCTCGAAGCCAACAATCGTGAAATTCTTGAGACCCGGCGATTTAAGGTCAAACGCCAAGGTCTCGGCGAAGCCCTCGGGATTGACGTCGTTGTCAAAAGTGAGCGGCGTGCGGTACCAGGGGTATTTGAACTTGCCGGCATCCAGGGTCAGCTCTTTGAAAAACTTTGGCTTGTAGGTGATGAAGGCCCGGTCAATGCTGAATTGCTTGCGGTTGAAGAAGCCCGTCATCGTCTGGTTCGTCGAAATCGGATCGTCGAGTGAGCCCGTGGCGAGCGAGATTCCGCCCGAAACCTCGTCGGTGATCTTTCCGTTGATGTTCAGCCGCGCCCGGATGCGCTCCCGCTGACGAGTGGGATTACCGTCCTGGAAAAAGGGCTCGTAACGCATCCGCAGGTCACCACTGAAGTTGAAGTTGCCCAGTTGCTTACCCTGGCCGTCGGACTTCTTCGCGGTGTCCTTTAGGTCATTCTCGAGTTTGGTGACACGTTGGTTCGTCTGTGCGGCGCTGTCGGCCACGGCAGCGAGTTCACCCTTGACGAGCTCGATGTCCGGCGGAGGCGTATCGGCCGTGGACGGATTCTGGGCCGTTGGGAGAGCGCGAATTGGCAGGGCGCTGGCCGGCAGCGCTGCGCGGCTCGCAGGAACCGCAGGCTTGACGCTGGCCACCTGGCCAAGGTTGGGAACTTGATTCGAGGAGACTTGCCCCGCTTGAAGGGCGCGTTCGAGCAATTGCCTCTGCTCTTCGAGCGCCATGCGGAGCTGCTCGATCTGTTGCTGCTGAACGGCCATCTGCTCTTTCAACGCAGCCACCTCGTCGGCTCCTGGTCGTCCCGCGCGATCTTCCGGTCTACGACCGTCCTCTTGAATGTGCTGCGCGGGGCGGTTTGAAAGCGGTTTCCGGTGGTTCACCTCCTGTTGTTGGTGAGTCGTGGCGGGCTTCGTGGTAGAGGGGCCGTGATTGACCGAGGGCACGCCCGCCTCTGCTCCGGCTGCGGGAAGACCGATTGCCAGGTTGCCGGCGAGAAGGATCATGCCAGCCACCAACCGTGCTGTGATTTGTTGCTTCCGCATTCGTCGCTCCCTTGGATTGTTCATCAATGCCGTCGCGGGTCTCCCAAGGTCTCTGGGTCCGCGTCTGCTTTCCCGCTGCCTCCCGTCCTTGTCACCTTGCACTCGGGAGAATGAAGGGAGCGAGCAGGTTGGATTGCACCGCTGACCGTCAGAGACCCTTAGTTACTCTCGCAACGATCAGAACAGATTCTGTCTGCCGGGCGCCCTGTGGGTACGGAATGGCCTGACTCGCCCTCCCGCCGCAATTGGCCAAGCAGGTGAGAACTCCCCGGGGCGAGAGGCCCACCACTCCGGTCCGCCCCCGGGTTGCTCCGGCTGCCTGGCCTGCCGCCAGCTTTCTTATTGAGGAAGACGCTTGATGAGCCGCTGCAAGAGAGCCAATTTCGGGTCCGGGCGGTTACTTCGCAGCAGGCTGAAAACGAGCACGGCCACGGCGGCCAGCAGCGTCGCCAGTAGGATTCCGTCAGCGCCTTGGAGAAGTTCGAACATCGCCTCTAAGAAACGAGCCTATCCAAGGCACATTTAGGGCTGATGAAGGGTGTGTAAAGCTTCGGTTAAGTTTGCGGGGGGAATTCTCGCCTGAGGAGGCTTGCCGGGGACGAAATGTCCTAGCTGGGAGGAAGCAGGACGGTGAACGTGGAGCCTTTTCCCAACTGGCTCTCGACCTCAATCGTCCCGCTCATGCGCTCAATGACGTGCTTCACGATGGACAGGCCCAAGCCGGTTCCGCCCATTTCGCGTGACCGGGCTGTGTCCACGCGGTAGAACCTCTCGAAGATCCTGGGAAGGTGCTCGGAGGGAATGCCGATGCCTGTGTCGGTGACGGTGATGCGGATCCTGCCGTCCTCCGTGTGCTCGGTCGTGACCTGCACCTCGCCGCCCGGGCGGTTGAACTTGACGGCATTGTCGAGCAGATTGATGAAGGCCTGCTCCAAGCGGACCTTGTTCCCCGTCACCTGCGCATCCTCCAGCCGGTCGCAGCGCAGTCTCACGCCGCGCAGGTTCGCTTCCGATTCGACCGTGCGCACGGCCGCCTCCAGCGCGGCGCGAATCGAGACCCGTTCGAGTTCCCCCGCCGGCTTCCCCGACTCGAGCTCCGACAACGCCAGCAAATCCGAAGCGATATTGTTGAGCCGGATGGCGTGGGCCCGGATGATTTCCAGGAACTTCCGGTTATTCTCGGGGTCCTCGAGCGCGCCCTCGAGCAAGGTCTCCGCGTAGCCGCAGATGGCGGTCAAGGGAGTCCGCAGCTCGTGCGAGACGTTGGCGACGAAATCCTTGCGCACCCGCTCCAGACGCTCCAGGTCGGTGATGTCGTGCAAGATGGCAATCGCCCCGCGGTGCGAAGCGATGGCCAGAGGCGCTGCCTGAACTTCGAACGTCCTCCCCACCACCGGGGAAAGGTCCAGCCGCTGCCGGGAGGATTCCCCGGAGACCAGAACGCGGGTCAGGATCTCCAGCAATGCCGGGTCACGCACCAGTTCCAGCAAAGGCAAGCGTTCGGGAATCGGGCCCTGCACGCCCACGGTGCGGGCGAAGGAATCGTTGCAGAAAGTGACCCGCAACTCGCCGTCCACGGCCAGGACGCCCTCGACCATGCTGGCGAGGATGGCCTGCCGCCGCGCCGACTCCAGGCTCAGTCGGTCCACCAGCTCGCGCAGTTGGGTTGCCGTGCGGTCCAGCGACCGTGCCAGGGCGCCGAGTTCATCGTCGGCGTCTGCCACGAGAGTGCCCGAAATACGCGCATCCACCAGGCCCTCGGCAAAGGCGCGCAGGCGGCTGATGCGCCGCGTAAAGGAACGGGAGAAAAAGTAGGCGATGCCCAGCGCCAACCCGGCCGCCGCCAGCGACGCGCCCAGAATGCGCCAGCGCACAGCAGCGACAGCGGCGTCCACGTCTTCCAGCGGCACAGCCAGGCGCAGCACGCACCCTGTCTGACCGCGGTAAGTGAACCCCAGCGCCAGGTAGCAGAGGTCATGGTTGAGGGTGGCGCTGTGACGAATCGAGCTTCCCGTGCCGCTCCGCCTGGCCTCGCGAAGTTCGGGCCGGGCGGCGTGATTCTCCATGGTTTCGGGGTCGTGCTGCGAGTCGGCCAGCACAAGGCCTTGAGGATCGATGATGGTCAGGCGCGCTTGGGCTCGTTCTCCCGCCGCCCTGGCCCAACCCTCGAGCTCGGTGGCCGGAACGTCGGCGGGTTCCGCAGAAAGGATCCGTGCCTGCGCGGCCAGGCGCTGTTCCACGCTTTCCACCTGGCGCCGCGCCATGTAGCGGGTCAGGTAGAAATCCAGGACGAACAGCGGAGCCCCAATGAGGAGACAGGCGCTCAAGAAGAGCTTACGAAAGATGGGACTCTTAAGGGTCACGGAATTGCCGATTGATGATTGGCGATTGATGGTTGACCGAAAAAGACGCGCCGGCACGACGGGTCAATCGACAATCAGCAATCATCAACTCAAAACTCTTACGTCGCGTCGCCGTCCGCCGCTTCCGGCGAGAACCGATACCCGGCACCCCGCACGGTCTGTAGATACTGGGGCTTCTCGGGGTGATCTTCGATCTTCTCCCGCAGCCGCCGCATGTGAACGTCCACCGTGCGCGGCGTGACAAACCGGTCGCGGCCCCAGACCTCGTCGAGCAACTGCTCGCGGCTGAAAATGCGCCGCGGATGCGAAGCCAGAAAATGCAACAGCTTGAACTCCAGCGTGCTCAGCTCCACCGACCGGCCGCGGACCGTCACTTCCTGGGTGCGCGCGTCCAGGCGCAGGTCGCGGGTTTCGACCACCTCGGCGCTTTCCGCGGGACGCGTCTGCCGTCGCAGAACGGCCTTCGCCCGCGCCACCAACTCCCGCGGACTGAACGGCTTCACGACGTAATCATCCGCGCCGATTTCCAGACCCAACACCCGGTCGATCTCCTCACCCTTGGCGGTCAAGAAGATCACCGGAAGGGATTTCAAGCGCTCTTCGGCACGCAGACGCCGGCAAATCTCGAAGCCGTCGCGGTCCGGCAGCACGATATCGAGAAGCACCAGGTCGGCGGGATGGCGGCGGAGATATTCGAGCCCGTCCTCCCCCCGGCTAAAGCTTTCGACTTCAAAGCCCTCTTTGCGGAAGTTGTAGCGGACGAGCTCGACAATGTCTCGCTCATCCTCGATGAGCACCACCTTGGGACGCACAGCCAGATTATATCATCGGTAAATCAGAACACGCGGAGTGAACCACGCCAGGCCGGGATGCCGCGGCCCGCCTAAGGCACTTGTGCTGGGAAAGTAGCTGGCGCGCCTGGGGAGACTGGAACTCGCGGGCTAGAGACTCGCACTCCCGCGCCGGCGAAGCATCAATCCTCTTTGAATGGGGATTGTTTGTCTGCAGCCGGTTCTCTGAGGAAACGACCGAAGAAACATTCTACAGGTCCTCTGGGGTGAGCCCTGTGTGCTTG
>Ga0315282_10018178_pt1 | contig 10079 bp, 9 predicted proteins | sample YL17G07_20_MG_FD_203693 | JGI IMG/M metagenome (GOLD analysis project Ga0315282, IMG submission 203693) | Sediment microbial communities from Yellowstone Lake, YNP, Wyoming, USA - YL17G07_20 | ecosystem: Environmental > Aquatic > Freshwater > Lake > Sediment | place: USA: Wyoming | collected... | reverse complement strand
AAGGGTTTGGCCAGGACGGCAACCCGCACTTTCTCGATCATCGTGAAGAAGGAGACCAGCAGCTCCCAATTCCCCAAGTGTCCCCCCACACTTATGACGGGTTTTCTGCCTCCGCCCACGGCTTCGAAGTGCTCGCGGCCCTCCATGCCCTGGACCATTCGCCGGTGGTCGTCTTCTTCGGCCTTGTCCAAGGAAGCGAGATCAAAGGCCGCGCTGACGAAATGCCGCGCGCATCGAATCGCCGTCTGCCGCCGCCAGAGACGATCCCTCTCAGGAAAGGCCAGGGCAAGGTTCTCCAGCACCGTCCTCCTGCGTAAAGGGAAAACATAGTACCACGTCACCGCAATGGCGCCGGACAGCGCGGGACGAAGGACACGGGGACAAGCGCGCAAAACCCCCGCCCCGGCACACAGCACAAGGAATTCAAGCCAGTGAAAAAGACCAGGTCTGCGCCGGCGTACACTCGAAGGTCTCAAGACCGCTTCCGTGGTTGATCTGAAATGCGCTCGCCGTGCGCAAAGAAAGGCCTTTCAGCAATCCCAGAAACCCGTTATCACCCTTCTATATTGGGAATGGGCGCGAGTACTGGTTTCTTCTTTGCCCCGCCGGCGGGTGTCGCTTCCGGTGTCGGTGTGATGAATGGTGGTATGGGAGTGGGAGTCGGCTCGGGGGTGGGCGGCGGCTCCTCGAGCGTCGGGTCCTTTTCGTCCGTCACCACCATGTTCGGATCTACTACATAGGGCTTCTTGGTCGAATACCCGGCCTTCGCGAAGCTGTCCCGGATGATCTTTTGCTCATCCACGCCCCTCTGCCGGGCTTGGGCAACCCTCGCGTTCCAGAACTCCGTCCCCACGGTTGACAGCGGCGCCCCGCTGAAAACATTCACCAGGTTCACCAGGAGAGAACTCACTTCCTTGACCTCCATGAGGCCCTCTATTGCCACAGTGACTTTGATCTTCTCTTCTCTCGGCACCGAGGTGATCATCAGAGCTTCGATGCGGAAGTACCGCGGGTCATTAACCACGTCATAAAGAAAATTCATCGCGTTCTGATTGCTGGCCGTGAAAACGATAATGACCAGCGCGGCCCGACCGTGATTGACGATCTCCAACCGCTCCTCCGGCTTCAGCGAGATCAAAGGGACGCCCATTGGGCCCATTGGCCCCATCGGCCCCATCGGGTATGGCCCCCTCGCTCCCATCGGACCCACTGGTCCGTAGGGCCTACTCATCGGTCCCCCGTAACCGCGCATCCCCATGGGCCCATACATGCCGTAGGGCCCTCCATACATTCTGGCGGTCGTCGGATCATTGGGATCGATCTTCTTTATTACCCGTTCCACCATGTTGGCCGCCGAAAGCAGGCGGACGGCCGAGACTTCCTCCACCCCGTTCTTCCGGGCGAGAGGCAGCAGGTTCTCCAACATGATGAGCTGATGGTTGAAGGTCTGCAACATGTAGTAGCGGGGCATCTTTGTGCTAAGCCCCGGGATATCTATGATCAGCATCCTCTGCAGCAGCTTCGTGGTGAGGGTGTCGCCCATGCCGACGGTGGGAGCCGGCCCCTCGGTGGGAACCTGCTCCAGGATCCGGCGGGCCATCAAAACGTTGCTGAAGGCCGGGATTTCCTTCCCCACCTTGGTCCGAATCGCGTGAATCTGATACACCTCCGGCATTCCCACCTGTTCCAACTGTTTCATGAAATCCTGGTACTTGTCCGGATACTGAGCGTTGGTTTGGGGAAGGTAATTCAGGAGCAACCACGCGTCGTGAAGATGGCGCACCTCATCCCACAGCTTGGGTCTGCTGTCCCGAAGCTCTTTCTTCAGTTCGATGGGAAGCCGCCACCCCTCATCCTTGTTGTCCATGAAAGTGAGCTTCATAGGCACAGGCTTGACAACCCCCTGACAAGGCGAAGTCAGAAGATCCCCGGGCCAGGGCGCGCCGGTCGCATAGGCCTTTTTCATGGCGATCAACCGCTCCAGCCGCTCAGTAATGAGGTTTTCCGCGGCCGCTTGATAAGCACGGAGCCGAACCGTGTTCTCCTTCATCATCTGCTTCAGCTCCTGCTTCTTCTTCTCATCCATGCTGTCTTCGATTTTGGGAAGATCGAATAGCTTGTAGAAAATGAAGAGATTGGGACTGGGCACAATATTCAGGTTCAGCATCGTGTTCCACAGCATTCTCTCGTCGGAAATGGTCCGGCGCTCATAGTTGACGATCGTCTGCGGGCTCAGTTTAGGTATGATCGGCATGCCCTTCGCAATGCCATCCACCTCCATGAACGTCTTTTGCGCGTCAGCCAGACTCTGGGCCGGTCGCTGAAACACCAGGAAGTGAACGGCCGCTATGGCGCCGATCAGCGCCAGGAAACCTACAACCAGTTTCTCGCGTTTCCCGAACTTTCTGGCCATGGTAGTCGCGTCCTTTCAGCGAAAAAGGAATGGGTGCGCAAATCTCATCAGAAGGCACAAAACACCTTTCGGACGGTCCCGTCCGGCCTCCCAACCTATTGTATAACTCCCCGCGGGACGGGAGGCAACTGTTTTCCGCATTGGGCAGTCATTATCCTTCGCCGGGGAGGGGTCCCCCCGGCGCCGCCTCCGGCCGCCACCCGAGCCCACGAAACAGTCAGGTCCGGTAGTCGGCGTTGATGCGGATGTAAGCGTCCGTGAGGTCGCAGGTCCATACCGTCGCCCCGCCCTGGGCGGTCCCAACCACAATGTCAATGGAGATCTCCTCGCGATGAAGGGTTTGAGTGAGAGCGGATTCGTCGAATGGGACGGGTCGCCCGGATTCAAAGACGAGGAAACCGTTCATGCGCAGGGACAGGTTTCGGACGGCGAAGGGCACGCCGGCGCGTCCCGCGGCCGCAGTGATCCGCCCCCAGTTCGCGTCACGGCCATAGATGGCGGTCTTGACCAGCGGGGAGGTCGCGACCGTCTGGGCGATCTTGCGGGCGGCTGCGTCTGAGCGGGTTCCCCGAACCTGGATGGTCACCAGGTGCTGTGCCCCCTCGCCGTCCCGGGCTATCTTTCGGGCAAGCTCCACGGAAAGCGACTCCAGCGCGCTCTCGAAAACCCGCGCCTGGGGACCATCCTGGGAAACCCGCCGGTTGCCTGCCGCTCCGTTAGCCAATACCAGCATGGTGTCACTCGTGCTCGTGTCGCCGTCCACGGTCACGCAGTTGAAGGACCGGTCCACCACCCGGTGCAGAATCGCCTGGAGGAGCGCTTTGTCAATGGCGGCGTCGGTCGCCACGAAACACAGCATGGTTGCCATGTTCGGATGGATCATGCCGGATCCTTTTGCCATACCCGCGATCGAGACGGTTTTCCCGCCCAGCTTCACCCTGCGACCGGCCATTTTGAGGCGGGTGTCGGTCGTCATGATGGCCTGTGCGCCCTGTGGCCAGCCCTTGGCGCTCCGCGCAGCCAGGGCGTTGTCAATCCCGGGCAGGATTCTCTCCATCGGAAGCCTCCGGCCGATTATGCCCGTGGAGGCCACCAGGACCTCGGCGACCTGGCATCCGATCCGCGCGGCAAGGCGCGCGGCCATCTCCCGCGCGTCCCGCAGACCCTCAATGCCCGTGCACACGTTTGAAATCTTGGCGTTGGCCACGATGGCCCGGTGAGAGGGGTGCCGGAGATGGAGCCGGTCGAGTTTCACGGGTTCGCCGCAAACACGGTTGCGGGTGAACACCCCGGCCGCTGCGCAAGGAGGGTCGGAAACGATCACGCAAACGTCCAACGCGTTGTCTTTTCGCATCCCGGCCGCCGCCGCGCCCACCGTGAATCCCTTGACTGTGGGAGACTCAATCTTGTCCTGCTTCTCCTGTTTTTCCCCGGCCTTTTTTGCCTTCTCCATGCGGCGTTTCCCCTTATCGTTGCTCTACCTGAAGCGAGCCACCGTCATGGATACCACAGTCCCGGCAAAGCGTAAAGCAGGAAAATGGCAGCTCTGCCGGGCGGGCGCATCTCAGTTTCTTGCAGGGAGAGGGATTCCGGCCCCCGCCGGCTTCACGTCGGGGGAGCCGTGATTCTGCTCCAGCGACGGGCTTTTTTGTTCTTGCGCCCCCGCCGACCTTGAGTCGGTGGAGCGATGATTGTTCTTCCCGTAGAAATCAAATCCATCCCGTTAGGGGAAGGAGGGAACACATCAAGAATCGCCGCGAAACATCAGCGTCTTCAACCGTCGCTCCACCGGTATAAAACCGGCGGGGGCGTCGGATGTTTTCGCCGATTCTGGAGCAAAATCACCGCTCCACCGACCTGAAGTCGGCGGGGGCGGCTTCTACAAGAAAGTGAGATGCGTCCCTGCCGGGCGCTCAGCCGGCGGGAATGAAAGACTCGATATAGTCGTAGTTCATAAGGATGAAATCAACACGGGTCGTGAGCGGCTCGGGGTTAAACTCCTCGAGTTCGACGTCCACCAAGGCAAAAAACGACCGGTCCGGCGCGGGATGGGTCAACGTCCGCAGACTGTGTGGCAGAATCCCCGTGATCCGTCTCTGCCCAGTCGTGAGGATCTGCACGCGGGTCTCTTCCCTGTCGCCGTGATGCCGTTCATAGGTTGCGAGCCCCGACCGGCTGGGGAAGGTATGGGAGGTCTCATAGGCCAGTTCGATGGCCTTGGGGTAGAGGAAAACCAAAGGCCTTTCGTCGTGGAAAACGGTTTGGCCCGTCGAGAACCGTATCTTGACCTTTTCGAGAGGGATTTGACTGGCCGGAACCATGCCCCCGGTGGCAAACATGGTAGGATTGTTAAGCATATCCTGCAGGCGGACCGGCTGGGAATCGCCGGCATAGTTCACTTGTCCCGCGTATCTGCCCTGGTGAGTGAAGATCACGATCTCCATGTTACTGTTCCCCCGACCTGGAATCAAAAAACCAATATCTCACTCAAGTGTTGCACAAGATGGCTTGCCGTTCCAGGGAAAAGGAACTGGAAAAAGAGCGGGGGGAGGGTCTTGCGAAATGAGTGGCGCAGGTTTTCCAGCCTGCGAAAAGCCATGAAAACAGAATAGAAACGCAGGCTGCAAAGCCACTACCGTTTGAGGGTTTGTGCACTCTAACCACAGGAATGTGAATAACATGCAAGACTTGAGCCTATTCTCAGCCGTCTTCAGACGGCTCCTCTTTGCCCCCGGCTTCAGCCGGAGGGAGAAAGGAATACTCTCTTGAGAACAAAGCCGGCTTCAGCCGGGCTTCTCGACCCGCTTCAGCAAAGGAGAGGACAAAGGCAAGGCTGGAGCATGTCGGGAAGCCACGCTGAAGCGGGCGGAAACCATTAAACGGTAGTGGCTGCAAAGCCCGCGCCACTCATTTCGCCGGAACAAATGCGTCATTTCGCAAGACCCTCGAGCAGGGCACGCCCACCCTCCTCTCTCCGGCGCCAGGAGTTGGCAGCTCCATCAAGATAAGCCCAGGTCTTGGACGTGGACGTGCGGGTTCCCTATTTCGTAGCGGGGACTTCAGCCCGTTTGGCGCCTGGACCCCACTCCTGGATGCGAAGGTTGCGCCAGCGCACCTGGAGCGGGTCGGGGAGCGAAGAGGCGTGCACCTGCAAGCCGATGAAGCCCTTGGGCGTCATGGAGTCCTTGAGACTGGCCGCGGGCACACCGTTGATCCACGTCTTGATCGAGTCGCCGATGGCCTCCACCCGGATGTGGTTCCATTCGTTCTGCTTGAAGGCCTTGCGAGCCGGTTCGTTCTCTTTCAGGTCGGCCAGCCAGCCCCGGCGAGCCTCGTCGTAGATCCCGCCCGAGCAGGCCCGCTCCGAGGGATCTATCTCCACCTGGTAGCCGTGCACGCGCCCTTTCTGATACTCCGGGTAACTCTCGCTCCGGATCTGCACGCCCGAATTCAGGCGCGGGTCCACCTTGAAATCGTATTCCAGGATGAAGTCCCCGTACGTCTTATCCGTGCAGAGGAAGCTGTTGGGAGAACCCTCGACCGTCGTCCCCACGATGCAGCTGTCCTCCACCGTGTACTTCGCGGTCCCGTTCAGCTGCTTCCAGCCCTTCAGGGTCTTCCCGTCGAAAAGAGGCGTCCACGCAGGCTCTCCCCCTCTTGCCGGCTCCGTTTGATTCCTGACACATCCCGCTAGGACCACCAGGCAGGCGGCTGCACACATCATCCGGCAAACTTTTGTCGCACTCATCTTCTTCTCCTTCCTGCGTTATTTCTTTGCCTCAAAGGACCAAAAGGACTCAAACGACCAAAAGAACTCAAGGGCTGAGAGAGTACCAGGGGAGCGGGAGACTTCCTTTTTGCGCGTTTCACGGCCCTGAGTCTTCGCACCGGGTCTGCCTCGTCAGTACCTCCACGGCGCGCGGGCCGGACGCGATATCATCCGGTTGGCCTCTTCATCGCCGGCAAAGCGCTCGGCCTGGGGGTCCCACCGCAGCTTGCGGCCCAGAAGCATCGAGATGTTCCCCAAGTGGCATACCGTGGCGGACCTGTGCCCGATCTCGACGTCCGCCGCCGGTCTGCGGCCCGTGCGCACCGCGCTCAGAAAATCCTCATGGTGGTTTGCGCTTTCGTAGAGCCGGATCTCGTTCGCGCCGATGGGATCCTTCGCCAGCGAAGCCGGGTTCGTCTGGAGAACCCCCCGGTCCACGTGCACCTGTCCCTCCGTGCCGATGAACGTCGTGCCCCCCTTCGCGCCGGTGCGGCAGCTCAAGACAACCCCATTCGCGTACACGCAGTCGAAGTCAACGTTCGTGGCGGTCGTGAAAAGGCCGGTCCTTGGAAACTCCCCCCGGCCGGAAACCTCCACCGGTCCGGAATCGTCCATCCCCAAACCCCATTGGGCGATGTCGAGATGGTGGGCGCCCCAGTTGGTCACCTGGCCGCCGGAATAGTCCAGGATGAAGCGGAAGGTGTAGTGGCAGCGTTGGATGTGATAGGGCTCCAACGGCGCGGGCCCGACCCAGAAATCGTAGTCGAAGCCTTCGGGCACCGGCATCGGCGACCAGGTGGGATCGCACGCCTTGTTGTTGCCGGGAATCCCCACGATGACCCGCTGGATTTTTCCGATGCGGCCGTTGCGCACCAGCTCGCACGCCTTCCGGAATTCCCATCCCGACCTCTGCTGGGAGCCGGTCTGCACCACGCGCCCGCAGCGCCTTGCCTCATCCGAAAGAAGACGCCCCTCGCGGATCGTCAGTGTCAGCGGCTTCTCGATATACATGTCCTTGCCATGCCGTATTCCGTCCAGTCCCACCAAGGCATGCCAGTGATCGGGCGTGCAGACGCACAGGGCGTCAATGTCCCCGCGGCGCGTGAGCTCCCGGAAATCGCCGCAGGCCTGGCAGGCCGGGTTGCCGTATCTCCCGTCCACGAACTGCTTGGCCTTCCCGAGGATTTGGCGGTCCACGTCGCACACGGCCACTACTTGAACTTCGGGATACTCGATGAAGTTCGATAGGTTGGCCCTGCCCTGGCTGTTCACGCCCACGAACCCCATCACGATCCGGTTGCCGGGCGCGACGGTTCCGTTGGCTCCGAGCGCCGACGCGGGGATGATCGCAGGCAGGCTCAGCGCAGCGCCCGCCGCGGCCATGCCCTTGAGAAAACCCCTCCGCGAGATGGATTTCGATGACTCGTGTTGGCTTCCTAGGATTCGCGTTGCCATCGTCGGGGCCCCCTCTATTCATACAACAGCCACGTATCGTCTGCCCCCGTGAGGAAAGTTGACTTCAGCACGACCACCCCGCTGAACGCCGGTTCGCTCAGTTTGTCGTTGGGAGAATCGGGATAGGCGGCGTAGAAGGTGACCCCGTAAGTGCCCGCGGAGAAAACGGGGACAGGTTAATCAATTCCGCTTATGCGAACTTATCCCACCGCTCCCTCTGGCCACAAGAGTTTACTTGCGAACGCAAGCGCCCTCGAGCGCGGCTTCATCCCGTGACGGCGTATTCGACGGATCGGGGATTTTCCACGCGCTTGGATGCGTCGAGGACTTCCAGGCCCACGATGTTTCCGTCCTTGTCGTAGTCGAGAATTACGCCAGGCTTTCCCTCGTCGCTTTCCTCGATCGGAGCGCTGCTCAACAGGATGCGCAAGATGTCCACTTCAGGGTCGTAAGTCACTTTCATGGCTGTCTCCAATACTTGCCGATCTTGGTAGTGCGATAGACGGTAACCACTACTGCCGGGCTGACAATATCGTCCACGATGGCCCTCACGAGAAACATCTTACCACCGCCCAAGTCGAATTGCGACTGGTAAGCTTTCTTGCCGCCGTGCGCGGACACTATCTGTTGCGGAGCGTTCAGCAGGGAATCAAGCAACTCCCGCGGAATTTGGCGTGGTCGCGCTTCTTCCTCGGCATGCCGTGAAAGCCGATACTTCATCGTCGCGCGTTCCTTTCCCGTCTTTCCCGTCACACCCCCAGCCGCTCCCTCCGCAGTTTCTCACTCACCGACAGGGCAAACTCAAAGGTCCGTTCCTTCAGTTCGCTATCGTCTTTGGCAATCGTGATCGAACGAACGTCCGAATGCCGCTTGTGTGCTGCAACGCCTCACGCGCTTCCCGCTTTGCCAGAAACGCCTCGTTTTTCCGCCGCCAATAACCCTCCCGATCCTCCAGGGATAAATCCTTTGTCTCCTCGTAGATGCGCAAGGCGGCTTTGCGTTTCATCTCGACACAGTCAAACGTCTTGGTCTTCATATTCGATCACCTCTTGGGGTGTATGGATTCCGACTCCGCCTTCTTATCTGAAGGACTTGCTCATGTCGGGGTTCTCGACCCTGACCACCTTTTTCCTGGGCGCTTTCCTCCTCCGCGATTCGGCGATACGGCGTTTCAGCAGCCGCTCGTAGGCCCGGCCGTCCAGCGGCAGCTGGGACGTCTTGCCCGTCCAGGCGGAATAAAGCATCGCGTTGGCCAATTCAACCTGGCGAATCCCTTCCTCCCCGGGCGCGATCAGAGGTTCCCCTTCCTGAATGGCCTTGATGAAGTTTCTCACGATTCCCATGTGCTGCTCGCCATGGTTGGGCGCGGGGATATCAATGGTCCAGGTGGGTGGAGTGTCCCAGAGTCCCTTGGAGGTGCGGCAGAACACCCTGGCCGGTATCTCATTGCGGGTGAAGGTGATTATGTTGTTCTCATAGACTATCTTGCCCCGGTCGCCCGCGATTTCGAGCCGATTCGTCCCGGGCGCTTCTCCCGTGGTGGTGATGAGAACACCGGTTGCCCCGTTGGCATACTCCAGATAGGCCGTTACTTCGTCCTCGACCTCGATGTTGTGGTACTTGCCGAAGAAGCAATGGGCCTGAACGCGGACCGGCATCCCGCATATCCACTGGAACATATCCAGGTTGTGCGGACACTGGTTGACCAGAATCCCGCCACCCTCGCCTTCCCACGTGGCCCGCCAACCGCTGGAAGCATAGTACGCCTCGGTGCGGAACCAGTCGGTGATGGTCCATTGGGTGCGCTGTATTTCGCCGAGTTCCCCTTCGTCAATCAGGCGTTTGATCCGCAGAAAGAAAGGGTCCGTGCGCATCTGGAGCATGAGAGCGAAAACCTGTTTCTTGTTTGTGTGCGCGGCGATCATCTTCTCCGCGTCGGCCTTGTGCACCGCGAGCGGCTTCTCGACCAGGACGTGCAGCCCCGCCCTCAGCGCCTCTATCGCGATCGGGGTATGGGAATAGTGAGGGGTCGAAACGATAACCGCGTCCACTTTCCCGGATCGGATCAGGGATCTTGCATCAGGGAACACGGGAATGCCCCGGAACGGCGTCAGGCGGCTGGGATCAATGTCCGCCACGGCGGCGAGATTGCAGTCCCCGGCCTTTCCGCTCTGAAGATTCCCCACGTGCAATTGCCCAACGTTCCCTATGCCTATCACTCCAAGCCGGACCATTTCGTGCTCCTTTCGGGACGATCTCCCTGAACAACACCAGAATACACATCCCCTGCGCCGTTTCAACGGGTTTCTTTTATTGGGGGTCTTCCAAAGGATCTGTGGGTAAAACAAGGATGAGTTTTTCGCTTTTCAACCAAGACACGGGTTTGAAAGAAGGCCCCTCACCCTACCCTCTCCCCCAGGAGAGGAAAAAAGAGGCCGATCT
>Ga0315282_10018177_pt1 | contig 10079 bp, 8 predicted proteins | sample YL17G07_20_MG_FD_203693 | JGI IMG/M metagenome (GOLD analysis project Ga0315282, IMG submission 203693) | Sediment microbial communities from Yellowstone Lake, YNP, Wyoming, USA - YL17G07_20 | ecosystem: Environmental > Aquatic > Freshwater > Lake > Sediment | place: USA: Wyoming | collected... | reverse complement strand
CATCATGCGCATCCGTCTAATGTTACATTAGAGAACGCCATAAAAAACTTCAGTCGCCTACACGAGGCTGGCATTCCAGTTTTAACAGTTGACGGTTCACATGATTCAGCACCCAATGTTATAACTGGCACCATTTTGAATCCTCTTGACAGCGCTGGACTAATTTACCATCTGCCAAGACACGAGAGAGCCTGCTGGCGAAAACCAGACTGCTGCTACGTTTACGGCGTGCCAAACTTCAGAACCAGACGCAAAACAGAAGAATCTCTTCCGGCTTTCATGGAACAAAACAAACCAACGCCAGACCCAGCCCTATTCAACATTTTCGTTTTTCACATGGCATTAGACCTTCCAAGCGTAAAGCCCCCGTATATAGAGGCTGAGGCTCCGCCTGAGCTCATACCAGAAGGCTTTGACTATTACGCTGCTGGACACGTGCACATACCCTACAAAGATAAGTTTAAAACAGGGCTGCTTGTCTACAGCGGATGCACAGAAACCGTCAACTATGACGAAACTAAAATCAAGAAAGGCTTCTACTATGTCAAAGTAGACGAAAAGAGAACGGTTTCACCAGAGTTTATCGAGCTCGAGTCTCCACGCAGGTTTACTGTTTTAGAGCAGGATTTTACGGGTGTAACTCCATCAAAAATCACGGAAATCGCTGTCCAACTTGTGAAAGGAGCTGACGAAGAAGGAATAATCATTATTCCTGTGTTGAAGGGGGTTTTACCTGCAGAAGCAAGCCGTGCAGAAGTAGATGTTGCCCAGATTAGAAACGCCGCTGAAAGGGCTTTGTTTGTGCACCCTCTTATTTTGTTACGTGAAAGTGAGGTTTCAGAAGAAGTTGTTCGTTCAATCTTCGAAAGCGAATTCAAAGATTTGAAAACGAAAGCCTTCGAATACTTCCTGCAGATTTTCTCCGAACGCTACAGCCGTGATGATGCCGAAAGAATAGCCCGCATCGCAGTCAACCTAATTGAACCCTTAACTAAGAAGCAAGAGGAAAAAGTGAAACAAACCTTAGAGGAGCTTCTAAAATGAAGATCGAAATTGTCCAACTGGAAAACATTCGCTCTCATACGAAATCAACAGTGCCCTTTGCAAGAGGCTTCAACTGCCTTGTCGGCGGTTTGGGCTGTGGAAAATCCAGCATTTTATACGCCATAGACTTCGCATTGTTTGGAGACCCCATTGGCAGAAGCTACGAGTATCTGCTACGTGAAGGCTCAGACAGCGGAAAAGTTGCAGTTCAGTTTGTTCAAAATGGGAAAAGCTACAAGATATCTCGTGGACTGAAAAGACGTGGGAAGGGCATAGGACAAGACTTTGACGAACTGAAACTTTATGAAGGCGAAAACTTGATAGCAAGCTTGAAAAGTGAAGCTGTGGCAGAGCAGTGTAAGGCAATAACGGGTTTAGATAAGGAACTTTTTCGTGAAATAGTGTGGGTTAGACAAGAGCATCTAAAAGAACTCCTAGACACACGACCGAGAGATAGGCAAACACGCCTAGACGAATTGTTTGGACTATCTGACTACAACACAGCATGGACCAATATTGCAAATTACCAGCGAGACTACGAAATAGAAAAACGGGTCTATGAAAAAGACCCCGATGTTGTTGGAATGGAAAAACTGAATGCTGAATACAATCGAACAGTTGAGGAATTCTCACTCATCGAAATCGGGATACACGAAACGGCAAAGAAGCTAAATGAAGCAAAAAAGGCTTTGGAAGAAGCTGATTTGAAACTTAAGAAGCTGGAAGAGGTAAGGCTGCAACTTGAAGAACTCGGGCAAAGGGAAACAGAGGCACTTGCAAACTTGAAAAACTTGGAAGATTCGTCAGAATCTTTAGCGGAGAAAATCGAAGCAAAGAAAAATGCCATCAAAAATTTGAATCAACGTTTAAACGCCATGGAGACACAGATGAAATCTTACAAGGAAGAACTCAGCGCAATTGGTATATCGCCAGATCAGCCTGTGGAAACCTTGAGAAATTATTTGGGAACATTTGAAGATCAAATCTCCAGCCTGAAAGGTGAACAGGAAGCAGCAGTCAAGGGAATGCGGGACGATCAAAAGCGAGTTTCCGCTCTTTCCACTGAAAACCGTTGTCCACTCTGCTTACAATCAATATCTGAGTATTACAAAAACAGCCTAGTGCAGAGGCTTCAGGAGGAAAATAATGAACGACAAAAGACCATAGATCAACTTCAAAATGACATAAAAGAACTTCAACAAACGAAGAATAAGGCCAACGCTGCCTTTTCGAACTTGCAGATGATTATGCCAAGGATTGGAGATTTGAAAACCCGCATAGATGAGGAGTCTCAAGCTTTGAACGAACTCTCTCAAGAGTTTGAGAGGAAGCAGAAACTTGAGAGGGAAATGCGAGAGCAACTAGAAGCTTTGAGAGTGGAAATCAGCAAACTTGATGTGTCTCAGCTTGAGGCTGCAAAAACATGGAAAAATCAGGCTCAAGATCAATTCTACACAATTCAATCCGATTTGCGTGCTAAAGAGGACAGCAAGAAATACTTGGTTAAGCGTTTAGACGAAACAAAAGCGAGAATTGACCAAGCTCAGCAAAAAATTGAGCGTATGGAAAAAATAGTGAGGGTTGTTGAGGTTATCGGTGGCATACGCGATGCTTACAGGAGTATTCAGCCCAAGTTGCGCAGCGAATTTGTAAAGGTTCTAAGAAACTTTGTTCAGCAAGTTCTTGACAGTTTAGTGGGCGGGGAAGGATCTTTGATAAACGTTTTAATCGATGAGACTTACACACCCTATGTTAAGAGTGAAAGCGGTGTTGAAAGAGAAGTTTCAAACTTATCAGGCGGAGAAAGAACATTGCTTGCCTTTGCGTATCGTTTGGGGTTAGGTCAGTTAATTATGCAGTCTAGAACAGGCCATGGATTAAGCATGCTTTTGCTTGATGAGCCAACTGAAAGTCTTGGAAGAGAAGATGGTTCAATAGACCGATTAGCCGAAGCAATAGCGAGATTCAAGGCTATAGAGCAAATAATAGCAGTTACTCATAGCGAAGCTTTTGCAGAAAAGGCTGAACATGTGATAAGGCTTGAGAAAGAGGCGGGCGTGAGCACGGTCTCGGTTGGAAGATAAATGTCAGGTTTTTCTTCAGCAATTCAAACTTAACTTTCGAAAAAATAACTGGTCTTTGGAGAAAAAGGAGATATGTTGAATAGTTCGTTTTTTCGCTTGTTAAGAAACGGGTTTTTCCTCAACGACCATGTTTTCTAATATGCCGATTTTTTCAATCTCTATCCTCACAATGTCACCAGCTTGCAGAAACTTCGGTTGAGGCTTTAAAGCAAAACCGACGCCAGCCGGGGTGCCAGTTGCAATGATATCACATGGCTCTAAGGTCATTACACGGCTTAGGTGATGTATAATTTCATAAACGTTGAAAACCATGTTTTTTGTTGTTGAATTTTGCCGAAGTTCCTTGTTAACCCATGTGCGAATGGATAAGTTAGACGTGTCCTGAAGCTGGTTTACAGTAATTATGTGTGGTCCGATTGGGGCGAAAGTGTCAAAGCTCTTTCCCCTGGTCCATTGTTTATCCTTGAACTGTATGTCTCGCGCTGAAATGTCGTTCAGTATTGTGTATCCGAAAATGTATGATTTAGCCTTTGAGACTGGAACGTTTTTGGCTTTTCTGCCCATCACAATGGCTAATTCAGCTTCATAGTCGAGCTGTTTGACAAAGCTTGGTTTAACAATGTTTTCGTTTGGTCCAATTATTGTTGTGTGGGGTTTCATGAAAATTACAGGTTCATCTGGTATGGTGGCGTTTTGTTCTGCGGCATGGTCTCGATAGTTTAAGCCCAAACAAACAATTTTAGGGGGAAAAGCTATTGGTGCTAGCGGAGTTATTTCGTTGACTTTTAAAGAAGCATTTCTGATATCATTTTCATTTGCTTTTTTAATCAATTTTTCAGCTTTTTCGACGCCTTTTGTCCCTAAAGTTATGAAGTCCCTTAACCGCTCTGGTAATTTTTCACTTAAAAGTTTCGCAAGGCTTGGCAAGCACACTACTTTATCTTTCATTAAAGCACCGTAATGTTCTCCTTTGTCGCGATAGCAAACTAGTCTCAAGGCTAAATCCTTCCTTTAACTTGGGATAACGCCAATACTTGTCACGGAAACATTCCTTTTTTCCAGTTCCTTAATTAACGGGTTTATGCCTACGGAATCGCTTGCAATATGCCCAGTAACAAGGAGGTTTCCCCCACCGTCAGCTTTCAGTTTTTCTAAATCTCTCGCGCTTACGTGGATGTATACTACTGTTCCGATGCCGTGTTTGAAGTATGTTTTCGCAATTTCGTAACCGCCGTTAGTTCCTGCCCCATGTGAAACAACAACTTTTCCTGCGGGATTTTCAGGTTTTCCAAGTCGAATCTTAATTTCGGTTACCGCGTTTTTGAATTCACCTAGCGCTCTTAAAGCGGAAACCACTTCTTGCACTTTGGAGTTTTTCCTGATTCTGCTGTCAATCTGTTCACTCATTATTTTTCTTCCAACTTCATCTAAGGGCGTGTGTATGTTCATGTAGGGCATTTTCAAAAGCTTTGCAACATCCACAGGTTGAGCATAGTTTCGTGTATGTGCTTCCACTTCTAATTGTTCAAGCTTTTTCGTAACAGTTTTCTCTGCTTCTTTCGCTGGAACTCCTGCCGCAACCATTTGTTGAATGTGCCTTTTGAAAACTTGGTGGAAGTTTATGGCTGCGGTTCCGCCTGGTGGATGGTGAGCAATCACAGCATCGTAACCCAACTGTTTGGCAAGCAAAAGTTCTGGGACACCAGCATCTATGCCGAACAAGATTTTTCTAATGTTGTCGCCGCTTACGTATATAGCGCTGTCTTCTGGGGCTTCTTTTAGTCCTGCAAGTTTCAAAGGTAACTCCATAATTTCTTCAGTATTCATTGCATTTTCACCTTTAATTCTTGAAACATTGTTAGTATTAGTTTCTTTTACACGTAAAAAATGTGACGGTGGCTTTGTGAAATATTTAATGAGCTTAACTATCCTTTCGCTCTTGCTCTCTGCGAGACTAGACCCCCCTTATATATAGGTTGAACTTCTCGTCTATTGCCGTAGGGCTTGTCTAGAGAGAAGCTTTTATGAGAAGTCAGTGAAATTGCTGTGTAATTAGAGAAAAGAGTGGTTTTGTGGAAGAGAATTCCAAAAAATAGAGTTAAAAAACTTAACTTACATTAAGTATGATAGTGGGCAAGTGGAAAAAGGGTATCTAGGATGCGTGTGAGAACAAGAAAACTGGCTTTAACAGAAGGCATAGCAGCTGGCGTTCTCTTTGGAACAGCAGCCATTTTCATAAGATTTCTGCAAAACTTGGACGCATTCTCTATAGCTTTTTGGCGGTTAATAATCGCTTGCTTAGCCTTAGCTATGATATTGATTGTTCTTGGAAAATCTTTCCAACTTAACCTCGTTAGAAGGAATCTAAAGGAGCTTTTCATCCTAAGTGTTTTCCTCAGCTTGCATTTTATATTCTTCATATCTGCGGTAAAGGATACAACAATCTTAAATGCAACGGTTCTCGTCAACACAACCCCAATTTTTTCAATGTTCGTCTCAAGCTTCCTTTTCAAGCTTAAACCATCTCGCCTCGCAATTTTGGGCTTAACGATATCATTCATAGGCGTATGCGTTATTGCTTATACTGAAACCATAACAGCAAATGCTCGCCCAGGAGTCTTTTCTGGAAACTTGAAAGGCGATTTGGAAGCTGTTTTAGCTGCCTTGGTTGAATCCTTTTATCTTAATTATGGTAGGAAAATCAGGAATCAAATGACTATACTTTCCACAATGTTTCCGATTTATATGCTGACAGCCATTATTGTAGGAGTTTTAAGCATACCAGCCACGAACAAAATTTTAACATTGCCAACTGAAACAGCAATTGTCCTTCCGCTTGTGGGCTTAGGCATATTGCCAACTGCAATAGCCCACACGCTGTATTTTTCTTCTTTATCAAACCTGAAATCCTTCGAAACGGCGACGATGGCTTTGCTTGAACCCATTGGTGCGACAGTTTTAGGCATCATTCTATTTCAAGAAATACCTGCCTATCTATTCGTTTTTGGCGCTGCTTTGATTTTGCTAGGAATTATTTTTATTGTTAAAGAGAAAGGCTGAAAACAAAGGTTGAGGAAACAAATAAGAAATGACAGATAGGTATTAATGTTCTAAAATGGGTTTGGGACAATGATGATTAATGGAAAAGTGTCGAAGGCTTTGAGGTCTGCTACAACCCACTTGGAAAATTCAATGGTGGCGTTAAACAAGAAAGATGAAAACTCGTTTGCTGATAGCCTCTGGCATGTTGCAGCAGAACTGGAATACGCACTCTTCCTTTTCTCAATAACGTTCCCAAACGAAAGCAACCTATCGAGTTGGAAGCGAAACCCTGAACTTAAAAAAATTGAAACTGGTTCAATGTTGTCTGAGATGAAGAATTTGCTGAACGAGGCTGAAAGGTTTGTTGTGGAGGAAAGGTTGCTAGACGCTTACAAGAGTGCTTACGTTGCAAGGCATTACGTACTCAAGGTTCAGGAAGACCTTGCCAAAAAGAAACGTGAGATGCTCAAAAAGAAATAGCAACTATTCTTCTTCAGCAACTTTCTTCTCTTTGACCATCAAAGTGTTTTCTTCAACGCCTATTACTCTGAAATAATCTTTTAATTCGTTTTTGTGCAGAAACTTCCTAACAAGCACTCGCAGATACGTTCTTGAAACACTTTTCCCTTCACCCTTCACTATTATAGTGTCTGTTGTGGCTTCAACTTCGACTTTCGTTTTTTCCTTTAAAAATTCAGTTAGCTCTTTGATTACGTCGCTTCCTTCACCTTTAAGCTCAGATATGTTAATTCTTGTTTCCACCATACCTATTCACCTCATTTCCGAACCATTATAACCCTTACCTGATCACATACATCTTCACATGAGTCTGCAATCATTTCCATTGCTTCGAAGAGTTGACTCACCAAAACTGCTATACCCGCTCTTGGCAAGTCTTCTTTCCCAAGTAATATTCTGGCTTTCTCATGTATATCGTCAACCTTCTCTTCCTCCCGTTCCACCGCATCCGCCGCTTGAAGGGCTTCTTCAGGCTTCGTCATCATTCTATTCACGCATTTTTGAACGGAAACCGCACATTCTTTAACGCTTTTAACCATTTCTAGAAATGCACTTTTAATCGAGTCAGACACATGCTCCATTGGTATAGCACCAAGTACACGGGTAGACTCCCTACTCCAGTCTGCAATCATGTCCACTTTTTTTACGAGATCCATCAAATCTTCTCTGTCACTTGGTGAGAGCTCTCCCTTTGACACCTCGTCCATAACCTTTCTCCGCAAGGCATCTGCTTCTCTTTCGCTATTAGCTACTCTTTCAATACATCTCCACATTTCTTTCCCGTCGTTCTTTACAGCCGCTTTTATCGCCTTTTCCAAGTCTTCAACTATCCCAGTTGTCAAAGCTAGGTGCCGCTGTATCGTTGACAATGCCTTTGTTTCCCGTCTCTTTTCAAACCATTTTATCAGTTCACTCAACACTCATTTCCTCCCTTAATCCCGCTTCAGGGTATGTGAACACATGGGCTTTTTCATGTGGAAACCTTAGAGTAACTTTTTCGCCTATATTAAACCATTCTCCAATTAAAGAAGGTTTAACAACCACCACTAAATCTTGATTTTCAAGTCTAACCTCATATTGCATATTCGTTCCCTCAAAACTAACCCTTTCTATAACACCCAAAACAGAGTTTTCACCTTTCTTTACCCCCCTTTCAATAACAAAGACTTCTGGCCTTATTGCTAAAACAACCCTTTCACCCTTTTTCATAGCGCTATTGGCCGCTGAAACTTTTATCCCACCGCGAAGCTCTATTAAACCTTCCTTGTCACTTTCGTTCAAAACATAGCCTTCTAAGAAGTTTGATTCTCCAATGAAGTGGGCTACGAATATGCTTTTTGGATTCATATACAGCTCCTTTGGGGTTCCAACCTGCAAAATCTTGCCTTTCTTCATGACGGCGATTCTGTCTGAAATCACCATGGCTTCAGATTGGTCGTGTGTTACATGTATAGCCGTTAAACCCAAATCCTTCGCCATTCTCCTTATTTCATATCTTAGTTCGTTTCTCACTTTTGCATCCAACTGTCCTAATGGTTCATCTAGGAGAAGCAGTTTAGCTCCTGCAGCGAGAGCCCTTGCCACGGCTATTCTCTGCATCATTCCTCCACTTAACTCGCTTGGAAAGGCATCTAAACGTTCATGCAACCTGACCATTTCGAGCACTTCATGCCCTATTGTATTCGCCCTTTCTGTGTCGAAACCTTTCACTCTTGGGCCATAAGTTACATTATCCCATGCATTCATATGCGGAAACAATGCAAAAGTCTGAAAGACAAATCCGATGTCCCTATCTTCAGGCGGAACATCATTGACGAGCTTGTCCCCAATGTAAATTTCACCCTTATCAGGTTGAATTAACCCTGCAACAAGCCTTAGCAAAGTTGTTTTTCCACATCCACTTGGCCCAAGTAGTGAAAAGTATTCCTTCTCATAAATGTGGAGGCTAACGTTGTCAACAGCTACAATTTTGCCAAACTTTTTTGTAACATTGACTATGCGGACGTCAGGCACCAGTTAAGCCTCCTTCTTATGCCGTATCTGATTATGTAAAGTTATTGCATAAATGGTATGCTGCGTATTAAACATGCTAGTATCTTCCTTTTCCTCTAACAGTAAGTCTTAAACTGAGCAGAATTATGAAGGAAAACAATATTAAGAATCCACAACCTAAGCCAATATCTGGTATTTTCTGTTTAACCCAATCGACAAGGACTACAGGTGTTGTTCGTAGCGTAGTAACTGCTAAAGTTGCCCCTGTTTCGCTTACGCTTCTTGTAAAAACCATTATTGCGCCTGAAAGTATGGAGTATTTTGTTAATGGCAGAATGATTGTTCTGAAAACGCCTAACGGTTTGGCTCCAAGCGTTCTTGCTGCTTCTTCAGTGTCCATGCTTATTCTTTCGACGGCTGCTGACATTGACCTTACGAAATAGGGGTATGTGATTGCCAGATGGGCGAAAATTAACAGCCACATTTCAGGTATAAAGGGAAAGTTTTCTTTCCAAAAGATTGCAAGGGAGACGCCTAAGGCTATGGATGGAACGACTAGTGGAATGTTGACAAGCAAATCTAATATCGCCGATGGCAAAGTTCCAAACTTTCTTCTGGCAACCAGTATTGCCATCGGTAAACCTGTAATAATATTTAAGACCGTGACCACAGCTCCCAGACTGTATGAAAGAATAAGACTTTGCCAATATTCTCCCCAAATCCCTACACTGAAGATAGCGTTGGGCAAAGTTTGTGTGAAAATGGCTTCAAAAGCGGGGAGCGCAACGAAGAGGGATGGGATAAGCACAATTGCAAAAAAGATCAGAAGCGTGATTCCATTCCTCGAAGATGTTGCCTTTGAGTAGCTTAGTTTTCTTTCAGCATGAGGCCAAACCCTTTTTAAGGGTAATTTAAGTTTCGGTCCGAAGATACGGATTAGGGCGAACATTATGCATGAAACAACTATGAGTATGAAGCTTGCAAAGACTATAGAGCCTTCATAACTAGCTTGGTTAAGTATTTTATCTGAGAAGTCGTTTTTCATATTTTGAATAAAAACTGGTCCATTTTCAAACAAGGTCACATATTTTCCGTTTTCGAATATGCCTGCAACCATTATTGTTGCCCCTGTTTCAGAAATCGACCTTGCAAATGCAAGTATGAATGCTGCTATCAATGAAGACTTTAGAATCGGAAATGTGACAGTTCTTGATGCTGTAAGGGGAGGTGCCCCGAGGGTTCTCGATGCTTGTTCATACTCCCTCTTATAATCAAGCAATGCTCCAACCACCACTCTAACTACAACTGGATAGGAAAACGTGAAATGAAGCAATATCACGAGGAGCCAACCTGGCGAAACCAGCGGATTTCCAAAAAGCGCGGATACTCCTTCAGATC
>Ga0315282_10018176_pt1 | contig 10079 bp, 7 predicted proteins | sample YL17G07_20_MG_FD_203693 | JGI IMG/M metagenome (GOLD analysis project Ga0315282, IMG submission 203693) | Sediment microbial communities from Yellowstone Lake, YNP, Wyoming, USA - YL17G07_20 | ecosystem: Environmental > Aquatic > Freshwater > Lake > Sediment | place: USA: Wyoming | collected... | reverse complement strand
GGCCGGCATCAAGGCCAAGGAGGCCAGCTTCGAGCTCTCGGAGTACGTGATGCCGGGCCTGGGCGGCCGCGACGCCTCAGAGCGCCACGTGGAGGGCACCGCACGTGTTCTGAACGCCATCGACCCCCACTACACCAGGATCAGGTCCTTCATCCTGGTCCCCGGCACGCCCCTCTTCGCGGAGTACGAGGCCGGGGAGTTCCAGGCGCTGTCAAGGCTGGAGGTGGCGCGTGAGATCAGGGCCCTGGTCGAGCGCCTGGAGATCAGCGGCCGCCTCTGCTTCGACCACTTCTCCAATCCCCCCTTCCTGCGGCAGGACTGGGAGGGCTACAAGCTCCCGGAGGAGAAAGAAGGGGTCCTCTCCACCATTGACAGCACCCTGGAGCGCTGGGCGGCCCGCCTCTCCGAGAAGGAGGGCTGCCCGCCGGACGAAGACCCCGGACCCGCCATCGGCACCCGCCTCTGACAGGCTCCCGCCGCCTCTTCCCCTGTACAGCGGTTAGAAGATCGCACGAGACGCACCGCGTCTTCGGGCTACGGCCCGCGTGAAGGATGCGGCGAGCCGTCCGTCCGCTTGCACACCGAGCTCACCGCTCCTAATATGGCAACGACCCCCGCCGGAGAAAGACAATGACTCAGCGGCCTGCCGGCCCGACCTTCAAGGTCAGGCGCCAGCCCAACTTCGACAACCTGCGTCGCACCATCCTGCGTCGGGGCCCTCCCGGGCCTGTCCCCTTCATCGAGCTCTTCGCCGACCCGGCCATCATCGAGGCCGTCCTGGGCGAGAGGTTCCCCTTCAACGCGCCGGCCGCGGAGGACGAGTTCCGTAGCACGGAGCAAAGGCCGGTCGCTCGCGGCCACCACGTGCTCGACATGATCCTGCGTTTCTGCTGCGAGACCGGCTATGACTATGTGTTTGCCTGGACGGGGCTCAACTTCCCGGGCCAACACCGTTCGGCGGCTCCCGACACGGCCTCGGTCGGGAACTGGCCCGGGGGCGATCGCTACTGGCAAGACGAGACCAGCGGCCCCATCCAGTCATGGAAGGACTTCGAGGAGTACCCCTGGCCGAAGCCGGAGGAGATCAGCTACCGCGCCCTGGAGTACCTGAGCGCCGTCGTGCCCGAGGGGATGAAGATCAGCGTCGTCATCGGCGGCGTCTTCGAGAACGTCTCCTGGCTCATGGGGTTCCAGTCCTTTGCCTATGCCCTGCACGACCAGCCCGACCTTGTCGCCGCCCTCTGCCAGCGGGTAGGCGAGGTGACAACCGCCGCCGCGGCCACGGCCGTGACCATCGACAACGTCGGCATGGTCTTCCTGGGCGACGACATGGGCTACAAGACGGCCACCCTCATCTCGCCCGCCGTCCTCCGTCGCTACATCCTGCCCCACCACAAGCGCATCGCCGACATCGTCCACGCCGCCGGACGCCTCTTCCTCCTCCACTCCTGCGGGAACCTGGCGAGCATCATGGACGACCTTATCGATGACGTGGGCATCGACGGCAAGCACTCCTTCGAGGACGTCATCATGCCGGTGGAGGAGGCCTACCGTCTCTGGGGCGACCGCACGGCCATCCTGGGCGGCGTGGACCTGGACCTCATGGCCAGCGGCAGCGAAGAGCAGGTGCGGGCGCGGACCCGCCAGGTCCTGGAAACCTGCGGCGTCGCTGGCACAGGCTACTGCCTGGGGACGGGCAACACCCCCGCGAACTACGTCCCGCTGGCCAACTACCTGGCCATGCTGGACGAAGGCCGGCGCTGGAACCAGGAGCACTTTGACCCTTGACCGCTGGCTGGCTTGCCATGGTGAGTTTTCTCACACCAGCCATCGAACAGGACGGTCACACCGCCTACCGGGCCCTGCGGCGCTGGCAAAAGGTGGACATGACCATCCTCGACGTGCGAGAGGGCCTATCCGTCCTGGATGTCGGCTGCGGCGAGGGCTATCTGCTCAAGAAGGCCGCGCGCAGGGCCTCGCTGGCCCTGGGCGTGGACGTGGCCGAGAGCCGCCTCCGGGCCACCCGAGACGGCCCAAGCGAGCTCGCCGTCGCCGACGGGCAACGCCTGCCCTTCGCCGACGCCTCCTTCGACCGCATCATCTGCACCGAGACGCTGGAACACGTGGCGGACGCCCAACTGGTCCTGCGCGAGCTGTCCCGTGTCCTCAGGCCGGGTGGCCGCCTGGCCGTCAGCGTGCCCCACTTCCTCTGCGAGGCGATCCTCTACCGACTGATCAGGGGATATCTGGAGTTCCCCGGCGGGCACAGACGCGTGTTAACGCCTCGGACGCTCACCCGGGCGCTGGCGCAGGCGGGCCTCCAACCCTATGCGGGGTATCTGCGGGACTCCCTGGAGGCCACCTACTGGATACTGCTATCTCTGCTCAGCCGCCCGCCCCGGCGCTTCGACGGGCTGCTGTCGGCCCTCGAGCGGTGGCAGGCCCGGACGCGCACCGACCCGTACTCGCGCTTCTATCACGCCGCCGACCAGTTGGGGAACCGTCTCCTGCCCAAGAGCGTGGTGGTCTACGCGCTCAAGCCGGCCTGCGGGACGGGTGGGCAGGAAGCTCCAGCTACTCCGAGCGCCCTTCCCCGGCCTCCCAGGCCTCCAGGCGACGCAGCGTCTCCTCCAGGTTGTCCTCCATGAAGCGGGAGGTGAGACGGCGGACGGCCTCGCTGTCGGCGCGGCGCTGAAGCGTCCGCACCTCCTCGGCCAGCAGCTCAGAGCGGGAGGCCAGCTCCTGCTCCCACTCGCCCCAGAACCGTTGCAGGCGCCCGAGGTCGGCGCGGGGGCCGGCGAGGACGCCGTCCTGGAGGGCCTTGAAGCGCCACCACGGCGAGGCGCGGTCCGGGGAGGCGCCGCCCCGCGCGTACGCGGCGGGCACGTCGCCCTCCAAGTATAGAGGGAGAAAGACGCCGGTGCAGGGGGCAGCCAGGGAGGCCCACAGGTCGGGCCGGCCGTCCCAGCGCGCCTGCAGGCGGGCCACCATGCTGGCCGTGGTCGTTCCCACGGGGTCGGCGTGAAGGCAGAGGGTGAAGAAGTCGGCGCTCCCCGGGTCTCGCTGCTCGGGGAGGACGGTTCCGGACTCCCCATGGTCGCGGAGGAAACGCATCATCTCCTGCGCCGTCAGACGCCCCGCAGCCTCCGCCAGCAAGACGCAGCCGCGGGCAAAGCGCCCCTCCGACACGCGGCCAGGCATGACCTCCGTGCTGCGGTAGGCGGTGGCGAACCGGATTCGCCCGCCGCCGGCAGGCCACCAGCCCCGGTCGACGGCGTACTTCTCCAGCTCCCCGGAGGCCAGCGACCAGTCGTCCTCGATGGTGAGATGGTTGGAGATGCTGCCCACGCCCTCCACCTGCCGCGCCGCCCATTGCCTGCCGGAGGTCTCCAGTATCCAGGCCTCCCCTGGGTCAGCGATGAGGAAGGAGTTGTGGTAGCCAAAGGTGGTGCCCATGATGGCCGGCCCACCCTGGCCGTAGGTCTCCAGGAGGCCTGTCATCACCTCCAGCGCCTCGCGCGCTGTCTGCGAGCGTTCCAGCCCCAGGCGCAGCAGGTCCATACCCAGGAGGGCTTCCTCGCCCGGCGGGTCCCGACTGAACACGGCCTCGTTGCCGATGGCGACCCGGCAGTCGTTGACGCCGTGCTCGAGGCCCCAGAGCCAGTAGGGCTGCGAGCCGATGAAGCCGCGTGTCTCCCGCACCTGCGGTATCGAGACGTACTGGCAGCGCACCCGCGACCCGGATCGGTGACGGCGGGGCGGCACCTGCACCAGGGGCTGCGACTCCAGGGCCAGCCGGTCGCTGTTCTTAGCGAAAAGGGTGGAGCCGTCGGTCGTCGCCGGCGGCAGGGCCACCAGCGTGTCGCAGCCGAGAAGGGGCGAGAGGCTCCTTGGCGACGGCTCAGGGGTCGATGGTCTAACGCGGAAGGGCAGAATGGTGCTCACCATTCCATGATAGTACAGATGCTATACTGGGATACAACCGTTCCGCCGGTCCGATTCGGGAACCAGCGACTGGCGCCAGAACCCCGCAAACTCCACGACGAAAGGTAGGTTCAATGGCAGACGTCACCATCACGCCTCGTGACAACGGGCCCTACCTGGTGCGCGGGCCCGTCAAGCTGGTGGATGTCGAGGGCAACGAGTTCACGGTCCAGGGGGAGGCCATCGCCCTCTGCCGCTGCGGCAACTCCTCGAACAAGCCCTTCTGCGACGGCACCCACAAGAAGGTAGACTTCCAGGCCACCAACCGGGCTAAGGCCTAGCAGCCTGCGTTGCAGCGACGCCGGCAGGCGGTCCGCTGAAGGCCATTGACATACTAATCCGACAAGTCTCGTCCTTCGACAAGCTCAGGACAAGCTCAGGACGAGCGGAACTTGCCCGCTCATGGTGAGCCTGCCTGCCGGCAGGCAGGCCTGTCGAACCACGAGCGGTCCTCTCCTCATCTTCTGTCATTCTGAGTCCGCCAGAGGCGGACGAAGAGTCTCTACAACCAGATTCTTCATCCGCCAGAGGCGGACTCAGAATGACAAGACCTTCGGAACCCTACAGCCGCCGGATCTTGCGGGAGGCGACGCCTGCGAGGGCGGCCAGCACTAGCCCCGTAGCGGCGAAGACGGCCACCGAGTGGGGCACCCCAAACTGCTGAGAGGCTGCCCCCAGGCCCAGGCTGCCGAAGGGCGTAAGGCCTCCGGCCATGCTGTAGAGCGCCATGCCCCGTCCCTGGAAGGCGTCGTCCAGGTTGAGCTGGAGCAGCGTCTGGTTGAGGGTCACGAACAGGGACCAGCCGATGCCGGCCACCACCAGTATGGCAAAAGAAAGGACAAAGAGACGCGAGAAGGAGAAGGCGAGCACCATGCCCATGTAGAGGAGCGCCGTCATGGCCATCGTCTTCCCCCTGCTGCCCCACCCCTGCATGCTCGCGGCCGTCAAGCCGCCGGGGATAGCCCCGACTCCGACACCGGTCAGCAGGAGCCCATAGCCCGCTGAGCCACCATGAAGGATGTCCTTGGCGAAGACGGGCATCATTGTCACATAGGGGTAGATGAGGACGTTGGCAATGACGTTCATTGTCACCAGCCGCGAAAGCCTCTCATCCCGACGGATGTAGTCGAAGCCTTCCCGAATACCAGACAGCACCGGTACGCGGACGGGCTCGACGTGGGTCAAGGGGCGCAGCAGCAAGGTGGCAACGACGGCCAACCCCTGGAGCGCGGCCTGCGCGTAGAAGGCGGGCGCCATACCGGCAACACGGATGATTATCCCTCCCAGGCTTGGCGCAACGATGCGGGAAACGTTACCCGTCACCGAGTTGAGGCCGATAGCGCTGGGCAGGTGCTCCGACCCTACCACGTCGTAGACCAGAACCTGGCGGGCGGGGACGTTGACGGCCACGCTCGCGCCCACGACCACGGCCATGATGTAGAGGTGCCACATCTGCACCCAGCCGCCGCTCACCAGAATTCCCACCAGCAGCGCCACCGTGCCGGGTACCGCCTGGGAGAAGGCAGCCACCCGGCGCCGGTCCAGTCGGTCCACCACCACACCCGCCGCGGGCGAGAAGACGAGGGTGCTGATACCGCGCAGGAAGGCGACGAGGCCCAGTTGAAAGGCGGAATCGGTGAGCTGGAAGACCAGCCAGCCGCGTGCCACCTCCTCCATCCAGCCACCTAGCTGGCTGGCCGAGGTCCCTGCCAGGAGGAAACGAAACTGACCCAGAGCCAGAGAGGAGAACGCTGGCGCCCGCGCCAGGCGGCGGGCCAGGGCGGGACGGCCGGCTGTCTCCTCTTCGACTTCGTCCATCCGTCCTTGCGCTCCGCGAATGAAAGGCGAGCAGTCGGCGTGGGAGTGGAGCCGGCCACGGCCACCGAGGGCTTATGCGCTATTCTAGCCTCTGGGCGCACGCGGACGGAAGGGTAGTGGGGCGAGGTGAGTGGTTCGCCGTCGGTGGGTCGATTCTCGACCCCCGCCTTCAGGCGGGGGTCGTGTGTGAACCTGAAAGCCCAGAACCCACCAACCATGAACCAGTTACGAGCCAGGGCCAGCGACAGCAGGACGCGGTGTATAATAGCCACACCGGGGGGACGTGGATTCACGTCCGCTTTTCCGCCTCTACAGGCATCCGCTTCGTTCAGCGGCAGGAGTAAGGTATGAGCGCCGAAAGCCCTGGCGGGCCTGCTACCGCCGCCATCTGGTCCCCATCCCGTTCGCTCTCTCGCCGCGTGCAGCGCCTGCGCGACGAGTTCTTCTCCTTCTACAGCCGCGACCACTTCCGAAACGAGGTCCGGCCCTACACTTCCGGCACGTCCTGGGACGAGGTCTGGTCCCCCTACCACTGGGGCGTCGTGCCGGAGGTGTACGTCTTCTTCGACAGCTTCCGCGACAGCCTGCTGGCCGCCGCCGAGACCGTCCCTTTGCCCGCCTGCCGGACGGGCAGGCCCGCCGGCTTCTGGAACGAGCCCCTGGCGGTGCGACGCGCTCTCTTCTTCCGTCAGGTGCTCCAGCACCACCTGCCGGTGAAGATCCTAGATGGAGAGCTCATTGTCGGCTCCTACTTCAACACTGCCCTCTCCAAGACGCACACCCGCGCCGAGGCGCGCAAGTGGCGTCGACAGGTACATCGCTGGCGCCAGAAGGCTGAGATGCTGAACGAGCTGGGCGTGGGCAACTGCGGCGCCGTGCCCGGCCACCTCATACCCAACTACCCTAAAGTGCTCCGCCTGGGCTTCCAGGGCATCGCCGCCGAGCTGGAGGAGATGCAGCGGGCGGAGAAAAACCGCCGGAAGCGCGACTTCCTGCGCGCTCTGCTCATCTGCTGCCAGGCGGCGCAGGCCTTCGCCGGGCGCTATGCCGAGGAGGCAGAGCGTCTGGCGGAGAGCGAGTCCGACGCCCAGCGCCAGGCCGAGCTCAGGGAGATCGCCCGCATCTGCCGCAAGGTACCCTGGGAGCCCGCCGAGACCTTCCACGAGGCCCTCCAGTCCCTCTGGTTCGCCCACATGCTGGTCATGGCCGCCGAATCGTACCCGGGCCCGGGGCTCTCGCCGGGGCGCATCGACCAGTACCTCTACCCCTACTACCAGGCTGACCTGGCAGCAGGGCGGCTCGACCGGGAGCAGGCCCGCGAGCTCCTCCAGTGCTGCTGGCTCAAGCACAACTACGCCTACGACTACCAGGGCCGCGTCGGCCCCAACCAGGGCATCAACTCCGGCTTCGGCCAGCTCATCACCCTCGGCGGTATCGGGCCCGACGGCGAGGACGCCAGCAACGACCTCACCTGGCTGATGCTGGACGTTATCGAGGACATGAACCTGCTGGAGCCAAAGCCCAACATTCGCCTCCACCAGAAGACGCCGGAGGAGCTGCTGAGACGCGTCGCCGGGCTCATCGCCCGCGCCCAGGGCTCCCCCTTCCTCCTCAACTTCGACGAGGCGGCCATCCGCGGCCTGGAGTGGCAGGGCCTCCCCGCCGACCGCCTCTGGGACTATGCCCCCGTGGGCTGCCTGGAGAACACCCTCCAGGGCTGCGACCGCTCCGGCACCGTCGACGTCAACCTGAACATCGCCAAGGCCGTCGAGCTGGCCCTCAACGACGGACAGGACATGCTCACCGGCCGCCGCCTCGGGCCGCGCACCGGCGACCCGCGCACCTTCGCCGACTTCCCCGCCTTCTTCGCCGCCTTCAAGGCGCAGCTCAAGGCGCTGCTGGAGCGCATCATCGATTGCAGCAACGACGCCGACGCCGCCCGCGCCGGCTTCGAGCCGACGCCTTACCTGAGCGTCCTGGTGGACGGCTGCGCCGAGAGCGGCCGTGACGTCACGGCCGGCGGCGCCCGCCACAACTACATCACCGTCGAGGGGATCGCCCTGGCCACGGCCGTGGACTCCGTGGCCGCCGTCGAGCGGCTGGTCTACGATGAGCGCCGGGTGGGTATGGGCGAACTGGTGGCCGCCCTCCGCGCCAACTTCGAGGGGCACGAGGCGCTGCGCCAGACCCTCGTCTACAAGGCCCCCAAGTTCGGCAACGACGACTTCGAGGCCGATGACATTGCGCGGGAGGTGTCCCGCTTCTGGACGGAGGAGGCCTTCCGGCATCGGTCGCCGGCCACCGGGCGTCGCTACCGGGGCGGGTACCTGTCGTGGAACTACTGGGTGGCCTATGCGCCCTCCACCGCCGCCACGCCCGACGGCCGCCGGCGGGGCACGTTCCTCTCCAACGGCGTCTGCCCCGTCAACGGCTGCGACCGCGAGGGCCCGACGGCCGTCATCAAGTCGGTGGGGCGCCTGGGGCTGGAGACGGCGCCCAACGGCGCCTCCCACACCCTCAGCCTCAGCCCCGCGCTCCTGCGGGACGAGGAGCACGTGGCCAAGCTGGCGGCGCTGCTGCGAGCCTACGCGCGCGTTGGTGGCACCGCCCTTCAGGTGAACGTCGTGGACGCCGATACCCTGCGGGCCGCGCAGGCCGACCCGGAGAGCTATCGCAACTTGCTGGTGCGGGTGACGGGCTACAACGCCTACTTCGTCATGCTGGGCCGCGAGGTCCAGGACGAGCTCATCAGTCGCCACGCGCACCAGGCGTGAGGCTCGAACGGGAGGAGGCAAGCCGTAGGCGGCGGGTGGGTCATTTCGTAGGGGCCGAGCTTCAGCTCGGCCCAGGACAGAGCTAAAGCTCTGTCCCTAGGGGTACCTGGGCCGCGAGGTCCAGGACGAGCTGATCAGCCGCCACGCGCACCAGCCGTAAAACGCATAGAAAGGAAGCGGATCATGTACAACGTCCTACTGACCGAAGACCAGCGCAAGCTCCGCGATGAGGTGGCAGCCTTCGCCCGCGACGACGTGCCCCGCCAGCTCATCCTGGACATGGACGCGGAGAAGGTGAACTACCCCCGCGAATTCCTGGAGGCCGCCGCCAAGCGCCGTCTGCTCGGCCTGCGCTTCCCCAAGGAGTACGGCGGTCGCGGCCTATCCTGGGCCGACGAGGTCGTCGCCCTGGAGGAGATGGGCGTGCTGGGAGGCTCCCTACCCTGCCTCTACTCCCTGGTCAGCATCGTTGGGGAGGCGCTGAACGTCTTCGGCACCGCGGAGCAGAAGGAGCGCTACCTGCGCCCCGCCCTCGCGGCCAAGATGACGGTGGCCGAGGCCCTCACCGAGCCCCGCGGCGGCTCCGACTTCTTCGGCGCAACGACGACCGCCCGCCGCGACGGCGACTCCTACATCCTCAACGGCCAGAAGCGCTTCATCGTCGGCGCCGAGGGGGCCGACTTCTTCTTCGTCTACGCCAAGAGCAACCCCGACGCCCCCTCCCACGAGTCGCTCAGCGCCTTCATCGTCGAGCGCGGCCCCAGCGTCGAGGTGCAGCACGTCTACGGCCTCCTGGGCACCCGCGGCGGCGGCACCGGCCGCGTCTACTTCCGGGACGTCCGCGTGCCGAAGGAGAACCTCATCGGCCGGGAGCACGGCGCTGCCGAGATCTTCTACCAGATGATGATCCCGGAGCGCATGACCAGCGGCGCCGGCTCCTTGGGGGGCGCGCGGGTCGCCCTGGAGATCGCCGCCCGCTACAGCGACCAGCGCAAGGCCTTCGGGAAGAAGATCCGCGCCTTCGAGGGGGTCAGCTTCCGGGTAGCAGAGAGCATCACCCTCCTCGATGCTGCCCGCGCCTTCACCCACGCCACCGCCCGCGCCGTTGACGCCGGCGGCGAGCCGGGGCGGGTGCGACGCCTGGTGTCCGAGTGCAAGAAGTTCACCACTGAGTCGGCCTGGGAGATCATCAACCACGCCATGCAGGTCATGGGGGGCATCGCCTACACCCGCGTCTATCCCATCGAGCGGATGCTGCGCGACGCGCGGCTCAGCCTCATCTGGACGGGCACCAGCGAGATCATGAACCTGATCATCCAGCACGAGTACTACCGCGAGCTGGCGGCCTCCCGCTACGGTCGCGACGTAGAGGCCGATGCCCAGCACGCGGAGGAACCCGGCGAGAAGGTCTACGAGTAGGCAAGTGGAGCCTTGCTGGGGCGTTCAGGCAGTCAGAGCTGCCAGGTCTTGGCCACCAAGATGACACTTCGTCACACGGCTGGG
>Ga0315282_10018175_pt1 | contig 10079 bp, 11 predicted proteins | sample YL17G07_20_MG_FD_203693 | JGI IMG/M metagenome (GOLD analysis project Ga0315282, IMG submission 203693) | Sediment microbial communities from Yellowstone Lake, YNP, Wyoming, USA - YL17G07_20 | ecosystem: Environmental > Aquatic > Freshwater > Lake > Sediment | place: USA: Wyoming | collected... | reverse complement strand
ACCTTCGCCAGCACCGCCACGTAGGCATCGGTACGGTAGTCCTTGAGATGAGGGTCATCAACAATATAGACGCTACGAGCGCCCAAGGCAATAGCCCCCTGAGCCAGACCGCCAATACCGCTGCCGACCAGTACCGCCGCTAGCCCCTCCCCCAGGGCCTCGGCCAGCCTCCCACCTATACCCAGCCCCTCGGCCACGCTTGAGGCCAGCCTCTCCCCCACCACCTCACCATAGACCATGACACCCTTATACTCGGTCATAAGTCTGCTTCAGACATAATATTCCGGGAATATTAAAAACCTGTTAAGAAATCTAGCATCAAGAACCGCTCGGTGTCAAACACGCGCTCACCACCCGCCCGATGCCGGCGAGGTCAGGGGAGACCTCAATCCAGACCGATGGCCATACTTTATGTAAAATAGCTGCGACGGCCTCCGCCTGCCCCTGCCCTACCTCCAGAGTCAAGCAGCCACGGGTGCTTAGCTTATCGCCAGCCTGGCAGCACAATCTGCCTATCTTCTCCAGGCCATCGGGGCCGCCGTCCAAGGAGAGCGCCGGCTCAAAGCTCACCGGGCAGGTGCGGGGCATATCGGCCTGCCGGACATAGGGCAGATTGGCCAAAATAAGGTCAACCGGCCCCGGCAGGATTTCAAGCATGTCCCCCTCAAGCAGGCAAACCCTGCCTTCCACCCCATGCCGCCGGCAGTTTGTCCGGGCCACCTCCAGCGCCGCCGCCGACACATCGGTAGCGTAGATTTCCGCATCCGGCAGATTCACCGCCAGGCTGATGGCAATAGCACCACAGCCGGTGCCAATATCGGCAATAGTGGTAACCTTGCGGCTCCGGGCCAGATGGATGGCCCTTTCTACGAGTAATTCGCTCTCCGGCCTGGGGATAAGCACCCTGGCATCCACGTAGAAATCCAGGCCGTAAAACTCGCGGTGGCCGGTGATATAGGCCGATGGCTCCCCCCGCCGGCGGCGCTCCACCAGCTGGAAAAGGGCCTCTTCATCCGACGGGGCCAGCTCACGGTCAAGCTCCGTATAAAGCCGGGCGCGGTCTATCCCCAGCACATGCCTCAGCAGAATTTCGCCCTCAAGATAGGCATCCTCAATACCGCCGCTGGCCAGGCTATCGCGGGCCCGGGCCAGCGCCTGCTTAAGATTCACTAGTCTCGTCCCTCTCGCGGCCTCTTGGCTCAGGCCGGCGGCGCCTCCAGATGCTCCGCCTCGGCCGCCGCCAGGGCATCAACCAGGCCGTCAAGGTCTCCGTCCATAATGCGGGGCAGGTTATGGAGGGTGAGGCCGATACGGTGGTCGGAGACGCGGTCCTGCGGGAAATTGTAGGTACGTATCTTCTCGGCGCGCTCGCCGCCGCCTACCTGGGAGCGCCGGTCCTGGGTCATCTTCTCCTCCTGCCGGCGCCTTTCCATATCCAGGAGACGGGAGCGCAGCACGGACATCGCCTTTATCTTGTTCTGCAGCTGCGAGCGCTCGTCCTGGCAGACCACCACCATGCCCGTCGGCAGGTGGGTCATGCGTATAGCCGTGGCCACCTTGTTCACATTCTGGCCGCCGGCGCCGCCGCTGTGGAAGACATCCACCTTGATATCATCGGGGTTGACGGCGATATCCACCTCCCCGGCCTTGGGCAGGACGGCTACGGTGGCCGTTGAGGTGTGAATACGGCCGGAGGCCTCGGTGACGGGCACGCGCTGCACCCGGTGCACCCCCCTCTCGTATTTCAGGCGGCTGAAGGCCCCCCTCCCCCTCACCTCAAAGACAATCTCCTTGAAGCCGCCAATGCCGCTCTCGCTCAGGCTGATAACATCCGTCTTCCAGCCCCGGGACTGCGCATAGCGGCTGTACATACGGAAGAGGTCGGCGGCAAAGAGGGCAGCCTCGCTGCCCCCCGTGCCCGCCCGTATCTCCATGATAATATCCTTCTCGTCATTGGGGTCTTTGGGCAGGAGGGCCTGTTTCAAGAGCGCCTCCAGCCCCTCCAGGCGTGCCTCCAGGGCTTCTATCTCCTGCCCCGCCAAGGCTGCCATCTCCTCATCAAGCCCCTCAGTCAGCATGGCACGCGTCTCCCCCAGGGACTTCTTGACCGCCTTGTACTCCCGGTAGCCCCTCACCGCCCCATCAAGGGAGGCCCTCTCCCTGGCCAAAGCCTGCAACTTGGCCAAGTCAGTCGCCACCTCGGGACGGGCCATCTGCCGGTCAATCTCCTGGTAGCGCTTCTCCATTTTTTCCAGCGGCTCTATCATAACCACCTCGCACTGAAATTATAGCACAGCGACCAGATGGCACTCAAAGCTACTGAGGTTGACAAAAAATGCCAACGTGGGCTAGAATGGGGTGATTAAAAGTGGAGACCCGCACGCCTGACTGAACACGGTAGTATAGTTTTCCGAAGCGAAGACGACGATATTAGCGCGTGCCTTCATAGAGCTATATGCTTCAGGAAATAAAACTAGGAGGATTTTACAGCTATGACCATAGTTGAGATGTTAGCCAGAAATGCCCGGTGGTATCCCGATTCCCCAGCCCTCATTGAGCTGCAACCGAGCCAAAACATCAGAAAGGAAATCACCTGGAAGCAGCTTGACGAGCGGGTAAACCGGCTGGCTAACGCCCTCATGAAAATGGGGGTAAAAAAGGGCGACAGGGTTGTCCACCTGATGATGAATTCCATAGAATGGCTTGAGGCCTACTTCGCCATCCTCAGGACAGGGGCATTGGCCGTACCCCTCAACTTCCGGTTCATCGGCCGCCAGATTAAGTACTGCGTTGACGTTTGCGAACCGAAGGCCATGATTTTTGATGAAACCTTTACCGAGAGGGTGGAGGAGATACGCGCCACCCTGCCCACCATCAAGAAGTACATCTTCGTCGGCCAGAAGGTGCCGAAGGGCGTAGAGGTCTATGAGGATATAGTCAAGAAGGCACCACCCAAAGCGGTGGAGATACCGCTCGTCGGCGAGGACGAAGCCGCCCTCTACTTTACCTCCGGCACCACCGGCGACCCGAAGGCAACACTGCTGACGCACCAGAACCTGGAGAATAGCGCCATCCACGAGAACTATGCCCACCGCGAAACACATAAGGACAACTTCCTCCTCCTCCAGCCTCTTTATCACACCGGCGGCAAGATGCACTGGTTCGGCAGCCTGATTGCCGGCGCCAGGGCCACTATGCTGACCGGCAGCGAAAGGATAACCCCCAAGCTCATCTTTGAGATTATCCAGAGCGAGAAGGTCACCTCCATGATGCTGCTGGTGCCCTGGATACAGGATATGGTCACCGCCCTGGATAACGGCGAGCTGAGGCTTGAGGACTACGACCTGAGCTCCTGGCGGCTGATGCACTCCGGCGCCCAGCCCATTCCGGCCATACTCATCCGACACTGGAAGGGCTACTTCCTGAACGTTGACTACGAGACCCACTACGGTCTGACCGAATCAACAGGGCCATGTATCCACCTCGGCACCAACAACCTCAACAAGATAGGTGCCATCGGGCGGCCCAACCTTAACTGGGACTTTCGCATCGTCAACGACAAGGACGAGGACATGCCTGTGGGCGCCACCGGCGAGCTCATGCTCAAGGGCGACGGCGTCATGAAGGAGTACTACCGTAACCCGCAAATCACGTCCAAGACAATTGTCAACGGCTGGCTGCGCACCGGCGACATGGTCAAAATGGATAAGGATGGCTTCATCGTCTTTGTGGACAGGAAGAAGGACATCGTCATCACCGGCGGCGAGAACATCTACCCGGTAGACCTGGAGTCGGCCCTCATCGGGCAGCCCAAGGTAAAAGATGTCGCCATCATCGGCGTGCCCGACCCGAGGCTCGGCGAGGTGGTAGCCGCCATCGTTGAACCCAAAGAAGGCATGAACCTTACCGAGGCGGAGATGAGGGCCTACTTTGAGCCCCTGCTGCCCAAATATGCCTGGCCCAGGATAGTCATCTTTGACAGGGTGCCGCGTAACCCCACCGGCAAGATAGAGAAGCCCAAGCTAAGGGAAAAATACAAGGACCTAAAGTGGAACCCTAAGGGCTAAAGGGGCCGCGCGTCTAATGCAGCCTTTCAAGGACGGCGTCTCTTAATAAGGGGTGCCGTCCTTCTTATTTTTAAAGACCTGCTTCTTTGCTTGGCATGTACCTAGATTAAGTGCTATCATATTAGCCAACAGGCAAAGACCCCTATCCTGACGCCTTAAAAACGGGTAGCCATTCTTAATCTTATGTTAGCCAAGGTAAGGAGCGGTGCTATTGTCGGCCTTGACGGGGCCATGGTTGAGGTTGAGGTGGATATTGCCCCGGGGCTACCCTCTTTCACCATCGTCGGCCTGCCGGATGCCGCCGTCCAGGAGGCAAGGGAGCGCGTCCGCGCCGCTATACGCAACTCCGGATTTGCCTTCCCCATGAAGCGCATTGTGGTCAATTTGGCGCCGGCCGACCTTAAAAAGGCCGGGCCGGCCTATGACCTACCCATTGCCGTCGGCATCCTCCTCAGCTCCGGGCAGGTCAGTGCCGACGCCTCCCCGACCATGTTCCTCGGCGAACTTTCCCTGGACGGCGGGCTTAGGCACACCAACGGTGTCCTGCCCATGGTGGCCCTGGCCCACGAGGAAGACATACCCAATATCATCGTGCCCGAGGCCGATGCCAGGGAGGCCTCCCTGATAGAGGGCGTACAAATCATCCCGATGGCCTCGCTAACCCAGCTGGTCAGCTACCTGAGAGGCGAGATAGCCGCCCCGGCATACAAGGCCGATAGAGTTTCGGAAGATGCCCTACCCCCCGCCCTCACCACCGACCTGGCCGAAATCAAGGGGCAGGAGCATGTCAAACGTGCCCTGGAGGTAGCCGCCGCCGGCGGTCATAACATGATTATGTGCGGGCCACCGGGCAGCGGCAAGACCCTGCTCGCCCGCGCCCTCCCCTCCATCATGCCACCCATGACCACCGACGAGGCCCTGGAGGTCACCAAAATCTACAGCGTCAGCGGCCTATTACCCCCGGACACCCCCCTGCTCCGGCAACGGCCCTTCCGCTCCCCCCACTACACCATCTCCAATGCCGGCCTGGTAGGGGGCGGGCACTGGCCCAGGCCGGGCGAAATCAGCCTCAGCCACCGCGGCGTCCTCTTCCTTGACGAGCTTCCCGAGTTCGGGCACTCGCTGCTTGAGGTGCTGCGCCAGCCCCTGGAGGACAAGGTGGTGACCATCAGCCGCGCCCAGGGGAGCGTTACCTTCCCGTCCAACTTCATGCTGGTAGGGGCGATGAACCCCTGCCCCTGCGGCTACTACGGCGACCCATTCCGGCAGTGCCGTTGCCCGCCCAGCCTGGTCTCCCGCTACCAGAGGCGCATCAGCGGGCCTTTCATTGACCGCGTGGACATCTTCGTGGAGGTGCCCCACATTGACTATGAGAAGCTGACGGACAAACGCCTGGGCGAACGCTCGGAGAAGGTGCAGGCCCGGGTTACCACCGCCCGGTTGCGGCAAATGAAGCGCTTTGAAGGCACCAGGTTTTCTAGCAACACCGAGATGACACCTGCCGAGATACGGGAGTTCTGCCGGGTGGCAGATACCGCCCAAAGCCTGCTCAAGACGGCCATGAAGCAGCTCCACCTCTCCGCCCGCGCCTTCCACCGCATCCTGAAGCTGTCCCTCACCATTGCCGACCTGGAAGGCTCCGACATCATCATGGCCCATCACGTGGCCGAGGCCGTGCAGTACCGCCCGAGAAGGCCGGAGTAAGGTAAAAGAAAAGGCCGGGCACCCGAAATACCCGGCCATTGAAGCACCACTAGCACCGCTCGGCCTCAGGGGAGCCGAACCCAGAAGACAATACCCATAACCATCATGACCAGACCAAGGGCAAAGGCTATCCACCCCCCCACCATCAAGGCCCTGGGCTGAGGGCGCTCCGGCCAGTGCGACACAAACTCCCTCAGGTCGCGGCGCGTCACCATGGACTCAAAGTACTTCCTCGCCTCGTGCCGGCCCCAGAGAACCCCGACCAGCCCGAGAATCACAAACCCCACCCCAACACCCATCAGTATCAAACAGTCCTGCAGAGACATATACCGCCGCCCCCCTTAATTAAGTAACCAGTCTAATATATGTCATCCCCAAGGAAATTTCAAACAATAATTTATTTCATTTCCACGGTGGCGCCGGCGGCTTCCAGCTTCTGTTTGGCTGTGGCCGCTTCTTCCTTGCTGACATTTTCCTTGACCGGCTTGGGGGCACCCTCAACCAGTTCCTTGGACTCCTTCAGACCCAGGGAGGTCAGCTCGCGCACCGCCTTGATGACATTAATCTTGTTCGCCCCGACCTCCTTCAGGATGACGGTGAACTCGGTCTTCTCCTCAGCCGCTGGTGCCGCTGCCCCACCCGCCACCGGGGCCGCCGCAGCCGCCACGGCTACCGGTGCCGCCGCGCTAACGCCGAACTCTTTCTCCATGGCCTTGACCAGCTCGGCCAGTTCCAGCACCGTCATGCCCTTGATGGCGGACAGGACTTCCTCAATGGAGGAGGCCTTCTTAGCCGTTTCCGCTTTAGATGCCTTGGCCTTCTTGGGCGCCGCCTCTTCAGCCAGGGCGGGACCTTCGGTCTTTACTTCACTCTCTGCCATTTTTACCTTCCCTCCAGTTGTTTCATTCTAGCCTGAAGCACACCCATCATACCCCTGATGGGAGCAGCTAACACACTTGCCAGGGCCACGATGGGGCCCTGTATCCCCGCCATCACCTGGCCGAGCAGTACCTCTCTTGCGGGCAAAGCGGAAAGGGTCTCCACCTCGGCGGGCGTTAGCAACCTGTCGCCCAAAAAGCCCCCCTTGATGCCCAGGGTTGACTTTGAGCCTTTGATGTAGCCCATCAGCACCTTGGCCGGCTCGCTTATCTCGCCGTAGCCGAAGGCAACCGCCACCGGCCCCTCAAATGAGCCGGCCATCTTATCCCAGCCGACCCTTTTTGCGGCCAGCCGGGCCAGGGTGTTCTTGACCACCTTGTAATCAATACCCGCTTCCCGCAGCTTACGGCGCAGGCTGTTCAGCTCCGCCGTGGCTAAACCACGGTAGTCCGTCAGGATACCAACGCTGCATCTGGTGAATATCGCCTCCAGGCTGTCCATAACCTGCGCCTTCTTCTCTCTGGCCATCCCGGAACACCTCCTGAAATTACACGCCCCATATAAAGCAAAAGCCCCCGCACCGCCGCACGAGGACTTTACCAATCTCCTTAAATTCCTCGGCAGGCCTATCGTTTAAGCCTTGCGGCACCCGCTGTCTTGGGACTTCTTATGCTATTGTAAAGTTATTATAGCACACCCTAGCCGCTATGACAAGCTAGCTGGCACTCAACTCCAGCGTCGTGGTGAGGTCAAGCTTGACAGACGGCCCCATGGTGGTGGTGATATAGGCGCTCTTGACGTACTGTCCCTTGGCGCCGCTGGGCTTGGACTTCATCACCGCCTCCACCACCGAGGTCAGATTGTCCATCAGCATCCTCTCTTCAAAGCTGGCCTTGCCCAGGGGCACGTGGATAATAGCTGTCCTGTCCAGTTTGTACTCCACCCGGCCCTTGCGGGCATCCTCAATCACCCTGGGTAGATTATCCATAGAGACCACCGTGCCGGACTTGGGGTTAGGCATCAGGCCCTTCCTCCCCAGCACCTTACCCAGCCGGCCCACCTTACCCATCATCTCCGGGATGGCGATGGCGGTATCAAAGTCCAGCCAGCCCTCCTCAATCTTCTTAATCAGGTCGTCCCCGCCGACATAATCGGCCCCGGCGGAGGAGGCTATCTTCTCCGCCTCCCCCTGGGCGAAGACCAGGACACGCACCTTTTTGCCCAGGCCGTGGGGCAGCAGGGCTACCCCCCGCACCTGCTGGGCGGCATTGCGCGGGTCAAGCCCCATCCGCAGATGAAGCTCCACCGTCTCGTCAAACTTGGCGCGGGCTACTTTCTTGACCAGCTCAATGGCTGCCTCGGGCTGGTAGGCTTTGCCCCGGTCAATCAGCTTGGCGACTTCTTTATATTTCCTGCCGTGTTTTAACATGCTACTCCACCTTAATGCCCATACTGCGGGCCGTTCCTTCAACAACCCTCTCCGCAGCTTCCAGACTATTAACGTTCAGGTCCTTGGCCTTTATTTTGGCTATTTCGCGCAGCTTCTCCCGCGATATGGTACCGGCCTCATCATAGCCAGGCCGGCCGCTGGCCTTTTCTATACCCAGCGCCTTCTTTAAGAGGTCGGAGGCGGGCGGCGTTTTGGTGATAAAGGTAAATGTCCTGTCCTCGTAGACCGTTATCTCCACCGGGATGATGGAGCCTGCCTGGTTCTTGGTACGCTCGTTGTACTCCTTGCAGAAGCCCATGATATTGAGGCCGTGCTGGCCCAAGGCCGGCCCTACCGGCGGCGCCGGGTTGGCCTGCCCGGCCGGAATTTGCAGCTTAATGACGGCCTTAACCTTCTTTGCCATTTTATCTCCTTAAGGGCACTAAAGCTTATCCACCTGCAGGAAATCAAGCTCCACAGGCGTCTCCTGTCCGAAGAGGGAAAGGAGCACCTTGACCTTGCCCTTGCCCATATTTATCTCGTCAACCACGCCGACAAAATCAATGAACGGACCATCCGTCACCCGGACACTCTGCCCCTTGCGGAAGCCGACCTTGACCCGTGGCGTCTCGGCCGACATCTGCTTTAGAATCTCGGCCACCTCCTCTTCACGCAGCGGCGTCGGCGTATTGCCGCTGCCGACAAAGCCGGTAACCCCCGGGGTATTGCGCACGATGCCCCAGCTATGCTCGTCCATCCGCATCTGGACGAGGACATAGCCGGGGAGTATCTTCTTGGTCACCGTACGCCGGCGCCCGCCCCTGACCTCTATCTCATCCTCGGTGGGGATGACCACCTGGAAGATTTCATTGCCGGAATCCGTAAACTTGAGGCGCTGTTCCAGGTTCTTCCTGACCCGGTCTTCATGCCCCGAATAGGTATGGACGACGTACCACTTTTTTTCGCTCTCCGCCACAGATAACCTCACTACCTTCACTCTTGGGAAAAGCAACAGCCCCGCTACCAATCAGACCTGACAAAGCAAGTAAGCCTTTATCTCCCCAAGAAAACCTTGTCAACCAGACCGGAGAAACCAAAATCAATCAGACCCAGGATTATTGCCGCCACAATGGTAACCAGCAGCACCAGCACGGTCAGGTACGTAGCTTCCCTCCTGGTGAGCCAGACAACCTTTTTCAGCTCACCGATAACCTCACCAAAGTAATGGAAAGGTCTGAAGCCGCCTCGCTTGGCCGTAGTCGTATCTGTCATCGCCGGAACCTGCTACTTTACCTCCCGGTGGAGTCTATGGACACGACAGCGGGGACAGTATTTATTGAGCTCCAGGCGCTCTGTGTCGTTCTTACGGTTCTTGGTCGTGGTATAGTTCCTCTCCTTGCACTCGGTACAGGCGAGGTAGATAATACCCCTTGCTTCGGATTTTTTGGCCATAAACTACTCTATGATACGGGTAAAGGTGCCTGAACCTACCGTTCTACCTCCCTCGCGAATAGCAAAGCGCAGACCCTGCTCCAGGGCCACCGGGTAGATAAGCTTTATCTTCATGTTGATATTATCACCGGGCATCACCATCTCCACCCCTTCAGGCAGCTCAATGGTGCCGGTAACATCGGTCGTCCTGATGTAAATCTGGGGCTTGTAGCCATTGAAGAAGGGGGTATGCCGGCCACCCTCTTCCTTGGTCAGGACATATACCTGGGCCTCGGCATAGGTATGCGGCTTGATGCTACCTGGTGCCGCCAGCACCTGGCCGCGCTCAATTTCCTCACGCTCTACCCCCCTGAGGAGACAGCCGACGGCATCACCGGCCTCGGCATAGTCCAGGGTCTTGTGGAACATCTCCAGGCTGGTAACCACCACCTTCTTGGGCTCATGGTGCAGACCCACGATTTCAACCTCATCACCGGCCTTAATCTGGCCCCGCTCCACCCTGCCGGTGGGCACCGTGCCGCGCCCCTTGATGCTGAAAACATCTTCTA
>Ga0315282_10018174_pt1 | contig 10079 bp, 10 predicted proteins | sample YL17G07_20_MG_FD_203693 | JGI IMG/M metagenome (GOLD analysis project Ga0315282, IMG submission 203693) | Sediment microbial communities from Yellowstone Lake, YNP, Wyoming, USA - YL17G07_20 | ecosystem: Environmental > Aquatic > Freshwater > Lake > Sediment | place: USA: Wyoming | collected... | reverse complement strand
CATGCAAGAGCTCCTCACCCAAGTTTGGGAAGAACTCCACAAGACCATCCTCTTTGTCACTCACGATGTGGAAGAGGCGATCTTCCTTTCGGATCGAGTCTTCGTCATGACTGCCAGACCAGGGAAGGTCAAGGCTGAGATCGATATCCCGTTAAAGCGACCCAGAAGTTACGAACTCAAGTCCACGGAGGCCTTCCTTAATCTGAAACAACAGGCCCTCACCCTCATTCGAGAAGAAGCGATTAAGGCAACACAGCGTAAAGATCAAACCTGAAATGGGTAGGCCGGAAAGCTTGTTCAAAACCTTGCCCTAGAACATAAAAAGAGGAGGAAAAGAGTTGAAAGTGGAGAATCTTGCGAGAAAAGGGATTCTAAAAATAACTTCCTATGTTCCCGGAAAGTCGATTGAGGAGGTTCAAAAGGAGTTCGGGGCTAAAAGATGGATTAAACTTGCCTCGAATGAGAATCTGCTCGGTCCCTCTCCAAAGGCAGTAGCAGCCATCCGAAAAGAACTTCCAAACATTTACCTCTATCCAGAAGGACCTTGTACGATTTTGAGAAAGGCCTTGGCCAAAAAGTTTGCAATTCCTGAAAGGATGGTCGTCATCTCCAATGGAGCTGATAATTTAATACTTATGATTGCCAATGCCTTTGTGAATGAGGGGGAAGAAGCGGTGATGGCAGATCCGACTTTCTCAATCTATACCAATGTAACTCAGGTCATGGGTGGAAAACCAATCAAGGTAAAGCTGAAAGGCTTTACTCATGATCTGGAGTCCATGTTGAAGAAGGTCAACCGAAAGACAAAATTGGTTTTTATCTGTAATCCAAATAATCCAACCGGCACAACTGTCTCTCTGAAGACCTTCAACTATTTTCTTTCTAAAATTCCAAAACGTGTCATCGTTGTCTTGGACGAGGCTTATGGAGATTTTGTTGAAGAAGCATTCTGTCCAAATGGTTTGGACTATATCAAAGAAGAGAAACAAGTCATCGTCCTCAGGACCTTTTCAAAGGTTTATGGGCTGGCAGGGTTGAGAATTGGTTATGCTTTGGGAAGGGAAGACCTGGTCGATTGTCTTTATCAAGTGAGAGATCCTTTTCCTGTTCATCGACTAGCGCAGGTTGCTGCAGTGGCTGCATTAGACGATGAGGATCATGCGATCAGGTCGATTCAATCGGTTTACGAAGGAAGGAAATATCTCTATAAAGAACTAAATAGGGTGGGGCTTTTTTACGTCCCTAGCCAGGCTAACTTTATCTTCATTGATTTTGAGAAAGATTCAGAAGAAGTCTTTCGGGCCCTTTTAAGGGAAGGGATCATCATTCGTCCAGGAAAGGTATGGGGCTTTCCCACTTTTGCCAGGGTGACCATTGGAAGAATGGAGGATAACCAGAGATTCATCAAAGCCCTCAAAAAAATCCTAAGATAAAATCATTAGTCATTGGGTCATTGGACATTCAGCAATTAGGTAATGATTTCGCAACTCGTTTCCCTAATGACTTTGTGATGCCATGACTGAATGACTCAATGACTACTGATAACTGACCCATGATTGAGATCGATTTTACCATTAAGAATGCAGAAGGACTTCTAACCCTTTCTTCTAGAAGGATCAGAGATTGTAGGATTGATTCACTTAAGTGTTTTAGAAGGCATCGCCAAAAATTATTTGCAAACCCCACCGTTTTCGGTTCGCCAGGTCATTGAACAACGAATTCTAGAATTTGGATAAGAAGGAGGGATTATGGAACTCAAGCGATTCTTAGAAAATGTGGCCGCAAACACTCCTACCCCTGGGGGAGGAAGTGTTTCTGCCTTATCAGGGGCATTGTCTGCATCTCTCGTTGCCATGGTAGCGGGACTTTCTTCCAAGAAGGGTAAAGCAAAACAGAAAGGAATGGAGGAAATAAGGAAGAAAGCCTTGACCATTCAAAAGAGGCTCTTTCAGGCGATGGATGAGGATTTAAAATCTTTTGATGCTGTCATCAAAGCCTTTCGTCTTCCAAGAGGTTCAGAAAAAGAGCGCCTCCATCGGGTCAGGGAGATTCAAAAAGCTTATCAAAACGCCACCCTTACACCACAATTGGTATGTCAACAGTCCATTCAGCTCTTAGAGTATTCCAAGACCCTTGTTCTAAAAGGGAACCCGAATGCGATGAGTGATGCAGGGGTTGCTGCATTTCTTGCTGATGCTGCCCTGGCAGGGGGGTTGCTCAATATTGGCATTAATTTGGTGGCCGTGACTGAAAGGACCTTCGCTAAGAAAATGAATGTTTCGATGCAAAAATGGGCGAAAAGGAGGAATGACCTTATGAAGACGATCCTGATGAAACTGATGGGGGTCAATCAGATTTAAGAAGATTCCTATCCCCCCTCTCTTTTTGGCGGGTGGATATTTTTTAAATTTTTTCAAACCCCCACGATTGGAAATAGTGATGTCAAAGTCTCTTCGTTTTATCGTCAACTTCCTATTTCTTTTTTTTATTCTTGTAGGTTCTCCCATCATGGGCCAGGAAAACCTACCAGTTCTAATCAAAAAAGTGGAACCCTCGATCGTTGTTATTTTGATTTATAACAAGGAAGGGAAAATTTTCGGTCAAGGAAGCGGCTTTTTTGTCAATAAGGAAGGAGATGTCATAACCAATTATCATGTCCTTCAAGAGGCAACCCATGCGGTCATCAAAACAAATGATGGGAAAGAGTATCCTGTTGAAAAGATTGTGGCCGAAGACAATGAAGGAGATCTCATTCAGGTCTCAGTAAATATTCCAAAAGAAACGGTGCGTCCTTTGTCGATCGTCACCACCATGCCCGAAGTAGGAGAAAGGATTATCGTCATCGGAACCCCCCTCGGACTTGATAAAACTGTCTCAGACGGCATCGTTTCTGCTGTAAGAGAGATTCCTGGATTTGGAAAGATCATTCAGGTGACCGCCCCAATATCGCCCGGATCAAGTGGTAGTCCCGTGATTAACATGAAAGGAGAAGTGATGGGAGTTGCCACCTTTTTCATTGTGGCAGGTCAGAATCTCAATTTTGCCATTCCTGGAGAAAGGATAGCAAAACTGACCAAGGGTCAGGGGAAAACTCTTTCAGAGCATGAAGAAGGAAGGATGAAAGAATGGCTTGCCTCGGCAGAAGGACTTTACACCATTGGACTTCGTTTCCTCTGGGCAGAAGATTATGAGAAGGCTCTCCCCTATTTGATTGAGACGGTCAAGAGAAACCCAGGCCATGCTCAGGCTTATTTCCAGATTGGGTATTGTTTGGCCAGACTCGGGCAGTACAAAGAGGCGATCGGACCTTACAAACAAGCCATTCGCATTAAACCTGAGGATGCTGACATCCATAACAATTTGTGTGTTGCTTATGGAATGGTGGGTTTCTATGGTGACGCTCTTGAATCTTGCAGGCAGGCCATCCAACTCAAACCCAATCTCGCCGAAGCGCATAATAATTTGGGATGGTCTTATCAGAGGCTCGGACGTTATCGGGAAGCCATCGAATCTTGCAAAGAGGCCATTCGCCTCAAACCTGATTTTGTTCTGGCTCACTATAATCTCGGGAATAATTATGCTGCCCTAAAGAAATATGAAGAAGCCATCGATTCCTATAAAGAGGCGATTCGCATCAAATTTGATTACCCAGAAGGGCACTTAGACTTGGGCGCCGCCTATTTCCATACAGGGCGCTTCGAGGAAGCGATCGTATCCTACAAACAGGCGATCCGATTAAAACCCTCTTTGGCTGAAGCCCATCTCAACTTGGGTATGTCCTATTTGAGGTTGGGTGATAGAGGATCCGCCATCGAAGAATATAAAATTTTAAGAGGGCTGAATCAGGAACTGGCTAACAGGCTTTTTAATCTGATTTATGAGTGAAGAGTTCAGGAAAAATTTGATGGAGGGAGGGATCGCCATGGAAGAGGAGAAGATAGGGGTAACGTTTATAGCTACTGTGACAGGATTGAAAGGGTCCTGCCATGCCAACCACAAAGCGGGGCAGAAGTTTGAATTAAATTGCTACGATTCAGGTGGGCTCTGTGGCTTTTTTTATCATGATATCTTTCCCTACCTTAATGCGATGCAGTTTGGTGGGAAATATCCATGGTGGGATAAGGATCTGATAGAAGTTGAATGTCCAGACCGCTATAATACGGTCTCTCTCAAAGTCGAAAGAAAAAAATAAAAAGTTTTCCCACTAGAAATTTTTACAGCGGGGAAGGATTTGTTTCCCCGCTGTAAAAAGGTTAGAAGAATTTAAATATCCACTAAGGTATAGATATACACCTCCCTCCACGCAGAAGGTCTCTCAATTAAACTCGCCTGTGTCAAGTTAAAAATAGTTACTTCTTTGGTGGAACGATCGCTTCCTTGCAAGCCTTGGCGACACGCATCTTCACTACGGTCTTGGCTGGGATATTGATCGGCTCACCGGTGGCCGGATTTCTTCCCAGACGTGCCTTACGCCTAACAAGGACGAGTTTGCCGATCCCAGGGAAGGTAAAGACTCCTGCCTTTTTGGTCTCGGCGATTGCTAACGCTGCCATCTCATCGATGACTGAGGAAGCAACCACTTTTTTGAGGTCAAACTTTTTTGCAAAATATGAAACGATCTGGGCTTTAGTCAGGGGTTTCTTTCCGGCCATACTTTCCTCCTCTTAATGAAGTGATTTAGATTTTAAGTATACAAAAAAAATTTTAAAAAGCAAGCATAAAATTACTTAGAAAACAAATTTGGAGCGGGCAACGGGGTTCGAACCCGCGACCCTCGGCTTGGGAAGCCGATGCTCTACCAACTGAGCTATGCCCGCGCCGTAGTTCAAGTGGCTTAATCAATGATCGCTTATTAAATTTCAAAATATAAAAAATGATTGAGGTTTGTCAAGGGATTTTTAAACCAACCTCAACTCATCAGGAAGGTAAGTTAATACTTCTGCTCCATGAGAGGTGACTCGAACCATATCCTCGATTCGGACCCCTCCCCAATCAGGTATATAGATGCCAGGTTCGATTGTAAAAACCATTCCTTCCTGTACCAGTTCTTTATTTTCTAAATTAACCACTGGGTCTTCGTGGACGGCAAGGCCGATGCCATGGCCTGTTCCACTTCCTGTTGGTTCAGACTGATTAACAAGAATTGATATTTTTGTCAAGGAGATTAAGGAATGATGGGCACCTATATGGGCACCTAAATTTTCCGAGTAGGCAATAGACTAATTGTTTCATCACTATCTGATATGAAGAAAGATTAGAAAGAATAGCCGACCTTCAAACAAATAAACTGTCCTGACCAGCATCTGAATTGACGGACCGTGTCAAGATAACCCTTCTTGCAACTTCCACCTACGAAGCTTCAATCGAGGCATGCTTCGGGAATCGAAGATTTCCAGGTAGAAATCATCAGGTCGGATAAATATATGAAAATCAAATCCAAATATTTTGGGTAGTCTAAACACAGCACATCTATAGCAGATAGTGAAACCCCTGCAATATTAAAGGTCACAGTTATGAAAAAGGTGGTTCCGCCGGACGTAATCTCGCTATGCCTTTCACGAATGTCCACACTGGGCATTTATAAAATCCTTTGTTACCTGTGCCAATGCTTTGTAAAATTTAAGATTGGCTGCTTCTTCCATATCTGAGATAAACTGTGGAAGCCATCTCATCAGATGTTCATCCAGAAACCTTTTTGCAATGTCCTTATAATAGACTCTTTTTCCAGGATTGTTATGGAGGTTGCGAAATAAAACAGCGAGAAAATTTAGTTCTGCCCCAATATGGTCAGGCATAATGTTTGGATCACCCATTTTCAAACCTAATTCATTATAAAGGTCTTGAACTTCATCATAAGCTTCCTGCATCATCAACCTTTTGGCAGAGGTATAAACCGATTCCCATGGGGGGCAGGGCAGTTTGTATGGCCCAACAAAAAGCCTTGTGTATTCCCAGAGGAGATCCTCCAATTCCTGATCTGAATGGAGGTCAATCTTATCAATCGCATCCTTTAATTTTAACAATGGATCAGGAACATTTTCTGAAAACAATGCCTTCCAGTTTTCCACCGCCTCCTTCGTGGGCTTGCATAAATACATGCTGCTTAAAAGGTTGAATACCTTTGACCATTGACTGCCTGTGATCATTGTGGCATTGCGTTCAATATAATTTAAAGGCACGGTATATGGTTCCTTGCAATCTTATACAAACAGAATAAAATCTCTACAATTGCATAGTTGGCATCTATTTCTTGACGTTTTTTGCTTCCACAAACCTTATTGAAGGTAGTGTTAATTGAGGGTCTGCAAAATTCGGCAACGCGTCAATAATCTTACCTTTGAATATAGGGTCTGGAAAGACATTTCCTGCTTCAATATCAGGGAGTTTCCCATTGGAGAGGGCATAGCCCATGCAGGTTCTCACGCACGCAGGCGGAAGCCCCACCCTTAATCGGTGGATACAAAAATCGCACTTATCCACTTTCTTTTCCTTATTATTAAACTGGGGAGCGCCATAAGGACATGCAGCCATGCAGCGTTTGCAGCCAATACATTTTTTCTTGTCATGCAGCACCACACCGAATTCTTCTTCTTTTGTGTATGCTCCCACGGGGCACGCCTTCAAGCATGCAGGCTCTTCGCAATGATTGCAGGAGACGGATATATACCTAACTATAGGAGTAGGGTATTTACCCCCCTCTTTAATAATCACCCTTCTTCGTCTAATTCCTACGGACAAATCAAATTCTTGCTTGCATCCTGCCTCACACGCCCTGCAGGCAATACAGTTATCTTCATTATAGAGCCATGCCATCTGTCTTGGATTCTTTGCCATTGATATCACCTCCTATGCCTTTATGATCCTGACGCCGATTTCTTTAATAACGGCCATACCTGAAGCTTTTTCAGCAACCCCGGGCAAAAATTGGCCATCTCCTGTGCCTGCAGGAGACCATTTATTGATTTTATTCAAGCTGCCCTTTGCCACCTTGCCGAACCCCCAGTGGCCATAGCCATGCTGAAGGGCCACTACTTCAGGATGGATCCTTTCCGTCACTTGCACCGTTCCCTTTGCCTTTGCATAAGGAGACTCAATCCAGATGGCATCTCCATCTTTGAGCCCCAGCTTGGTTGCGGTTGCAGAATTGATCAGAAGAGGGTTATCCGGTTTCATCTCCATAAGCCAGTCGTTGTTAAATGTCCTTGAGTGGGTATGCTCGGCCTGTTTGAAATTAATGAGATAAAGTGGAAACTCAGCAGTCGGCCTGTATTCCGGCTCAACATAATCAGGCAAAGGATTTAATCCTTTTTTTTGCATCTGTTCGGAATAGAATTCTATCTTTTTTGAAGGTGTTGCAAAGCCATTTTGCTTGTACTTTTCATAATGGGTTTCCCCTCCTATAAACACAGCACCAGGAAGCGCCAACATCTCATCCAATGTCTTTCCTATGAGGCCATTTTTGAGTTGGTCTGAGATGTATTCAGGATAGGTGCCAGGCAGGGGCTTACCATCTTTATCCTTCAGAGCCATTTTTTTGGCAAGGGCGAGGATGAATTCCTGCTCTGTCATCCCGTTTATGACGGATTTAACAGCAGGCTGCCTTATTGCTGTCGCAGGGAAAGTAACCCAGTTAACATTCACTTCCCAACGTTCGAGATAATGGCTACCCGGTATTACAATATCTGCAAGCTCAGCAGTCTCACTCATCATCGTATCAAAAACAACCATGTATTCAAGTTTCTTCAGTGCCTCGATATTCTTCTTTGTATTGGGGACAGACATCACAAAGTTCTGGAACATAAATACTCCTGCCCGAATCTGATAGGGCTGCCCTGAAAGCATTACATCCCTTGTCTCCACATATATTCCAGATGCATGCCCGAAGGGATACTTTGTTCCGAGTCCGTCTATCCTCGGTGCTTTGGGTTTATCTACATTGAAGGCCCTGCGTTTGCCGCCCATAGCCTGCCTACTAATCATCGTACCGGGCTTATCATACTGTCCGAGTAGGGCAGGAAGCATTGCTATTGCCCTTCCCCCGTCAGTAGCATTGGTATGATGTCCTGGTCCGCTCCATACATCAATAGCAGCAGGTTTTGTTGATGCAAGCTCCTTTGCTATCTTCCTTATGGTTTCTGCCGGCACAGAGGTAATCTTTTCGGCCCATTCAGGGGTTTTGTCTTTGACCATCTCCGTATATTTTTCGAAGCCAATGGTATAGTTTTTTATGAATTCCTCGTCATACCATTTGTTCTTCACAATCTCATGCCCTAACGCAAGGGCAAATGCCCCATCCGTCCCAGGTCTGATGGGTATCCACTCATCCGCCTTTGCAGCAGTCTGACTGTAAAATGGATCAACATAGATCATCTTTGCGCCCTTTGCCCTACCTCTATTCCAGATTCCTGGCAGAAGTGCCCACTTTGTGGCAGCAAGGAGATTCCATCCAAAAACAAGGGCATACTTTGTATTGGCAAAGTCAGCCAACGGCCTGTCATCTCCCATTACCAGTTTAAATGATGCCTTCCTCGCCACGTCGCAGACATTTGAATGCATTGAGAAATTTGGAGAGCCATAAAGGAGATTGAAGTCCGACTGCATATCTGTAAATGATGAGTCCTCCGTGCACCAGAAAAGGGTCTCTGGACCGTATTTCTCCCGTATTTCCAATAGATTCTTTGCCACATCATCAAGGGCCTCTTTCCATGAAATAGCCTTCCATTTTCCGGAGCCCTTTGGTCCCAATCTTTTCATGGGCACTTTCAGTCTATCAGGGTCATAGAGTGACCGCACGCCTGAATTGCCTTTTGCACATATCCTCCCGCCAAGGGCTTTTTTCTCAGAATAATCCATTGAGATATTTGCCACGCCTATTGGGTTATATTCATTCGGTTCAATCTTTACGACCTTTCCGTCGACCACATGGACCTTTATACCTGATGTCCCTCCGCACATCTGACATGTTGTATAAACCCATTTGCCCTTTCCAGCCATTTTCTCCTGAGCACTGGCTTCTCTGAAAAGACCAAGCTTGTCATCCCAGATCACGCCGCTCGCAATTGCCGCTCCAGCAAGAGCTGACGACCATTTAAGAAAAGACCTTCTTGTAAATTCCTTTCTCGTCATTCCCTCAAATAGATTCTTTTCTTCTTCGGTGATCTCCCTTTTTCCACTCATTGATACCCTCCTTTATTTGGCAAATAATACCTTTGCACCCTTCACACCGCCACTATGGCATCCGGCACAAATTTGAGGATCAACCTGTTTCCTCAATGAAGCAGCAGAATCTTCTCTTAGATCAACGGACTGATGGCAATCTGAGCAATTTTTGGGTGTGTCAAGTTTTGACTCCAAGTGCACCCTGTGGAATGTTTTAAACTTCTGATTAAGTGGAATATCCGTTTTGATTTTGGCATGACATGTGAGACATTCTTTATTGTTTAGATTACCCGCATTTTTATGCAGCTCGATGAGATTTTTCTCTGCCGCCAAAACAATTAAGGGAAGCAATAACCCACAACACACGATTAGAATTTTTTTCATAAACCCTCCTTTCCCTCCATTACAAAATAAGAAAGGTGAACTGGAAACCAGTCCACCCCCTTTAGAGTTATGGTTAACTAACAAAAATTTAAAAAAGGGTAAACAGATAATCCATTTACCCCTTAGAACTATGGATTTTTTTATAGTAGAATATCAGAGATTTGTCAAGAATTATTTTACTTAAAATTTAGCCTCCTAAGCAGTGAACCGGCCTACTACAGAGGGGGATAACAACACATTTTATGTCGTTGATTAGATAATGGACAATAACTCCTCGGGTTTATTGACACAATAAACCTATTATGGCTTACGAGGCAAGGGACAGACTGAAATCAGGGTTCTAACACCCATGAAGTAATGAGTCCCCCTGCCTTTCCTTCAAGAATGCTATACATCAATCAATGGTAGGAGTCAACTATCATCAATTCATCCTTGGATTAAATAATGTTCTATTCGTCAACATTGCGAACATGACCCTGATGAGCTTATGAGCAGTTGCCAAAACGGCCATTTTATAAGGCAGTCCATCCTTGATC
>Ga0315282_10018173_pt1 | contig 10080 bp, 18 predicted proteins | sample YL17G07_20_MG_FD_203693 | JGI IMG/M metagenome (GOLD analysis project Ga0315282, IMG submission 203693) | Sediment microbial communities from Yellowstone Lake, YNP, Wyoming, USA - YL17G07_20 | ecosystem: Environmental > Aquatic > Freshwater > Lake > Sediment | place: USA: Wyoming | collected... | reverse complement strand
ACTGATTTAGAGTTTAAACTAGTTTAACTGGAAGAGAGTTTAGTATTATGAGGAAGTGGTGATTAGTAATTGATTAATAACTAAGAAGTAGTTAATGGATTGATAGGTTGAGTGATTAGAATTAGAGATGATTATTTATTTGTCACCGATTTCTTCTAAAAGCTGTTGCAAGACTCTTATAATATCTTTATAAACCGATTCGTGAATGGAATCAATAGATTTAACGCCATATGCATCACAAGCTTCTTTTTTCAATTTTTCAATCTTCTGGTTGATTATTTCTATGATTGAACTTTTTGCTTTGGCAAAACCTTCACTAAAAGCTTTCTGTTTATCTTCTTTTATTCTTCTATCAAACTCTTTTGCATCTTTGAGTGCTGTCTTTTCATCTACATAATGTTTTTCTAATTCTTTCTCAAATTCTCCTCGGCATAATTTCTCAGTAGTTTCTACTCTGAAAGGTATTATATCTTCACCTTTGGCAAACCGGCTATTAGGTGTTTTAGCCATTATATCTCTAACTTTTTCTAATATTGTTCTTTCGTCAAGACTTTTTTCGTCAGTCATTTTGAATCACTTCCTGTTCTAATTCCCTGTAAGCTTCCTTGAATTTTCTCTAGGTGCTTTCTTGGATTTTGGCAAATTTGATCATAAAAATTACCTAAGGATACTCCGTTCCTTTAGGACGGAGAGGAATTAGGTTGTATTCGTTCTTACATTTCTTTGAGCAGTTCTCGTATTGAACAGTTCTTATCTCAAAAGGTTCTACTGTAAGATTATAATCTGGTTGAGTTAGGAATTGACAACCTTTATAACAAGCTACAAGTTGGTTAACAGTTGTATAGTTATGGCAGAGATTATATTGTTCTAAAGGAACAGTTGAACTTTCTCTTGGAATTATGATTGAAAAATACATCAAAAGAGTTCCGATAGCAAAACCTATCAGCAATAGTAAGCAAATGAATAAAGTTAGTTTTAAATCTACCATAGTTGAAACACCTTGATAACTTGATTGAATAATTTCACTCTTGACATCTGTTTGAAATGAGATTGGCAGTAGCCAACTATCTGTAAGTCTAAGAGTTGATGAATTTTTGTATGATTGAAAACGAGAATATATTTTACTTGCTTCTTACAACCCATGTGGTAGCATTTCGTTTTCTCTATTAGATTTCGCATAGTCAATCTTTACCCCCAATAGATACCACGCCCTTTAGGGCGTTGGAGTGCGTCATTTTTCAATCTTCTGCTTGATTATGCCTATGATTTTCTGATGTTCATCTGCTCTTGCTTCGTTTAAAGCTTCTTCAAATACTTCTTGAGGAATAATAGTTTCTTCATAAGATTTTTCTAATGCATTATCAATAATCTTTTCATTTGTTCTTTCACAGAGAAAATCCGATGATTTTCTATGCATAGAAACCGAAGTTTCTTTGTCAAGGCTTTCTTCACTATTCATTCATACAACCTCTTTAATATTGTAAAATCTAAATTATGATATTTCATTGATTTCAAAACATTTTTGGTAATTTTTAATTCTTTATTATCAAATAATATTAAATAGCCTTTGCATTGTTTCTTTCCATGAACGCCCTTTCTTTTTAAAGAAAGGCTTCTTTTGATTTTTTCTTCATTTACCACAGATTTCACACTTCCTTTCTTTCATAAATTTTATAGCATTTCTAAAAGTTTCTTCAATTGTCTTTCCAAATATATTATGCGTTTCTGACATTTCTGCGATATAACTATAAGTATCAAAATATAGTAGATATCCCTCTGATTGTGGCATGAGATTCCACATGTCTTGAAGTTTTGTAAATTCCCCTATAAGTTTTAAGATTTTCTCTTCAGTCATTTTTTATCACCCACTTTCTAGCTTTAACCACAAATGTTTTTACTTTGACAACTCTATTTTCTTCAAATTCATTAAGTTCAACTCTTGTTATTGGATACATCATACTCTTTTCTATTTTTTGATTTTCACGATTGATAAAATATACTATTGCTGATAAATATTCTTGCTTGATTTTTTCTTCAGTCATAACAATCTTTTCTCCTTTCTTACCCAAGTTATTTTCACTACTTTACAGCATTCGCATATCCCATTTCCTATTCTCATCTCTTCAACTATTGGTTTGTTGATATGTTCTAAACAATTACTACAAATAGTGTCTTGTTTTACCTCTTCAGTCATTTTTTCCAGCCTCGCTTCCAGCCTTTCTTGATGTTTTTATTTATTACACTTTCTACATCTTGCCAACAGGGAAAGAAAGCCCAGCTTTTAGTTTTGTCTAACCTATTCTCATAAATGAAAAATGCTTTATAATGAGTTAATCCATACATAACTGTTATCTTCTGTCCAAATTTGAATTTTTGTTTTATCTTGTCTTCAGTCATCTCTTCCAACCTCGCTTGATTTCTAATTTAAAACCAAATTTATCTTTAGGTTTAAAGGCATAATTTCCACTACTATTAGATTTAATTACGACAAATCCATTGTCAATATAAATAGCATTGACTGTTCTTTTTTTTCCTATAATGTAATGAATTTTATCTCCAAATTTAAATTGTTTGATTTTTTCTTCAGTCATTCTTTACCACTCACTAGCCCATAAAAAAGTTCTATTACTGAAATTACGATAAAGATAGCAACCCAAAAAAGTCCTTCTATGCCTCTTGTGAACAAGAGACCTAAAAAACATATAATATTCAGTGATGCCCAAAACACTAGAGTTTTATTCATTTTGAATCACCTTTGATTTCTGGATATATTTTAAAGATCTTGTTCAGGTATGTTAGCAGTTCCTTCGGTTTGTTCACGTAGATATGATCCATTGATTTCCTGCACATGTTAGTTCCTCTTGAATCCTGTGCAGGGTTCGTTGGGCCACATGCCCTTGCATCTGTTTGTTATGAAGAACCTGCAGCACAGGCAGGGTGTTTCGATTTTTAATGGCTGTTTTTCGATGCTTGGTACATTAAGAAAATTCATCTTGTTTTCCTCCTATTGTGTTTTTTTAAAAAGTTGGCTCTCATGCAGACGCTGCATCTCCAGAACTTCCTGGCAAACGCTTCCTGTATGTCCACCATCTGCGAATGGCTGCAGTGCTTGCAAGCCAGTTCGATTCTGATTTTTTCAGTCATTTAATCACTAATTTTAATGGGGGTGGTAGGGGCGCATAGCCCCTTTGTGTGTTTTAAACATCGAAGCGATGAAACCCCCTTGTGTCTATCCTCAGCGGGACTTTCTTGCCGATTAGTTCGCTGAGCTTTTTGACATTGCACTTTTTCAAAAGTCTTCCAGCATTGCTGTTTGGCCTGATTGAAGATCCTTTTACAGCCACCCAGATGTTGATATCTATTGCATTGTTTCCGCCTAGGTCTACTGTTATTGGGATTCTTTTTCTCTCTCCAAATTTCGTGTCAACAACTTCGCCTGTTCCTATCGCTGTGATCTTGCCTTCAGCTGTTTCCCCCAATAGTTCATAATCTTCTTCCATGTTTTATCAACTCCTCATTTTAAACGGTCAGGGGTTATTATGCTGGTTTGCCCCTGTGTCCAGCCTCCGTTTGGATCATTAGGAGTAGGATAGCTTGTCAACATTAGAGATTGGTCTTATTGCTTTGAGCATGTTTATTTTTCCTATTTTTTGTTTCATGTTAATTAATGTAATCAAGTATATTTATAAATAAATAGGTTAATTTTGTATATATTTAATAATATATATAACATAATATATATTAATTAATTGTAATTTTACGATACGCAAGTTTATTTAAATAAACTTTATAAATTAATAATTATGGTAGGGCTAGTGAGCAAGGCAAGAAAAGAGAAACAAATGGCAACGCTCAAGGTCAACAAACGGGAAAGGGAAGAGAACATAGAAGCTTGGGTTTCCATAAAGATAACAAAGTTGTGCAAGAACTGCGGATTGGAAACTCCTGGGGTATATAAGGATGGCAGGAATGTATGCCATAAATGCGGGTGTGTTCTTTGATGGATGATAAAGTTTTGAACTTCCAAAAGGATTTAATCAGGAATAATGTTTATTGTCCTGAATCGTTAATGCACCCTGCAAAGATGCACATTAAGATGTGCGATTGGATTATTGACAAGTTTACTGAGCCAGGCGAAACAATCCTTGATCCAATGGCAGTCATAGGAACCACTGGTATTGAGGCCATGCTGAAAGGCAGGAATGCTATACTGGTCGAATATGAGAAATATTTCTGCATGCTTTGTGAAAAAAACATTATGTTGGTTAATCAGCAAAAGGGATTATCTGAAAGAGGTTCATGCATTGTTATAAATGGGGATAGCAGGAAGTTGTCTGAACTTTTTGATAAAACTTTTCCTAAAAGTTTTGTGGAGAAAATTGTGTTTTCACCACCATATGGGCATGAAAGCTATATAACTTCAGATGATGTTAAAAGGACAGATAAATGGGCAAAACTTGTTCCTAAGGCTGTTCCATATCAGGTTGATAAGGTGGCGAAAACACCACCTTATCAGGAATCGCAACCAGTGCATGATAAAGAGTGGTATGCTAAAAACAAAGGGAAATTATCTCCTGCACAAAAAGGCGTTTATTCAATTGATAAGATAGTTTTCAGTCCGCCGTTTGAAAGTTCTTTAGCAGGTTCTGCTAAAGATGATGTTGAAAAATTCCAACATGGTTCTGCAGGGAAAGGTTATTCCAAAGATGAGTTGGATGATAGGCAAATTGGCAATTTAAAAGATAAGTATTATAGATGGGCTATGATGCTTATATACAGGGAATGCTTCAAAGTTTTAAAGGAAGGGGGATTGATGATCCTTGTCACAAAGAACCCTGTTGAGGAAGGAAGGCAGGTTCCTCTTGACAGACAGACTATTTTTATTTGTGAAGAGAATGGATTCAAGCTAATAGATAGATATTATAGAAAGTTATATACAAAATCATTTTGGTTAAATAACTATAAGTTGAAATGGGAAAAAGAGCATCCTAATATTCCCTGTTCAATTGCTGAATATGAGGATATACTTGTTTTTTTGAAGCCTGATGCAAAGCAAAAAGAATTGATTGATGAATCAAAACAAATTGATAAAGATATAAATGAATCAAATACATTCTTGAATTATAAGTTTTTGGAGTCTGATTGATGTGATGATGTGCGGTAATTGTGGCAAATGGGTTGAAAGAGAACAAGGGGATTGGGCCTATGCGTTTGGGGATGATGTGTTTCTTTGCAACGAGTGCTTGAAGCCTGCTGAATATATGACCATTGAAGATTGTAGGAAATGCAAGCATTTTAAGAGTACTGGCATTTGTTTGATTGATAATGAAAAAATAATGAAAGAGTTTGTTTGTGGCAAGTTTGAAGCTGGAAAAAATCTATAATTTTTTACATAGAGAAAACATTTGGTTTTCTCTATGTAATTTAAATATATTATAAAATATATAAATATTTATAAATCAATTTAACCTAAAAATAGGTATTTACAAACTATGGTACTCCCTTTATATAAGGGGGGGTATATAGTTTGTAAAAACGATTTCCATTACTGAATGGTAGTGAAAAAAGATGTTTTGTAAAGAAGTGATATGTGAAAAATGCAATAAACCTTTCAGAACTAAATGGAAAGTCCAAAAAATATGCAATGAATGCAGAGGTTTTTCATGAGCAAGAATTTAAGGAAGATTTCATCTGATATAAGTTTCCTGATCAATACTGCGATTGCCTCTGCAAAGATAAAAAAGCTTCATGTTGAGGAAAAGGGCGGTATGTATAGGATGAGGCCGTCCCTGCATGTTATTTTGTCCGCGCCAGTTGGTCAGGTTAAATCAACAATAATGGAACAGATTGCCCCTGTTGTAAACAGGGAAATCATAACCGAGAGCACTCGTGCAGGGCTTGTTGGTTCGCTTGATAACAAGACATACCAGATGATACCTGGCGCTGCATGGGAATGCAGGAACAGCCTTCTGCTGATGGACGAGTTCACGTTTGGAAAAAAGAGGGAAGGCTGGGAGGTATTTTTGCAGTTATTGGAAACGCAGAAGTGGGGCAAGCGCATAGGCGTGTTCTCATCGGATCAGCATGAACTTGATGGTGATTTGTATTACAAAGTGAGCAGGGGGCGTATAGATATGAAAACAAGATTTGCCTGCATAGCTGCAACCATGAAAAAATTCGAATTTCAAAGCGGGCAGTCATTTAGGGCATTTGTTACGAGGTGCGTTCCATATATGTTTGATTTGGATGAAAAAGACTTGGAAGAGATTGCAGAAGGCAAAAAAGTTTTCAAATATTGCGACTTGAACCCAAAAGAGGATGTTGCTATAAGCCACAAAGTTTACAGGCGCATAATGGCGCATGTAAGAAAGGGCATGCTCAGTTGCAGTGTGCCGTGGATAAAGAAGGAATTATACCTGCGAAGTATAGGTGATTTATGCAGGGCCTATGCTGTGTGGGGCAAGAATGATAATAATTTTATGCACAATATAGTCAGATGGAAGGTTGCTACACAGATGCTTGTGGGGAAGTATTTTTATGGCAGAAGAGCAAAAAAACGAGAGTGATTTTGAAGTAAGGGAATTCATATTCAATCTGGCGAAGATGTATGAGATTCCGAGAGTTGAAGGATTAGCAAATTTTTTGAGGGAGAATATGAGGGAAGGTGTTGAACTTTCGTTATTCAGCAACAGTTTCAAGCAATTTAGGATAGTATTCAAGGTGAGAAGCAAAGGTGTTAAAAACGAAAAATAGGTGCGATGGATGTTCAAGGCATGTGAAGGACTGCGGGCGACTGTTCAGGACGCCGATTGATCCGATGCGCTGGAGTGGTATAAGGTGGTTCTGCAAGGAGTGCAGGTTCGAAGCTTCATCAAAAATTTACAGGAGGGGTTGGCTGAATTATGTACGGAATGCCGTTAAAAACAAGAGTAAGGAAGATGCGGGCAAGGCTTTCGTTTGATGAGTACTGGGGAAGGCTGGGTTACAGTTCATACCATGTGTGGAGGCTGTTGCACATAAAAAGACGCAAATGGAGCATGCAGTTGCATGCTACAGAAGAGGGGTTGAAAAAATGAAATTCAGAGTAATGGATAATTTGATTGTTTTGAGGAGTCCCATGAAAATATACAGAACTCCAAAGACTCTTACATGGGGATTGACCAATTTATGCGCAGACAATAAATTTGTTGTTTTTCTTGATTACGATAACGTGGAGTACAATGTTTGCAAGGAAGATGTGAAAATGCTTCAGAATGATTTCAACATCGGAACAGTTATAACAAGAGTTTCAAGCATAAAGAATTACAGGGAAGATGAAATAGGGAACTATCATGTTATAGGCTTCACAAAATTCTATTTTGATGAGATAAAGAAATTGATTGCAAAAACAAGATGCGATGACCGTTTCAAGAGGGGGTATATTTTCCAGCAAAGATGTTGGGTGCTTCGATTATCCGAAAAAATTGATGAAAATGGCGAGATAAAAAAACCTTTCACCCTTTTAAGGGAAGTGATTCCACAGAAACATAATGGTAGGCAAAGACAGGGTTATAATGCATTAGTCGAATTATTTGAATCGATTGACAAAATCAAGCTAAAAAAATATTTTGCAAGATTAGACAAAAGTAAAAGAGTGGAGTTCATAAGATTTGGGGCAGGTAATTAAGTTTAAATAGTTGTTTTAATAATAATATTATTATGATATGTAAGAAATGTGGTTATGCTTGGAGACCAAGGGTTAATAAACCGAAACAATGCCCAAAATGTAAGAGGTATGATTATGATAAAAAGAGATAGTTTAGGCAGGTTTGTAAAGGGTTGTAAATTGGGAAGAAAAGGAAAAAGTTATGAAGAGATATACGGTGTAAAAAAATCTGCAGAAATAAAAGAAAAATTAAGTAGTTCTGGCAAGGGCAAGAAATATCCAAAAGGGTCATATCCTAATTATGGGATGAGAAATAAGCAACATACTGAAAGAGCCAAAATGAAAATAAGTAAAAATTCTTCTTATACTCAATTTAAAAAAGGTCATAAACCTTTTTTTTATGGTTATAATGATCCTGAGTGGAAAAGAAAGGTTAGTGAAGGTTTGAAAAAATCGTATAAAGAAGGTAAATGGAAAGTTTGGTCTAAAGGATTAACGAAAAAAGATAATCTTTCATTAAGAGAAATGTCAAAAAAAATAAGTGAAAAATACTTGGGGAAGGACAATCCAATGTGGCAGGGAGGAATCTCGTTTGAGCCATATTCTCCAGAATTTAACAAAAAACTCAAACAATTTGTGAGGCAAAGGGATAATTTTACTTGCAAATTGTGCAGTTCAAAAAGCAAGCTTTCTGTTCATCATATAGATTACAATAAAAAAAATAACATTTTTGCCAATTTAATTTTACTTTGTAGGGGATGTAATACAAAAGTTAATGTTAACAGAGAATCTTGGAAATCATATTTTGAAAATAAATTAAAAGGTGGTTTAAAAAATGAAAGCAAAATTGTTAAGGAGATAAAAAATATGGTTACACCGACTGAGAAAGAACTCCGAATGTCAAATTGATTAAGTTAATTCTTAATCAAGACAAATTTGGGATACGATAAGGTATAGACTCAGGCTTGATATATCAAAAATAACGAGCAAGCAACAGCTGATAAGTGAGATAAGGGGTAAGCTCGGACTGGAAAAATACCAAAAAATCAGCAAAAGGTATGGCAAGAATAGGAATTTTTACAACTTGGTCAAGAAGTCGGATTTCTGGAAAAAGACCAAGTACGAGGACAAGCCGTATTTCTTGAGGAACAAGAAAGGCGGATGGAATGAAGGTGAGGAAACAACGTTGAAAGAACTGTCAAAAAGATACAAGGGCAAGGAGCTTGTTGATGAGTTCAATAAAATTGTTGAACCCAATCGCACATACATGGCAGTTCATGTTCGTGCTTCTATTTTACGTAAACGTTAAGTTTAAATATGTGTTTATCAATATTTATATTGATATTAATGAAACAAAAAATAGTAATTGAAAGAGAGATGTGTGTATGCCCTATTTGTAAAGGCAGGCATGTAAAAAAGAAGGTTTAATAATGCCAATAGAAATAGCTAAATGGAGAATATTCGAAAAATTACAACCAGAAGAACGGTTAAAAGAAATAAAAGTTAAAAAAAATGTTGAACTTGGTTACACAACACCTTATAATATTATAATTGTTCATAATAAAAAATGGATTGAATTAAGAGATTCTTTCAATAGAAGCAAGGAATGGCAAAATTTTAGGTTGGATTTTTTGAAAAAACACCCTAAATGTGAGGAATGTAGTAAAAAAGCGTCAGTAGTTCATCACAAAACACCTTTCACTCTAGATTTAACAGTGGTGTATGAAGGATTTTTGTTTGGCTTACAATTTGAAAGTAGATTTCAATCGCTTTGTATGGATTGTCATTTTGGAGAACATGAAAAGATGATTGATTATGAAAAAAACATTCAATAGATACAGGCAGAAACTCAAGTTGATATTTGCTATAATCGGTGTGATATTTACTCTAACTTCTTTACATCTAACGGATATTTCCTTCAACATGAAAATTATAAACGCCTACAGCGATATAAGGCTCGAAACAGAAGGTTGCATACTGCAGTTTCCGAAGCTCTGGGACGGCGACATGCTTCCGAATCATCAGTTAATAAGCATGACAGAATTGTACTTGCTTGGGATAAACCTTGCAATCATCGGATTAATATTCTTGATTATAGCAATATTTCTTTAATCTGTAAATAGGTGGCCACAACTGTTGCATTTATATCTTTGTTTGTTATCTCTTCTTCCCCAGCGCATGAAAGACAAGCTCTTGCAATTTGGACATGTTAAAAGATTTAACTCACCAGCAACAGATTCGATAGGCACATTTCTCTGCGATAAAAATGCAGTTAAATCCCTCTGTGATATTCCTGCCTCCTCCAAGAGTTTTGCATATATTCTAGCCTGTTCAGGGTCTTTTATGGGAGCCATTGATTTTGATATTTCATCGTTCCACCTGTTCGGCAATGGATTCTTGAATATCATGGCTTCATTGCTTGATACGTTATACAG
>Ga0315282_10018172_pt1 | contig 10080 bp, 13 predicted proteins | sample YL17G07_20_MG_FD_203693 | JGI IMG/M metagenome (GOLD analysis project Ga0315282, IMG submission 203693) | Sediment microbial communities from Yellowstone Lake, YNP, Wyoming, USA - YL17G07_20 | ecosystem: Environmental > Aquatic > Freshwater > Lake > Sediment | place: USA: Wyoming | collected... | reverse complement strand
GAGATTTGATCAGCGAGAAGCCGCCCGTCACACACAGGAACAGGATGCCTAACGCGACATTGTACGTGCTGAAATGTCCGAGAAGCCATAGGCTCTGCGTGGCTGCGTGGGCTGGGTTTGACGTGTCAGGAACCGCGAGAGCGTAACCCTCAACCCAACCATAGACAACCGCCGCAACAATGGTTGTCAAAACCATGGCGAACTGGGCGAGATCACTCTCCATGATTCGCCGCGCCGTTTCCTTAGCGGACTCTGACGCTGCGCTTGCGACTCGCGAAAGCGACCTTCGTGACATTGGCATCCTTCAAATCCCCCTCCTCAATTGGAGTAGCACATTGCGAACAGAACTTCGCGCCCGGATCCAGCTTCGACTCACACGTCGCGCATACAGACGGATCGGGCGAAGGCTCAACCTTCTTCTCCTCCACTGCGACTACGGGCGCTGGTTCAGCGAAAACGACGTCGACAATTTTCTCTAGGTACTGTTCCTTGAGGCGTTTCTTTCCGTTCGCCAGATTTTCCTCAAACTTAGTCTTCAGCTCAGCTTCGAGGTCTTGCGCCGCCTTCCGGTAGTCTCGCTTAACCCGTAGGAGCTGCGCTAATTCGCCGTTACCATTCTCATCACTCAATCAGTTTCACCTCCATTTGATCAAGAGTCTCTTCGACGCTCACGAGCCTGTGCTTGAAAGTCCCTGTCGGATTGTTGGTGTCCGCGCAGAATTTGCTACTCGGCAGCTTTTTTCCCAAAGTAGAAATAGACGACGCCGGCTGCAAGAGCGCCGACACCGGATAACAGGTTCGTTGGGTCCGGAACTAGGTGGAAAGCTATTACGCCGGCCACAAGAAGAAGATACCCGACGACCACAACCAACGCGATCATAGCCATGACTTCGCGCGGATTACTAATGTCCGCGAGAGTGGCTGCAGTTTCTTTCATTTCTTCGCTCATCAGAGCTCACCTCCGAAAAGGCCTCTGGGTCATTCCTTCAGAACGTTCGTGAGGTTTGTCGACCGCGTCTTCTCGAAGCTGCGTCTGGTTCTCTCTGTGTCAGTCCCAACTTCTGCACGCGGTGGGATATCATGCCGATTGTGCGACCCAATTTCTTGGAGAGAACATGGTAAGGGACCTTCCTGTGGAACTCTCTCAGAATATCATCTTCCCAGGGCTGCCACGGGTCGTGACGGCGGTACTTCCTAGCTTCTTCCACTAAGGCTTGACGGATTTCTTCGGCAGTAAGTCTCACAGAGATAGTATCTGGCAATCAGACGCTCACCGTCTTACTAAAGCCAAGTGGCGTAGGATATCGAATGCAATCGAAATCAACCGACGCGGTTTCGAAATATCCGAGAACCGCTCCGATCTCAGGAATCAGCTTATCCGGCTCCCTCATAGCCATGAAATCCGTCTGTCCCTCCCAACCGGGGCAAAGGACTACGTGGAAGTCCTTTCCGTTGCGCCACATGGTCCTCATATGGAGCCAACGATGAGAGTGCCCACAAATGATCCCGTCGATCTCAGGGATCTTCCTTCCAGCAACCGCTTCCTGCGCAAAAGTACGACGTCGACCAACTACCGTTTCGAGGTACATGTACGCTGTAGTCGAACCATGATAGATCCTAAAGTTGTGGCCGGCGAATGTGAAAACGCCCGTGTTTCCATGGAGGTCGCCACCAAGCAGTTCAAGGAGTTTCCCGTACGGTCTGGCATGTTGTCCACCATACAAGGGATCTGCCAGGCCTAGAACTTGAGTGCTTGATTTCTTCGGTACCATTCTCAGAATGGAGAGTGCACAGGAAAGCTGATCATTCAAATCCTCAGTTAAGGACCGAGTTCTATTTCGTAAACGTCCACGACCTAAGCCTTCGACAATGTCGCCGATCAGAAAGATCGCGTCTGGTTTGATGTGACTTAGGCGGTTACACAGATCGCACCAGTACTCCCAAAGCTTCAACTGGACGCCATTTATTCGGAGACCAATATTCGCGTGAGCTTTGTTCTTGATTTGGTAGTCGGGATTCCACAACCCCCAGTAAGATCCGACATGTAAGTCGGTCAGGAACAGGACGGTGATTCTCTTTCTTTTCAACCATGGCCAACCCCTCTGGTGGCCTAGGAACTGTTGAGCTAGATTCAGAGTCTGAAGTTGCGATGATAGCGGGGCGAGCTTAGAACTTCTCCGCGCTCCACGTCGAGTAAAGTTGAGCCTTTTAGCGAGATTTTTTCAGAGAGATCTTTGTCTTCGAAGGCCGATACGAGTATTTCGCGTAGCTGAAGTTTGAGCTGTTTCCGACGACTCCATGTCATCATTCTCTTCTTGTTTCTCTGAGACCTCGAAGGACTGCTGTTGATTACGGGCTTACTCGTAGGACTAACAGCGGCTTGATTTCGTCTCCAATGCCAGAGATTAGAACTTGACGTGGACAATCCAGTCCCCAAAGGGCGGTAGAACCAACGTCAACTAATACACGAGCGGAACTTAGGGGGTTCTATGAAAACGCCTGTTCATTTCTATTAGGAAACGTCCTTTTTCTATGATCGAGACGATATCCGAAAGCTCTAAGGAGCTGTTGACGTCGAATTGGAACGAAGGTAAGTCGTTCCACGGTGAGCGCGATTCCGAGCCATAACCCACAGATTGAGACCGAGATTCGCAATGCGATAGCGAACTATTTGTCGCGACGGGCTGTCAGCGAGAACTATCTCATTGGAAAAGGAGTGCTACTGAGCCCGCCATATTCCTTCGATACGCATCCGGAAGATGGCGTCGTTAAGGTGACGATACGAGGCAAGAACGCCTCCTTTGAAGTCAAGTGCGCAAGAGTCGTAGCGAGCGAATACAGGCCGACCATTGATTTTGTTCAATTCACCGAGGAACGCGCACCTCGAATCATAAGACTGACACCTCTTCAGCCCGCTCGACTTAAGCTTCTGAATATCGTCAAACCCGGCTCCTCTTTGCCCGCACGTGATTTCTATAATGCTACCCGAAAAAGCAGTGGTGAGACGCAGGTCAATGCTAGGCGACGGTGGGGTGAGCTGCGCACCGAGTACGGTTTTGACACGACATATGATGACGCTTCAAAGGTGTTCAGGCGTGGAAGCGCTATCCCGGTTAGCGAACCTGAACCTAGACCAAACAATGCGCGCCTGCATAGAGCCTATTGGAACAGCATTTACGAGACGCATAATGGTCATTGCAACAAATGTGGCCAGAAAGTGCGATACGCTGACGTCGATGAAGGCGACCATGGGCTGATTGATCACCGACGGCCTGTTCTCATAGGCGGTGGAGATGAGAGAGAGAACCTACAGCTCCTTTGTCAAGTGTGTAACAATCTAAAGAATACTGTCTGTCAGTCGTGTCCGATTGGCTATCGCTGCGAACGATGCACCTGGGCGTATCCCGAAAAGTTCCACGACGCTATTGTTGTTCGCTTGACTCCTCGCGACGCTGCAGAGCTGGCAGAAGAGGCACATAAGCAGGCCATAGACCCACTGCAATTCGCTCAAGGATTATTTGCTTCGGCGCTGCAGAGATTCAGGCGCAAGGAGTGACTCATGGACAGAGTAACCAAGTCTCAGAGAAGCTATATCATGTCCAGAATTCGCGGGAGAGACACCAAATTGGAAGTGGCAGTCCGCAAGGCTCTCTGGGCAAAGGGTTACCGTTTTAGAACAAATTACGGATATGGCAAAGCAGACATCGCGTTTCCTAAGAGAAAAGTCGCCATTTTCGTGGACTCATGTTTCTGGCATGCGTGCCCTAGACACAGAGAATATCCGAAAACTAATGTCGTCTTTTGGAGGACAAAGCTGAGAAGGAATTCACGAAGGGACCGAAAGGTCACACGGACTTTGAATCGGCAAGGATGGCGCGTCGTCAGAATATGGGAACACACTCTACACAATGATTTCTCTGGTGCCCTGAAGGTAATTGAAGCCAACATTGGGAAGCGTAGATTTCACGGCACGGCTATTTGTTGAACGTACGGTTCGAACTCCGGGAACAGGGATTTTCTCAGCGCGATGGCAACATGAAAAGCGAGTCTAGGAGGCACCGCATTTCCGATCATACGTGCAACGTCAATCTTACTCCCGATAAACTGGAAAGTGTCTGGCAAAGACTGCAGGCGAGCTGCCTCTCTGTGTGTAATCGGTCTATGCGCTTCGGGGTGAAGGTAACGGCCCTTTTCAGGCTTGTAGAATTCCGTTCTTATCGTGAGCGCCGGTTTGTTCCATTCCAATCGGCCGAACACATCTGTGCTCCCTGTGGGCTTATTCTTCCAACAATCGGGAGTCAAATCAGGCCTCTTTCGCATTAGGTCGAATCTGTTGCCACCCGGAGGGACGCACTTGTATCTTTCAATCGACATGCGAGTTGGGTTTCTCCCTATGTGCCAGTTCTGGTCCGTAGGAATTAGCGGCAAGTCCCCAATTGCATCTCTAACTGTTCTTCGCTCACCAGTTGGCGCTGGTAAGACCGGTTGAAGATTCTTGGCCGCAATTATGAATCCACGCTTTCGAACCTGTGGTATCCCAAATTGAGAAGCATCTAGCACGCCTGAAATGAAGTTGTAACCTCTTCGTGAGATTTCTCTACCAAATCGCACGAATTCTCTGGAACGTAAGAACTGAGGAACGTTCTCAAGTACGACCCCGATCGGATCAATCTCGTCAACGATTCGCAGGAATTCGATCCATAGTCTGTTCAAGGCCACATGATTCGCGAGCGCTGCACCACCAGGTGACATTTTGCCCAACGGCGAGAATCCCTGACAAGGCGGACCGCCGATAACGATTTCAGCCTGGGCTGGCACGTTCTTCAACTTGGAAATATCGCCGCAGAAAACAGGCTGACCGAAGTTTCTTTCGTAGGTCGCACACGCCATTGGATCTATGTCAACGGCAAACACCGACTTGAAACCCGCCTCTTTGAAGCCGAGGGCTAGCCCACCGCAACCGCAGAATAGGTCGATGAAACGCGGAGGAGTGGTCGTTTTCATGGTGGTCCCGTTTGATCTTCCCTTTCAGAATAACGCACGGGCCGTTATTTAGCTTGAGTGCGGAAGGGTAATCCCAGCGTTACCTACGAGAGGATGGACAGGGAACGCATCGAACCAATAGTCGAGCCATGTGAGCGGATCTTCCCGCCATTAACCTTACCTAAATTGGTAACGTCACGTTGTCGTCTGCTGAGATAGGCTGTTACTTTTCGTCTGCTGCGCTAGTCTGGCGTTTTGGATTATTGTAAGCCATTTGTCCTGTCCTTCTACTTTGATTCCTGCGGCTTCTGCCGGTGTCTTGCCCTTTAGCGCCATGTGCGGTCTTACGTAGTTGTGAAAGAGTTGGTAGCCTGTGAGTATTGGGCTGTCCTTGCGTTCTAGCCCTCGCATAACCTTCTCTCTGTCTCTGATTTCCCCGTTCATTCGCTCCATCTTGTTATTGTTGCAGTCACCTTGCAGTCTGATGTGGCGTATGTGTTCCGTCCGAGTCTCAAGCTTCAAAGTGCGAAATTCTTTATTGTAGGCTTCATGGAAGTTCGCCGCGCCATCAGAAACAAGCGTCTTAGGTTGCTTGCCAGCGATCTGCTTGGCAAGTTGGAATAGCGGTCTAACATCAGCCGTGTACTTCGTGTCCGCGACCTCTTCAGCAATCCAAAACCTCGTCTGCTCGTCCATCATGGCGTAAAGGTATTTCATGTTCCCCTTGATTTTGAGGAATAGTTCATCTGTCGCCCAAGTGTCGCTAACTTGTGGTGTAATCTTGTCGAGGTATGTTCGCATTAGCTCCGTGTACTTGGCGATCCACCTGTAGATTGTTTGGTAACTCACTTGAACACCAAGCAACCTTAGAGACTTGGCGGTGTTTCTGAGAGATTCACCCGAGAAGTAAAGCTGCATTGCTGTCGTAATTCCTTGTGGATTATGTTTCATTCGTTCAAAGCCAAAGTTGATTGTGAAGTATCGTTCGCAGGCCAAGCATCTGAATTTCTGAATGTTTCCGTATTTGTTTCTACGTAGTCCGTCTTTTTTGATCTTCTCTGACTTGCAGTAGATGCAAGCCTCGATGCCTGTTATGGGTTCGATAACTCTAGCCTCGACTTGTTGACGAATCCTTAGACTTAGTTGAACAGCCCAGACATGTTTGCATTGCACGTTACGATATTGGTAATCTGGGCAAGTGCATAGCCAACCAGTGCTTTCCTTCTTCTTGATGACATCATACATTCCATGCCCGTTCTGAGAGGCAACCTTGTAGAACCATTCCTCTAGTCTATCGATTTGGTTGGGCTTCTCAGCAATCGCCCTCCCCCTTTCTTCACGGTTGTCCATCATAGTCGCCTACGCACAATGTGTGCAATACATTGTATGTATGCTGCATATATGTGTTACGTAGACAGCTCAAACCGCGCATAGTATGTACCAAACGTTAAATACTCATAGAGCTCATTATAAGCTCGATACATTTTGTCCCGCCCAGCTAAAGACGGTGCCACACGCCGGAATGTAGTCTTGAAGATAACGACACACAAGCGCTTGAAACAATACCTCTTGGAACTTCAGAATAAGAGAGAGAATCCAGACCTCAGCATGGACGATGCAGTTAGCGCCCTCTTGGATGAGCATGAAAAACGATAAACGTGAGTCGGCGTTGACATTCCTCTCGGAGCCTTTGCAGCGACATGACGTTTCCGCTATTGCGGATTTGAAAACTTGGAGGCTCCCTACATCTAAGCCGTACTATGAAACAAGACTTGGCGCGGCATACCTTGGAGACGCGCTGGAACTAATCAGGCAGGTTGAAAATGAATCCACGGATCTAGTTTGCACTTCGCCACCATTTGCCCTCAAGAGAAAGAAGGAATACGGAAATGTACCGCCGGAGGAATACGTAGAATGGTTCAGACCGTTCTCCAACGAGTTTTGGCGAGTGCTCAAACCATCCGGCAGTCTTGTGATTCACCTTGGCGGCAGCTGGAACGCTGGAATACCGACTAAAACCTTGTACCAGTTCAAGCTCTTGATTGATCTAGTCGAAAGGCAGGAATACAAATTTCATCTTGCACAAGACTTCTATTGGTATAACGCTGGCAAACTGCCTTCTCCCGCTGAGTGGGTTAACGTGCAGAGAATACGCGCTAAGGATGCGGTTGATTTCCTTTGGTGGATGTCCAAATCTGAAAGACCAAGAGCAGATAACGCCAAGGTGCTGAAAGAATACAGTGAGTCAATGCTCAATCTCTTGAGGAATGGCTACCAAGCGAAGTTGCGCCCATCAGGACACGACATCTCAGAGAAGTTCAGTCGAAAACATGCGGGTTCGATACACCCGAATTTCCTAGTCTACTCTAATACCGATTCAAATAGTCGCTACCTTCGCATGTGCAGAGACAACGAAGTCAAGATTCATCCTGCCAGATGGCCTGACAGAATACCCCAATTCTTCATACAGTTCCTAACCAACAGGGGCGATAAGGTGCTCGACCCCTTTGGAGGCAGCAATATGACAGGTGCAGTCGCAGAGAGCCTTGGAAGGAGATGGATGTGCTTCGAGATTTCCGAAGAATATCTCAATGGCTCCAAGTTTCGCTTTGAGAACGACCAACTTCTCAGTCGCAAGTGAAATTAGCGCGTACCTATTCACTATTGCAGGGTAGAGTTGAGTCGTCTAGAAAAAGAGGAATTGCTGACTAGGGTAGTTGAGGCACTGCAAGAATCGGGCTGGGATGTAATAGTAACCAAAGACTCACATCCATTTGAGCTAACTGTTTCTCACGATAACGTCACAGAGAAGATACGCGTCTACATATGGAACATAACTCATGGAGGCGGTGCCGCTAGAGCGGCAGACGAATATCGAATCCAACTCACAGGTGTTGACAGGAACAGGATTGAGACAGGCACTACTTTCAGAACCCTACTGCTGGGCTGGGACTCTCGCCACAAGGTTTTCGCTGGCTGGAATGCCTCTAGGTATGAGGCTTTTGGATTCTCGCCTTCCCTACAGGTGAAGGACGGGACACTTGCGAACGCAGAAAACCAAGGTTTAGCCATGCAGCCGAAGGCCACCGATAGTCAGGGCAATGTCACTGAAGTCGTAGTTGCTTTCAGGCCCGAATTACTTGGCGCATATGTCAGTAACCTCGACAAATACCATCAACCACAACTCACGAGGGCTGAAGCAGAGTTGCTTGAGCGAGTAGCCACCGCAAGACCTCCAACTGACACTGAACTAGCCGCGCTGTCAGAGGAAAGACGGCATGTGATCCGTGAAGTAGAACAAGCAGTCAGAAATGGCAGATTCAGAAAAATCGTAATGGATGCGTACGATAAATGCTGTGCTGTGTGCAATCTTGACTTCGGTATCGTTCATGCCGCTCATATTGTACCCATTGATGAGCAAGGTACAGATGAAGCAACCAATGGAATAGTGCTCTGCGCAAATCATCATGCGGCTTTTGATCGTGACCTATTGATAATAACCGAGGATTACATTGCAAAAGTCAACTATGCCAAGGTGAAGAAATCTGAACTTGGTATCCTCTTGGAGAAAGAACATAAAATCAGGTTACCGTCTGATTCTCGCCTCCAACCTAACCCAGCATACTTAAGGGAACGAATCCGAAAGCACAATCTGCAACTCATCTAATTCTCTGAGGAAATGTAATGAGTCAAGGAGATGTCTACCGATTACTCGAAGAACTAGGTGGTCGGGCCACGAGCAAACAGATAGCTGCTAAGGCTCGTGAGAAATATCCTGACCGTACCCTATCGCAATACGTGGGCAACAGACTTCAAAAGTTGCAGAATAAGGGCTGCGTCAAACGCGACACAGACGGATGTTGGGTAATCATCGCCAAGTATCGCTAACGCAAATTCAAAACGATGTTAGCAGACGATTTGTAACAGGTAGATTCAGCAGACGAGAACGTGACGTTACCCCTAAATTGTATCAGGAAAGAACCCTTGCCCACTGGTTGGGGCTCTTAGGGGGTCCTATGATAACGCCTGTTCATTTCTAGTAGGAGGCGCTCTTTTTCTATGATATCGTTCAGCTCCAAAGAGAATCCCAAGAGAATCTCTACAACCCGACTGACGGGTAGATCCGACGCGGTTGCGGCTCGCTCCAATGCGTCAGCGATATCTTCACGTAGGTAAACGCTCATGACACGCTTCCGACGCCGTGGTCCAGCAGACATAACAAGGGAATATTGGGACGCGGTGACTAACGCTTTACGAGGAAACCGACATGGAATTCCTAGGGCAACAACTCTTCAGGGCCTGAGGAAGATTGGTTTCGCGCGCGAAAAGCCCCACGGTTAATTCTGTGAACCGTGGGTTCTTGAATCTTCTAGTACGGAATCTGTATACCCCACACCCTTCCCGGTTGTGTTTTGCCGATCTGCTTTTTCGAGATTTTCGAGACGCGAAAGGAAACCCTCCAACCCCTTAGGCAGCAAAACAATAGCTGGCCCGAACAACTGTGCAACGAACTCGACCTTTGTGTCAACGGCATCGCCGATAGCCTTAGGGAGGTAGAGTAAGTATCGCTTGTACCGATAACGACTCTTTCTCATGTAATACTTCCAATACCACACAGCCCGAATGCGGACCAAGAGAAATGCAGATTGTGAACATGAACAAGGCAATGAGATAATCTGAGGAGGCTCAGATCGGGAGGGGCAGAGACCGAAACGAAACTGACGCAGGGAGAGCGATGCCTTCCACTTTCATTCCACACTCCCCAGCATGACGAACGTCCTTCCTCCATAACTTGGTCTAAACAAGCGGATGCGTTGAGGCTTGGGCCATGGGGCGAACTGTTCCGTCTTGGCGTATGGTTGTGGAGGATGAGCTAGGGAGGTTGAAGAGGTTTCGGATGTTTCTCAGGTCGGAGGACAAGGAGGTGTTCGATGATCTGCTAAATCAATGCAGACTATACGCATCATACGCCAGCTCAATGGCTTCACCCGTGAAGGAAATCCCACTCATAATCTCAATCCTTTTCGGACAACATAAGCGACTAATGGAACTAGAAAAGAAAACCGAATCATAAACAATCACAAACAACGCGCACCA
>Ga0315282_10018170_pt1 | contig 10082 bp, 7 predicted proteins | sample YL17G07_20_MG_FD_203693 | JGI IMG/M metagenome (GOLD analysis project Ga0315282, IMG submission 203693) | Sediment microbial communities from Yellowstone Lake, YNP, Wyoming, USA - YL17G07_20 | ecosystem: Environmental > Aquatic > Freshwater > Lake > Sediment | place: USA: Wyoming | collected... | reverse complement strand
GGAAGCGGATGCGATCGGTGGCGATCCGTCCGGGCACCACGATGTTCGCCGTGACGCCGTCCCGCGCCACTTCGCGCGCGAGGGTTTTGGACCATCCCACCAGCGACGAGCGCAGGGCGTTGGAGAGGCCCAGGTTGGGAATCGGTGCAATCACGCCCGAAGAAGTGCTGGTGATCACGCGCCCCCATTTCCGCGCGCGCATGGAAGGCAACACGCGGTCGGTGATGGCGATGACCGAGAGGATCATCGCCTGGAAGTGTTTGCTCCACAGCGCCGGGTCCTGTCCGGCCGCCGGGGTGGGCGGCGGTCCCCCCGTGATGTTGACGAGGATGTCCACCGGCCCGAGCTGCTTCTCCACCGCATTGACGTGGGCGCCGATCGCAGCCAGATCCGCCAGGTCCCAGACCATCGGCAGGGCTCGCGCCCCGGCAGCCTCCACCGCGACCGCGGTGGCGGTAACCGCTTTCTCATCGAGGTCTCCGAGCGCCGTCTGAACGCCCTCGTGGGCGAGCGCCAGCGCAATCGCCCCGCCCAACCCGCCCCCCGCGCCGAGAACGAGGGCGGTCCGGCGTTGGATTCCTAGGTCCATGTTTCTATCCCTCCCGTAGAAGTCAGGCTCCTGAAAATAAACGTTGGATACCGTCGATGTCAACGCGGGTTCGGGGAAGGCGCCCAAGCAGTGGCGCGGGATTGAGGCGCCACCCAAATTCCACTTGCCGTAAGGGAGTTCGTGGTACCATTCGACCTCTGCCAAGGGGCGATCTGATTCTCAGGGGTGTTTCAAAAGATTTTGTTGCGGAGGTGTGGTCATGCACAGGCAAGGGCACAATCGGCGTGAATTTCTGGAAAAGGTGGCGGCAGGAGTGGCGGGGGCGACACTCGGCCTCCCGCTAATCGGGAAGGCCCACGCGGCGACGGGCGAGATGCCCTACCGCACGTTAGGGCGTTCCGGCGAGAAGGTCTCGCTGGTCGGTATAGGCGGTGGGCACATCGGCGCCCCGCCCGACGAGCAGGATGCCATTCGGATCGTCCGCACCGCCATCGACAATGGCGTCAACTTCATGGACAACAGTTGGGACTACCACGGCGGCGCGAGTGAAGTCCGCATGGGGAAGGCGCTGAAGGACGGCTATCGCCAGAAGGTTTTCTTGATGACCAAGATCGACGGGCAGACCCGGGCCTCGGCCACCCAACAGATGGAAGAGTGCCTGCGCCGCCTGCAAGTGGAGACGATTGACCTGTTGCAGTTCCACGAGGTCATCCGGCCCACGGATCCCGAGCGCATCTTTGCTGCCGGGGGCGCCTTCGAGGCCCTGATGGACGCGAAGAAAGCCGGGAAGATCCGTTACATTGGTTTCACCGGCCACAAGGACCCTGACATTCACCTCAAGATGTTGAACACGGGTTTCCAGCACGGGTTCACGTTTGATGCCGTCCAAATGCCCCTCAACGTGATGGACCCGCACTACCGGAGTTTTGCCAAGGCGGTCGTTCCGGTGCTCGTCCAGCACGGGATTGGCGTACTGGGCATGAAGTCGATGGGCGGCGGGATGATCCTGCGCAGCAATACCGCGACGCCCATGGAGTGCCTGCATTACGCCATGAACTTGCAGACCTCGGTGGTCATTGCCGGCTGCCAGAACCTGGAACGTGTGAATCAGGCACTGGAAGCTGCGCGCAGCTTCCGTCCGATGAGCGAAAAGGAAGTGGCCGAGCTCCTGGCGAAGACTGCAACAGCGGGCGCCAAGGGTGAATTCGAGGGGTTCAAGACTACAGACCGGTTCGACGCAACATCCCGCAACCCGCAGTGGCTCGGGTAGCGGTGTAGACGGAGATCAGATGACCGACAGACCACCATCGACAGGGGTGGAGCAGGCAACAAGGATTCGGAAGGACCACGAACCGCCCACAGTAATATCGGTACGAGGCTGGCGATATCACCACATCGGCATCCCCACCAACACCCCGCGGCCCGGCGAATGTTATCTCGAGCAGTTCAAGATGTACGTGTCCGGATTTGAAATCAGTCCCTACGGAATCGAGTGGATGCGCTTCGAGCCGGACAGCCCTGTCTCCGCACTCGTCAGGTCCGTGCCCCACATTGCTTTTGAAGTGGACGATCTTGACGCGGCCCTGAAAGGCCAGGAGATCTTGGCCTCAGCGAGTTCGCCTTCGGACGGTGTCAGGGTGGCCATGATCATCGACAATGGTGCTCCGGTTGAACTCCTGGAGTTCCGCAGTGATTTGAGGTCGTCGGTCAAGCGTCCCCCGGCCTAACACGCGGGCGCTGCAGCGCAGACCTGACAGAACAGGCCTGCGCTTGCATATACACCGCCTGAACTTCCCCGCTTAACGCCAATCGCCCGGCACGAACCTTGCTGGATTCCGTCAGACCATAACTTAGGAGGCTCACGAATCTACGCCCCCGGCTCATAGGCTTTGTCGGCACGGGAGGCCTGTAACCAGTTCTATTCACAATGGTTATGAAGATGAGGGTCCGTGTCTTGGGGCGGACGGCTCGGCGGAGCAGGGCCTTTTGCGCAACTACTCCTTGCAACGACTATCGTGACGACGCATCTAATGGGCTGAAAGGCCCCAAAGGGCTGGGAGGCGAACATGTCAGTTGCGGTAACGACAGAAACGGTGGCCCCGATTTCCACTCCGGTTCACGAGTTGATCGCTCGACGCTGGAGCCCCAGAGACTTCAGTGAGCGCCCGGTTGAGTCCGAGAAGTTGCGCAGCCTGTTTGAAGCGGCGCGCACAGCGCCCTCGAGCTACAACGAGCAGCCCTGGCGGTTCATCGTCGCCACGCGCGAAAGCCCGGCCGACTTCGGCCGCCTGCTCTCCACGCTCGCCGAGCGCAACGCCCGCTGGGCGCAGCGCGCTCCCGTGCTGATCCTCTCCGTCGCCAAGCTCGTCGGCGAGCGGACGGGCAAGCCCAACCGCCACGCCTTCCACGACGTTGGCCAGGCCGTCGCCTACCTGACGTTCCAGGCGACGGCGCTCGGGCTCTACCTCCACCAGATGGGCGGCTTCGACGCCGAGCGCGCCCGCGCTCTCTTGGAGATCCCTGAGGGCTACGAGCCGGTGGCGGTGATGGCTGTCGGCTATCTGGATGAGTTGGCGGACGCCGCGCCGCCCGCGCGCTCGCGCCGGGCGCTGGAAGAACTCGTCTTCAGCGGACGTTGGGGCCAGCCGGCGGAGGCGATCACGCAGCCGTGACGGCCGCTGTAGGGGCGGTTCGGGAACCGCCCCTGAACGGGGCGAGGCAATTGACCAGAGTTGAATCTCGCAGCGGGAGGATGCAATGTTCGCAAGGCTTTTCAAAACCGAAGACGACACCGCGCAGAAGATGCTGGGATGGTTCGGGGGCTACGGCTACCGCGGCACGATGGGCTTCTTCACCCAGACCCTGCACATTCCCGCAGGGCTTGCCTTGCTGGCCATCGCGCTGGCCTTGCTGACAGCCCTGCGAGGCGCGGGAGCTTTCTCTCTCGACCGCGCAATTTCCGCGCACTTGGCGAGCGAGCGTCGTGACGCAGTCCGGCACGGCGCTGCCGAGTCGCTCTCTCACGCCTGAGGCCGGCACGGATCTATTCAGTTTTGCGGATTATTGTGACGACGCGGGCGTCAGGGCACGGCTTTAGCCGTGCCATCCTTGCGGATCGAGGAACTTCTCCCCGACCTTTTCGCCGCCGCTCCAGCGGCGGCGAAAAGGTCGGAGTAAGCAACTTTGGTGAGCCGTGTTGCGGTATGACTAAAGTCATGCCCTGACGCCGAAACACGTCACCATATTTGGCAAGTGTCACTAGCGGCGCAGAGCGGTGCGCATTTACCCCTTGCATTTCCTCCTGCCGAGGAGTAAGAAGCAGGTATGCAGACGGGAGGAGGTATGACTCCACCGGACATGCATGTGACGCACGGATAATCACACCGCTCTTGCGGTGCGGACCGCGGGCGACCCCGAAGGGGGACTGCCACGGCGTCAAAAAAGCGCGAGAACGGGGAGCCACCCTCGGTTCCCCGTTTTCGTTTTATGGGGCACGACACCCTTCATTGCCGGTTTGCGATTTCAGATTCTTGCGTGAAGAACGCCGGGGCTCGGCGCACGGCATCCGCTTCCGGGTCGTTCTTTCACGTCCACGCTGAACCGTGCACCAGCCGGCAGGGGGGCGCGTAACTCTCGCGTCGGTTCTCGCATCGAATAGTCGTGACAACGGGCATCAGTCAAAAATCAGGATTCGGAAATCAAGGGCGCAAGAGCAGGGACAAGGGGCGAGTGGCGATTGGCGAGTGATGGGAGCAAGTCGCGAATTCGCCGCAGGCATTTCAGGAGGCAAGCATGATTAAGGTGATCACGTCTGACGAACGCCACCACCAGAATTTCGGCTGGCTGGATACGCGCTGGCATTTCAGCTTCGACACGTACTACGACCCCGAAAACGTCCACTGGGGCGCGCTGCGCGTCTTCAATGACGACGTGATCGAGCCCGGCCAGGGCTTCCCCATGCACGGGCACCGCGACATGGAGATCGTCACTTACGTGCTCTCGGGCACCCTCGAGCACCAGGACAGCATGGGCCACACGGGGGTCGTCCGCCCGGGCGAAGTGCAGGTCATGTCGGCCGGGAAGGGCGTCATGCACTCGGAATTCAACCCCTCGAAGGAGGAGCCCGTCCATTTGCTGCAACTCTGGATTCTCCCGCGCACGCGCGGCCTCCAACCGCGCTGGGAGCAGCGCGTGTTTTCCCGCGACGAGCGCGGCGGAAAATTGCTGCCCGTGGTCTCGAGCGGCGACCGCGATGGCACGCTCCACATCGATCAGGACGCGCAGATCTTTGTCTCGGCGCTGAAGACAGGTGACAAGGTGGCCCATCCGAGCCGTCTCGGGCGCAAAGGGTATTTGTTCGTCATCGAGGGCGGGATCGGCCTGAATGGCGCAACGCTCGCCAAGGGTGACCAGGCGCGCATTGAAGACGAAAAGGAACTGAACCTCGAAGCCAAGCAGGATTCCGAGCTGATCCTGCTCGATCTGCCGGAGGCGCGCTGACGGGCGGGCGGTTCCCTCACCCCATCCCGAGAGCAGTTCCGGGGATCGCTTTCACAGGGCTTTCCTAAACAAGGAGCATAGAAAATGAGCAGCAGTGGGACTTCGGCATGGGGTTTACTGTTCTTGCGCCTCGCGGTGGGAGTGGTCTTCGTGATGCACGGCGGCCAGAAGATTTTCGTTTACGGAATCTCGGGCATGGCGGGGTTTCTGGGTCAACTCGGATTCCCCCTGCCGCTTGTGTTCGCAGTCATCGTGGCACTCGTTGAATTCCTCGGCGGCTTGGCCCTGATTCTTGGACTCTTCACACGCTATGCGGCGTTGCTGATCGCCACCGTAATGCTGGTGGCGATGCTGTTCGTTCACCTCAAAAATGGGTTCTTCTTGCCGCGCGGCTTCGAGTTTACGCTGACGCTGCTAGCGGCGAACCTGGCGCTGGCACTCTCCGGCCCCGGCGCGCTGGCGCTGGGTTCGAAAATCGGCAAGCGCTGACGGCGCCCCGCCGCGGCAGACCCGCGAACAGACCGCGGCTCGCCGACGTTTTATCCCTTCAAGCCCTGCGAGTTTCCTGCCGAAAACTAGGCTAGATGCACACGGCAGGGAATCACGTCGCGGGGGAACGCGCGGGCGGGGGAGGAATCGGCGGTCGGCTCGCGGGACTGAGAGTTGTTGCCGCCGTCAGCCTTGCGGCTTCGTGCCTCACCGCGGCGGGAGATGCCGCGCTGCCGCGCCCAGGGACGCCGCAGCACACTCGGCCGACCCACCGCGGCTTGACTCGCCGCGCCACGGACTTCGGCCGGCTGCCTCTCACCTTCGAGGCCAATCGCGGCCAGGTGGATGGCCGCGTCAAGTTCCTCTCCCGCGGGCCGGGGTACACGCTCTTCCTCACCGGCGACGCAGCCGTTCTGGTGCTGCGGAGGACAAGTGTGAAGTCGAAGGTCGAAGGTCAAAAAGAAAAAGCCCAAGAGCGCCCGTTTTCCGTTGTCCGCGGTCCGTTGCAGGGAACAACTGACAACAGGCAACTGACCACGGACAGCCCTTCCGTCCTGCGCATGAGGCTCGCAGGCGCGGATCCCCATGCCAAGGTCCTGGGCCTCGACGAACTGCCGGGCCGGAGCAACTACTTCCTCGGCAACGATCCCGCGAAGTGGCGCGCGAACGTCCCGAACTACGGGAAGGTGAAATACGAGCAGGCCTATCCCGGGATTGATCTGGTCTATTACGGCAACCAACAGCAACTGGAGTACGACTTCGTGGTAGCGCCGGGTGCGGACCCGCGAGCGATCCGCTTCGCGGTGGAAACTGGAAATTCGAAATTGGAAACTGGAGGCTCGAGAATCGAGAATGGGCAATCCAAGATCCAAAATCCAAAATCCCAAATCGTGATTGACGCGAACGGCGATCTGGTCATTGCCACGGAAGGCCCCGAGGTGCGGCTCTGCAAGCCGGTGGTATTTCAAGAGCCGTCGAAAGTCGAAAGTCAACAGTCGAAAGCCGCGGACAATCCAAAATCGCAAATCCAAAATCGAAGATATGTTGATGGGCGCTACGTCCTGCGGGCTTCGAAACTGGAAACTGGAAACTGGAAATTGGAAACTCGAAACTCAAAACCGGCCAATCCAAAATCTAAAATCGCAAATCCAAAATCGTACGAAATCGCTTTCGAAATCGGCTCCCACGACAAGACACTGCCGCTCGTCATCGACCCGGTGCTGAGCTACTCGACATACCTCGGTGGCTCGGGATTTGATTACGGCGCGGGCGTCGCGGTGGACGGCGCGGGCAGCGCCTACGTGACCGGCTACACCAATTCGACGGATTTCCCGCTGCAAGGAGGCGCACAAGCCACGCCGGGAGGCGGCACGTGCGGGAGCGGGCTCGACACGTACGCGTGCTTTGACGCCTTCGTGGTGAAGCTCGACCCGGCAGGCACGCGGCTGGCTTACGCCACGTACTTTGGCGGCAGCGGCGAGGACTACGGCGCGGCGATTGCTGTGGACGCCTCGGGCGCCGCCTACATCACCGGATACACGAACTCCACCGATCTCCCCACAGCGAATGCCGCTCAAGCCACGCCCGGCGGAGGCACATGCGGCAGCACGCCTTGCTTCGACGCTTTCGTGGCCAAGCTCGACTCGATCGGCGCCTCGCTCGTGTATTCCACGTACCTGGGCGGCAGCGCGGACGACTACGGGCAAGGGATTGCCGTGGACGCGGCGGGCAGCGCGGTCGTCAGCGGCTTCACAGCCTCGGGCGATTTCCCAGTCGCCCATGCGGTCCAAAACCGATTTGGCGGCCCAAATTACGACGCGTTCGTCACCAAGCTCAGCACGGCTGGGACTGCGCCGGTCTACTCAACTTATCTGGGCGGGAGCGGAGACGATTTGGGCGCCTGGATCGCGGTAGACGCGGCCGGCAATGCCTACACGACGGGCTACACAAATTCGCCTGACTTTCCCACTGTCAACGCGCTCCAGCCTACCTACGCGGGCGGCACCTGCGGCGCCCCGCCCAGCACATTTCCGTGCTTCGATGCTTACGTGACCAAGCTGGGCCCACAAGGATCCTTCGCCTACTCGACATATCTCGGCGGACGCGGCGGCGATTACGGTTACGGAATCGCCGTGGATGCCTCGGGCAGCGCGTACGCGACCGGGCAGACGACCTCGGTGGATTTTCCCGTGACGTGGCGCGCCCTCCAAACGAGCGGCGGCGGAACGTCGACGGATGCCTTCGTCACCAAGCTCAGCCCCGATGGCGCGGCGGTCGCGTATTCCACTTATTTGGGCGGGCTGGGTGCGGAAGCGGGGCTCGGCGTCGCCGTGGACTCGGCGGGCAGCGCCTACGTAGCGGGCTACACCTACGGCAGCGGTTTTCCGTTGGTGCGGCCCGTGCAAGCTGCGAGCGGCGGTTACTTCGACGCGTTCCTTGCCAAGCTGGACGCGGCGAGCGCGGCGCTCGAATTTTCCACTTACCTGGGTGGGAGCGGCAACGAGGCCGGTCGCGCCGTGGCCATGGACGCGAACGGGAACGTCTACCTGGTGGGCGAAACCTTCTCTACTGATTTTCCGTCCACCTCTGCGACGCTCCAGCCGTCGTACGGCGGCGGTTCTTACGATGGGTTCATCGCCAAGTTGACCCTGCAGTCGCTGTCTGGTTTGCGGCTCTCGCCCGACGTCGTCGTATTTGACGGGATGGTCGTGGGGGCTTCGAGCGTTCCCAAAGAAGTCACGCTCACCAATTCCGGAAACGCGCCGCTGACGCTGAGCGGCATCGCGACCACCGGGGATTTCACGCAAACGAACGACTGCGACGACGGCCTGCCAGCTGGCGCTGGCTGCACCATCCGCGTCACTTTCATCCCGGCGGCAGCGGGACCGCGGAGCGGTTCACTCACCGTCACGAACCGTCTCCCGGAAGAAGTTCAATCGGCTTCTCTATTCGGAATGGGCCGGGATTTCTCCGTCTCGGCCTCGCCTGGCGTGGCGGACATTGCTGCGGGGAAATCCGCCACCTTCACCCTGACGCTGGTGCCCGCGGGCGGCTTCAATCAGGTGGTAACGCTTGGCTGCTCCGGCGCGCCGCAAGCGGCGAGTTGCGCGATTTCGCCATCGTCCGTGATGCTCGATGGGACGAGCTCGGCGCAGGCGACATTGACGCTCGAGACTACGGCCCGCACCTCGGCCACGCCGGAGAGGGGATCGCGTCCACGGAGCCCTTTACGTCTTCTCACCATGCTCTTCCTTGAGGCGCTGGCGGCGCTGCTTGCCGGGTGGAGCGCCCGGCGCGCGCAGGGGCGTTTCCGGCTGGCGCGCGCGAGCCTGGTTGCTCTGATGTTCGTCGTCTTGCTCTGGTCCGCCTGCGGGGGTGGCGGGAGTGGCGGGGGCGCGCAGCCTTCGCCACCTCCGCCCGCGGGCACGCCTGCTGGCACCTACACGCTCACCCTGACGGGAACTTACGCCTCGCTCGCCCGCAGCGTCACCGTGACGGTGACGGTCAAGTAGTTCTCCTCGCCATCACGCAAGATCCTGCTCCAACTCGAAAAACGTGGCGGGGGATAGTGGGTCAGTTTCTGGTATGCCGACTACTCGGCCAAGTGACCGCCCACGTCAGCGGAGGAGCCACTAGGCGTTGGGATTGTTTCCGAGTAGGCGACTACTCGTCCATTGGAAGGCGGGCCGGGTTCTTGTGCCACGAAGCACGCGACACTTCGGAATTCTCTCAAACTTCCGCTGGTACAAGAATCCTCGCTCGTTGAAAATCAACGACCCGTGCCCGCTCTGCCTCAAGGCGTCGCGACTAGAGGCAGTAGGATGAAGCTCGCCTGGCCGGGCGTGTGGTAGATACGTTGCACGGCCTTGCGGTAATCGTCCGGCTTTGCCCAGAAGATGGTGGGAACGAAGGTCTGGGGATTGCGATCGTACAGCGGGAACCAGCTTGACTGGATCTGCACCATGATGCGATGGTCGGGCAGGAAAACGTGGTTGGCGGTGGGCAGGTTGAAGCGGTAGAGCAGGGGCTTGTCGGGCGCGATAGGTTCGGGCGTCTCGAGGCTCTCGCGATAGCGTCCGCGGAAAATGTCGGCCGACACCATCAGCTGATAGCCACCCATGGCCGGCTGGCCAGCCGCTTCGTCGGGATAAACATCGATCAACTTGACCACCCAGTCGGAGTCCGTGCCGCTGGTGGAAGCAACCAGATTGGCAATCGGTTGTCCGCTGATCTTCACGGGCGCGCTCAAGACGTCGGAGACGAACACCACCACATCGGGGCGGCCGGACGCTTCACGCTGGTCGTCCACGAGCCACTGGGGCCAAGTCAGACCATTCTCGTAGCCGATCGGCTGAATGGGCCGTGCGCGGAAGGGCACGGGCTTGGCGGGGTCGGACACGTATTCTTCGAACGCCATGTCGCCAGGCTTCGGCGCGGTAAGGCTCAGTTTTAGACCGGCGGTCAGATAGAGTGGCGTCGGTCGGACCGTGCAGCCGCTCGCGCAGCCGGCCGGCCAGGCGGGCAGGCGCCGCCACGTGTTCGT
>Ga0315282_10018169_pt1 | contig 10082 bp, 9 predicted proteins | sample YL17G07_20_MG_FD_203693 | JGI IMG/M metagenome (GOLD analysis project Ga0315282, IMG submission 203693) | Sediment microbial communities from Yellowstone Lake, YNP, Wyoming, USA - YL17G07_20 | ecosystem: Environmental > Aquatic > Freshwater > Lake > Sediment | place: USA: Wyoming | collected... | reverse complement strand
TCGAGCGCAGCGCCGCCGGCAAGCGGTCCAGGGCCTTGGCGCTCCCCATCGAGAGGGCGGTCAAGAAGGCAAGATCGGCAACGGCCGCATTGGCGTGATCGAGCGACGGCTCGATGATGGGCACGGTTTCCGGCGTGATCGCCGTGCGATAGATATGGCCGAGGGGGAGAAAGAGATAATCGTACTTGGAACTTGAATTCGGCCAGCGCGCGGCAATCTCTTTCTCGATGGCGCGATACACAGCCGCTTTCTCCGGCATCAGGACGAGCGATTCCATGGCATCGAAGGACGCATTCCGGTCGGCCAGAGAAGCGAAAGGATCTTCGCGGGGTGTGGGCGTCTTTGGCTCCATCATCGCAATCAGCTGCGGAATGCGGCCTGTATTGTTCTGCAGCCCATACAGAATACAGGGGTGAATCCCATCGAGTTTGTACTTGCTGAACAACGCGCGCCCTTGTTCCTGGCTCATGCCGCTGGACTCGCTGCCAACACGGAAAGTAACCGGGGGCAAGGTCAGACGTCCCGATGTCGCGCTATCCATGCCTTGGATCAACTGATATTCGCCGGATACCGTGTAAGAGCCCGGGGCGCGGGGTGCGGCATAGAGGTTCAACAACGCGGTCACGGTGTAGGTTTCCCCGGGGGCTAAATCAACGCCTCCACCCAACCCTCCAGCCAAATTCGATGAAACGAAGATTTTGAGCGGGTCCGGAACAACCTTTCCGTTGCCATTGGCCACGTGAAAGCGAAAGCGCTCGGCACGTCCCGAGCGACCGTCGCTCCCCGTTTCAAGCGAGATCTTCCGGCCCGCGACGTTCTTGAGAACCAGACTGGCGATGATCGGTTCGCCGATATCGTAAGTGGATTTGTTGAGTTCAAGCGCGGGGGCCAAACCCAGCGCGAGCGGCTGATTGTCCGCCGCGCCCAGACGCACACCGTCGCTCGGCGGGCCCCCGGCCCGGGGGGCCGCCGCCGTGTTCTGGTCGTGGAACTCCGGAAGGTCCGCGAGGAAATCCAGTTTCGCCTTTGCCGACGGATAGGGTACGGGCCAGAGGCCGCTCCACTCGCGGCCGACACGTAGCGCTTCGGCAGGATTGTCGGGATCGAAGAGCCGCACTGGCGCATCCTCGGGAAGCGCCCGCACTGCATAAACAAGAGTCAACTTCGACTTACCGTCGCGCGGAATCTCCACTTTCCATAGAGGCTGGAGAGTTTCGCCAAAGGACGTCAAGGCGTCGAGGGACGTGGTCTTCAGCGCCGGGTTCGCCGTCCTCAATACGGGCGCCGAGGGAACGGCGATGTCGTCGGTCGCACTCGCCGAGCGTCCCGGTTCCGACCACCCCGCATCAGATTCCTTTTCGATCCGGTTGAGGGAGGTCTCCAGAGTCAGGCCGCCTTCGTAAAGGCGCACTCCGAAAAGAAGGTCCAATGGGACGGCGCTTGCCGCGGTCTGTGTCGCGATGCCGCCGTGATCCACCAGGCCGCTCTCGTCGAACGCGTACCATCCGACAACCACCGCAACCGGTTTCGCGCGCGAAATGTTCCAACGACCGTTCATCGGGAATTTGTTCGTGCAGCTGCCCTCCAACCAGCAGGCCGCCCCCGCCTGTTTCTCGTCATACACGACGGTTACGGACCGCGTCATGGCGATAGGCGTTCCGTTCCAGGGGTGGAGAAAACGCTTCTCGCGGAATTCCTTGTAGCCGGGAATAGTGGTCTCCATTTTGTCGGTCTTGTCGAGCGACACGAAAAAAGTGTGCTCGCCTGGGGGGAGTCCTCCCGGCAAGATCCAATCCTGGGAGATCGTTTGCCGTCCCCAGTATATGGTTTTCCCCGGCGGGATCGCGACGAAATCCTCTTTCTCGATCGGCCGCGGAGCGGCCTTCGGCTCGGGCGGTGTCATCTCGACTCGCTTTCCGATGCTGGTTTGGAGGACAACCGATGTCCAGCGCCAGTCCGTGTCGGGATAGATGCAGAACAATTTGAAGGGTTCGCCCGAGTTGACCACGAAAAGATCGAAAGCGATGTCCTCGCCCTGCTTTACCGCGCGCTTCACAGGATTCGCCACGAGCCGCAGACCGTTCGAGTACCCCCCGCCTTCGTCGCCGTCCGCGCGCTCCACGAACCGCACGCGCTGCTTTCTCTCGGCCAGCGCGGGAACTCGGTCGGCGAGTTCGGCGCGCATGCGGCCGATGATCCCATCGCGCTCTTCGACCGTCTGTTCGAGACCCAGTCCCCAGTCGCGCCCCAGGAGTTTCTGGATCACCAGCCCTGCTTTGTCACACCAACGTTCATCCGCATTCGGAGTAGGTGTGTCCCTGTCCTTCAAGGAAATTATCAGAAGAGGAAGATATTCTTGTTTGACCGTCTTAATGTCTGTTATTTTGCGCAGCAGCGCACTTCTGTCCCTTTCCAGCGCGTTCGTATATCCCACTGCGGGGCGCTCGATCAGATAACGTTGCAGGTATTCTACACCTCGCTTCTCGCCCCACCGAAGAAGGAAGTCCAACATGTCCTCTCCGTAATCAATCAAGTGTGGCGTGTAGCCGCCCGCCTCAACCATATCCAGAACGTCGCCAATGTGCGATCGCTCACCCAATTCCGCCATCACGTCCACGAGGCGAAGCATGTGCCGCGTGTTGTCTGTTGGGTACATCTTTTCCAGCTCGACCAGAACCGCCTCGTTGCCGATCAGCGGCGCGAGACGCCGGGCGGCTTCTATACTCTTGAACACATCCCCATAACTTAATTGCGCTTTCAGCCATGAAAGATCGTCAGTCAGTTCTATCGCAACGTCTCCCGATACAACCGTGCCCGCGAAAACATCCCTGTATTCAGGTTGAGCAAGGTACGATGAGATTATCGAATTCATATCTTTCAGCGTGTAAAGTCCGGCAACCCTATACATCCCCAGATTCTTGTTGTCCTTCTCAACATGTCCCATGGAAAACTGTCGCAAATCGAGAATCGCTTCTTTTGTTTGCCCAGGCTCAAGAAGAATCTTTTCGGGCGGCACGGGCGGGTGATCAATAAACGCTGCTAACATGTTTCCCTGTATGGTTTGCTTCTCGCCTTTCTTCCCATAACGGAACGCCACCGGCAAATGTTGTTGTTCCTGATGCCAAAGAATCGTCTGCGCTTTGTTGCCCACGTTCTTGATTCTCCAGTGCACCAGGATGGGCTCATCCAAGCCATAACTTTTCTTCTCAGGCTCAATCGAAACCTGGAGTCCGTTCACCACCTCGCCGCTTGCCTTGTACCCTTCCTCCAGCGGCAGGGCCAGGGCCAAGGCGAGCGTCACCACCAGGGCGGTGATCGTTCCCGCCAGCGCCAGGCGCGAAAGGCGGCGGATGCGGCTGCGGTCGCCGAGGATGGCTTCCACGCGGCGCAGGAAGCTGCCTTTGCTGAAGAGGAGTCCGGTGGCCATCTCGGTTGAGAGGGGACGGGGCGGGAGTTCCTCGGCCAGGCGGGCAAGCATCTTCGCATAAGGTAAGGGTGCGCCGGTGGCTTCCAGAACGGCATCGTCGGCGCAGAGCTCGGCCAGCGCCGAGACCTGCCGCACCGCCACCCAGACCAGCGGGTGAAAGAAAAAGACGGCGCGGACCAGAGTGGCCAGGGTCAGCAGGAGCGGGTCGCGGCGGCGAACATGGGCCAGCTCATGCAGCGCCACGGCCAGCAGTTCTTCGTCCGCCAGACGGGCAATCAAGTCGTCGGGCAACAGGATCCGGGGATGGCGCAGACCCAGCGAAAGCGGGGCCGGCACGCGCCCGCAGATCAACACTTCAACGCGCCCGCGAAGCTTCAAGAGCGCGCTCGCCTGGGCAAATGCCCGCTCAAGCCGATCGTCCGCTGCCGGGCGTCCCGATCGGACCCATTGCCGGATGTGCAGCCGCCCGATCACCAGCAGTGACAGGCACGCAACCAAGCCCGCCGCATAAGCAAGAAGGGCAAGCGACCAGGGATAGCGCATAATGTTGTCAGCAAAAGAGGCGGGATGAGCGGGGGCTTGAGCTGGCGCGGGTTGCACCGCTGGATCGGGCGCGGGCCCCGCTGGCGGAAGGGCGCTCTCGTGGATGGCGGGCCCCCCCCGCGGCGCCGGTGGCGCCAGTGCAGCCGGAGCGGGCGCCTCATAGGCCGGCATAAGCGCCAAGGGAGCCTGGGGCGCGTCCGCCTGCCGGGCCGCGCTGGTCAGCAGGGGGAGCAGTGGCGTAACCGTCAGGGCCAGCATCCAGAGCGCATGACGCACCGCTGCCCGCCGCCGTCGGAGCAGCCAAGCCAAACCGGCGGTCACCACGAGCAGAATGCTCGATTGCCAGAGCACTGCGAGCAGGTAGCACATTGCCCGGTAGCCCGCCTGGTCCAAAGCCTCAAGCCAATAAGAGGCGCTCATTCTTCTCCCTCCTTCTCGTATTGCGCGATCAGGCGTTTGACCCGCCCCAGTTCCTTGGCGGGAATCATCCGGCCGCCCAGAAGCGATGCGACCAGGCCCAGGGCTGAGCCTTCGAAGGCGCGCTGCACCACGTCCCTCACGATGCTCGTTTGCGCCTCGTCCTGGGAAACCCGGGCTTGGTAGGCGTAAGCGCGACCTTCGGGTCGGCGCTTAAGGTAACCCTTCTTCTGCAAAATGGTAAGCATGGTGCGGATGGTGGGCCGGGCCAGGGGCTTGCCCGCCTCGTGGGTCGCTCGGCGGATGTCGCCCACCACCACCTCTCCCTCCTTCCAGACAATCCACATGATCTCAAGTTCCAGTTCGGTCAGGGTTTTCGTTTTGCGGCGGGCCATGGGGCGCCTCCTGGAGGAATGGAGATGAAGAAAGAATCGGCATGCGCTAATTCTTTAGCCCACCCTGGCACGAGGGAATCCCCGGCGTCAAGGAAAAAGAGCTAAATGTTTCGCTCTGGCGAACGCTGAAAAGATGACCCCGGGGTTATGAATGGGGCCGTTTGGAGCCGTTCATGAAGATGGCGGGCCGCGCCGGCGTCCCCCGATGGCGTGGGGCCGGACCGCTTCCCGTCCGCTCAACGAAACGGTTACACGAATCAAGCAGTTCTTCATTGCCTTTCTTTTTTGCCCCGGCTAAAATCCATCTCCGTGGATCGTGGACACGGCGGTTCTTCCGGGGGGACGTTATGCTCTTGAGCGAGTTGGGCCGGCGAATCCGCGCCCAAAGGGAAAAACGAGGTCTTCGGCAGCAGGATATCGCCAGCGCGCTCCAGCTGAGCCCCCAGGCGGTGTCGAAGTGGGAACGGGGGGAAAACGCCCCGGACGTAGTGATCCTCGCACCTCTCGCCCGGCTGCTCGGGGTTTCCACGGACTACCTTTTGGGGGCCACGGCGGAAGTGCGGGATACTTTCGAGGCGACGGTGTTTGTCTCGGACATCCACGGCGCATACGAGAAATCGCTGGGCTTGCCGCCGAGGGATTTTGCCGTCTGGATCAACGGCCTGCTGCACCAGATGACTGAGGCCGTGCTGCGCTACGACGGCGTCCCGGTCAAATATGCCGGGGACGCCTTGCTCGCGTTTTTCTCGGGGACCCGGCACGCGGCGCGGGCGCTGGAGGCGGCGCTTCTGGCTCGCCGCATCGTCAGCGGGAACCTGCGCGCCGGGCTCAGCGCCGGGATGATCTACCTCGGCTCCGTAGGGCATCAGGACTATGCGCGGCCCGACATTCTGGGGGAAACGGTCAACCTTGCGTTCCTGACCAAGGACTGGGCCGACGCGAACGCGGGCAGCGGGATGGCCGCCACCGTTTCGGTGATAGAGCAAGGACCGGAGGGGTTGAAAACGGGCAAAACGGACCAGGTCAACTTCAAGGGAATCACCCGTCCCGTTCGGTTGCACGAGATTCTGGTTTAGCGAGATAAACGTACCGACGAAAGGAAAACGCAACATGGCGCAGAGTGCCTTATCTCCGCGGAGCATCCAGCTGCCCGACTTCTCGGGACTGGATTACAGGGTCGCCGATATCAACTCAGCTGATTTCGGGCGCAAGGAGATTGCCATTGCCGAGGAGGAGATGCCCGGCCTTATGGCGACGCGGCAAAAGTATGGCCCGCAAAAGTCTCTGGCGGGCGCCCGGATCACCGGCTCGCTCCACATGACCGTTCAGACGGCGGTTCTGATCGAGACCCTCAAGGCGCTCGGCGCCCAAGTGCGGTGGGCTTCGTGTAACATCTTCTCAACGCAGGACCACGCGGCCGCGGCCATCGCCGCCACCGGCACGCCCGTCTTCGCGTGGAAGGGCGAATCGCTGGAGGACTACTGGGAATGCACGCTGCGGGCGCTCACCTTCCCCGGCGGCAAGGGCCCCAACCTCATCGTGGACGATGGCGGCGACGCGACCCTGCTGGTTCACCTGGGCTGCCAGGCCGAGGAAGATCCCGACATCCTCGATGAACCCACCGACAACCGCGAGAAGGCGATCATCCTCGCCGTGCTGAAGCGCCAGCTCGAGCGGGACCCGAAACACTGGCATCGCGTGGTGAAGGAGATCAAAGGAGTTTCCGAAGAGACAACGACGGGCGTGCACCGGCTCTATCAGATGATGGAGAAGAAAACCCTTCTCTTCCCGGCGATCAACGTGAACGACTCTGTCACCAAGTCCAAGTTCGACAACCTGTATGGTTGCCGCGAGTCCCTGGCCGACGGGCTCAAGCGGGCGATGGACGTGATGGTGGCCGGAAAAGTGATCTGCGTGTGCGGCTACGGCGACGTGGGCAAGGGTTGCGCCCAATCCATGCGGAATTTCGGCGCGCGGGTCCTGGTGACCGAGATTGACCCGATCTGCGCGCTTCAGGCCTGCATGGAAGGCTTCGAGGTCACCACCGTCGAGGAGGCGCTCTCCGAAGCCCACATTTTCGTGACCGCCACCGGCAACTGTGACGTGATCCGCCTCGAACACCTCCTCAAGATGAAAGATCAGGCGATCGTCTGCAACATCGGGCACTTCGACAACGAAATCCAGGTGGATAAGCTCCAGTCCCTTGACGGCGTCCAGGTCAAGAACATCAAGCCCCAGGTGGACCAGTACACGTTCCCCGACGGGCATTCGATCTTCCTGCTGGCGGAGGGGCGCCTGGTGAACCTGGGCTGCGCCACGGGACATCCCTCGTTTGTGATGTCCAACTCGTTCACGAACCAGACGCTTGCGCAGATTGATCTTTGGAGCAACCCGCGCGAGATCGGGGTCTATACGCTCCCCAAGAAGCTCGACGAGGAAGTGGCGCGGCTGCACCTGCCCAAGCTCGGGGCCAGGCTCACGAAGATGACGCCGAAGCAGGCGGATTACATCGGCGTGCCCGTCGAGGGTCCTTACAAGGCGGATCACTATCGGTATTAGACGGAAAAAGGAAATGAACAAAAAACAGAAGACAAAACTAGTCCATGAGGGCCGCTATGTGGCGGAAGTGGACGTCGAGGTGATGGAAGACGAGACAGGGTGGTCCCCCTATCTGTTGCTTGAAGACGCCTACAAGTTGGATGAGGTGCGGAACGCTCTGCGGCGCGGGGACATCAAGAGCGCCGCGAGACTGGGGCGTGTTTTTACTCTGACCCCCGTGAGTGCGTGAGTCCAAAGCTGGGCAAAAAGTCAAAATGAGAGCCCCGTTCCAAGTACTCGTCATTCCCTACCGGTGGATGCGAACCACACCGGAGTTTGCCGTTTTCAGGAGAAGCGATGCCGGCTGGTGGCAGTTCGTGGCTGGTGGAGGGGAAGATGGGGAGACTCCGTTTCAGGCGGCCCGGCGCGAGACGAGTGAGGAGATTGGCATTGCCAATGGGTCCTTTATGCCCCTGGACTCTATGGCAACCGTCCCGAAGAACTGTTTCAAGCCTGCCAAAAGCTGGGGCAACGGCATATATGTGATCCCGGAGCATTGCTTTGCGGTGGATGTGAGTGACTCTGATCTGAGGCTGTCCCGAGAGCATACCGATGTCCGGTGGGCCACATACGACGATGCCGCGAGCCTACTCAAATGGGACAGCAACAGGAACGCCCTGTGGGAGTTGAATGAGAGACTCCGAACAATGCGCCGCAACACTGCAACTTGCCCCGCGGACGGGGCAGATTTAGGTTGAGCGCGAGCGTTCGGCGATGAGGCGTGACGTTCGGACCACTCGCTCCAACATGAAACCCTCCGTCATCATCCCCTTGTACAACATGCGCCGGACCGCCAAGACGGTCCCACGGAAGGTCAGCGAGGCGTGCGGAGCGCCTGGAGCGCCTGCTTCCCTTGACTTCAGCCCTCGGTAATGTTAACTTCCGCTTAGAGGTGAAGGAATATGAGTGAAATCATATTCATTGTTGAAGATTCCGACGAGGGTGGTTATGCAGCCAAAGCATTGGGTCATTCCATCTATACCGAGGGCGAAACGCTGGAGGAGTTAAGAAGAAACATCAAAGACGCGGTGAAATGCCATTTTGACACAGGCTGTGATGTATGAAGAGGAGCGTCTATATTGAGACGTCCATCCTGAGTTACCTGACCGCGAAGCCAAGTCGCGATGTCAGGGCGGCGGCGTGGCAGCAGATCACCGCACAGTGGTGGACGGATGCCCGTTCGCAGTATGAGTTATTCACGTCGGAACTTGTCTTTGTCGAAGCGGGACGTGGGGACGCCGACGCAGCGGAGCGGCGGTTGGATTGCCTGCGTGGAATACCCGAACTTGTGGTGGCCAAAGAAACACAATCTTTGGCGGAACGTCTCATTTCGGGGGGCGGTATGCCGCAAGACGCGGAAGCCGACGCCTTGCACGTTGCGATTGCAGCGGTACATGGCGTTGATTATCTTCTCACCTGGAATTGCAGGCACATTGACAACGCGGCCACGAAACCGTTGATACGTTCGATCTGTGCCGAGGCCGGTTATCAGTGTCCCGAAATCTGCACGCCTCTAGAACTTTTGCCGGAGGACAACGACGATGTACCGTGACGAAATCATATCGGAAGTATGGCGGAACCGCGACGCCTACGCGGCCGAGCACGACCATGATTTGTCGAAGATCGTGGCCGATCTGCGGCAAAGGCAACGCCGCCGCCACGTGAAAACCGTTGACAGAAGACCGAGCAAACGGCCACAGCGGGCGCAAACCGTGTCCCCGCCGCTTCCAGCGCCGCTGAACGGCAAATGTACATGAAACTCTCCGTCATCATCCCCGTGTACAACGAACGCCGGACCATCGAGGCCGTTCTGCAAAAGGTCCGCGAAGTGCCCCTGCCCGGCGTGGACCGCGAGATCATCGTGGTGGACGGCAATTCGGTGGACGGCACGCGCGAAATCCTGGAGAAGCGCCGCAACGATCCGGACACAACCATTGTCTTTGAGCCGGAACCGCGCGGACGGGGCAGCGCGCTCAAGGAAGGACTGAAGCGCGCCACGGGAGACGTGGTGATTTTCCAGGACGCCGATCTCGAGCTCGACCCGGCGGACTATCCCGCGCTGCTCGAGCCGCTCGCGCGCGGCCAGGCCGAGGTCGTGTTCGGATCGCGGTTCCTGCCCGGGCGGCCCCGGATGGGGTTCTACCAGTACTGGGGCAACCGCATGATCAACGCCGCGGTGAACCTGCTGTATGGCACGCGCCTGACCGACGTGGAGACGTGTTACCAGGTGTTCCGGCGCGAGCTGATCCAGAACTTCGACCTGGTCAACAACGACTTCGCGTTCACGGTGGAGCTGACGGTCAAGCTCATCAAGGCGGGCCACTCCATCCAGGAAATCCCCATCGCCTACATCCCCCGCGGCCGCGCCGAAGGCAAGAAGATCTATTGGATGGACGGGTTTCTCTCCCTCTGGACGCTGGTCAAGTACCGTTTCCTCTGATAGAGTGCCTGACGAGAGTCCTGCGAAATGAGTGGCGAGTGGCGCAGGCTGGAAAGCCACTACCGTTTAAGGGTTTGCGCGCTCCAACCACTGGAATATGAATAATATGCAAGACTTGAGCGTATTCTCAGACGCCTTCAGGCGGCTCCTCTTTGCCCCCGGCTTCAGCCGGTGGGAGAAGGGGAATACCCTCTTAAGAACAAAGCCGGCTTCAGCCGGGCTTCTCGACTTGCTTCAGCAAAGGAAGGGACAAAGGCAAGGC
>Ga0315282_10018168_pt1 | contig 10082 bp, 6 predicted proteins | sample YL17G07_20_MG_FD_203693 | JGI IMG/M metagenome (GOLD analysis project Ga0315282, IMG submission 203693) | Sediment microbial communities from Yellowstone Lake, YNP, Wyoming, USA - YL17G07_20 | ecosystem: Environmental > Aquatic > Freshwater > Lake > Sediment | place: USA: Wyoming | collected... | reverse complement strand
ATGGCCCGGTCGAGCGCGGAGGAGGTATGGGAGTTTCCGCTGACCGGGTTGCCGCCCACAATCAGCCGCGAGACGGTATGCCGCCCCAGTTTGATGGTGGGTATCGTTTCGGTTGCCGCCATCGCCGCGGATGCCCCCGCCGCGCCCGCCGCCATCAGCAGTTCGCGCCTGCTCAAGGAACTCATTTCCGCTCCTTTCTGGGCATGCACCTTACCCGTTTCGCGCGTTCGGGTAAAGGGCCTTGTTCTCGTAGCGCCCGACGATCACAAAAGCGGCTCCTACAGCGTGGCCAGCCGGGCGGCGTGTCATCGTCTTGCCGTTTACACGATGCTGCTTCTTATCTCGTCCAGACGTGTCTTAGCAGTTGGATCCGCAGCAAAAAACGTTGTGAGACTGTCGCAGGGATATTCGCGGCAATATGCGCAGTTCTCGAGCCCCTTTTCTCCTGCGCACTTCCGAATAGCACAGTCCTTGCATCCTGAGAATAACCTCCCGCCTTCCGTAGGACAGCCGTCGCAGTCAGTGATGTCTTCCGGCTCATAATTCATCCCATATTGCTCTTTACACAACTGGGCAATTGCAGCCCTCATTCTTGCCTGTTCTTCTTTGTTCTCCTGCCTCGTCGCCAAATAGATCGGGCATGTTTGGCAGGCTAGACCGCAGTAGGCGATTATCTGAGTCACGCGTTCTCCTTTGATCTCAAACCAATCGCCAATCCCGGCCCAACGCTCAGGCTCAGCCACACCGTGCAAGGGGCGAGGCGACGCGGCGACGTGTCGACTGCAATGGTTGGCGCCTCGCCCATGTTCTTCGATTGGCGAGTAAAGGTCAAACCCCCACTCAATCTACCGATTCTTTCCCCATTCGGCAATTGCATCCTGGATTCTGTGCGGCCGGCCGATCCGCATGATTCTCTTGCCCTCTCCGCAAGGGGGCGGTCCTCCCCGGCGTCCAGGTGGCGATCTTCGGCAAAGCAGGAAATGGCGGGCTGACTTGCCTCAGAATCCAAGACGCGGCTGGCGTAACGGTTAACACCACCGTTACAGGGGCTCAACCCTCTTGCCTTGTCGGTTTCCGGGGTGTAGTGTTTGCCCGAGCTGGGGTGTTCCTCACGTATGAGGCATGCCCAAAAAAGCGGAGGTGTTGTCGCATGAGGCGTCTTCTCATTGCCGTTTTCTTGCTCAGCTTGCCGCTGTTCGGGCAGGAGTTTCAGGGAACGATCTTGGGGCGCATTACGGACAGTTCCGGGGCGGTGGTCCCCGGCGTCCAGGTCACGGTGGTCAACACCGAGAACGGCGCCTCAAGCGCCACCAAGACCAACCCGCAAGGGAACTACCGGGTTCCCTTTTTGCTCCCGGGCAATTACCGGGTGCTGATTGAGCATGCCGGATTTCGAAAGATCGAGCGCCAAAACGTGCGCGTCTCCGTGGCCACCGAGACCACGCTGGATTGCATGCTGGAGGTTTCCGCGGCGGCCGAGAGCGTGACGGTGACGGCGGCGCCCAGCGCGCTGAATACCAGCAACGCCGAGCTTGGCCAGGTGGTGGAGCGCGCCTACATCGAAAACGTGCCCATCAGCCTGACCCGCAACGTGCTGAACAACATCAGCCTGGACGCCGCCGTGGACGCCTCCGGCGGCACCTATACCAGCAACGGACAGTCGGGCATCAGCGTTGCGGGCGGCGGCGGGATTAGCGGCAATAACGAGGTGATTGTGGACGGCGTGCCCAACACCATCGCGCGCAGCGGCGGCATCATCATCTACGTGCCCACGGCCTATTCAGTGGATGAGATGAAGGTGCACACCACCATGTTCGATGCCGCGTACGGCCACTCCAACGGCGGCGCCATCAGCATCAGCACGCGCGGCGGCGGCAATCAGGTGCACGGCACCTTCTACGATTACAAGAGGTGGGCGGCGCTGAACGCCAACAGTTGGAGCAACAACCGCCTGGGAATGCGCAAGCCGCCGGTGAGCTACAACCAGGTGGGCTTCGCACTGACTGGCCCCGTGCGTCTCCCCAAGCTTTACAATGGCCGGAACCGCACCTTCTTCAGCCTGGCCTACGAACGCGACGACGACAAGCGCGACCTGTTCCGCCAGGCGCGCGTCCCCACGGAACTGGAGCGCAGCGGCGACTTTTCCCAGACCCTGAACTCGCTGGGTACCGGCTTGCTTCAAATTTACGACCCTTGGACCACGGTCGGCAGCGGTTCCAGCGCCACCCGCACTCAGTTCCCGAACAATAAGATTCCGGCGGCGCGCCTGGATCCGACGGGCGCCGCCGTGGTGAAGGCTTACGCCCTGCCCAGCCTGCCCGGAGCGGCCCAGATCGGCAGATACAACTGGGCCGTCGACGGCCTGGTGGCCGTCAAACAGCGCAACTACACGGCACGCGTCGACCACGTCGTGAGCGACAAGCAGCGCCTGTTCGTGCGCTACAGCCACCTGGTGCGCATCCAGGACTCCGATGTGATGATGCCCGGCGTGATGTCCTGGCCGGTAGACGGTAACAGCGACATCGGCCAGGACGACCGCTTCATGGACAACTTAGGGATCGACCATACTGTTACCTTTTCTCCGACCCTGGTGGCCTCGTTCCGCTACGGCCTGGCGATGCGCTGGCAAATGAAATCGAACCCGCGCCAACTGCTGGACCCGGCGCCGCTGAGCCTGGCGCCCATTATCGCGCAGAACCAGGTTTTCAAGGCTTGGCCCACCTTTAACCTGGACAGCGAGAACTTCCCCCGGTTAGGCTCTACCAAGGGCCCCAACCGCTTCTACACCTCCACTTGGCTGGCCACCTTCTACAAGCAGATGGGAAACCACTCCCTAAAGTTCGGCGGCGATTTCCGCCTGCCCCGGTACAACGTCCTGGACCCGGGATCGAGCGGTCCCGGCACGTTCACGTTCAACAACACCTTCACCCGCAACAACTACTCTCAGAGCGCCTCGGGGAACACCTCGGGTTCGGCGCTGGCGTCGTTGCTGCTGGGAGTGCCGGCTTCCGGCTCGCTGGGGTACAACGCCGCGTCCGCCTATCAGAACACCTACACCGGGCTGTTCGTGCAGGAAGAATGGAAAGTGCGGCGCAACCTCACCCTGAACTTCGGGGTGCGCTACGAGCTGGAGACGCCCTACACGGAGCGGTTCGATCGTGGCCTCTACGGCTTCGACTACAACGCGCCTTCACCGTTGCCGGTGCCGGGGAGGAACATCCGCGGCGGCGTGTTGTTTGCGGGGCTCAATGGCGTGTCGCGGCGGCAGGGCAACCTGGACGCCAACAACTTCGGACCGCGCTTTGGTTTTGCCTGGAGCCTGAATCCCAAAACCGTGGTGCGCGGCGGTTTCGGCATGTTCTTCGCCTCCCCGACTTACAACGACGATTTTCTCGGCACCGCCAGCGTGTTCAACGTCAGCACCTCGTATGTGCAGAGCACCAATAGCAATATGACCCCGTACACCACGCTGGCCAATCCGTTCCCGACGGGCCTCCAGACTCCGCGAGGCGCCGCCCTGGGCCTGGCCGAGTTCTACGGCGGCTCCCTCGAGGTCGTCGACCAGAACCGCCTCAGCCCTTACAACGAGCAATGGCAGCTCGGTGTGCAGCGCGAAGTGCCGGGAGGCATGGTGGTGGAGACCGCCTACATGGGGATGCACACCCTGAAGCAAACGGGGAGCTTTAATCTGAACGAGAAGCCGGACGTGTACCTGGCTCTGGGCGCGGCGGAGAACAATGCGGTCCCGAATCCGTTTCTGGGCGTTTTCAGCGCGCAGTCCACGCTGGGACAGGGCGCCACCATCCCCCAGTCTCGTCTCTGGGTCCTGTACCCCCAGTACACCACCCTCACGGTGCACAAAAACGCGGGGCGGGCCATTTACCATTCCGGGCAATTGAAAGTGAACAAGCGGTACAGCCACGGGCTCAACCTGAACCTATCCTATAATTTCTCCAAGATCATCACCAGCAACACCAACAGCATCATCAACGAGCGGCCTCAGTTTCGTGGGATCGCCAGCGGCGACCGCCCCCACAAGCTGCGGCTGGCATTCGTCTACCAGTTGCCGTTCGGCCCCGGCAAACCGATCGGGGGAGCGCTGGTGCGGCCCCTGGCCCGCCTGATCGAGGCGTGGACGCTCTCTGGCTATATTAACTACCGCTCGGGAGCGCCGCTGTCGGTTTTGGGGCCCAACGGTCGGCCCATCATGCTGCGGGACCCGTCCAAGAGCGGCTCGGTCTCGGAGCGGTTGGGAGACATTCTCGATCCCAAGACCGGAAAGGTACTGAACCCCTACTTCGACACCTCCGCCTTTCTGGCACTGGCTAACCAGTACACCATCACGCCGGAGCCGGCGTACAGGTCCAACTTCCGCGGACCGTCAGCTTGGGGCCGCAATATCTCGCTTGCCAAAGACATGCGGCTGTGGGAGCGGTACAAGCTTCAGATCCGTCTCGAGGCCAGCAACTTTACCAATTCGGTCTCCTGGGGCAATCCCGGCACCGACATGTCCAACCAAGCCACTTTCGGGGTGATCAGCTCCGGCGGCGGCGGCCGCAGCATCCAGATGAGCGCGCGGTTGATGTTCTGAGGCCATGTAGCGCCGGCAGGACCGCCGCGCCTCAAAGCGAAGAACGCAGGCGGTCAAAGATCATGGCACGGGCAGGCAGCGGCAGGCGGTTCGGGCACGGGTGCGCGCTTGGCTTCACTCTTCGCCCAGCACTTCCAGATCAGCCAAGTCCTTCTTTCTGCCTGCGGCGCGCTTGTTGGCAATGAATTGCTCCCGGCCAATGTAAAACACCGGAAAATCGCCATAGCGCCCGGCAATCCGGCCTGCAAACGCCTCGTCCCACGAGACTCCTGTGAGTGAGGTGATGAGATCGATGCGCACAGGAGGCACACCGAGTTGCAACACTTGATCCGGGCGCACAAAATCGCCCGCCGTCAAGCCCGACGAGGCGAATCCAAAGGCTTCGAGGGCTGCCAGAATACGGTGAGCGTTGTCGGAATCAGGTTTGACGAGAATATCCAGATCCCCGGTGAAACGCGGCGCCCCGTGAAAGGCCAGTGCGTATCCACCGACGACCATGTACTCAACGCGGTGGGCGTTGAATAACGCGAGCAACTCTCTGAAGTCTGGCTGCGTTTCCATAGTATTGTCTGCGCAAGTAGTCTACAGTGGCAACGCGTTCCTCGGGCGTCCTACTCAGCCAGTAGGCCAGATCTTCTTGCGTGGATGCGGATTCTCGGACGCCGCGTTTCTTGACGACCTTCTCTAACATGTTTCTATGCTAGCAGAAGCGCCGGTAAGGAAGACAGTGTGTTGGCGCGGCCGCATGCCGCCGCGAAAATCCAGGGCCCAGGGGACGCAACTGAGTCGGCGGTGGCACGGGAGCAGCGCGGCGGACGAGAAGCGGCCTTCCCCCCGGCACCCGGCGTCTTGCATAATGTCTGCTGGATTCGATGATGAGGCTCACCAGACTTTGCGCGGTAGCCGCCGCGTTGACCGTCTTCGCGCCGGCGGCCGGCATGGCGGCCGCTGCCGGCGGCGACCAGGCCTACAAACTCCAGCCCGGCCCGTTCCCGGTGCGGACCATCAAGCTCCTGGTCCTCGATGATGCGGCGCGGAAGAAACAACTGCAACTGCGCGTCAACTACCCCGACGGCAACGGGATGTTCCCGATCATCGTCTGGTCGCACGGCGCGTGGGGCAGCAAGGACAACTATCTGCCGCTGACGGAGCACTGGGCCGGCCACGGCTACGTCACCATCCAGGCCAACCACAGCGATTCGCACGCGCTTGGCGTGCGCGTGGGCGACGCCGCCGCGTTCCGCGACTGGCAAAGCCGCCCCGCGGACGTCTCATTCATCCTCGATTCGCTCGATGACCTGGAGAGAAGGGAGCCGGCGCTGAAAGGGAAGCTCGACGGCAAACGGATCGGCGTGGGCGGCCATTCGTTTGGCGCCAACACGGCGCAGCTCGTCGGTGGAGCGACGGCGTTTCTGGCGGGCGGCGCAAGGAGCTTCGAGGACAAACGCGTGACCGCCGTCATGCTGCTGTCCGGCCAGGGCCCCGGCGAAATGCTCACGGAAACATCGTGGGCGCACTTCGCGCGCCCCATGCTGGTGATGACCGGCTCACGCGACGGCCCGACGCGCACCGGCCAGCCTGCCGAGTGGCGCAAGAAACCTTACGAACTCAGCCCGCCCGGCGACAAATATCTGGTCTGGGTCGATGGTCTGGACCACGGCTACGGCGGCATCACCGGCGTGAGCTTCAACCCCAGGAACCAGCCGAACCCCGACCACGTGGCGTGGACGAAAAGCGTCACGCTCGCCTTCTGGGACGCCTATTTGAAACAAAGCCAGGAGGCGCGCGCCTACCTGGCGTCGGGCACACTGGACGCCTTCAGCAGGCAGATTTTGAAGATCACGCATAAATGAGCGCGGCCGTTCTCCGGCGCCGGGTGGAAATGATTTTCGATCACGATTTTCTGCCTCCGCCGATGAACGAATGAAGCGACTCCGTGGACTGCGCGAATTTTCGCGGATGGGCTTGAAGCGGTGTGTGACCGGCCCTGGAGGCTAGGGAGAGATACAGAGGAAGAACCCGTGTTAACATCACAGGCGACCGAAGGGACACCAGCGGCACATGTGCTGTAGCGGCGGGTTTATCCCGCCATCACCGAGTTTGCGCAAGTCGGGGCCAGCAATTCCCGAAAGGAGAGAAACAGATGAAGAAATCCATTCTGATGTGCGCCGTGATCGTCATGGTGGCAGTGAGTCTCGTTTGGACCCAGGAGCCGGCCAAGAAGAAGAAAGCGCCGCTTAGCCCGGCCGCGGAGACCTCCGTCGCCTTCGGCGAGAAGAAGATCACGATCAAGTACTCGGCGCCGTCTCTGCGCGGAAGGCCTACGGTTTTCGGAGAGGGCGGCAGAGTCACCCAAGACGGGACATACCCCGTCTGGCGGGCGGGTGCCAACGCCGCTACCGCCTTACACACCGATGCCGATCTGAACATCAAGGGCCTGGCTGTTCCCGCAGGTGACTACACGATCTACGTTCAGGTGAAGCCCGAGCCGTGGCAGCTCATCATCAACAAGCAGACCGGCCAGTGGGGCACAGCCTACAACAAGGACCAGGATCTGGGCCGCGTCCCGATGAACATGAGCAAGCCTCCCCAGCCGATTGAAACGTACAAGATGACGCTCTCCAGCACGAGAGCGAATGCCGGGCTGCTGCAGTTGGAATGGGAGAACGTAAGCGCGTCCGTACCCTTTACGGTGAAGTAATGAAAACCACAAGCCGGAACAGGCGCAGCCGCCTGGCCTGCACCGCCCTCGTATTGTGCCTGTTGTGCTTCCTGCAGGCTCCGGCTCCCGCGCAGCGGAATCTTGCGGGAGCCGTTCAGACCAAACTCGCCCTGGAGCGGCTCAAGGTCCTGGGCAGCGTGCTGATGATCGGCGCCCATCCGGACGACGAGAACACGGCGTTGCTGGCCTACCTCGCCCGTGGCCGTAAAGCGCGGGCCGCGTATCTTTCGTTGACGCGCGGCGATGGAGGCCAGAACCTCATCGGCTCCGAGCAGGGCGAGTTGTTGGGGCTGGTCCGTACGCAGGAACTACTGGCCGCCCGGAGGATCGACGGCGCCGAGCAGTTCTTTACCCGGGCGGTCGATTTTGGCTTCTCCAAAACCGCGGAGGAAACCTTCGCCCAGTGGGGCCATGACGCCATCCTGGCCGACGTGGTCTGGACCATCCGCCGCTTCCGCCCGGACGTCTTTGTAGTCGGGATCGGCGCCGGCCACGGGCATCACCAGGCGTCCGGAATCCTGGGACGAGAGGCGATCGCGGCCGCGGCCGACAAGACGCGCTTCCCCGAACAGTTGCGCTGGGTCGAGCCCTGGCAGATACGGCGGGTGGTCAGTGGCGGATACGGCCCTGGCGGCGGTGGCGGAGCCCCGCAGGGGATTCGGATCGATACCGGCGAGTTCGATGCGCTGCTCGGGTATTCCTACTCCGAGATTGCCGGCATGAGTCGCAGCATGCACCGCAGCCAGGGCATGGGCGCCCCGGAACGGCGCGGCGCTGCGAGCGCGTCGCTGACCGTCACGGCCGGCGAACCGGCGACGCGCGATATCTTCGAGGGAATCGACACCACCTGGAACCGCCTGCCGGGCGGCGCGCCGGTGGCAAAGATCCTCGAGGAAGCCGCCGGGACGTTTGTGCCGGAGCAACCCGAGAAAGTAATCCCGCTGTTGCTCAAGGCACGGCCGCTGGTTGCCGCCATCAAGGACCCTTGGGCGGTCTTGAAGCTCCAGGAACTCAACGAGGCCATCGCGCTGTGCGCCGGGCTGTACCTGGCGGCTTCGACCGACCGCCATGCCGTGGTTCCGGGCGAATCGCTTCAGGTCAGTTTCGAGGTCATCAATCGTTCCCGCGTCCCCATGTCGCTGGCGGGCGTGAGGCTGGAAGGGATGGCCGGGGCCCCGGCCGAGGAGTTTCCCCCCGTCACACTGGCGTACAACCAGCCGGACCGGCGCTCGCTCAAGATCACCATCCCGCAGGAACAGGCTTATTCCCAGCCCTATTGGCTGCGGAAACCCGGTAATGGCTTTACCTATGTCATCGAAGATCAGGAGCTGGTCGGCTTGCCCGAGACGCCCCCGGTCCTGCAAGCTCGGATTCGAATCCAGGCAGGCTCCGAGCAGATCGATTTCATCCGCCCCGTAGTCCGCCGTTACGTGGACCGGGTGGCGGGCGAAACGACCCGGCCGCTGGTGGTGGTGCCGGCGGTCGCGGTTAGCATCTCCGAGCCGGTCGTTATGTTTCCGGACACTAAAGCGAAGACCGTGGAGGTGCTGCTGCGCAGCAACGCCGCCGGTGTGTCCGGAGAAACGCGACTGGAGGCACTGGAGTGCGGAGTGGGGAGTGCGGAATGCGGAGTTCTCGCACTGCGCACTCCGAATTCCGCACCCCGCACTGCGGCGGGGTGGCGCACCCAGCCCGCTTCCGTGCCGTTCCGGATCGCGGTCGCGGGCGAGGAAACCAGTCTATCCTTCACCGTGACACCGCCTGCCGGCCCCGCCCGCGCCCGGTTGCGGGCCACCGCCAAGGTAGGCGGCTGCGAAATCTCTTCCGGCATGGAGGTGATCGAATATCCCGACAATGCGCCACAGACCATTTTTCCTCCAGCCACCGCGGCGCTCGTACGCACTGACATCCGGACGCTGGCGAAGAAAGTCGGGTACGTGATGGGCGCCGGAGACGAGGTGCCGCGCGCCCTCCGCCAGTTGGGCTGCGAGGTAACACTGCTGGGAGCGGACGACCTGGCGCGCGGAGACCTCGGCCGCTTTGACGCCATCGTCACGGGTGTCCGATCCTACAACGTTCGCGCGGATCTGGTCGCCAACCAGCAGCGCCTGATGGACTTCGTGCAGCAAGGCGGCACGATGGTGGTACAGTACATCACCCCGGACGGCCGCTCCACGGCCAACTTGCAGGGAATCGGGCCGTACCCGTTTCAACTCGGCCGCTCTCGGGTGACGGTGGAAGAGGCGCCGGTTACTTTCCCGAACCCGAAGCACGTATTGCTGAACGCGCCGAACAAGATGGGCGACGAGGATTTCCGCGGCTGGATTCAGGAGCGCGGGTTGTACTTCGCTTCCCAATGGGACCCGCGATACGAACCGCTGTTCGAATCGCACGATCCGGGCGAGCAGCCGCTGCCGGGAGGGAATCTCTACGTCCGGTACGGCAAAGGCGCGTACGTGTTCACCGCCTACGCATGGTTCCGGCAGTTGCCGGCGGGCGTGCCGGGAGCGTTCCGCATTTTCGCGAATTTCCTGAGTGCCGCCAGGTCCGCGCAATGAAAGGACCAATTAACCACCCGCATCCCGCACTCCGCGTTCCGGATTCCGCACTCGAGGAGCCGCCGCCTTTGCTGGGCGCCTGGCGGCGCCTGTATCTTGCGGTCATCGGCTGGCTGGCGCTTCTCATCCTCCTCTTCTATTCATTCGCCAGGCGGTTCGCGCCATGAGGCTCGCGGACTGGGTGGTGCTGTGCGGCGCGCTGGCCTTCATC